>VFQQ010001969.1_pt1 | contig 25515 bp, 19 predicted proteins | sample 3512341 | NCBI WGS metagenome assembly VFQQ01 (sample SAMN10412373, study PRJNA504923) | tailings metagenome | isolation source: Relicate 2 Philex TSF1 revegetated site | place: Philippines: Tuba, Benguet | collected 2017-08-29 | reverse complement strand
AGCGTCGCCGATCCAATAACCAATCATTTTGACGTCCCCCGAGACAACTATGTCCGCCATCACTTCTACGACCCAACAACGGCAAATACTGACTCGTTCAATACATTCGCCGAGAAGGCCACGAAACCCGGATCGAAGACAGTTGTCCTTGGAGATTTCGGCGCCGGAAAAAGTATGGCCCTTAGAGAACTATTCTATCGCTCTGCATCTGAATTCTACAGCGGATCAACCAGCAGATTCCCTGTATATCTAAATCTGAGGAGCCACATTGGGCAAGATTCTCCGATAGAAGCACTAATCCGAGAAGCAGCAAATACCGGATATCATCGCTACGACGACCTAGTGAAAGCTTGGCGCGCAGACTTATGCGTCATAATTCTCGACGGTTTCGACGAACTCCTTACGCCTGCCTGGACTCAAAAGGCCAATCAGATTCGAGAGCATCGCGCCGCATGTACTCGCCTGGTATCCGAGTTCATACGAGAGAGTCCGGCCGAAACTCCAATTATTGTAAGTGGAAGATTTAGCTATTTCGGAAGCAATCCTGAAATGGAAAGAGCATTAAGGCTAAATTCTCACTACAACTCATACCGACTTAACGATTTCACGAAAGCGCAAGCGGAAGAATTCCTAAGAAAACTAAATGTCGGCTCCACCCTTCCCACATGGCTTCCGTCACGGCCGCTACTTCTCGGATACCTAGGCGCATTCGCCAAACGGAATCAAGTTGATGTTTCCATTACGGAAGTAGAGCCCGCAGAAGGATGGGATTACCTGATTGATCGAGTTTGCTCTCGTGAAGTAGACATACAATCTGGTCTGTATCCAGAATATGTTAGACGCCTTCTAGAGCGAATCGGGACGAAGGCACGCTATCGTTCCGACCTCACCGCCTCGATTAGTCAACAAGAGATTGCCAGCTCTTTCAAAGAAATATTTAACCGAGAGCCTGACGATAGCAATCTTGGAATGCTGATGCGCCTCCCGGGGTTGGTGAGCACTGATGATAAGAACGATGAGAGAAGATTTATTGACTACGATTTCGCAAGTGTTTGCGCTGCGGGAGACATATTTGAGTACACAAACTCCCCAGTAAATTTTGATACAGCACCATTTGATGGGTGCAGACTGAGTATCGATACGCTGGGGGCCGATTTCATCGTTTCGAAGTATGAAAGAACCGGCCGTCAGATAGCAACCGTTCAAGTAGCTCTCGAAGCCCTCTCATCAAGGCCAAATTTGGCCTGCCTAAAGGGTGATTTGGTCATTGCCCTCACGCGCTCAGACGCCCTCGCTCGCGACAAGTGGGTGACGGTTGCCGATGCATCCATCGACAATCTCGACCTCAGGCAAGCGCCGAGCGCGTTCTCGAAAATTCGAATTGCGCACTCTACGATAGGAACACTTGAGATTGATGAGGCCCACCTGGAAGGGCTTCCGCAATTTCAAGGATGCGTCATCGACACCGTACGCGGCCCTCGAGGACCCTCTAATATCCAAGAATGGATAAACGATTCCACGATTGAGAGATTTGAGTACGAGGAGCTGACAAATAACTCCATACTATCTCTCAACATAGGACCAACGGTAAAAGTTGGCCTAACGGTTCTCAGAAAACTTTACCTTCAAAGTGGCGGCGGCAGACAGGAGAATGCATTCTCTCGTGGACTAAAGCCCGATCTGCGCCCCATAGTGGGAGATGTTTTGGATGTCGTAGTCTCTCAGGGGTACGCCTCTGTATCTAGCCGAGGTGGGAGCAAAATCTACTTAAAGAACCCAGACAAGACTTCAGAGGTGCATACCATCCTGGCGAAGAAGGGGGCTAGTGCGGGCGTCTTGATTGACGCTCTTGCGAGAATTTGACGCCCCACACCCCGCCCCTCAATCTCATGCCGAGCCTTCGCCGGACGGTCCAGGTCACTCAAGGACCGCGCTTCGCGCGGCCGCAGGGCGGCGGGCCAGAGGCCCGTCCTTGACTGACCTGGACCGTCCGGCACGTTGGCGGCCATGAGATCGAAGGGCGGAACCCTTCTCCCCTTGCGGGAGAAGGTGGGCCGCGAAGCGGTTCGGATGAGGGGTCTCGCGGAGGGGGCGACTTCATCCGGCGGCGGACAGGGCGGGGCGCCCCCCTCATCCGTCGCCTTCGGCGACACCTTCTCCCGTAAGGGGAGAAGGAAGACCGCGAGTTTTCACAGCCTCGCCCCGAAAAGTTGCAATATGTGGACTATAGGCTGTGGTTTGGGTTCCGGCGCGTCGCCATCATCGGCGCGTGGACATGGCCATTCTCAAATCGCTGGGGCGACGGATCCGGGAGCGGCGCAGGGGCGTCGGCCTGAGCCAGGAGGAACTCGGCCACCAGGCCGGCATCGACCGCTCCTACATCAGCGGGCTGGAGCGCGGCCTCCGCAATCCGACCTTCCAGATTCTGAACCAGATCGCCGGCGCGCTGGACTGCCCGCTGGCCGCGCTGCTGCCGGAGAGCGAGGCCGACGCGGCGCCCTCTCCGCCCGAGGAGACGCGATGGCGCGAACCGCAACCGGGCTGAGCGGCCCCCACCCCGTCGACCGCCACGTCGGCCTCGCCATCCGGGTCCGCCGCAGGGGGCTGGGCCTGACGCAGACGGCGCTGGCCGGGCGGCTGGGGATCACCTTCCAGCAGGTCCAGAAGTACGAGCGCGGCAAGAACCGGGTCAGCGCCTCGATGCTGCACGCCATGGCCGAGGCGCTGGAGACCTCCGTCGGGGCCTTCTTCGAGGGGCTGCCGCGCGGGGCGGCGGCGGTCGCCGGCGCCGCCGGCCGCGGGCGGGTGGCCGAGATGCTGGCCGCGCCCGGCGGGACCGAGCTGGCCGACGCCTGGCTGGCCCTGCCCTCCGACAAGATGCGCCGCCGGCTATCGGCCCTGGTCCGGGCCATGGCCCCCTACGCCGCCTCGCCCGCACGGCGCGACCCGGCCGGGAGCGGCGGCGGCGGACCGGGCTGAGACGTCCCCTTGCCCCGCCGCGCCCGGCCGGGCATGGCTGGGCCATGGGGGAGACCGAAGCCGAAGCGAAGGGCGAGGCCGCGACGCCGCCCGCCGGGGCCGCGAAGGCCTCGCGCGTCCGGACGGAGCCGAAGCCCCGGAAGGCCGCCAAACCGCGCGCGCCTCGCCGCCAGCGCCGGAAGCGCCCCAAGGCCCGGCCCTTCCTCGGCTGGGGGATCACCCTGGCGCTGGCCGCCCTGGCCTTCGGCCTGATGCTCTGGGCCGACGCCTGGGACGAGCGCCGGATCGCGGCCGTCGCCGAGCAGGCGCGGGCGCCGCTCTGGTGGGGCGGCGCCGACGTGTCCTGGACGCCCCTGCTGATCCTGGTCGGGCTCGTCGCCCTGGTCCTGCCCGACCTGTTCGGCGGGGCGCGCTGGAACTGGCGCAAGCCGCTGGTCTGGCCGGTCAGCCGCCGGGTCGCCGCCGCCGCGTCCCTGGGCGCGATCCTGGTCGTGGCGGCGGCGACGGCCTGGATCGGCCAGCCCCACGGCGGCCTGGGCTTTCCCGAGAGCGTGGTCTGGGTCGCGGGCGACCGGATGATCGAACGCCGGCCGTGGTCGGCGGCGGCCCTCGTGGAGACCTCGTGCGAGATCGCCCGTCGCCGCGGCGAGGGGGAGACGCCGGCCGTCTCCTATGTCGTGACCTTCCCCGACGGGCGCTGGGTCTCGCTGCTCGACGCGAGGCCCGAGGGCCACCAGCGGCTGGAACGGATGCTGCCGATCGACGCCGCCCTGCGCGCCGCCGGGGTTCCGCGCCGGGCCGCGCTGACGCACGACTGCCTCGCCCGGGCGGGCGCGGACCTGGGCGTTTCCAGCGAGGGCCTGACCCGGCTGCTGGCGCCCTGACGGGAGCGTCAGCGGCTCTCGCTCTCGCCTTTGCTCTTGCCCTTGCGGCCGCCCGCCGTGGTCGGCCCGTCCTTGTCCTGCTTGCGCACGGCCTCCAGCCCGGACCACATCATGTCGATGGTCACCTCCAGCGTGTGCTTGACGTGCTCGCGGGTGACGCCGCCGTACGTGAAGTCCATGCGCCACACCGAATAGTCGGCCCCGTCGGCGGCGTCGGCCGAATACAGGATGTTCCGATCCGCGGCGATCGCACGGGCGACCTTCGGCGAGCTGGTCGGGATGTAGGTGATCAGCATGTGCTCGGTGCAGGCGCGCTCGCCGCCGTCGCCCTCGCACTGCATGCCCTTCCAGGTGACCGGCAGGTTGTCCGGCGCCGTCGCCTCGATCCGCCAGCCGCCCTCGTCGGTCGTCGTCACCTCTTCGATCCTGCCGCCGATCTCCAGCACCAGCGCCTCGGCGTCGGAGCGGCGCAGGCTCCGCCAGATCACCAGCGGCGTCGCGGGCGCAGCGGCGGCGGGCTCCGCCATCAGCAACAGGGCCACGGCGACTGCGGTCATGAACGAACTCCCCCGAAACAGGTCTCGACCTATAGGCGACGCCGAGGGCGACCTCAACGCGTCCGGTCAGGCGCAGGCGGCCTCTCCGGCTCCCTCCCGCGCGAACCCTTCCACTCCTGCGCGAACCCCGTCCGGGTATACCCTGTCGCCCTTCGGCCACAGTCGGCGGAACTCCGCGTACGGCGCCCTTCGTTAGGGAACCGGGGGCGAATCGCGGCGTATCCTTTTCAATGGGCATGGGGCGCGCTCTCCCCCCGCGCGCCTCTCCCAAGAGGAAGAGACGTCATGAGCCCGGCCAACCTGACCATCGTGTCCGACAACGCCTCCACCGCGCTCGCCCCCCTGGCGACCGAAGCGCTGCGCGACCGCGTGAAGCGCCTGCAGAACGAGGCCCGCGGGATCGCCCGCGAGCATGTGATGGCCCTCGAGCACGCCCTGGTGGCGGTGACGCAGCTGGCGGCGGAGATCGCCGATGGCGGCGACGCCTACCCCGTGGGCGCCCGCGAACTGGCGCGGCAGCTGGTCGGCGAATGCGCCGGCCGGGCCAGCACCCTGGACGCCATCCTCAGCCGGACGGCCCGTCCGTAGGGTTCGCGAGCCCGCTCGACGCGGGTTGCGGCGGCGTCGGGAACAGCCGCCGCCGCACGGCCCTGACCAGGCGCCAGATCAGCCACAGCAGCGCGATCAGCACGATCGGCACCAGCAGCGGCGCGGCCAGGGCGATGAGGACGGTCACGAAGGCGAGAACGTCCTCGACGACCGACACCGCCGGATTGGCCAGGCCGCCCGTCGTGGCGGTGCTGGCGACGCGGGTCCCGCTCTGGGCCGCGTGGAAGGCCAGGGCTGTCGGCGCGCCGATGACGATGCCGGCGACCGCGGCGATCATCGGGTCGACCCCCGCGAACACCGAGCCGGCGGCCAGGATCGCGGCCAGCGGCCGGACCACCGTGCCGACGGCCGAGAGGGCGTGGTCGAGCACCGGGACCTTGTCCGCCGCCAGCTCCAGGGCGGTGGCGATGGCCAGGGCGACGATGGCGGCGTTGGAGCCGAGCCAGGCGGTCTGGCCGTTCAGCTCGACCCCGAACAGGCCGAAGCGGGCGGCGATGCTCAGCAGCAGCAGCGGCAGGAAGGCGCGCAGGCCGGTCGCCGCCGCCAGGCCCAGGCCGAGCAGCGCCGGCAGGATCCAGGTCTGCAGGATCTCGACGGGCATGGCGGGAGGAGACACCCCGGCGGCGCTCGGCGCAAGCGGCGCGCTTTTCATGAGACGCCCCTTTTCATGAGACGCACCTTTTCATGAGACGGGCGTCATCGAACGTCGCTACCCTGGCCGCCTGGTCGGGGGAGACCAGACAAAGGGAGAGAACGACGCATGAGAACCCTGCTCATCGGCCTGGGCCTTGCCGCCGCCGCAAGCCTGCCGCTGGCCGCCTGTTCCAAGAAGGAAGACGCCGGCAAAACCGCCGCCGCGCCCGAAGCCGCAGCTCCGGCCGCCGCCCCCGCAGCCGGCGGCCAGCTCAACGCGCCCCGCGCCGGCAAGTGGAAGATCACCAGCGAGATGGCGGGCGTCCCGGCCAAGATGCCGCCGGTCGAGGTCTGCTACACCCAGGACGACGTTGGGGGCGACAACTGGATGAAGCAGGCCCAGAACCAGGACGACAACTGCACCGGCGTGATGGTGACCCGCACGCCCGGCATGATCACCACCAAGGGAACCTGCCACGGCGCCGGCGGGACCAAGAGCACCTACGAGATGAAGGTCACCGGCGACTTCAACAGCCGCTACGTCATGGAAAGCTCGGTCGTGATGGATCCGGCCATTCCCGGCATGCCCAGCCCGATGAAGGCCAAGATGACCGCCGAACGCGTCGGCGACTGCTGATCGCGGGCGCTCCGGCCGCGGGCGGTTGACATCGCCCGCGGCCGTACCTCTACTTCGAAAACAGTGCGCGGCCTCAAGATCGCGGTGGAAGTGGAGGAAACCGTATGACCGAGGCCGTCGCCCCTAGAGGCGCCGCCGCGCCTGCCGCTGCGTCATCTCAGCCCGCCGCGGCCCTGGGCCCCCGCCCCCGCATCGGCATCCCGACCAAGGCCCTCTACGGGTTCGGCTCGATCGCCTTCGGGATCAAGGACAACGGCTTCCGGGTCTTCCTGCTGCTCTTCTACAACCAGGTGATCGGCCTGCCGGCGGCCCAGGTGTCGCTGGCCATCATGGTCGCGATGCTGATCGACTGCATCATCGACCCGATCGTCGGCGAGATCTCCGACAACTGGCGCAGCAAGTGGGGTCGCCGCCACCCGTTCATGTACGCCTCGGCCCTGCCCGTCGCGCTGTCGTTCCTGCTGCTGTGGAACCCGCCGGTCGACTGGGGCCCGACCGGCCTGTTCTGGTACCTGGTCGTGGTCACCGTGGTGGTCCGCAGCTTCATCACCCTCTACGAGATTCCGTCCTCGTCGATGACGGCCGAGCTGACCACCAACTACGACGAGCGCTCGGCCCTGCTCGGCTGGCGCTACTTCTTCGCCTGGTGGGGCGGGCTGGCGCTGACGGTGTTCATGTTCGCCGTGCTGCTGAAGCCCACCGCCGAGTATCCCGTCGGCCAGCTGAACAAGGACGGCTACGCGACCTACGGCTACATCGCCGCGGCGCTGATGTTCGCCTCGATCATGATCTCGGCGATGGGCACCCATCGGTTCATCCCCTGGATGCCCCAGGCCGCGCCCCGGAAGGCGCACAAGCCGCTGGCCCAGACCGTCCGCGAGATGACGCAGACCCTGAACACCCGGCCTTTCATCGCCATCACCCTGGTGGGCCTGTTCGCCGCCGTCGCCCAGGGGGTCAGCTTCTCGCTGGTCTTCTACTTCACCACCTACTTCTGGGAGCTGAGCAGCCAGTGGACCGCCGTCCTGCTGCTCGACAACTTCGTCTCCTCCGCCCTGGCGCTGATCGCCGCGCCGATGCTCAGCAAACGGTCCGGCAAACGGGCCGCCGGCGCGCTCCTGCTGGCCGCCTCGGTGCTGGTCAGCTTCATCCCGCTGATCCTGCGGCTGGTCGGCTGGTTCCCCGCCAACGAGGACCTGATCGCCGGGACCCAGATCCCGACCATCGTCCCCTGGCTGCTCCTGGACGGCGTGGTGCGCGGCGTGCTCGGGATCACCGCGGCGATCCTGATCACCTCGATGCTGGCCGACGTCGTCGAGTACAGCGAGGCGCGCACCGGCCGCCGGTCCGAAGGGCTGATCTTCGCCTTCACCAGCCTGATGCAGAAGGCCGTCAGCGGCGTGGGCGTGATGGTCGCCGGCCTGCTGCTGACCCTCGTCAACTTCCCGCAGAACGCCAAGCCCGGCCATGTGCCGCAGGAGACGATCGACAACCTGGCCCTGGTCTACATGCCGGCGCTGGTGGTGCTGTACGGCGTCGCCCTGTTCGCCATGAAGGCCTACAGCATCACGCGCGAAAGCCACGAGGAGACCTTGCGGACCCTCGCCGCCAAGGCCCAGGCGGCGGAAGACGCGGCGACGGGACAGATTCCGTAGGGCACGGCTCATCCGCATTGCGTGGTTCGAGACGCCGGCCCTCTGGCGAGCGCCTCGAACCACGCAATGCGCGAGCCCCTACTCCGCGATCTCGGTCAGGGCGCTGTAAACCAGCGTCCGCAGTTCGCGCCGCACCGGATAGGCCGACGAGGGCAGCAGCTGGGTCAGGAACACCACGGCCAGATCCTCGGCCGGATCGACCCAGAAAAAGGTGCTGGCGGCGCCGCCCCAGAAGAAGTCGCCGGCGCTGCCGGGGATCATCGTCTTCACCGGATCAACCGTGACCCCGAAGCCGAGACCAAAGCCGACGCCGGCGTAGGTCGCCTCGCTGAACAGCGACTTGGACATCTGGGTCAGGTCCTTGCCGTCCGGCAGATGGTTGGCGGTCATCAGCTTCAGCGTCTTGGGCCCCAGCAGCCGCACGCCGTCCAGTTCGCCGCCGTTCAGCAGCATGCGGGCGAAACGCATGTAGTCGGCCGCCGTGCCGACCAGGCCGCCGCCGCCCGACGGGAAGTCGGTCGGGGTCAGGTAGGGGCTCTTCTCCGGATCGTCCTGCAGCGACGGCAGGCCCGGCTTCACCGCCTTGGATCCCAGCACGCCGGCGGCATAGCAGGCGGTCAGGCGGTGCGCCTTGTCGGCCGGCACCGTGAAGCTGGTGTCGACCATGCCCAGGGGCCTGAAGATCTGCTCTTCCAGGAATCTGGGGAACGGCTGGCCGGAGATCTTCTCGACCAGATAGCCGAGCACGTCGGTCGAGACCGAATAGTTCCAGGCGTCGCCCGGCGAGAACACCAGAGGGATGCCGGCCAGCTTGTCGATGAACTCCTGCAGCGTGCCATAACGCAGATCCTCGGCCACCTTCAGCTTGCGGTAGGCGGCGTCGACGTTGCCCTGCATCTGGAAGCCGTAGGTCAGGCCCGAGGTGTGACGCAGCAGGTCGATCATCAGCATCGGCCGCGCCGGCGGGGTCTTGGCCCAACCCGCATCCGTGCCCGCGGCGAAGACCCCCAGGTTCGCCCATTCCGGGATGAACTTGGCCACCGGATCGTCCAGGGCGACCAGCCCCTCCTCGACCAGCATCATGAAGGCCACCGAGGTGATCGGCTTGGTCATCGAATAGATGCGGAAGAGGGCGTCGCTCTCCAGGGCGCGGTTCCGCTCGCGGTCGGCGAGACCCAGCGTGACGTCGTAGGCCAGCTTGCCGCGGCGCCAGACCTGAACCTGGGCGCAGGGCAGCTTGCCCGGCCTGACGTACCGCTCGTCCAGGAAAGTCTCAATCTTCGCCAGCCGCTCGGAAGACAGGCCGATGCTCTCGGGTTTGGTCATGCGCTTTTCTCCCTCCGGGGGGCCTTCCCGGACCATACCCAACATTCTAGGCTGGGCTACAAAACATAAGGACTAAGGGGAACGCGATGGCCTGGGATTTCGAGACGGAGCCCGAATTCCAAGAGAAGCTCGACTGGATGGACGCGTTCGTCCGCGATGAGGTCGAGCCGCTGGACCGCATTCGCCTGCATCCTTACGACGTCAAGAATCCACTCTACGCCAAGCTGGTCCGGCCGCTACAGGCCGAGGTGAAAAAGCAGGGCCTTTGGGCCTGCCACCTGGGCCCCGACCTGGGCGGCCAGGGCTACGGCCAGGTCAAGCTGGGCCTGATGAACGAGATCCTCGGCCGCAGCCACTTCGCGCCCTCGGTCTTCGGCTGCCAGGCGCCCGACACCGGCAACGCCGAGATCATCGCCCACTACGGCGCCGCGGCGCAGAAGGCGAGATACCTGCAGCCGCTGCTGAACAACGAGATCGTCTCGGCCTTCTCGATGAGCGAGCCGACCGGCGGCGCCGACCCGCTGACCTTCACCACCCGAGCCGAGCTCGACGGCGACCACTGGGTGATCAATGGCGAGAAGTGGTTCTCGACCAACGCCAAGTGGGCCGAGTTCCTGATCGTCATGGCGGTGACCGATCCGGACGGCCCGCCCCATCAACGGATGTCCATGTTCATCGTGCCCAGCGACACGCCGGGGGTTGAAATCGTCCGCAACGTCGGCGTCGGCTACGGCGACGAGGGCTCGGAAGGCTACATGCGCTATACCGATGTGCGCGTGCCGGCCGACCATCTGCTGGGCGAGCGGGGCGGCGCCTTCGCGATCAGCCAGACCCGCCTGAGCGGCGGCCGCATCCATCACGCCATGCGCACCGTCGGCCAGGGCAAGCGCGCCCTGGACCTGATGTGCCAGCGCGCCGTCAGCCGCACGACGCGCGACGGTCCGCTGTCGGGCAAGCAGGCGGTCCAGATGATGATCGCCGACGCCTGGATCGAGCTGCAGCAGTTCCGGCTGCTGGTGCTGCACACCGCCTGGCTGATCGACAAGCACCGGGACTACCGAAAGGTCCGCAAGGACATCGCGGCGGTGAAGGTGGCCATGCCGCGCGTCTATCATTCGATCGCCTCCAAGGCCCTGCACCTGCACGGCGCCCTGGGGGTGTCGAACGAGATGCCGTTTGTCGGCCAGGTGATCGGCAGCTTCATGATGGGCATCGCCGACGGCCCGACCGAAGTCCACCAGGAGACCTTGGCCAAGCAGCTCCTGCGCCACTACCAGCCGAGCAACGACCTCTTCCCCGCCTACAGCCTGCTGAACCGGCGCGAGGAAGCCCTGGAGAAGTTCGCCGAGATCCTGGCCGAGAACGAGGAGGCCGCGTGAGCACCTGGCCCGCGATGACCATCGAGGCGGCGCACGCCCGCCTCACCGCCCCCGGCGCCCGTTTCGAGACCGAAGAGGTCGTGATCCGGGGCATCCCGACGAAGGTCTGGAAGAACGCCCCGGCCACCCTGCGCGACATGGTGACCAACGGCCGCAACTTCCCGACGCGCGAGTTCCTGGTCTACGAGGACGACCGCGTCACCTTCGAAGCCTTCCACCGCGCCGTGGCGGCGCTGGCGGCCCGGCTGGCGGCGGACGGCGTCGGCAAGGGCGACCGGGTGGCGGTGATCATGCGCAACCTGCCGGAATGGCCGGTCGCCTTCTTCGCCGCGATCAGCCTGGGCGCCGTCGTCACGCCGCTGAACGCCTGGTGGACGGGGTCGGAGCTGCACTATGGCCTGGTCGATTCCGGCAGCAAGGTCGCCATCGTCGACGGCGAGCGGTTGGAGCGGATCGTCGGCCACCTCGCTGACTGCCCCGATCTGACGGCCGTCTACGCCGCCCGCAACCCGGAGGCCTGCGAACATCCGCGCGTGCGCTGCCTGGAGGACGTGATCGGCGCGCCCGGAACCTGGGCGGGCCTGCCCGACCGGCCGCTGCCGACGACGCCGATCGCGCCGGACGACGACGCGACGATCTTCTACACCTCGGGCACGACCGGTAAGCCGAAGGGGGCGCTGGGCACCCACCGCACCATGGCGACCAACGTCATGACCAGCGGCGCGGCCTTGGCCCGCCCCTTCCTGCGCCGCGGCGAAACCCCGCCCGCGCCGGACCCCAAGGCGCCGCAGAAGGTGACTCTGCTGGTCGTGCCGATGTTCCACGTCACGGGCTGCTCGGCGACCTTGGGGCCGGCGCTGAACAACGGCGGCAAGCTGGTCCTCATGCGCAAATGGGACGCGCTGGAGGGCATGAAGCTGATCGAGCGCGAGCGGGTGACCACCACCGGCGGCGTCCCCACCATCGCCTGGCAACTGATCGAGCATCCCGAACGGCCGAACTTCGATCTCAGCTCGATCGAGGGGATCAGCTACGGCGGCGCGCCCTCGGCGCCGGAGCTGGTGCGGCGGATCAAGGAGGTCTGGCCGACCGCCTCGGCCGGCAACGGCTGGGGGATGACCGAGACCAGCGCCACCTTCACCAGCAACGGCAGCGACGACTATGTGAACCGCCCCGACAGCTGCGGCCCCGCGCCGGCGGTCGGCGAGATGAAGATCATGACCGTCGACGCCCCGTTCCGCGAACTGCCGCCCGGCGAGGTCGGCGAGCTGTGGTGCAAGGGGCCGATGGTGGTGAAGGGCTACTGGAACAAGCCCGAGGCGACAGCCCAGACCTTCGTCGACGGCTGGGTCCGGACCGGCGACCTGGCGCGGATCGACGAGGAGGGCTTCTGCTTCATCATCGACCGGGCCAAGGACATGCTGATCCGCGGCGGCGAGAACATCTACTGCATCGAGGTCGAGAACGTCCTCTACGACCACCCCGCCGTCATGGACGCGGCGCTCATCGGCGTCCCGCACAAGATCCTGGGCGAGGAGCCGGCGGCCGTGGTCACGCTCAAGCCCGGAGCCCAGGCCACCGAGCAGGAGCTGCGCGCCTTCGTGGCCGACCGGCTGGCCGCCTTCAAGGTTCCGGTCCGGGTCGCCTTCTGGCATGAGACCCTGCCCCGCAACGCCAACGGCAAGATCATGAAGTCGGCGTTGAAGGACGTGTTCGCCGGAGACGCCGCCGCTTGACCCTGGACGCCCCGCCGCCGAGCGGCTCGACCGCTCGCTACGCCGCCAAGAAGGAGGCCATCCTGGCCGCCGCGACGGCGATCCTGAACCGGCAGGGGGTCCGGGGCATGACGCTCGCCGACGTGGCGGCCGACGTCGGGCTGATCACCACCTCGGTCACCTACTACTACCGCAAGAAGGAGGACCTGGCGGCGGCCTGCTTCCTGCGCGGCATCGAGATCTTCGACAACCTGGCCTCGGAGGCCGCCAAGGCCGTGGGAGCCCGGGCGCGGCTAGCGCGGTTCATCGAGCTGTACTTCGAGCACGCCCTGAAGATCCGCCTCAAACAGGCGCCGCCCTTCGTCGCCTTCGGCGAGATGAAGGGCCTTAACGAGCCGCTGCGCTCGGAGGTCGGCGGCGCCTTCAACGACCTGTTCCGCAACATCCGCGGCTTCTTCGACGACCCCGAGTTCGCCGGGCTGTCGCGGCTGGAGACCACGGCCCGCACCCACCTTCTGCTCGAGCAGGCCTTCTGGACCGTCACCTGGCTGCGCCGGTACGACGTCGAGGACTTCCCCCGCATCCGCGACCGGATGTCGGACATCCTCTGCAACGGCATGGCCAGCGGAGACCGTCCCTGGGCGCCGCCGCCGCTGCCGATCGCCGCCGACGAGCCCGCGGCCGGCCAGGACGTCTCGCGCGAGACCTTCCTGATCGCGGCCACCCGGGTGATCAACCAGAAGGGCTATCGGGGGGCCTCGGTCGAGGACATCTCGGCCCAGCTGAACGTCACCAAGGGCAGCTTCTATCACCACAACGAAGCCAAGGACGATCTGGTCGTCGAATGCTTCGAACGCACCTTCGAAGTGATGCGGGCCAACCAGTTCGCCGCCCGCGATCTGGACGGCGCCGACCGCTGGACCCAGCTGACCGCCGCCACCGCGGCGTTGGTGAACTACCAGCTGTCGGACCACGGCCCCCTGCTGCGCGCCTCCGCCATGGGCGCCCTGCCGGGCGATATCCGCCACGACCTGGTCGAGCGGTACGCCCGGATCTCCGATCGGTTCGCCGCCATGATCTCGGACGGTATCGCCGAGGGCTCGATCCGCCCGGTCGATCCGTTGATCGCCGCCCACATGATCAGTTCGATGATCAACGCGGCGGTGTCGCTGCAGAACTGGGCCCCCGGCGCCGACCTGGACCAGGCGGCCGCCCTGTTCGCCCGCCCTCTGCTGGTCGGCGTCTTCAGCCGCTGAACGCCGAAGGAGAGGGGCGGACAAAAAAGGGGCGGCCGAAGCCGCCCCAGTCCACACACCCCGGAGGGATCGGGTCAGAATTTCTTGGTCAACGCGACCTTCCAAGTCCGGCCCAGACCGCTGGCCGTGAACGGATCGTAGTTCAGGTCCAGTCGGGCGAAGGGCGGATCCTCGTCGAACACGTTGTCCACCGACAGGGCGAACGTCGTGTCCCACGGCAGGAACACTCGGTAGGTCACGTCATTGCTCATGAAGGCGTCGATGGTCTTGCCGTTCGGGTTGGACACGAACGGCGCCGTCCGCTGATCGGTGTAGCTGTCGATGTAGCGCACGGTCCAACGCACGTTGTGCGGGCCATGGTTGTACTCGGCGTACAGGCTGCCCTTCCATTGCGGCAACGGATAGGCCGTCGTCTGGTAGTTCAGCTTGCCCACCGCGTCGAAGGCCGGAGCGACCACAACGCCATCGATCGTCGTCGCATCGGTGACGTACTCACGGACGTAGGTCGCCGTGCCCCCGATGGTGAGGGCGCCGCCCAGGATGTCGTCAAAGGTCCAGTCGGCGATCAGGTCGATGCCCGAGGTCTTGATCGATGCGCCGTTCACATTGTTGGTGCGAACCCGGGTAATGGCCGCCGAGGCCGCGGCCGCCGAGGCGAACGAGGCGCAGGTCGCCCCGCCGCTGAAGCTGAACCGGGCCGCGAGAGGGCTGGCGCAGTTGGCCTGGGCTCCGGCGCCGATCCCATTGGGGAACACCGCCGCGACCAGTCCGGACACGGGGTCGGTCACGATCGGATCCTGGAAGTCGAAGTTCCAGTAATCGAGCGTGGCGCGGAAGTTCCCCGCCTCGAAGATCACGCCGATGCTGTAGGTCGTCGCGCTCTCGGGTTTCAGGTTTGGGTTGCCGTAGACGTCGACGGCGCGGAAGGTCCCGTTGATCCCCTGCAGCGAGGTGACGAAGTCGTCGTTCAGCTGGATCGCCGGCGGCGCCCGGAACGTGGTGCCGACCGAACCCCGGAATGCGAGCCAGTCGTTCGCCTGCCAGCGCAGCGACAGCTTCGGGTCGAACGTCGATCCGACGGCCCCGCCATAGTCCTCGTAGCGGGCGGCGAGCGTGGCGTTGAAGGTGTCGGTGATCGGGGCGACGACCTCCCCGTAGACCGCGTAGAGGTCCTGGGTCAGGAACACGTTGCTGCCGACGCCGAGGAAGGCCAACGGCCCCTGCGGCGAAGCGCAGGTCTTGGATCCGTTGATCGGCGTGTCGATACAGGGGTTCACGGCCCGGTTCGAAATGTCGTTGTACCAGGTCTTGAACGTCGACTTGCGCCACTGGGCGCCGCCCGCCCACATGACGTCGCCGCCGGGCAGCGACCAGCCGGTCTTGCCGCTGATCAGGCCCTCGATCACGAACAGCGTCGCGGTCTGCTCCGTCTCGGCCTTCTGGAAGAACCAGCGGGCGACTTCGGCGCTGTTGGCTAGGGCGGCGTTGTAGGTCGGGTTGGCCTGGCCGGTGATCGCGTTCTTCGGCACCGCCGACGAGAACGGGTTGAACCACAGGCAGGTCGAGCCCGGCTGGCCGGCGACGATGTTGTTGCAGTTCGGCCCGCCCAGGCCGCGCAGGGCCAGTTGGTAACGGCTCACGACCGTGTCGTAGCCTGTGCGGTTGCCCTTCTCCTCGCCGTAGCTGAGGGCGATGTTCCAGTGGAGGTCGGGGTTGAACTCGCCGCTCAGGTCGGCGGCGATCCGATAGGCGTCGAAGGTCCGGCTCCCCTCGGACGGCCCGTAGTTGAACATCGGGTTGCCGCCCATCCCGAATGGACGGCTGGCGACGACAAGCGCGCCGGCGCCCAGGGCCGCGGTCGGAATGTTGAACGCCGCGCCCGTCGTGCCGTTGTAGCCCGGAATGGTGCCTGGGTGGGCGGCGACATAGGCCAGCAGGCCAGGATTGTTCCCCGGCACGAAGTACTGGCCGGGCACCGGCGAGGTGAGGGCCGTCGGCGTCGAAAGCAGCGCGTAGGATGGCGAGGTCTTCCACTCCGGCACCTCGGTGCGGGCATAGAACCCCTCAACATGCAGCTTGGTGGTGTCGTTGAGGTCGAGGTTCCACTCGCCGTAGATCTGGTAGCGATCTTCCTTTTCGACGAGATTGTCATACTCGGTGTAGTGCCAGTAGCAGACCGGCGTCGTGCCGCTGAAACCGCTGAAACCGCCGAGCGGGGTGCATTGGTCGTCGCGGAAACGATTGGCGCTTGAGCCGAGCGGAATGAAGGACGACGGATTCCCCGCCGCCGACCAGCCGCCCTCCGGGTTGTCCAGGTAAGGACGATTGGCCCAGTTGCGCGCAGTCACGGGCAGCACCGATCGGTGCTGCCAGCCGGCTGTCAGCAGGATGTTCATGTCGTCGTTGGACCAGCCGTAGACGGCGCTCAGCGTGTAGTCGCCGTCCGAACCGTCGATGACCCGGTAGCTGCCCGAGACCTCGAGGCCTTCGAAGTTCTTGCGGGTGATGAAGTTGACCACCCCGCCGATGGCGTCCGAACCGTAGGTCGCCGCGGCGCCGTCCTTCAGCACCTCGACGCGTCCGACGGCGGCGCTGGGAATGATGTTGGTGTCCACCGCGCCGGCGCCGGCCAGGGCGAAGGGGTTGATCGGCAGGCGGCGGCCGTTGAACAGGACCAGCGTCCGGGTCGGCCCCAGACCCCGCAGGTTCACGCTGCCGGAGCCTTCCGAGCCCTGGGCGCGCGAGTCGAACTGGTTGGTGTCGCCCAGGACGCCGTTGGACACCGCCAGGCCCTTGAGCAGCTCGACCGTCGTCGGCGAGCCCTGTTTGGCCAGTTCCTCGGCGCCGATCACGTCGACCGGCATCGCCGCGTTCTCGGGGGTGCCCCGGATCAGAGAGCCGGTGACGATGACGGCCTCGACGTCGGTGGGGGCGGATTGTCCCTGCGCCGCCGCCTGCGAAACCAGGCCGAGCGACAGGGTGATGGCCAGGGCTGATCCCCCGGCCAGATAGCCAATTCTGCGCATTTACTCCCTCCCTGTTGGTTCCTCTGCCGTTCCATCCATTTTCTTCGAAGGATGGTTACGGCGCTTCACATACGCTTACGGACCTCCCGCTGTTGCGGGGGCCCGAAGCGCCCCGGACCTCGACCGCAAGGCGGCGAGGAATGACAATGTTGAAGAATGTGACGTGAATTGCCGTTGCGAACGGGATTTCTTCGCGTTTCCGCTATGGCGAAGATGATCGCGGAACACGCCAACCCACCCCCTCACAGGTTTGTTGCGCCGCTGGACCGCGACCGCCGGACTCTAGGCACGGCGAAGCGAAACCCAGTCAGCAACCTGTTTCGATGATGCGGTATGATTTCCCGCCACGTCAACCGCTCGGGGAGGGTTCCGTCCAGAAATTGGGGAATAGAATTGCGCGCGTCCGCCCTCGGCGCGGGCGTCCAGGGTCCGGTGCGCCAGAACGCCCAGGAGTTTGCGCACGACCTTGCCGCCGGACGACCGTGACGGTTCGCCGCAGGCGTCGCAGGCGTCAGTACAGGGAGGAAGCGCCCGCGTCCGCGCCGCCCACGGCCCGCCGGAAGACTCCGAACAGCTCACGGCCGTAGCCGCCCTCCTCGGCCGGCGCCGCCGCCGACTCGCGGCCGGTCAACTCCGCCTCGATCGCCAGGACTCCCGCTTCGGCGTCCAGGGTGATCCGGTCGCCGTCCCGGACGCGAGCCAGCGGTCCGCCGGCCGACGCTTCGGGCGTCACATGGATCGCCGCCGGGACCTTGCCGGAAGCGCCGGACATTCGCCCGTCGGTGACCAACGCCACCTTGTGACCGCGATCCTGCAGCACCGTCATCGCCGGCGTCAGGCCGTGCAGCTCGGGCATGCCGTTGGCTTGGGGGCCCTGGAAACGGACCACCGCCACCACGTCCCGATCCAGCTCGCCTCGCTTGAAGGCGGCCAGGAAGTCGGCCTGGTTCTCGAACACCGCCGCCGGTGCGGAGATCTTCCGGTTCTCGGGCTTCACCGCGGAGGTCTTGATCACCGCTCGGCCGAGGCCGCCGGCCAGCAGACGGATGCCGCCTTCGGCCTCGAACGGGTCGTCGCAGGGACGCAGGATCTCGCGGTCGAGACTCTCGGCCGCCCCCTCGCGCCAGGCCAGTCGCCCGTCGTCCAGGTAGGGCTCGCGGGCATAGTGATGCAGCCCCTTGCCGGCGACCGTCAGCACGTCGCCATGGACCAGGCCGGCCTTGAGCAGTTCGCGCACCACGAAGGCCATGCCGCCCGCGGCGTGGAACTGGTTCACGTCGGCGCTGCCGTTCGGATAGACCCGCGCCATCAGCGGCGTGACCTTGGACAGGTCGTCGAAGTCCTCCATCGTCAGGGTCACCCCGGCCGCATGGGCCACCGCGACCAGATGCAGGACGTGGTTGGTCGAGCCGCCGGTGGCCATCAATCCGACCAGGCCGTTGACCATGGCCTTCTCGTCGACGACCTGGCCGGCGGGCGTCCAGTCGTTCGAGCGCGGCCCGATCTCCGCACAGCGCCGCGCCGCGGCCTTGACCAACGCGTCGCGCAGGTCGGTGTTGGGATGGATGAAGGCCGAGCCCGGCAGATGCAGGCCCATCATCTCCATCAGCATCTGGTTGGAGTTGGCCGTGCCGTAGAAGGTGCAGGTGCCGGGGCCGTGGTAGCTGGCCTGCTCGGCCGCCAGCAGCTCCTCGCGCGTCGCCTTGCCTTCGGCGTAGAGGGCCCGGACCTTGGCCTTCTCGGAGTTGGGCAGGCCCGAGGTCATCGGCCCTGCAGGCACGAAGATCGCCGGCAGATGGCCGAAGGCCAGGGCGCCGATGACAAGGCCCGGAACGATCTTGTCGCAGACGCCCAGATACAGTCCGCCGTCGAACGCGTCATGGGTCAGGGCGATGCCCGTGGCCATGGCGATGACGTCGCGGCTGAACAGGCTCAGCTCCATGCCGGGGCGCCCCTGGGTGACGCCGTCGCACATCGCCGGCACGCCGCCCGCGAACTGGGCCGTGGCCCCGGCCTCGCGGGCCGCGTCCTTGATCAGGGCCGGATAGCGCTCCAGCGGCTGGTGGGCGCTGAGCATGTCGTTGTAGGCCGAGACGATGGCCAGGTTCGGCGCGTCGGGATCCAGCGCCCGCAGGCGATCGGCCGGATCGGATGCGGCGAAGGCGTGAGCCCAGTTGGCGCAGCTGAGCTTGGCGCGGCCGGGCTCGGCGCCGCGGGCGGCCTCGACCTGGGCCAGGTAGGCCGAGCGGCGCGTCCGGCTGCGCTCGACGATCCGGGCGGTGACTTCCGCGACGACGGGATGCATCGGCTGACTCCTAGGGCGACCAGATCACGCGGACGGGCGTATCGCCCGCCGCCCTGAACAACGCATGGATGGGCAGGTCGTCGCGTTCTTCGACGATCCGGCGCTTCGCCTCGCCGCTGATCAGGACCACGATCAGATAGGTCTTGGTCAGGGCGTGCAGGGTCAGGCTGATGCGATCCTGCGGCGGCGCGGGCTCGCCCTTCGGCGCCGGAATGACCAAGGCGCCGCTGTCGGGGTCGAGGCCGTAGTCCAGCGACGGGCTGCCCGGAAACAGGGAGGCGAAATGGCCGTCGTCGCCCATGCCCAGCAGCACGACGTCGAACGGCAGCAGATCGGCGACCATCGCCTCGGCGGCGTCCGCCGCGTCGGCGGGGGTCTCCACGTCGGACCACAGGGGAACCAGGCGCGCGCCGGCGGCCTCGCCGGTCAGGAGCCGCTCGCGGATCAGTTTCTCGTTCGAGTCCGGCGAGCTGGGCGAAACCCAGCGCTCATCGGACAGGGTCACCGCCACCTGCTCCCAGGGCAGCGGCGCCGTCGCCAGCAGGTCGTAGACCGGTCCGGGCGAACGACCGCCGGTGGCCACGAAGCTGGCGCGCTCGTTCTCGGCCAGGCCCGCAGCCAGCCAGTCGGCGATGGCGACGGCGGCGGCCTGGGCGGCTTCCTCGGCGTCGGCGTAGGCCTCAACGGCGATACGGGGGGCGGGCTCAGTCATTCCAGGCGCGTCCGCTGCGTTCGATCAGGGCGAAGGCGCCGGCGGGGCCCCAGGATCCCGCCGGGTAGGGCTTGGGCGTCATGCCGGCCTCGGTCCAGGCGTCGGCGACGCCGTCGACGAAGGCCCAGGCCGCCTCGATCTCGTCGCGTCGCACGAACAGGGTCTGGTCGCCGCGCAGGGCGTCCAGCAGCAGCCGCTCATAGGCGATCCGGCGACGGCCGCCGTCCTCGCCCAGCGACTTGAGGCTCAGCGACAGCGGCATCGACTGCAGCCGCACGTCACCCAGGCCCGGACGCTTGTTCATCACCGTCAGCGAGATGTCCTCGTCCGGCTGCAGCTCGATGACCAGGCGATTGGCGACCAGATCGCCCTGGGCGGCGCCGCCGAAGATCGAATGCGGCACCGGCTTGAACTGGATGACGATCTCGGTCCGACGCTCGGGCATCCGCTTGCCGGTGCGCAGGAAGAACGGCACCCCCGCCCAGCGCCAGTTGTCGACGTGGGCGGTCAGGGCGACGAAGGTCTCGGTCTGCGACGGGCGGCCGACCTCGGCCTCGTAGCCGGCGGCCTTGTCGCCCTCGACCATGCCGGGGCCGTACTGGCCGCGAACGCTGTCATGCTGGGCCGAGGCGCGATCGAACGGGCGCAGCGAGCGCAGCACCTTGACCTTCTCGTTGCGGACGGCGTCGGGCTCGAGATCCGACGGCGGCTCCATGGCCACCAGGCACAGCAGCTGCAGCATGTGGTTCTGCAGCATGTCGCGGATGGCGCCATAGTCGTCGTAGTAGGGCCAGCGATCGCCGACCGCCTGGGTCTCAGCGACGGTGATCTGGACATGGTCGATGGTCTGGCTGGTCCACAGCGGCTCGAACAGGCTGTTGGCGAAGCGCAGCGCGATCAGGTTCTGGACCGTCTCCTTGCCCAGGTAGTGGTCGATGCGGAAGACGTTGCTCTCGTCGGCCACGGCGGCGACGGCGGCGTTGATCGACCGCGAGGTCTCCAGGTCCCGGCCGATCGGCTTCTCGAGCACCAGCCGGGTGCTGTCGGTGATCACGCCCCCGGCCTTCAGGCTGGCGCAGGCGGCGGTGTAGAGGCTGGGCGACAGCGAGAAGAAGATGACCAGCGGCCGGCGGCCGTCGACCCGCCCCTTCAGACAGGCGGCGCCCTCGGGCTTGGTCACGTCGCCGGCGCAGTAGTCGAGACGGTCGGCGAACCGGGCCCAGACCGCCTCGTCGATCGGCTCGCGGGCCTGCAGCAGCTCGCGGACCTCCTGGCGCCAGGCGTCGGCGTCCATGTCGCTGCGCGCCACCCCGACGATGCTCAGCCCCGCGGGCAGCAGGCCGTCGGCGTCCAGGTTGTAGAGCGAGGGCAGCAGCATCCGCCGGGCCAGGTCGCCCGAAGCGCCCAGGATGACGAGGGCGGAAGTCGTAAGCGCGGACGGTGTCGGCATGATCGCCTTTCGAAGCACGGCGGTTTCCTGAGCGGCGGCCCTCTCTTAGCCGCCGAAGGACGCTGCGTCAGCGGCGAACATGCCCTTTGGACCGATTTTTCTTCCACCCACTGGAAGAAACTCTCACTTCGAACGGGGATCGCGGTGAAAAGGCCCCGTTGAGCGGTCCTGCGTGGTTCGAGACGTTCGCTCTAGGCTCGCTCCTCACCAAGACGAATGCGGGAGGACGCCTTCTGAGCTCGTCATCCTGAGGAGCGATCCCTCAGGATCGCGTCTCGACGGACGCAATGCGCGCCCGCGGTCGCCGGGGAGAGGCTCCGCGACGCGGTGCGTGTCCCCGGACAGCGCCCAAAGAAGAAGGCCCCCGGGATTGCTCCCAGGGGCCTCGATCTTTGCCGTCAGGCTAGACGGTCGAGCAGCTTACTCGACGATCTTGGCCACGACGCCGGCGCCGACCGTGCGGCCGCCTTCGCGGATGGCGAAGCGCAGGCCCTGGTCCATGGCGATCGGGGTGATCAGCTCGACGTCCAGCTCGGCGTTGTCGCCCGGCATGATCATCTCCACGCCTTCGCGCAGCTTGATGATCCCCGTCACGTCCGTCGTGCGGAAGTAGAACTGCGGACGGTAGTTGGTGAAGAACGGCGTGTGACGGCCGCCCTCTTCCTTGGTCAGGATGTAGGCCTCGGCGGCGAACTTCTTGTGCGGGGTGATCGAGCCCGGCTTGCACAGAACCTGACCACGCTCGACGTCTTCACGCTTGGTGCCGCGCAGCAGCACGCCCACGTTGTCGCCCGCCTGGCCCTGATCCAGCAGCTTGCGGAACATTTCCACGCCCGTGCAGGTCGTCTTCTGGGTGTCGCGGATGCCGACGATCTCGACTTCCTCGCCAACCTTCACGATGCCCTTCTCGACCCGGCCCGTCACGACGGTGCCGCGGCCCGAGATCGAGAACACGTCTTCCACCGGCATCAGGAACGGCAGGTCCACCGGACGGTCCGGCTGCGGGATGTAGGCGTCGACCTGGGTCATCAGCTCCAGGATACGATCTTCGCCGATCGCCGGCTCACGCCCTTCAACCGCCGCCAGGGCCGAGCCCTTCACGATCGGAATGTCGTCGCCCGGGAACTGGTAGCTCGACAGAAGTTCGCGAACTTCCATCTCAACCAGGTCCAGCAGCTCTTCGTCGTCGACCATGTCGACCTTGTTCATGAACACCACCAGCGCCGGAACGCCGACCTGGCGCGCCAGCAGGATGTGCTCGCGCGTCTGCGGCATCGGGCCGTCAGCGGCCGACACCACCAGGATCGCGCCGTCCATCTGCGCCGCGCCCGTGATCATGTTCTTCACGTAGTCGGCGTGCCCGGGGCAGTCGACGTGCGCGTAGTGACGGTTCTGCGTCTCGTACTCGACGTGCGCCGTGTTGATCGTGATGCCGCGCGCCTTCTCTTCCGGCGCCGCGTCAATGTCTTCGTACTTCTTCGCCGTCGCGCCGCCCGACTTGGCCAGCACCATCGTGATCGCCGCCGTCAGCGTCGTCTTGCCGTGGTCAACGTGACCAATCGTGCCGATGTTGCAGTGCGGCTTGTTACGTTCGAATTTCTCTTTAGCCATTTCAAGCTCCAGCCCTGTCCGGGCCTGTCCTCTGTCTAGGGTTGGATTAGGCGTACTTCTTGATCACTTCGTCGGCGACGTGTTGCGGCACCGGATCGTAGTGGTCGTATTGCATCGTGAAGGCGGCGCGGCCCTGCGACATGCCCCGCAGGGTGTTCACGTAGCCGAACATGTTGGCCAGCGGCACGAAGGCGTTCACCACCGTGGCGTTGCCGCGCATGTCCTGGCCCTGGATCATGCCACGACGACCGTTCAGGTCGCCGATGACCGAGCCCAGGTACTCTTCCGGGGTCACGACCTCGACGGCCATGATCGGCTCGAGCAGCTTGGGAGCGCCCTTCTCACGCAGTTCCTTGAACGCGGCGCGGGCCGCGATTTCGAAGGCCAGCACCGAGGAGTCGACGTCGTGGTAGGCGCCGTCGATCAGCGTGGCCTTCACGTCGATCACGGGGAAGCCGGCCAGCAGGCCGTTTTCCTTGGCCGACTCGAGGCCCTTGACGACGCCCGGGATGTATTCCTTGGGCACCGCGCCGCCGACGATCCCGCTTTCGAAGACGAAGCCCGTGCCGGGTTCGCCCGGCTCGAACACCAGCTTCACGCGGGCGAACTGGCCCGTGCCGCCGGTCTGCTTCTTGTGCGTGTAGTCGATCTCGGCGCGCTTGCCGAGCGATTCACGGTAGGCCACCTGCGGCGCGCCGATGTTGGCCTCGACCTTGTAGGTGCGCTTCAGGATGTCGATCTTGATGTCGAGGTGTAGTTCACCCATGCCCTTCAGGATCGTCTGGCCCGACTCGTGGTCGGTCGAGACGGTGAAGGAGGGATCTTCCGACGCCAGCTTGGCCAGGGCGACGCCCAGCTTTTCCTGGTCGGCCTTCGACTTCGGCTCGACGGCGATCTCGATGACGGGGGCCGGGAACTCCATGCGCTCCAGGATCACCGGCGACTTCAGCGGATCGCACAGGGTGTCGCCCGTGCGGGTGTCCTTGAGGCCGGCCAGGGCGACGATGTCGCCGGCGTAGGCTTCCTTGATGTCTTCGCGGTTGTTGGAGTGCATCAGCAGCATGCGGCCGACGCGTTCCTTGCGGTCGCGGGTCGAGTTCAGCAGGCCCATGCCGGTTTCCATCTTGCCCGAGTAGATCCGGCAGAAGGTCAGCGAGCCGACGAAGGGGTCGTCCATGATCTTGAACGCGAGCACCGACAGGGGCTCGTCGTCCGAGGCGTTGCGGACCACGGGCTCTTCGGTCTTGAAGTCGATGCCCGGCGTCGGCGGGATGTCGATCGGCGACGGCAGGTAGTCGACGACGGCGTCGAGCAGGGTCTGGACGCCCTTGTTCTTGAACGCCGAGCCGCAGAGGATCGGGTAGAAGGCGCCGGTCAGAACGGCCTTACGGATGCACTTCTTGATCGTCTCTTCCGAGGGCTCTTCGCCGCCCAGATAGGCTTCCATCGCCTCGTCGTCGAGCTCGACGGCGTTCTCGATCAGGTAGTTGCGGGCTTCGTTGGCCTTCTCGACCAGGTCGGCCGGAATCTCTTCGTCGCGGAAGGACGCGCCGAGGCCGTCGTTGTCCCAGACAACCGCCTTCATGCGGACCAGGTCGACCAGGCCCTTCAGGTTCGATTCCGAACCGATCGGGAACTGGATCGGCACGGCCTTGGCGCCCAGACGGTCACGGATCGACTCGACCGACTTGTCGAAGTCGGCGCCGATCTTGTCCATCTTGTTGACGAAGACGATCCGCGGAACCTTGTACTTGTCGGCCTGGCGCCAGACGGTCTCCGTCTGCGGCTCCACGCCGGCGTTGCCGTCCAGAACCGTCACGGCGCCGTCGAGCACACGCAGCGAACGCTCGACTTCGATGGTGAAGTCGACGTGCCCGGGGGTGTCGATGATGTTCAGACGCTTGTTGTTCCAGAAAGCGGTCGTCGCGGCCGAGGTGATCGTGATGCCGCGTTCCTGCTCCTGCTCCATCCAGTCCATGGTCGCGGCGCCGTCGTGGACTTCGCCGATCTTATGGGACTTGCCGGTGTAGTAGAGGATCCGTTCCGTCGTCGTCGTCTTGCCCGCATCGATGTGGGCCATGATTCCGAAGTTACGGTAGTCTTCGATCTTGTGGGTACGGGGCATGGGATCGCCTATCGGCCTGTATAAGGTAAGCGCGGGCGGTTTTTTCGAACCGCCCGCGCCCTGAAGGTTTTGGGCTGGTTGTTACCAGCGGTAGTGCGAGAAGGCCCGGTTGGCTTCGGCCATCTTGTGCGTGTCTTCGCGCTTCTTCACCGCGGTGCCGCGGTTGTTCGAAGCGTCCAGCAGCTCAGCGGCCAGCTTCTCGGTCATGGTGTTCTCGCCGCGCTTGCGGGCGGCGGTCACCAGCCAACGGATGGCCAGGGCGCGACGGCGATCCGGACGGACTTCCACCGGCACCTGATAGGTGGCGCCGCCGACGCGGCGCGACCGGACTTCGATCGCCGGGGCGACGTTGTCCAGGGCGGCATGGAAGGTTTCCAGCGGACCTTGGTCCTTGCGCTTGGCTTCCAGGATGTCGAAGGCGCCGTAGATGATGTTCTCAGCGACGGCTTTCTTACCTTCGTACATCACGTAGTTCATGAACTTCGTGACGACCAGGTCACCGAACTTGGGATCCGGCAGGACTTGGCGTTTCTCGGCGCGACGGCGACGGGACATATCAGCTCTTCCTTACTTCGGACGCTTGGCGCCGTACTTCGAACGGCGCTGCTTGCGATCCTTGACGCCTTGCGTGTCAAGGACGCCGCGAAGGATGTGGT
>VFQQ010001968.1_pt1 | contig 25518 bp, 38 predicted proteins | sample 3512341 | NCBI WGS metagenome assembly VFQQ01 (sample SAMN10412373, study PRJNA504923) | tailings metagenome | isolation source: Relicate 2 Philex TSF1 revegetated site | place: Philippines: Tuba, Benguet | collected 2017-08-29 | reverse complement strand
GCGGAGCAGCCAAGCAAAAGCAGGCACGTCAGGCACAGCGTGCACAGCAGCTGCAGCAGGCTGCCGCAGCGGGGCGGCAGCAGGCAGAGGAAGGGGAGGGGGCAGCGGCGGCTGCTGGCACAGAGGCGGCAGATGCTGAGCAAGCTGTGGTGGCAGCCAGGGCAGCTTACGAGTCCAGCCTTGCTCGCAGCAAGGGCGGAAAGGACTTGCTTGCAGCTCAGCGGCAGCTGGAGTCGCTGCGAACTTCTGTCTCTCGTGCCCAGGAGCAGGCAGCAGTCGCCAAGGCAGGGCTGGCTGCCGCCACCAGGCAGCAGCAGCAGCTGGCGGCGGCAGAGCGCGTGGCGCAGCAGGCGGCGGCTGATGCAGAGCGGCTGAGGGGAGAGGCGGAGGCAGCTGAGGCATCGGCTGCGGCTCAGAAGGAGGAGGCTGCCGGCCTGGCAAGCACTGCTCAGCAGCAGCGCAAGGAGAGCTGGCGGCTGGAGAAGGAGTGGCGGGCGGCCATCAAGTGAGCGCGGGTTTTTGCGTGGAAGGGATTGGAGGTGGTGTATGGTCAATCGTGGGCTCTTGGTATCCCGCCCTGCCTTGTGCACCTGGTGGTTGCGTGGCCGCCGGTATCTGCTAATCCATCTGCGTCTTATTTCTGCAGGGCGCATGAAGCGGCCACCAAGAAATGCCAGCAGCAACAGGTGACCCTTCGGAACCTTCTTGCAGCTCAGGCAGCTGCTCAGCAGCGGCTGTTGGCTGTGCAAGCTGACCTGGCAGCTGCTCGGCAGAGCGCAGCGAGGGAGGCGGCAGCAGCTGGAGGGGAGGAGGCAGGCAGTGCAGAGCAGGAGGGGCAGGCGATCGAGGGGGCGCCAGGGCGGGATGGAGGCGGCAGCGAGGGAGCAGCAGAGGCGGGAGAAGAGGCAGAGGCAGGAGTAGAGGCAAGGGACGAGGGGCAAGAAGAGGAGGAAGAGGAAGAGGAGGGGCCACGCCGGCAGCGCCGCTGGCTGCTGCGCACGCCCGGTGCCGCCAGCAGCCGCAAGCCGCCTCCTCCCAGCAGAGCTGCGGCCACCTCTGCGGCCAGCGGTCCAGCCCAATCGGCTCGCAGCAAACGGCCACTTGTGCTGTCTTTCTCTTCTGAGGAGGACGGCAGTGAGAGTGAGCAGGCAGGGGGGCGCACCCCTGCTGCCTCCGCAGCACCAGCAGCAGCAGGCGCCAGCAGCAGCAAGCGTGCGGCGGCAGCAGCCAGCAGAGGCGGCCGGTCTGGCCGGCAGGCAGCAGCCAGCAGCGGTGTAGAGGAGGTTAGTGAGGACGATTTCGAGCCGGCAGCACAGCATGCTCAGCGCAGCACACGCAGCACACGCAATGAGGCTTTGCCCGCCGGCCAGCGGCGCGGCAGGCGGCGGGCGGGAGCAGGAGCCAGAGCGGCAGGCGACGCAGCAGGGAAGCAGCAGGGCAGCTGGAATGAGGAGCAGGTGGAAGCAGCTTTGGAGGAGCTGGCGAGGGAGGAGGCGGCCCTGCAGGTGGGCGCAGTGTGTTTGGAGTGACTCGGCTTGGCAACACAAAGATGGCGCATGTTCTCCAGTTGCAAACAATATTTGCTGCCCACATCAGGCAGCTCTACGCTGCGCCCCGCCTTTCCACTCCGCCCCACATCCGCCGCCCCTCCCTCGCAGGCGCTGCACGCGTCCATCGATACAGCAGCGCTTGCTGAGGACGCCGCTGCGGCTGTTCGATTGGAGGCGGAGGGGCGGCGACTGGATGGGCTGGCCGAGTCGCTGCAGGCGCTGGAGGGACGGCAGGGCGGCCTGCAGGTGAGGACGTTTGCACTGGTGTAGGTTTCACTGATTGAAGGTGGCTTGGACTGCTGACGCAATGTTTAGCGTCTGGTTGAGCTGTGCAGCAGACACTGGTCCAGCAAGGTCAACTGTCTGACTCTTGCTGCCCAGCCCCTTGGCATGCCCCCTCCACAGACGGAGCGCTTCCAGCGCTTCCATGCCGCGCTGACGGCCGTCAACGCCCAGCTGACTGGCGTCTACTCACGGCTTACCGGCGGCCAGGGCGACGCATACTGCAGGCAAGCAGTGCAGGGCAGCATCAAATAACAGCTGGTAGACATTCATCAGTGCTTGGCGCCCTGGCTCACTGCATGTGGCCCCACCGCCAGCGGCGGCGGAGACCATTTACAAATGCAGCCAATTAGACATCCTGATTAATAATGCTGCAGCTACACCGAGGACCGGCTGGCGGCGTTCACAGATGGAGTGACCTTCCACGTCAGGCAAGCTTTCCTTGTGGGCTGTAAGGCCGGGCCTTGAGGGCTGTAAGGGCGGGCCTTGAGGCATGAAAGGGCGGGCCCAGTGATTCACTGGCTTCGACGGCTGCCTCTATAGCCTGCTTACATGCGATGCACTGTACTGCCTGCCGTAGCTGCACGTTGCCCGCCTGCACATTGCTGCCACCCCTCTCCCCTGCCCCATCGCACCTGCCCCTCTGCAGGCCTGACCGCCAGCGCTGGCGGCCGTTCCCGGCGCTGTCCGGCGGGCAGCAGGCGCTCGCCACCCTGGCGCTCTGCTTCGCGCTGCAGGTGGGGGCACAGGCACTGTGCGGCTGCTGCTTGCGCCTGCCGGCTGCAAAGCTGAGATGCGCTCCTGAAAAGCTGCATCGATCGCATCAAACTGCTGCTGCGCCAGAGAGCGGCCCGCCTGCTAATGTTAGCGGTCCTGTCCACTCCGCTCAGCCGCTCATCTGTGGCTGCTTCCGAGTCTCTGCAGGCCGCCTTCCCGTCCCCGTTCTACTTCTTCGACGAAATCGACGCAAGGTGTGCTTGCAAGTTTCGATGCGCCTATTTTGCCAGCGTCCCGCCACCGCACACTTGGCAGGCGCTCGGAACAGTTCACGCTCCCCTCCTCTTTCAGCCCGCATGCCGCATCTCCCGGCCAGCCCAATCATCGTGCTTGCCATCTGCCCGCAGCCTGGATACCGTGAACGCGGGACGGGTGGCCGAGTACATTGCAGGCCATCGGTCCTGCGGGGCGCAGTACATCGTGGTATCCCACAAACCGCAGGTGAGGCTTAAAATGGGCAGGATTCTGGACGATGTCTCCTCTCGCAATGTGGCAGCACGTGCTGCCGTGGCTACACTCATTCTGCATTCACATCAACACCCGCTTTGCAGGTGTACGAGCAGGCTGGCTGCCTGGTGGGTGTCTACTCTCGCAACGGCGCCTCGCACGCGGTGACGCTCCACCTGCCGGATGGCAGCAACAGCTGACAAAGAGGGATGCAGCCCTCAGCAGCAAGAGGCATGCTGCCGCGCACTAGACCAGTGGAGCCGAGTGTTTCTTTGCATTTTGCATCAACAGGTGGCACTGATAAATCAACTGCAAACGAGTACAGAGCGAACAGAGGGATACACAATCAAAGGCAGGGCAGCGGCAGGTGGCACAGCACTGCAGCAGGCAACAGCAAACCACAACCACTGCGCCGCCTCTCAGGCGGCGACCAGCGCAGCCTCCCTCTCCCGCTCTGCCGCAGGTCCCTCTGCCTCCCCTGCCGCCGCCGCAGGCAGCGCCTGCACTTTGGTGCTTGGCACGCTGGGCAGCTGCGCCAGCTGCTCCTCTGTCGCTTCTGTTGCTTCCTGCTGCGCCTCTTTCTCCTCCACAGGCGCAGCAGGCAGCGGGCGGCCTGGCACTGCAGGCATCTCCAGCCGCTGCTCCTCCAGCATCTGCTTTTCCAGCTCCTCCAGTTCTGCCTCGGCCGCCTCCTGCTGCTCCGGGTTGAGCGACTCGCCTGCAGGGAGGAGAGGGGTTTGGGCGAGTGCGACTTATTACTGCGTCAGAGAACAATGCAATAGCATTGCAAACTGCCACGGCCGCAGCTGCGAAATCCAGCCCTTGTTGCAGCCCTTTGCTTCCCAGCGGCAGGCAGGCGTCAGAGCTTCCCCACCCAGCATTTGGTTCAGCGAGTCGGCATAGGCCTTGGCATCCGCGTTGTCCTGCATCAGCTTGTCCACCTCCTCCAGCGGCATGGCCTGTCATTAGGAACAGGTAAGGATGATGCCGGTAAATGCCAGGTTGCGAAAAAATTGAACTGCTGCGCTGTCGTGCATCAGCTTGTCCACCTCCTCCAGCGGCATCGCCTGCAGCTAGCCAGGATGGCAGACGAATAGCCTTCAGATACTATAGTAGCATCAGCTTGTCGACGTCTTCCAGCTGCATCGCCTTTGGCAACTAGCACAGCCCATTCCCTGCCGCTGGTACGAAGCTGCACCCCCACTCGCCTGCTGCATCTCCTTCATCGCTTTGTTGCCCTCCTTCAGCGCCGTGAACAGCTGCTGCTGCGACTTGGTCGTCTCAATGTTCAGCAGCTGCGGTTGGGAGGGGCAGCAAGATGAAACCAATTGTGAACAACAGCAGCCTGCAAGCCCTGCACAATGGGCAGCAGCAGCGGCGGCAGGACGTGCAAATCCGATCAGGAAGCTGCCAGCACAAGCCAACAAGCCGCAGCCCACCATGCCCTGCATGTTGAGCAGCCAGCCGTCGAGGCGCTCCGCCTGCCCCTCCTGCAGCTTGCGCCGCTTGAGCGCCAGCAGGGCGCGGTCCTTGCGGCCCTGCATGGGGAGTTGTGTACAAAGTTTCAGGTGGCCCGAAACGGCGGCAGTGAGATGGGCTGCTTGAGCACCAGCAGCAACGCCGCACCAATGGCTGCCCACCTGGGCAGGCAGCAGCCCTGCAGCGACAAACGCGGCACGGCACCGCTACATGGTCAGCAGCATTGGCTGCCTGGATTCTGATAACAATCCTGCATTCCTCGTGTGGGAGCCCACCTGCGCAATCAGCTCCTTTGCTATCTGTCGCTCCCGGTCAATGTCCCCTTGGATCTGCGATACAGCAGCGAGGCATGCAGTGCTTGATGGTAAGTGCACATTTCGTTCTGACGCAAGAAGGCCGCGGCTTGCAGCGCCAGGCAGCAGCCACAGCCCATCCCACGCCCGGGTGCACCTCCCGCCCAGCACCCAGCACCCACCCGCGCGCGCTGCTGCTCCAGTTTGCGGGCCTGAGACTTGAGCGTCAGCACCGCCCGGTCCACATCGTTGATCTCCAGCCTGCGGCGGACGCTTTGAGCAAGAGGTGTTGAGAGAGTGCAGGCGGCTGGGCGGCGGCGGCGGCGGCCGGGTGGCGGCAGCACAGGTGGGAGGAACTTGGGCCGCCAGTCTGGTGATCCATCGCAGATACTAGGATGAGTTGCAGGGGGCGATAGTGGCGGCCTGTGAGGCCCGAGCGAGCCAGCGCCAAACCCTGCCCCGGCAACCACGCGCACTTGGGCTTCTTGCTCATCAGCTGCCCCATGGCTGCTGCGATCGGCGTGCACAGGAGACTCGGGCCGGTGCGGCGGCGGTCGGTGGGCCAACAAGTCCCTTTGCTCGGGCGGTTGCAAGCAGGGAATGGTAGGTGGTGATCAGGTGAGTGTGCAGGTCTATGATGCTCACGAGCTCACCATCGGCGCCCTTGCGCCCTTACGGTGCATCGCGAGCGGCGGCGCCTGCCTTTCACCCTGCGTTTGCCCCTGCCTGGGAAGCCTGCCAGCACTGGTTCATTTACAAGGGGAAAAGTGCTACTAAAGGTGTGCCGAGGCCTGCAGGCAGGCAGGGGCGAAGGCCCGCTGCCGCGTCCAAAATTGCGGTGCGGCGTCTGTGTGTGCCTGGAGACGTGGCTGCTCAGCCCATTGCCGAGAGCAGAACAAAATCCTGTAGCCAGAAGGCCGCTCAGCGGCCGGGGCTTCCGAGGGAAAAATCAAGGTGCGGGCGGTGCAGGCGATGCAGCATTGGAGGGGACATCATTCAGGGGTCGTTGGAAGAGATCGGTTAATAATCAGCTGGTTTGTGTTGGCAGACAGCCTCTGTGCAGCGTGCCAGCGCAGCGGCACCCTGCTGCACTACGTGGCAGCCGCAGCTGCGCAACCCGCAGCAACGGCTGCCAGCCACGCCATAACAGCCACAGTTTGGGGCAGCGAAGCAGCCCCGCAGCGGAGCCAGCCGGGCGCGCCTGCTGTGCCGTGGCTGCTGCTCATGCTGCGCCTGCTGTGCCTTAGCTGCTGCTCATGCTGCGCCTGCTGTGCTCACAGCCAGGGCTGGTTGGGCTCCAGCGCCTGGTACACCGCCTTGGTCTGGGTGTAGTGCTCCAGCGCGTACTCGCCCTGCAGACAAAGAACGAGGGATTAAAGCAATGTTGGCAATAGACTATTTATAGAACCGCACTGAACTTGAAGGTAGTGATCCAGCGCGTACTCGCCCTGTACGTACAGAAACAAAAAGGGCAAGCAGCAAGGTTGGCACTTGATGCCTGGCAAGGACGCCGCCAGGCCTGCTGCGCACGATGCAAGGACAGCCAATCTGCCAGTGCAGCAGGGCATTGGCATTCACCTTGTCACGGCCGATGCCGCTCATCTTGTAGCCGCCTGCGTCAGAACAGTCAAGGCAAGGGTGTGCGGTTCAGAAGGATCAAGCACCGCTTAACTCGACTCGCTGAGCGCCCGCCGGGCTCCCCAAACTGCTGCGCTGCTAACCCCAGCCGTGCGCAGCAGTGCGGCACTACAAACGGCTGCTGTAGTGCAGCATTAACGCAGCACCTCCACTCACCAAACGGCACAGCTGCAGATGCGAAGGAGGATGGGGAGAGGGGAAGGAGGGCAGCAGGGGAGAGGTCAGACTGATTTCAACGGAGGGCTGCTGCGGCCCGGGCAGCAGTGCGGCCGTGCAAAAGAAGCAGGCAGCATAGCTGGGTGTGTGCTAGCGACACAGCCTACTGCCAACAGAACACGGGCTGGTTCCAACCGCAGCGGACAGCGGCCCTGCAAACAGTGCTGCTGCTGCTGCTGATGCTTTCAATCGATGTTTGTCAGGGAGCTCACCATGGTCGTACACGTTGTAGCAGTTGACCCTGCAGAGCAAGGAGGGAGGGAGGAAACACATTCAGCTGAGCACAGCTGCGCGCTGGGCGGCCCGCAAGCTCCAAGTCCATGCCACGCTTTACTGCATGCACCAGCTGTCAACATAACTGCGCGCTGCCCCGGTCCAAACCACTTGTTCTTCATCTGTACTTGCCAGACAGTGCCGGCCTTGAGGGAGCGGGACACGGTGTTGATGAAGTTGACGTCGTTGCTGCAAGAAGTGGAAGCAGAAATTGATGGTAAGACTTCAGGAGGTGTAAACGGCGCGAACAGGGGTGTTGATGAAGTTGATGTCGTTGCTGCAATCAGGGGGAGACAACCAGCCAGAAAGCGGTTGATGCCGAGCATGAGGTGCATGTTGCGGTTGGCAGGTGCAACTGATTGAAAGGCTTCAGGCAGTTGGCAGGCTGTAGTTGCAGAAGGACAGAGTGCAAACAAGAGGTCAAGGTGTAGATCTACTTGGGTGGGTCATTGCGGCAGGCCCGTTTGCATACAGCAGCAAAAGTGTGGGGTGCAGGTCCCGATGCGGCTCGGTGCTGGCGCTGAGCCCACCGGTCGGCAGCCAGTGATCTCAAGTGGCAACTGGCTGGCAACCGGTGGAGTACCCATGTGCATAGAACCGAAGCCTGCAGGGCCCAGCCTCAAATAAACATGACACACACTGCCACCCCACTCTGGCACAAATTTCTCCTTTTCGCGCTGGGGATCTGCAGGCTGCGGCTCGGCTCCGCCGCTGACCCCACCGCTTGGCAGCCAGCTGCTCTCAAGTTGCAGCCGGCTGGCAACTTCCGGAGTAGAAGGCTGAGCCGAGCTGAAGCCTGCAGAGCAGTGCCTCGTTAGAGCATGCCACACACTGCACCCGCCACTCTGCAACTCGTTTGCTGCTTCAACGGCTGCATCAAGCTTCAAGCCAAATCCAGGGATGCGAGGGCTGCAGCTCGGCTTTGTCTCCTGCTCCAGCGGTTGCCAGCCAGCTGCGTTCAAGTGTCAGCCGGCTGGCAACCACCAGAGCGGAAGGCCAAGCCGGGCCGAAGCCGGCAGAGCCCCGCCCCAATTAAAGGTGTGCCGTGAACCACACCCACACACTGCAACAGGCCTGCGGGCCAGCAGCCGGCTGCGCGTCAAACTCCACCGGTTGGCTACCAGTTGGCCGTTAGTAAGTGGCCACCGGCTGGGAACTGGCAGAGCACGTACGCAAGACCCGAACCAAGCCTGCAGACCCCAGCCGCAACTGCTTGCAACCACACACTGCATGCAGCACGCCCGGGGAATCTGTGCAGGCTGCGGCTCGGCTCAGGCTCAGCCTCGAATGGTTGCCAGCCAGTTGGCCCAGAAGTGGCCAACCAGTTGGCCGCAATCAAGACCGAGCTAAAGCCAAATCAAAGCCTGCAGAGCCCCGCACACAACTGCATCACAAAGGCAGCTGTTCTGACCTGCTCCTGCTCTCGGCTCTCATTCGCTACCCCCAGCCTCTTTCAGCAACCTTTGATCCATTTCAAACAAGCAAGCCGCCACACCTGACGATGCCCAATGCCAGGCAGTAGCACTTGGTATTGCTGTTGTCTCTCATTGCATTGAAGTCAGTTACCAAAAGCGAATTACCAAAGGCAAAGCCGCACCTGATGATGCCGGATGCCAGGCCGTACACGTTGTTGTTGGCGCGCTCAATCACCTGCGAAACACAGAGTGCGCATTGCTAAGCCAATGCCTCACCACTGGTCAGTTGATGAGGGTCCCACTGCCACGGCTGGCCAGCGGCTGGGCCGCCGCTCAGACTGCCATGCATGCACGCTGGCTACCCAGCAGCCCCGTGCCAGCAGCAGCCGCCGCGGCAGCAGGGAATCATAACACAAACACACACCTCCTCGGTGGTGTGATACTTGAGGATGGACTGCACGGGGCCAAAGATCTGCAGCAGAGCGGCAAGGCAGGAGTGAGGCACATGTAAGACCGCTGGGCGGCAATGCGGAGCCGCCAACCTGGCGCGGCCCCATGCAGGGCGGCCGGCTCAGCAGTGAACGAACTGACAATCATACGTAAGCCACGCACCTCCTCCTGAGCGATGGTCATCTCGTCGGTCACATCGGCAAACACGGTGGGCTCCACCTGCAGAGCAGAGGGGCGAAAAAGAAAGAAAAGAAGAAAAAGATTGGTTCACAAGCAGCTTGGGTTGGCTGCGTTGCTGGCCGCCTTGCCAACCCAGGCGGGGAGATTGTCACAAGCTGCTCAGCTGCTGGCCGTGGGGGAACGCATGCCAACTGGCCGTTGACATTCCAGCAGGGGCAGCAGGAAGCAGGCAGCCCCCAGCAGCCGACTCACAAAGTAGCCCTTCTGCCCGTGCTGCTTGCCGCCGGTGAGCAGGCGCGCGCCCTCGCGCTGCGCAATGTCAATGTACCCCAGGATCTGTGGAGGGGACGGGGACATTGTTGTAGGGATAAAGAGCTGATACGAACTGGGGATACAGGAGCTTGTTTGCAACGATGTCAATGTATCCCAGAATCTGTGGAGGAAGAGGGTGGGATGGGTCAGCACGCGACAACAGGACATGTCTCTAGCAGTGTAGACTGTTTGATTTCACCTGTCCAGGGCACATGCGCACCTGTCCAGCGGCTTCTCGTCCACTACTGCAACATGCAACAGGACACCTTTGCCCCAATGCCCATGTCATTCACAAAAGATTACGAAAAAACAGCCCACCTTCTTCAGCTGGTCCTCGTCCACCTGCGGGCCCTGCTCCACGTCAGTGAAGGGGTCGCCCACCTGCGGCAGGGAAATCAAAGCAGTTGCGTGAATGAACAGGGTGCTGCAGGACCTGGTAACGTGGGTGATGGGTCTGCCGCTAACAAAGAACGGTGTGAAGCTGTGCGCGGTGCTGGCCTGGGCAGTGCTACAGCCACCCGCTGCTGCAGGCGCGCCTTCAGGATCACCGCAGCGCTGCAACCGATGGGCATGACACGAGGTAAATGACGAGGGCCCCTCACCTTGCGCTGCGCGGCGCGCTTGGCCGCCTTCTCCACAAACTCGTCCTGCGGATCGATTGGTTCCAAATTGCATGGCATTTACTAGTTGTGCGTGCAGGCACTTTTCGATGCATATGCCTCAATACAGGCCAGCAGGCCAGCCGCAGCCTCAGCTAGGAGCAGCACGTATTTCCGGCCCACCGCACACCACGACCAGCCCCACAGCATGCAGCAGGAGGCTGACTTGCAAGGCAGCCAAACATCAATCGCAGTTTACTCTGAGCTCACGTAGATGTCGGCGTGCACAAAGGTGCGGGAGCCGGCGGCGCAGCACTGACCGTGGTTGAAGAAGCTGCGAGAGGGAGAGGGAGGGAGGGGCCCCAGACAGTCAGCACATTCTGCACCTATGGCAAAGCCACGTGGCAACCACGTGCACATGCAAACGCACGTGCGATGCACAACCGCAAGTACTGCACATGCAGTGGCAGGCGCAAGCAGCAGCAAGTGGCAGCTCACAGCGCAAAGTGGGTGTCCTCCACCGCCTTGTCAACGTCCACGTTCTTGTCCACCTGTATTGGGCGAGGCATTGGTTGGATTACCTTCGTGACTCCAAACCTTCTTCCGGTGCAGCGCTAGCACTGTCAGCGTGGCTGCCCAAGGCTGCATTCCACCCGCCTGTGCAGAGTGCGGCACATCACTTGACACACTCACAACCAGGGGCGACTTGCTGCCCAGCTCCAGTGACACTACACCGGCCATGTCTCGGGTGGTGTTTGCGAATGCAACAGCAGTTTTGCAAGCACAATTTCCACTCACGATCAGGGGCGACTTGCCGCCCAGCTCCAGGGACACGGGCACCAACCACCCCTCAAGAGAAGCATTAGATATTTCCCAATTTCAACAGCAGCTCTCCACTCACAATCAGGGGCGACTTGCCGCCCAGCTCCAGGGACACGGGCACCACGCGCTTGGCCCCCGCCGCCATGATCAGCTTGCCAATTTCCGTCGAGCCGGTGAAAGCTGTGTGCGTGAGGAAGTAACAGAGGCATTGGGTCAGCTGAACGGCGGTTGGAGGGGGCTGGATATCCACTGCCATGATCAGCTTGCCGATCAGCTCAGTGGAACTGATGCAAGCGGCGTTGATCAAGGACGGCAGCTGGCTGCAACCATACAGGCAAGGCAGGGCTTGATATGAGCAGGTGAACAGCCACACCCACCCTGCCAAATATGACAACCAAACAATAACAAAGCCGCAAAGCAAGGCGCACCCAGCTTGTCCACTCCTGGGTGGTCGCAGATGGCGCCGCCAGCGGTGGGGCCGAAGCCGGGCAGGATCTGCAGGGGTGCAAATAATAAGACGAGTCAAACCCAAAGTGCATGTTGTGGTAACTCAGGGGGCAGCAGAAAAGAAGCGCCATGCAATCTGGCACCATGCAGCCCTTCAGCACTGCACGTCATCACGCAATGCTCTCCCGCCCCCGCTCACGTTGACAGTGCCAGGGGGGATGCCCGCCTCGTTGCACAGCTGGGCAAAGCGCAGCGCGTTGAGCGGGGTCTGCACAGGATTTTGGGCAGGGTCAGGGGAGCAGGTGGGTGGGGGGCAGGAGAGTGGGCACCTAGATGCCCGCAGACCACCACTAGGCAACTTCAGTACAGCGCGCTGCAAGCCCAAACGCTGCAAAGCCAGATGCACACATCCCCAGGAAGCAACAGCGTGCCTGCTCTGCGGGCTTCAGCACCACGCAGTTGCCTGCCGCCAGGGCAGGGGCCACCCTGCAGGGTTCCAAGGCAAAACACAGCAGAGCGATGTGGACTAACAAACTTATGTGATGTTCTGACCAACTGTTGCGGTCTGCAGCAAGCAGCAAGGTACGGCCAAAGTCAGTGGATGGCTGGGCAGCCTGGTCCACACGCAGCGGCTGAGCCAGGCAGCAGCAACAGCAGCAGCGCACATTGTTGCGCAGAAGCAGCCCAGCCTCCCACAGACACTCAAGCAGCAGCAGCACAAACGCAGCCCCAGCAATGCCACGCACTTCCAGGCAAGCATGAGCAGCGGGAAGTCTTCAAAAAGCAGGGCAGGGGAGGGGGCACGGAAGGGGCAGGGAAGGAAAGCGGCTCGTCAGGAAACTGAAAGTTCAGGCGCACAGGGCCGCCCTGCCCCAGCATCTGGCTGTCGCAAGCAAAGCTGGCTGGCACAAGGGATGGTGCCCCTTGTGCTGCCAACACGCCATGCAGGCTCCAAACCCGCTGCTTCACATCGGCGCATGCACTCTGGCCCGCTGCTGCTACTGCCGCCGCCGCTACGGATCCGGTGCCGACTCTGACTCTGCTGCTGCCAACGCCTCCGCCGTCAACTCTGCTGCTGCCTGCAGGCCGGCACTCACTCCAGGGGATGATCTGGCCGACCACGCCGATGGGCTCGTGCAGCGTGTAGGCAAAGAACTGCAGGCAAACAAAGGAGTTTACGGAAGAGGAGGAAGGGGAGAGTGTGTATTGAGCTGGGTGCACCCGCCAGTGCAGGCTGGGGCTGACCAGGTGCAGGCGAAGCACTGCTGGACCCCTAACTGCGCATACAATGCCTTGACTGGCCATGACACGAGCCACCGCCGTGCAGGCAGGCGTGTGCAGGCAAGCGCATGCGCCTACCAAACACCTGCATAGAACCACAAACTGGCCGCAAAAGGCCGCAAAATCTACTTGCCTTGCCGAAGGCGGAGTCAGTGGGGATGGTCTTGCCACACAGCTTGTCGCTCCAGCCGGCGAAATACCTGTTAAAGGGACCACGCACAGGAGCAGGGTGAGCATGCATGGGCGCCGACTTGCATGCAGGCAGCAGCTCAACCGCAAGCCAGCATGCAGGCAGCAGCCCCCAAGCAAGCAGCAGCTCGGGAGGGTTCAGCTCGGGTCGGAAGCGTTCAGGAGGGAGCCAGCGCTAGTCTCGACACTCACCGGAAGTGCTCGGCGGAGAGCGGGATGTCGGCAACCTGCAGAATGGAAGGTCAATGCATGATGTTTGACTTATTCATGGACGGTGGACGATCCAATCACAACTATATTGCCAGAGGGATGCCGGCAATCTGGCATGGGGCGAGGGGCGAGGCAGGGCGGATGTGGGTTGGTTGGTTGGCCGTTCTGAGCAGGCACTCATTGAGCAGCTCCGGTTGCAGGCCCCTGCAGCAGCCCTCAAAATTGGGGTCATTGAATCACAGCTGTTTTGCACAGCACCAGTGCACCTTGCTCATCGCCAGCGCATGTGAAGGCCCCCAGAGCATACATAACCCCACAAATAATTACAGCGTAAATGCACAACCACCAGCCGGCGCACCTTGCCTGTGAACACGGGCTTGCCGTTTTCCAGCGACTCGACTGTAGCCCTAGAGCATACACGACTGTAAAACACCAGCGCACCTTGCTCATGAACACGGGCTTGCCATTGTCCAGCGACTCGATGTGCGCCAGCTCCTCCGCGTGCTTGTCAATCAGCTCCGCCAGGCGGTACATGATCTGCAAAGCATAGAAACAGCACAGAACAACGTCAACTGTCGCATGTCAAAACCAAGCTCACGCTGAGTGAGCGGGGCAGAGTGTGGGGGGTTTAACGAGCTCCGCCAGGCGGTACACAAAGTGCTAGAGCGGCACCGTGCGCTGCAGATGCGCTGCAGGGAGCGCAGGACACGGGCCTGCAGCCTGCAGCCTGCACACTCATGCCCCGATCTGCGCAGCACCGCAAACAGCCAAGCAGCACGGCCGCGAAACCAGCACAGAGTGCGCACCTGGCCGCGCTGCTTGCCGGACATGCGGGGCCACTCGCCCTTGTCAAACGCGCGGCGGGCCGCCTTGACCGCCCTGCAGAGGCGAATGGCAAACTGGTCAAGGCAAAGACGAAGCATCTGGCCATCCTCCAGCTGCATGCTGGTTGGTGCTCACTTGCTCACTCACTTGCGGCGGCGGCCGCCACCGCCACTTGGCCCCACCCAGGTGCGCTGCACCCCAGCAAATCAACTGCACCCCAACCGATAGTGCTCACTTGTCCACGTCAGCGGCATCGGCCCCACTCAGGTGCCTTGCACTCCAGCAACTCAACTGCACCCCAACCGATAGTGCTCACTTGTCCACGTCAGCGGCATCGGCCTCCGCCACCTGGAACACCGCCTCGCCCGTGGTGGGGTCCAGCACATCAAACTTCTGCAGCAGCAAGAACAGCCAGCAGATGGGGAGGGAGATAAGATGGTGGCGCGCCGGTCGGCAGGCAGCAATCTTGGGGTTTGGTTGCAATGGCGGGCTGCCAAACCGCGGCGTGCAATGCTAGATCAGACCGCCAGGGGCTGCGCACCTTGCCGGACGCGGCGTCCACAAACTTGCCGTCGATGAACAGCTGCAGGCAGAGGGTGATTGAGGCGTGGAGCGAAAAGCTGTCACATGTGGCAGCTGCTGCAGGCGGCAGCGCCGGCGGCGTCGCGGGCGGCCATCGCACATGCCACCGCCAGCGCGTCCAAGCGGCGGTTCGTTGCATGCTGAATCACCGTGGGGCGTCGGCAAGGTGCCGGGCGCGTTGACAGGGCGCGCGCAATGCTGACGGTGAATTTGCAGCGCCATCCGCGCCGCTGGCACCGGCGATCACCACATCCGACATCTGAGAACACCACAAACATCGGTGCGGAGCACCCCACGCCCGCTCGCCTGCGACGGCTGCGTCTTCAGCGCCTCGGCCGCCTGGGTGGAGATGGCCCGCCAGAAGCTGGTCAGACCGCTGGGTCCGCGCAGCAGCGCGGCACCGCTCCGCCGGAGGCTGTGCATACTGGCAGCTGGGGTTTCGGAGAGGCCAGCCGGCGAGTTGCAGCGGCTCAGTGGACGTCCAACACGTCCACAAACCACCGAGGATAGTTGCGCGTCATTGGGGAGGCTTGGTGCCATCCGCCAGGGCATGCCACCTGGCCGCCAGCGCGCAGCCTTATCGCTGATGCTGGCGTCCGAGCGCCCATCCGTGCATCTCCTGCCCCTCCCGCACACAATGTGCCACAGTTTCGGGCTACCATGTCAATTTGTGGCAAACAGGCCGGCCAGGGAGGCGGACGGTGGCCAGACCGGGCGGGGAGGCGTGGGGGCGCCTCCGCCCGGTCAGCGCGTGAGTCACCGAAGCGGCTGACGTGAGCCGCCGGGCCGCCAGCTGGCAAGGGTGCCGCTTCGTTCCCGCCTGGACCCGCGAGGCGCACCCACAGGGGCGACGAATGCCGGCAATGCGCGGTGTAGTGTGCACGAAGGGCGTGCAGGGCGGCAGCTTTGACGGCGTACGGCACGGCGGCGGTACAAACCGGCACAATGGCAGGCAAGTGAGGGAGTTGAGGACAGCTGCGGCTTTCTGCCAGAGCAGGCCACGTGCTGGTGTGCACAGATGCACCAGCACTCCCTTGGGCTGGATCCCTTGAGCTGGCTCCTTGAGATGCGATGCAGACGTCTATGGCTGCGTTTCTGTTTCTTACATTGAATTTTGGTTGCAGCAGAGGAAGAAACAAAACCGCGGAGCCAAGCGGTTGCAATAGCGACGCTTCTGAATAGCAGGAACAATAATGCACCCTGAACAAGTGCGCCGCCAAACGGCAATCAAATCGGAGGCGGTAAGAGAATGAAAGCTGGAATATCTGTGTTGCTGAGTCCTTGCAAATCTTTGTTTGGGCCAGGCACTGTGGTGCAAGCGCGCCTAAGCTGCACCTGTGACTCGCCGCGCTAGGCAGCCCTGCCCATCAACAGCCAATGCGCTGCCTTGCCGTGGGTTGCGGCTGATGCTGCCGGCGCCTCAGCCCGACAGGCCAATCATGCTGCGGCCCTGCGGCATGGGCGGAGAAAACATGGGAGAAGGTGGTCGGAGTGCTGGAATGTGAGAGCAGTGCTTGCGTGGCAACAAAAGCGGGCAAAGGTGCGAGCACGCGCATTGGCGGCTGCCGCTGCCGAACGCTGCTGCTGCCATATGCCCTGGCAGTACTGCCGGGCGCAGCATTGCCAGCGGGGGCTACTCGAGCCGCTCCCAGCTGTGTCTTTGCATGCTTGCTCTACACAAGGAAAGGCCCAGATCTCACCATCTTGCGCTGCTTCTTCAGGTACTCATCGCTCAGCCGCATGCTGTTCACCATCTCCTGCTCCTGCACCAGCCGCCGGCCTGCAGGGTCAGAGGAATGCCAAATGTGTTAGCTTGCAGCGTGCCTGCAAATATTGTGGAAAAAAAGGCCAGCCCATGTGCCAGGCCACAGCTGTTCACGACCTCCTGCTCCTGCACCAGCCGCCGGCCTGCAGGCGGGAACGAGCAGGTGTGCAAGGGGAGCAAGGGGCCAGTACAGCTGTTTGTCGTTCTGTTGTGCTCCTGCACATGTCGCTGCTGTGTAGCTGCGCTTACCTTCCTCCACCAGCATGGCAAGAGTTAGGTCCCCGGGTTCGACGCGCGGCAGGCCCCCACACATATCCCACCCACAACAAACCAAAGTAAGCAAGGTGCGGTTCATCATTCAGCTGCGCTTACCTTCCTCCACCAGCATGGCAAGAGTTAGGTCCCCGGGTTCGAAGCGCGGCAGGCCCCCACACATATCCCACCCACAACAAACCAAAGTAAGCAAGGTGCGGTTCATCATTCAGCTGCGCTTACCTTCCTCCACCAGCATGGCAAGAGTTAGGTCCACGGGTTCGAAGCGCGACAGCCCTCCCGCCTTTCCAATCAAATTTAACCCTAACTTCGCTTACCTTCTTCCACCAGCATGGCGAGAGTCAGGTCCACAGGCTCAAAGCGCGGCAGATTCTCCTGCTTCAGCAGGCGCCGCCCCAGCTCCCGCATGTTTTCGTTCTCCTCTGCAAATTTTAGGATAAAAAAGCAGCGAGACTCAAGTGAAAACAAGGTTCAAAGCGTGCTACGAGCTAGCCAGCAGGCCCGCCCCAGCTCCCGCATGTTCTCGTTCTCCTCTGCAGAAACGGTGCAGCGATAGAAGACAATGCAATCAGCTCATGCAACTGCCGAAACATGTGGCCACTGAGTGCAGCTTGGTGCGCGCCCAAATCGAACCGCAATGGCTGGGCTTGTCGAGCTGCTGGCCCGCACGGGCTTGCAACATGTGCCCACTCGGAGAGTGCGCCCAGTCGGGCCGCCAGGCGGCTTGCACCCACCTGCAATCTCGCCGCGAATGAACCTGACTTGCGCCCAACCAAAGTTGGCTTGCGACTGGGGCTCGAGCCCAACTTAGCAACAGCTCAGCTCAGCTCAAATCAGCTCAGCTGAGCAACAGCGGTGCCCATCAATCCCACCTGCAATCTCGCCGCACACAACGTCGTGCTTGATCCAGTCCCGGATCTGCTGGTCGTACGTGGATGCCCTGCAAACATGAATAAGTTTGTGGGGCAGAAGTGCGCTTGTCATTGGTTCCTTGAATGCAGCAAAAGGCCGGGGAAAGGAGACATGCTGGTCGTACGTGGATGCCTTGCACAGCAAGTTGGGCAGACAGGGGTGCAGGCAGGGTCAGCACATCGATACACGGGATTCAACGGCAGCCCTCGCCAAGGCTGCACCAATACACAGGCAGGTCAACCAAACAGCACAGCCTGCTGCTTCCTTGGCAGCCTGAGCAAGCCCTTTGCAGCGAGCCCAAAGAAGTCGATCAGCTTCTTTGGGAAGGCCCGGCAGCACAGCGCACAACAGCGCAGCGCAGCGCAGCGCAGCGCAGCGCAGCACAAAACAACGCAGCGCAGCACAGCCGCCATGCACAACCCTCCCTCCTCATGCTCTGCGCAGAGCTGGGCCTCACCAGTGTGCAGAAAAAACCGAGCGCGTGAAAGTCATTCTGGCTGCACAACACAACCCAGCCACCATGCTCAGCAGCACAGAGCTGGGCCTCACCGCAGGGCTCCAAAAAGTTGAATGCGTGAATGTTACTCCCGGCAGCACAGCGCAGCGCAGCGCAGCGCAGCACAGCGCAGCCTCCCAAAGCCTCACCGCAGGGCTCCAAAGAAGTCGAGCGTCTGGTTGGGGAACGTCCGCAGCAGAGTTGCCATGTCGCCCTCGCTCAGGCCATCGTCCCGGTACATCTGTGGAACGCAAAGCGTGGCGGGAGGACAGAGGTCGTTGGGATTTATGGTTGCAACAGCCGCGCAGAATGGCACCTAAGCCTTGGCGTCTGCTTTGCCCGGCGCCTGCAAGCCGCCTGCAGCACCGCTCTAAAAATTGCACCCGCCGCTGCAGGCTGGTCGGCAAGACAGCGTACCTGGTGCAGGATACCAATCAGGTCCTCCTGGGTGGGTTGCCAGTAATACTTGTCCATGCGGCCGTCGCGCACCAGCGGCGCAAAAACGGTCGAGAAGTCGTTGCCTGCCAGGGAGATGGTGAGCGAACAAGGGGGTCAGAGCCAGGGTCAGCAGCAGGCTGGGAGGAGGGCAAGCAAACACAGTCGAGAAGTCGTTGCCTGGGGAAGTGGCGCGAGGCAGGAACAGGCGCGGGTGAGGAGGAATGGCAAGGAGCGGCAGCACAGACAACAGCCTGTGCTTCCCGCTCAGCAGAACAGACCCTGACCCAGAAACTCGACAGAAACTAGCGCCGCTGGGCAGCCGCTGCAGCACCCACCCGTAACAATGATGGGGATGCGGCGGATTATGTCGTTTTCCATCCAGCCCTGCAGCAGATGTTTCAGGCAGCAGATATGGTTGGTGGCATGTTATGCAAACGCACGTCATTGCCATCCAGTAAACACCGTGCCCAGTGCACACCTTGCCCAGTGCACAGTGCAAGTGTACAAATGCAAACCTTCGCCATCTGCCGCCCGCCCACCTGGCCGATGGACACTTGCTTGGGGTTGTCGCAGATATTCATCAGGGTGCCCACCACCATCTGGTTGTTCACCGTGATCTGCGAATTGTGGGGTGAAGGGACACCACCCGGGTTAGTTTTGGTTCAGCAGAGACAGGTCCGCCTGGACATGTGTACTTTTGAGGCAAGCCTTGCCACCACCATCTGGTTGTTGACCGTGATCTGCGAATTGGGGATGCAACAGCAGCCACGCGGAGTGGTCTCTCAGTCTAGGGCTGTACACTGTGCAGTGGAAGCTGCCCACCACCATCTGGTTGTTCACCGTGATCTGCGAATAGGATACCCATCAGGGCCAGCAACCACACATTGGGCTTGCAAGTCGTTGGGGCGCGCAGGCAGCTGCTCCCTCTGCAGGAATCAAGCGGCTCCCCATATGACCAACATAGCAGCACCCTGCCCACCTGCGTGTTCTCAAAGTGGCCGATGCAGCTGTGCCTTAACAACTGCGGACGGTTGTTGAACAAAGCTGCACACACCCGCCCACCTGCGTGTTCTCAAAGTGCCCGATGCCGGCGTCCAGGTCGTTGATCATGAGGCAGGACAGCTTGCCGTGCACCTTAGACACCTCGGCGGCGCGCCTGCACATGGGGGTGGTTATAGTGTGGGGCGAAGGTGTGTTTTGTACCAGCAGCTGCCCAGCAGTAAAATCGGAAGGGCAGCTTGCCATGCAGATTGGACACCTCAGCGGCGCGCCTGTGAGCAGTAAGCAGAGAGCAGGCCGGGATGTGTGTGGAGTGCAGGGCAGGAGACACTGCTTGCACTGCTTGCACATAACCGCTTGTACAACCACCTCGGCACAGCACAGCACAGCACAGCACAGCACAGCACAGCACAGCACAGCACAGAAGCGCTCATCATGCTACTCCCAAATCATCTTGCAGGGTGTGCCGCCTGCCACCTGCCACCTCCACATCGAGTGATGGAACTCACCGGTAGCGTTCGCGGATCATCTTGCCGGGGGTGCCTGCCCACTCGTGCTCCAGTTCACCGGCACTCATGATCACGGGCTCAACGCCCAGCTTCTTGAAGCAAAGCCTGCGCAGCGTGGGTAAATCGATGGCACTCTGTGCAGCTAGACCACTGCCCAGGAGCGTTCACAGCACAGGACACTCCCTTCTCGGGCCTTGCACTCACTCGGTCTGGAGCGTCTTGCCCCGTCCCTTGCCAGGCTTAGCCGCTGCCGACGACCGTTCCCGGCACATGACAGCCCCCTCGCTGATGTGCCCCTGACTCATACTCACTCGGTTTGGAACGTCTTGCCCTGCCCCTTGCCGCCCCAGATGCCCAGAATGAGCGGGACCTGCGGCGGACACACAGCGGAAGACGGGTTGACGGGTTGAGGTCACGGCACAGGTTGCAGGGTCCCGCATCAATCGGGCGCAGATACCCGTGTCAATCGCAGACAGGTTCGGAAAGGTCAGCATTGGGCAGCGGCAGCAGCAATTCTGCATCCCGGCATTTTGGTGTGGTGGCCAAAAGCGCCGGCATGCATTGGTGACAGCTTCACACGCTCACGCGCTCACACGTGCACAACAGCAGCAGCTGCGCATCACAAAAACAGCAGCGCTTCACCTTGGTGGCAGGGTCAAAGGCGCCGGAATCCATCAGGAAATTCTGCAGCAGCAGGGCACAGCGCTGACTGAGAGTTGCCGCAGCAGCTGACAATGGCCAATCCGACACAGAGAATGCTCGTTCTGCACCAGGCCCACCTGCAAGCAGAAACATGCTCACACAGCGTGAGTGCCACAGCAGCCGAGAACAGCCGCTCCCGCAACCAGCACCCCCATTCCAACACCCAGAATGCCCATTCTAGCGCCTGCCTACCTTGGCTATATGCATAGCCACCTTCTCCAGGAAGCTGCAAGGCAAACAAGGATGGAAAAGGACGAACGGAACGGCGGGTGGGACAGCAGGGGGAAGGGCCAGCGGTAGGGCAGGAGCCCATGTTCAAGGACCCAACAAGCCAGACAGCAGGGCGACCGGAAGAGTGCATGCCTGGGCAGCATAGCTCCCGTTGCTCACGCTGTGCTGCGCTACGTCATGCTGCGCTGGGTGTGCTATGCACACCGCATGCTGCCACTGTGTCATAACGGCCCACCCGAGCCCCCACAAACTGTGCAGCCCAGCGCAAGCAAGGCACGCCCGCTGCGCAAAACACGCTGCTCCTTCTGCCATGCTGTGCTGTGCTGTGCATGCTGTGGCCTGCTGTGCTCACCGCGGCGCGATATAGTAGTCCCCCACAATGTTATTGTACGTTCGGAATTCGTACGTCCGCAGGCTGCCGTCTGTAAGGGGCCGATGGGCGACAACGCATAGCTGTTGAGGCAGCCAGCGACACTGGCTGCAGTGCATGGGCAGAGGCGTGCAGAGGGCTGCTGCGGACAGAAGCAGGCTAATGCAGGCAGCAACACGATCCTGCGCACCGGCAATGTCGGCCGAGTTGCGCAGGCGGCTGCTTCACAGAGGCTGCTACCGAGCAAACCGACCGGAGTTGTCCTGGAAGCGAGCCACCCACCCGCAATGTCGGCCGAGTGCCCCAGCCTGTCTCCGGTGAAGAGCGAATCAATCATGCCAGCCGTCTGGCCGTGGCTCACATTGATGTTGTCTGCAGGCAGTCGGAAGGGTGGACAGCACGGCAGCAACAGCGCATGAGTGATGGTGCGAGCAAGTGCGGGCTGCGGGGGAGTAGGTGGCATGGCAACAGGCAAGGACCAAAGCCAGTCTGTGGCTTGCAGGCATGATGCCTGCAAGTGGGCCGCAGTGCAGCAGTACGGCCCACAGCTCTGGATACCGCGATGCAGCTTGCGCCACAGGGTGTATTGGCAGCAGCAGTGCAGGCCAAATGCAATGGTGCAGTGGAACGCCACACATTGTGCCTCATGGGTGGCAAATTTCCAGCAGCACGTGCAGCACATGCACGGCAGACGGCAAGCTCACTACCAGCACAGCCAGGACAGCACAGCAGCGCACTCACATTGCTGGCTAGCACCCAGCTCAAAAAGGTAGTCGGCATCGGCATGCCGCCCGCCCCCAGCCTCCTTTGCTGCCCAGCTGCTGGGCTTGGCTTTGGGCTGCCGGAAGCTGACGCGCGGCGGGCGGCCGCAATTTGCCGCAGCCGCCTGCCCCTGCTGCTGCTCCTGCAGCGCGGGCTCGACGTGCGTGCCGTCGCCTGCGCGGACAGTACAGGGCCCAGAGTGGATGATTTAATGCATCTGCAGCAGAGAAAGGAGCGTACGCCGACCTTCCCCAACCTGTGAATACCAGCCGCACGCTGCCGCCAATCCACTGCTGCCGCCGCTGCCGCTCACCCCGCCATGAGCAGCAGGAGCCGCGCTGCTTGTGGGCCCCGCTGCTTGTGAATCCAGCCGGCGTTGCTCGAGGGCCCCGCGGCCCAGCGCCGCTGGAGGCAGGCTGCGGGCGGCGTGAAAGCCCTGCTGGGAGCTGCACTGCTGCCAGCGCCGCCATGGTTGCAACTACGGCACACTTCCAAGTTCGATCAACGCACAATGGGGCTTCTGCAAGGCGGTCGGCGCTGCCCATGCAAAGCTGCTGTGCTCCAGCGCAGCAGCTGCTTCTGCTGACCTGAGGCTCGCCGCGGCGTGCAATCCAAGACAGTCGCCAGTGCACGCGCCAGCTCGCAATGGGGCCATGTTCGCACCAGCCGGCGGCGCCGTGCCGCCACCCGCCGCCCGCCGAGAGCGCCTTGATCGCCAAGCGGCCCGGAGCCACGAGGGTGAGCGAACATCAATGCAACGAGCTATCAAGCTTCAACCAAATCACGGCGGCGCAGCAGAGCAGGGACCTCGTGTTAGCAGCCGCCAAGCTCAGCTGAAACGCCGCCGCCGCCAGCGGCACGCGGGGAAGGGCGGCGGATGGAGGAGACGTGAAGACGTCGCGCGCGCTAGCAGATGTTCAGATCACGCAGATCGAATGTGTGGTGCAGCACAGATGCATGTGAAGCCGCCGACGGTTCCATGTGCAGCAATGAACAGGAGCACGCATGATGCGCCTGATGGGTGGCGGCTGCCCAGCGGGGGCGGGGACCACCGCTGCTGACCAGGATAACCTGCTCCCACAGCTGTTCTGCCGTGTCTGCCGCGTCCATATCAGGGCTAAATTCAGCTGCCAGGGCTGCCCAAAAGGCCCTGCTGCCCCCAAACCTGACTGCCCTGACTTGCTCCCGTGCACAGACAGCTTTCGCGCACCGCGACCGCGTTTGAACAACTAATCGGTCATCACCAGTAGGCCTGGGCAGTCTGTGCAGCGCCCGGCTGCCCGAGCGCTGGCCGGCGCGGCGGCACTTATGGGGATATGAGCGCCTGCGGCTGCTGGCGGGCCCTGATAAAGCTGATGTCGCCCGCAAGAGACGTCGCGCAAGACTTGGAGAACGGGTGAGGTCGCTGGGCCCCGGGTGGTGGCAGCCTCTGCCGGCCGCCGCCGCCGCCGCGCTGCTCGCGGGATCAGCCTTGCGTACCAGTCATCAGTCATTTACTTTGTGGAGCGGCTTTGGTCGTTTATTACTGGTTCATTGCTTCATCCTATAAAGTCCCCTATCACCCCTACTGTTTGCAGGCTGCCGCTGCCCCCGGTTTCCACCCCGCCGCGCACGCCCGCTGGCGCACATGAGCCTCCGGCGTCTGCGCCTCCTGCCCTCCGGCTGGCCTGGCCGCAGCAGGGCAGCCAGGCGGTCCCAAACGCCGCGCTGGGCCAGCCAGATTCGCAGCATGCGGCGGCAACAGGGCAGGCGGCAGCAGAACCGCAGCAGCAGCAGCCGCAGCAGCGGTGGCGGCTGCCCCCTTGGCACCAGCAGCAGGCTCATGGCCAAGACGGTCCGCAGCAGCGGCAGCAGGGCGTCACTCGCTTCCTGTCTCAGCCACGTGGCTCAGCACGCTCGCCTGACAGCGGGGAACATGCCGGCCTAGGCCCCGCAGACGGTGCCTACAGCCTGTGGCAAGCGGACAGCAGCGGCAGCAGTGGGACGCCGCTGCTGCCCGCGCTGTCATCAGAGCCCCTGCTGCCTCGGCGGCACAGCGAGCCAGAGACGGAGCGGCGGCGGCGGCAGCTGCTGCAGCTGGGTATGGAGCAGCCGCAGCCTCTGACGCCCCGGCGCAACAGCGCCCCACCAGATGGCCACACCAAGGGGCGGAGCTGGCGGCGCGTTAGCCGCTGGCTGCTGGCCAGCCTTCCGGTACAGCCCAGCAGCGGCAGCAGCGGGCCAGGCGAGCCTTCGCTGCAGCAGAGCGGCGCAACAGAAACTGCCCGCAGCGGTGCAGCAGCAGTGGCGGCGGTGGGCAGTGGATCTGGTGAACAACAGCGGCACCGCCAGCACGACCCTGCCACGTGCCAGCTGGGCAGCCGCTGCCGCTTTTGCGCCCACCAGGCCCGGCTGGAGCAAGCCATGGCCGTCCATTCCCTGATGTAGCCTCTTTGTCATGCATGCGCACGCACCGACACTGGTCATCCCACGCAGCCCCACCAGTTTCAACGCCTGCTGTGCTACCCGCAGCAGTTTAATTAATAAGCTTTGTTTGATTACTAGTGGCCTCTCCACCTAACTTGTGTTTTGTTCCACGCCCACCACCGCTTGAGTTGACCGCATCGCCCTTCTGCGCACTGCTTTCTGCCACGTTTGACCGCTTTCTGCCTGCCAACAGGTGCAATCAACCCCGCCTCCGTCAGTCCACCCACCGTTGCTGCTGATCATTTACCGCTGTTTACTGTAATGCAACCGCCGTACGCACAGAGCGGCTGCTGCTCGGTTGGCCGTTTGTGTGTGCATGCAGTCAATAGGCACACCAGATGAAAAATTTTGCTGCACAGCGCGGCCCCACAAGGCAGAACACAGGTGCAGCCGCAGAATCGCAAAGCGGCTGTGGCACAGCTGGAGCAGGCATGCAGTTTTGAACATCACATAAGGGCCGCCAATAAACAGCTTGCTTGCCAGCAGCCCGCCGCAGAGGGGATGGCTGTCCAGCAGTTTCCGTAGCTGTGTGGCTGCGACAGACCGTGTCCATCATAATGCAGCACACCATGATTGCGGTGTGTGTCTAATGATGGTGGCAGCAGCAAGGTCCAACACGAAAGGGCAGCGCCTACGCTGGTGGCCCCCGGGCTGGACAGCAGGGTGTGGTGCCGCCGCACCCAGCTAGCTGACTCACCAGCGCCGGCAGCTCATCGAAGCTGGCTGAGAGAGTGCAGGCCATCCCTCTCTCTCAACGGCGCAGCCGCAGTCCGCAGCAGGACTGCAGCCGAGGCGGCAGCGGCGGCGGCGGCGGTGGCGGAACCAGCTCGGGGCCCGATCACACCGCCAATATGATCAGGAGTATCGGCGCTGCATCCTCAGCTCGCAACGCCTCGCAGGAGCAGCGCCTTGCAAGGAGCGGCAGCTGCCTGACGGCCGTGAGAGCCTGCGGCTTTGAGCAGAATGACGAGTGCACCAAAGCGCCATCTGCATGGGAGCCTCGCCTGGGCTCATGGGCAGACCCGCCACCTGGGCCGCCGCTGGGCAGCGGCGGCGCCGCCAGCGGTCGTCGGCTTCAGCCATTCAGAGCACAGTGAGGTGGCCTGCAACGCCAGTTGCCGCCTACCAACCATTGCACAAGAGCCACATGCCACAGACAACGCCAAGCGGCTGCCAACGTGTAACCTGCTGCACCCAGGCGAGCGGTGCATCCAGTGCAGGTGAGGCAACTACACAAGATAGTGCTAGATATGCACTACAAATGAACAACAGGCCACCAGACAGATCAATCAATAAAAAAAATCAAAGGACAGTTGGATGGAACAACA
>VFQQ010001967.1_pt1 | contig 25531 bp, 47 predicted proteins | sample 3512341 | NCBI WGS metagenome assembly VFQQ01 (sample SAMN10412373, study PRJNA504923) | tailings metagenome | isolation source: Relicate 2 Philex TSF1 revegetated site | place: Philippines: Tuba, Benguet | collected 2017-08-29 | reverse complement strand
TCGTGCTGTACTCGTGCGGCGCCACTGGGCGCGACCATGCATCCAGCAGCGTGCGCGGGCTGAGCTTGATCGGTGTTGACGAGCGGCTGCCGCTGCGGCGGGTGGTAGAAGCAGCCCTGCCCGCCGGCACCCACCCCACCTCGCTTCGCAGCTTGGAGGTCAAGGGCAGCAGCCTGGCGCCCGAGCCGCTGGCCTGCCCCCACCTGGCGAACCTCACCCGGCTGTGCCTGCACTCCTGCCGCTTCTTTGACGCACCTCCACACCCAGCGCTGGGCCCGGCGGCGCCCGAAGCGGCCCTGGCAGCGGCAGCCGTAGCCCAGCAGATGGGCCCCCTGCTGACCGGCCTGCTGCGGCAGGCGCCCCATGTGACAGATCTGGACCTGTCGTACAGCTTGCGCTTGTCGGCGGCGGCAGCCTGGCCGCAGGGCATGCTGGATCGGCGGGGCATTCGGCGGCTGAGCCTCAGAGGCCATGGACTGCACGACCTGCCAGCTGGCCCCTACCTGCATGGTGCGTTGGCTTGCTTGTTGGGAGGCCGGGCGGTCATGCTGCTGAGCAGGGCATGCTTGGCTGCAGCAAACATGTGCGCTCCAGGGCCTGCAGGTGTCTCCTCGGCTCCTGCCCACCCGGCTCGCTGGTCTGAAATCCCCTCAGCTTCTTGGCGTGTGGACTCGTTCTGCGCTGATCTTAACAGCTCTCCTCCCACCTCTCGCTGCCGCCGCAGACCTAGAGAGCCTCGACCTCGACGTCAACTGGTTCTCTACTCTGCCGCGCGCACTGGCCGGCGCCACCGCCCTCACCTGCCTGTCGCTGCGCAACAACGAAGAGCTGGAGTTTAAACAGTCTGACGTGGAGGATGTGCTGGCTCACCTGCCGCGCCTGGCAGAGCTGCGTGTGTGGGGCTCAGGGTACAGCCACTATCTGCATGAGGGCCTGCAGGCCAGCCTGCCGCAGCTGACGATCAACGCCCTGCGGCCCAAACGGCAGGAGCTCATTCCCCTTGCACACCAGGAGATGCACCTGCAGTGACGCCGCCATGCCTGCCAACAATGCAACACCTGCTACACACCTGACGCTACATATACACACGTCTGCTGCTGCCTTCCGCTGCAATGGCGCTTCCACTGCGCTGCCTGTCCTGCCGCACTTCCTCATCCGCTGCCACTCTTTTCGACTTCAGTGCACTTCACACAATTGAGATTATGGAACGGTTACACTGCCAGTCAGGGGCTCGCACACACTGCGCCAAGCGGTTCGTCTGCCAACCATGCAGGCCTTGGCTTGCTTCCCGTTCTCATTCAGCCAAATCCCTCTCAGCCATGCACCCGCTCCATGCTTCATGCTTCAAGCATGACCTGTGTCGCAGCGGTTCAGCAGGCTGGCTGTGTGGCTTGGCCCTTCCTATTCCTGACTGCCTTCCCTTTCCCTCTGGCAAGTGTAACAGTTCAGCGGGCTCTTTACACAGCTGCGGCAGCCTCAGAGCGGCTTGTGCGGAAGCTGGGCAGGCGGTGGCAGGGCGGCGCTGTGAAGTGCTGGGGAGGGGGGTTCAGGGGGACGCATCTTATTGCAGCGACAGGGCTATGCATTGTGCTGTAAAGAGGATGGTCATTCAAGAGTCAGACAGGGGAGGGGGAGTAGAGAGGTTAATGCAAATCAACTGGGATCAGGGGAGGGGGTTGTGTTGTGTTTGGCGCTGCCGCGTGCAGCCGCCAGCACTGTGCATTGCAGCACATACGGCGGCTGCGCGGCAGGCCAAGGGAGCATGTCACAGGCGGGTGAGGGTGAACAGTGCCAGGAAGCACAGGAGAATGGCTCCTGGAGGCTTCACGCGGGTCAGGGTATCGTTATGTCTGGGGGATCAGGATTTCAACGGGGGGGGCGCCGCAATGGCGGCAACGAGGCGCAGAGGCCCGCACGGCGCACGCTGCGCGCTGTGCGGGCCGGGGTGCGCTGGGTGCGCTGTGGTCATGATGGGTCTGTTCAGCCCAGCAGGAGGCCCTGGGGCAGCACGCCGGTCAGCACCTCCTTGGGCTTCTCAGTCAGGGTCACGAACCTGCAGGTGTAACAACGGAGGGAGGGGTGAGCGGTTAGAAGGTGGCTGCTCGCACAGGGGGACATGTCAGCCGATGCCAGTCCTGCTTGCCCAGCCCCCTCCCAACATCAATAGGGACGCAGCCATCCCGGGGTGCAGCACAGCAGGTACCACCCACTCCAGTTTCCCATGTGCGTTGGCTGCCCAGCCGGGTCACTCACACGTCGAGGTGGGTGGCGTAGGTGCCCTTTACCCAGCGGTTCAGGGGCTTGATGTACTTCTGCACAAGCTCGATCTTGATGAAGGGCTTGACCACGATCTCCACCTTGCGGTCGCGGTGGCGCTCAGACTCGTAGGTGATGGTCACCTGCGATGATTTAGGAATGGAAGAATGAAGGGGAGGAGTGAGGAGTGGCGGGTAGATGGGTGCGCGGGTTATGACTGGAGTTGCCGGCTGGTTGCAGCTTGCTTCACGCACGCAGCACAGCACCGAACAGCGGGGCGTGCGCTGTTGCTGGAACAAACCGCAACTCCAGGAGCTCACCAGGGGGCCAAGGCGCTTTCCCTTGCAGGGGCGGATGGGCGTGACCTTTGTGTCAATGAGCTCCACGGACAGGGAGCCGGTGGTGGTGTTGATCTCGGTCTTCACCACGGCACCAAAGGCCCAGTTGACAGAGTAGATGGACTGGTTGGCCTGCGGGGCAGGAGGGGAGAGGAAGCAGGTGAGGTGTGGAGGCGAGAGTGGCCGCGGAGCGGAGCAGGTGAGGTGGCGAGGAGCCGGTGCCTTGTTTCATGCAGCGGCTTCAAGAAGCATGGTTGCAAGTGGCTTGGCTCGGCGTGCTCCCTCCCTGTGCTACACTGCCAGTTCAGGGCAGAGGCAGGCAAGGCTCGCGTTGCCTTCCAGTTGAGCTAGCCAATTCAGGTAGCAAAGGGGCTCACCGGGGTGGAGCCCTCGCCGGCCTTGCCCACCAGCTGCCAGGTCAGGTTGGCGCGCAGCAGGTTGGACACAATCTGCGGGGAGGTAGGGAGCGGGGAGGATGGCTTAGCCTTTAGCTTGGTGTGTGAATGCCCCCATCAAGGGCTGGCAGGGTGGTGCCATGCAGAGGAAGATGCGGGCCCAGTAAAGGCCGTTGCGGAGGCAGGGGCGACCAGTGTAGCATGCACACGTGGCGTGCATTGCCAAGCAGGCAGTGCGCGGCGGGTAGGGTTTGGGTGTGGCGGTGGTGGGCGGCGCGCCGGCGATCAGACAGACAATAAAGAAGCAGCTAAAGGGAAGGTGCAGCGGTACTCCTACTCACGTCGACCTTGTTGTCGGCATCAGGGGTGTAGGTCACCCTCTTGCCCGCAAAGTTGATGGCCCTGTTGTCGGCAAACACTGCAGGCAGAGGTTGGAGCAGTGGGAAGGCTGAAGTTATTTGCAAGCGCGGCAGTGGGGTGGGCCCGGCTCTGGGCAGTGGGCGGGATCTGCCTCCTGGCTGCCGGCATGACAGGCATGGCGTGCAATGTGCGGCACAAGAAGTGGGCGCCCAAAGCTGGTGAAGCGAGCCGCAGGCGTGCCCACCGCCCCTGCTGGGAACGACAGAACAGCCTGCCAGCACCCAACTCTGCCTCACCTGCACCGGAGACCTTGAAGGGCTTGGGGGGCTTGGGGCCGGGCTTGTGGCCACCGCCGGCCAGGGCGGGCGCGGCGAGGAGGGCCAGGAGGGCGAGGCACAGGAGGGCACGCATGGTGAGAGCCTGCGCAGATGAAGGAGGGTGGGCAGTAGGATTCTTAGTTGTGCCAAGACAAGGTGGGCTGGCGCGGGTGGGCATGCATGCAAGGCCCGCAGCGGCAGGGATACAGTGCGCATGCCCCAGGGGTAAGCCGGTACATGCGCCCGACGAGTGGGCGGCGTGCAGACGCGGCGTGCCAGGCAAGCGGCACACATGCACACCCTACGTGGCCCTGCCTCACCTTGGTGTTCAGCTACTCGTGCAGCTCTGCAGCAGGGGAGGGGGAGGTGCAAGCAAATTAGAAGCGGGCCAGCCAGCTGGCGGCTGCAAGGGCAGCTCCGGCCGGTACAGACCGCAAGCGGCAGCGCGCCCCAGCGCGGCCCTCCAAGGCCTGGGCATGAGCAGGAAAACCAATTGCAGGCCCCGGGAAGGGCGCGCAGCTAGAGCGCGGCTTATCAGCGGTGTTATTCGGAGCAACTCGCGCTGCAGGCAAGCTGTTCGCTCCCCGAGCCTTGTTCGCGCGATCGAACACGCGTCAGGAAGGCAGGGGCTGCAAAGGCGCTGCACCCGCGGCCCGGGCATGGCCGCCACCAACCCCAAGCATTTGCGCCGAAAACAGCCCTGCAGCGCACACAAGACTCGCCTGGGGTGCAAACAGAGGTCGCGGTGGCCTGTGCTCGGAGGACCGGCGTGGGCTCACGTGGGTGGGGGCCTGCGGGAGCCTTACAGCTGCTGGGCAGCGGCGGAAGAGTGCTGAACAAAGGGCGGAATGGCTCAATTGGGCGGAGGCGGCTGCTTTGAGGCGACATTTGCCATGCCCCCGCATAGCGCACAGCGCACCGGGTGGCGTTCGCCTGTGCATTCTGGGATTTGAAGGCCCTTCAAACAAACCCTGCAGCGTATGTCCCGCGCAGTTCTCTATTTCGACCATGAACGTTAGGGTTTGGGGCGTGGCGGGCAGTGCGGGGCGGCAGGCTGAGCGTGGGAGCGCACATGCAGAGGGCGCCGGCGCCTGCGGCCGCTGATCTGGATCACAGCTGTGGGATGCCATGTGCGCCGCCTCCCAGCTGCCATCAAGTGTTCGCAGCCTTCATTGACGCACACTTCAATGTTCACGAAGTCTAGTGGGTGGTCAATGCCAGTTCACAGCCGGGGACGGCCGGCAGGGTATGGAAGCATCGTGCCCACACGAACGTGCGCCGTCTGTTCACGTGCATGCAAGTGCATGCGCATCCACAGACATGATGTGCAGCCCTTTGGCGGCATGTCACAGCGGCGAACGCCCCGAACATGTCCCTGGCCCACGGCTGTGAACAGAATTGAGGCGTGACCAGATGAGATCAAACCTGTTCACGGGCAGCTTCCCTATCCTTTCTGCTACCACCTTCAGCTGCGCATGGCAGCTGCTGCCAAGTGACCATTCCTTTCGGCTGGCCTCGGTGCACATACAAGTGCGGCCCTGTGCCCGCCCATTTGCGTGCTAGATGGCGGAGAGAGAGAGGAAGGGCGTGACAGCAGGGCAGGACACTGTTGAAGCGGCAGCGCTGCCGCCACCAGGTCTGCTGCGGCTGCCTTCCTGGCGCTCCCAGCAAGGCCCTTGCAACCCAACACAGGTGCACATAAAACGATCACTGTGGTTGGATAACCACAGCAGATTGGTCGTTTGGCCGGTCTCCATCATGCCTTGCAGCTGCGCCTTCTTGTCCGTAGCGGTCACTTCTCTTACAGAGTCGGAACTGGGCTTCTCAAATTCAAATGAACAAATGAGCATTCAGACGGTACAATCGACAACAATCAAACCGTCTCCATCAGGTCCTGCAGCTGCGCCTTTTGGTCCAGCGTGATCATCTCCTGGATGCTGTCCTCCAGCCCGCCCTCCAGCACCTTGTTCAGGTCGTAGTTCACCTTGGAGCGGTGGTCTGCACGACAAATGACCATAAATGAAACACCAGGTTCAGTTTGGTTGACTGCGTTGGCAAGCGGCCGGCCTCCAGGCGCTTTGTACTAGTTTCCAGTCGATCCGCACTGCCATACGCGTGTTGTACAGCAACCAAATCACATGCAGTTGCAACCGCCGAATTAAATCAAACTCACCGCTCATGCGCGAGTCCTTGTAGTTGTACGTCTTGATCTTCTCGCTGCGGCTGCCGGTGCCAACCTGGCTCTTGCGCCGTGCCGAAATCTCGCTGCAGGGAACAAAATGAAGGGTGGCGGCAGCGTGTGGGGGAGGGGCGGGGAGCGAAACAGGGTGCGGGCAGCAGGTGTGGCAGGGCGGGGCGCGGCACGGTGCTGCACTTGCAGGAATCAGACTTGAGGCCTCAGCGCCGGGGTGATAGGAAGAAGCAGTTCGGAGGAACACCAGAGGTTTGCAAGAGGCGGATAGGAAGAACACCAGGCAGCACTGCATCCAGCCTCACCTGCGCTGCTTCTCAAGCTCCAATTCGAACAGCTTGGCGCGGAGCAGCGTCATGGCGCGCTCGCGGTTCCGCCCTTGCGTCCGCTCCTCCTGCAGGGCGGGCAAAAGCAAGCGCAGCAGGGGCGGGGTGGGCAGCGCGGGGCGGGTGCTGCTTTCACCCCGGCAGCGACAGGTATGCAAGTGGCGAGGCAGCGAGGCAAGGCACTGCGGCAATCCCACCCAGGAGTGAAGCCCCATTCAGCTGCGACTTGACTGCACCCAGCACAGCGCAGCTGACCACATTGCAGCATAGCCGACCTCAGCAGACCAAAGCACAGCGCAGCACAGCGCAGCACAGCACACCTGGCAGAAGATGCGGATGCCCGTGGGCTTGTGCATGAGATCCACCGCCGTCTCCACCTTGTTCACATTCTGGCCGCCCGCGCCGCTGGCCCGTGCTGTGGTCAGCTCAATGTCCTGTAGTGAGGGCAGTTGCCAGGAGGGCAGGGAGGTGAGTAGATGGTGTAGCGCAGTGGTGAATGCTGAATTTAGGTTGCAAGGCCCTCCAGCCAGAATGACACAGGCTCATCTTCACACCCACTGTGCCACCCCAAGCACAAATTCTTCCCTGGCACACCCAGGCACCTTGAATGGCAAACAAAACAGCACCTTGGGTTCAATATGCAATCCACGCCGTCCAACTCGGGCATGATTAACCGCCATGGCATCCCACAACAACATGACAATCGACCGAAGTACACATTACCAGCCCAGGCAAGCCACACCTTGGGGTCGATCTTCACACATCCACATCGTCGACCTCGGGCATGATTGATAGATACCCCCATGGCAACTTCCAAAGTCGAAGTATGTAACATTGCAAACCCAGCCAAGCTCACACCTTGGGATCGATCTTCACATCCACATCGTCCAACTCGGGCATGATTGATCCCACAACAAACAGCAAATCGATCAAAGTACACATTGCCAGCCCAGCCAAGCCACACCTTGGGGTCAATCTTCACATCCACATCGTCCACCTCAGGCATGATTGCCACGGTGGCGGTGGAGGTGTGCACCCGCCCGCTCGTCTCGGTGGCAGGCACCCGCTGCACGCGGTGCACGCCAGACTCGTACTTGAGCTTGCTGTACACCCTGCGAGAAGCGCAGAGGAGCAGAGGCAGCAAGGGGTTGTCTCTGAAGCTACCATGCCGGTGACAATGGTGGGTCGAGCACGCCCATCGCATACGTGAGCTTGCTGTAAGGGGAGCGGCGCGTGCAGATGTGCTGGGGAGAGGCCGCTTGCAAGTCGCGTGCAGCCACTACAACAGCAGCTGCGAAGCAGTCTGCTTGCATGTCAGCACCAACATCAGAACCGCCCAGCGCATGCACACCTGTCTCCCGTGATCTGCAGCACGCACTCCTTGTAGCCGCCCGCTTCAGCCGCAGACTCGCTCATTAGGCTGACGCGCCAGCCCTGCGGCAGGGGTGGGGCTATGCAGCATGACCAGACATGTGCATACCAAGGCCAGCACAGCTGCAAGCCACAACACGGCATGCGATGGCATGCAGGCCATGGCATGCAAAAGCCACGGCATGCAAGTCATGGCACGCAGGCAGATGATCATTTCGCAGCGGCCATGCCATGCCATGCCCTACATGTGCATGTCTGCACCATGCCATGCCAGGTCATGAGGCCTGCCCTGCCCTGCCATCCCCTGCCCTGCCCTGCCATGCCATAACCCATGCCTCTCCTCCTCATCCCATGCCCCCTCCGCCCTGGCCCTCACCTGCGCATCAGCATACTTTTGGTACATGCGGATCAGGTCTGCCGCCCACAGCGCCGCCTCCTCGCCGCCTGTGCCCGCCCGGATCTGCAGCAAAAATAGGCACCAGGGCGGGTTGTTTTTTGGTGTTCTTGCCCACACAGTCCCGCACGAGCATGGCATGGTGTGGCATGGCATGCCATGCCATGTCGTCCATGCCATGCCAGGCCAGGTCATGCGACCTGGCCTGCCCGCGATGCCATGCCAAGTCTGCCAACCATGTCTCCAGCCGTGTGTCCTGCCGCTTCATGTGTGCAAGTGCCTAGGCAGCATCGCCAATCAGCTGCATCACCAACAACCTCTGAACGCAAACTCGGTCAGCAGAACCCCACCCCCAGCATGATGTTTCAGCACGATGTTTCTTCTGGTGAGGTGTTAGACGGCACCCTATGATAAATGTACACTAAATCAGCGGGACCCCACCTCCAGCATAATGTTCTTGTCATCCAGCGGGTCCTTGGGCAGCAGCAGGAACTTGAGCCGCTCACCCTGCGCCACCAGGGAAGCAGACGAACGGACCTCATGTGGCAGCCAGAGCACATGCTGCCTAGGTGAAGGCAGGCAGCAGCACGAACTTGAGCCGCTCCCCCTGCGGCAAGGCAGGCCAGTTGTACACACAACGTTGCGCTTGATCGGCACGCAACCATGCTGGAAAGCACCGTGCTGCGTTGCCATGCCATGATGCCCAGCATAGATGCCGCAAGCGGACAGTGGCATGCGGACGGCGGCTGAAACCCCCTCCTGCAGGTGCAGTACAGCCCCGGCCCAACCGTCCACTCCCAAAGCAGGCGGTGCCTACCTGCCCCTCAATCGCTGCTGCAGCAAAGCGCCAGGCAGCAGCCCCAAGATGCGTGCTTTCAGGACCATGCTCTCAGCAAACATGCCATGCCCACCTGCTCCTCGATCTGCTGCTGCAACCAGGCAGCACATCAAATCCATGCCTTTTAGAAACGTAAGCCTTCCCCACCTGCCCCTCGATCTGCTGCTGCAGCGCCTCCATCTCCTCCCGCGCCAGCTCAGCCATTTCAGGGTCGCCTGCGGCAAATATGGGTGCAGCAACGTGTGGCTGGCTGTAAGTTCTGTGCTGTGCATGCGATGCTTGTCTCTTCCCGTCAGCTCAGCCATCTCGGGGTCGCCTGCAGATGACATTTGAACACAGCGATCATGGGTACAGCAGCCCGCGCCTCCTCCCTCAACAGCTCGGCCAATCCATTCTGCAAAGGTTAAGCTCTACAGCCAATGCACGGCTGCTCACCATCGGACTCCCGCAGCAGCTCCTTTGCATCCGCCAGCTGCCGCTCCACATCCTTGTAGGCGGCATAGGCGTCCACAGCCTCCTGCAGCAAATCATCAACAGCAATACCATTGATCAATCGTTTGCAGTACTAAACAGAGCCAGCCGCTCCACATCCTTGTAGGCGGCATACGCGTCCACCGCTTCCTGCAAACTCACATTGCATTGGTACGGCGTTCAGGGTACACACGACATCCGGCCCATGGGGCAGTCAGCACCGCACAGACAGGCATGCCGCTACGGCACCAGCTACTCTTACAACCAGGCTTGCCTGGATGTCGGACACCGCACGCACGAGCTTCTGGTACTCTGTGTTGTTGCTGCTCACTTCCGGGTCCGCCATGCGCGCCTGCACTTGTGGACACACAAGCAGCAGCAGTTGGTGCGTGCAGCAGTACGCGGAATGCACTTCGTATGATAACTGGTGCTCAGTTGAGGGTGAGCTACTCGCTGCCTCAGTCGCATCACGTGCACGCAAAGCGCACATCAACGTCGTGCAAGTGCAGCCAGCAGGCACCAGGCACGACCAGGCAGGGGCACTAGCGGCTTATGCGCAGCTCAGCACCCACCTGCAGCTCCTTGAACGACTTCTCCGTCTCCTCCAGCTTGGCCAGCACATACTGGTCCTGCAAATAGAGATCAACAGGCAGCAAATAGCCGGCAGGTGAGGAGGGGCGGCCCTGGCGGCAGCAGCGGCGGCGGCGGCGGCAGGACCTCCACAAGTCGGGCCGCAATGTGCGTGATTCAACTGGAGACAAGATGCTCAATGCATGGCGCGGGCCGTGAGTCCTTCCCGTGCTGGGCGCTCACCGCTGCCGCGCGCACTGACAGGCCCAGAGGCCGCTGCTGCCTGCTGCGCCCGCTGCTCCTGCTTGTGAAGGGCGTCCTGCACGGCGCAGCCCGCAGGCTGCAAGCCGCAGCGCGCATAGTGTGGCGCGGGCGACCCTCCCCTTGCTGCTGACTGCTGGCTGAGCTTTACGGCTTGCTGATACAGCCTCCTGATGATCGCCAGATGCTACTGTTTTCGCACAACACCGCAATGCGTGCAGACCTGGCCACCGCCCATCCCGCCCATCCCGCTCACGTGCTGCGCCGCGCTGCCGCCGCCGCCACCGTTCTAAATCACTTTACTTGCCTGTGCCGCCTGGCGTCTTACAGGCAGTGCAGGGTGCCGCTTGGGGAGAGCATGAAAGAGAGAAATGTCGGCCCTTGCGCAGGGCCACTGGCAGCAGGAGAATGAACTATCTACGAAAGCGGAAGATTGATTGGCAGGTGCACAGAGGCATCCAGGAGCGGCTGGCTGCTGCTCGCAGGCAGCAGCAGCGCCTGTAGCTGTAGATTGATTTAAATAGCGCGCCCCGCCGCGCCCGCCGCGCGCCGCATGCCCACCCTCGGGCCTCGCGGCGGCGCGGCGGCCGCGGCGGCAGCGCGAGCTGGCAGGCAAAGGCAAAAATCAGGCGCGGCCGCGCGCTGCTGCTGCGGCGGCGGCGCCCGCAGAGGCGGCAGCACCCGCCTGCACCCCCTTGGGCCGCGCGTCTGCCGGCTCAGCGCCGCTCAGCAGCACCGAGGGCAGGCGGTCAAAGGGGGTGGTGTTGGCCACGCAGAACCAGGCGTGGGTGCGGTACTTGTCGCGCACTGCGGCACAACAGAAAGAGGGGAGGGAGGGCAGGCTGGTGAGGGGGTTGGCGCGAGGCGGGCACAGTAGAGCGAGCATGCGTGTTGTGCACGGCTGAATAGCAGCACAAACCAGCCTCGGGAAGCCAGTCATGAGTGCATGATTCCCTCGCAAAGCTGGCACCTTGGGGCTAGATACAGTAACGCAAGCCAGACGAACCTGCCAGGAAGGGCGAGGCAAAGTCGGTGGCTGCGTGCGCCGCGCGCTGCAGCGCCAGCAGCTGCCGCATGCACGGCTTCAGGTCATCCGTTGAGTAGTTGGTCACGGCGGGCATGTGGCTGCGGGGGGGTGACGAAGAGCACGAAACTGCTGAGTGGCAGCACAAACCGCTGAGTGATAGACTGACTTAGAAGTTGGTCACGGCGGGCATGTGGCTGCGGGGGGGTGAGGGAGGGCGCAGGAGAGGTCAGCAATGTCACGCCGGATTGGGGCAACAAATGCAACCGGGCCCAGCAAGAGCAGCGGCGGCAGCCTGCAGGGCGGCCAGACCATCGACCAGCGATTGCCCCTCCCTCCACCACAGCAGCACTCACTTTACGCCCTGGCTTTCATTCGTGTAGAGCTTGGCCAGCAGCACGGCGGCCGAGGCGAGGTGGGAGGGGCGGAAGGTCAGCAGCTCGTACTCCAGCATGCCCAGCTCCTGTGGAAGTGCATAAATTGGATAGATACGTTGGTTATTTACCACGATTCTTGGCAACATGGCGCTGGGGGCGGAATGGCACGCAGCTCAGCACAACACCAGTCCCCACGACAGCGCAGCTCAGTGTGCCAGCCAGCTGATACCGCGTCAAACAAAGCCTCACCGCGAGGTAGCTGGCCAGGGCACAGGTGCGCGGCTGCAGCCCCAGTGCCTGCAGGCGGGACAGGTGCGAAGGCAGAAACGAGGAGGGTGAGGTGGCTACATAGTGCGGGACAGCAAGGCGTGCTGTGGCATGCAGGGTTGGCCCGCCAAGCTGGACAGAGCGGCACAGACCATGCGCGTGCACAACAGCCCACCAACAGTGCAGAGAGCAGAAGCCACACCCCTAACCACAAGCCCACCTGCTTGTACATGGACAGGAAGGTGTGGGCAGTGGGGGTGTTGATGCGGAAGCCCAGCACGTCCAGCACCACCGCCTCCATGCGCAGCAGGTCGCCCGGCTGCAAGGTTTGGGGGATCAAAGACACGTGGCGTTCAGAAGACAGAGCGTGCAACCCGGCTTGCCGAGCTCAGCACCATTGCCTCGCGCACAAACAGATCCGGTGGGTGCCAGCATTGGAGGTGGTGGGCGGGTGCAAGCTATGGCCAAGTGTTAAGTGGCTCGCAGCATACGCGGGAGCCATGCAATACATGACAAAAGCAAGCACGCACCAGGAAGCAGTTGTCGGCAATGTTGGTGAAGTCCAGGACTGAGGGGTGCATCTCCTGCAAACACAATGGAGAAGGTTCATACGAGGCTCAGAGCAATGTGCATACAGACTGTGATGTTCAGCACCGAAGGGTGCTCATCAAATGTTGTTGGTTTAAACACCAGCCCAACGGCGCGCCCGGCGCGCGACAGCATATTGTAGACAGGTAAAAGCGGCGGGCAGCAAGCCGGCAACCCATGCAGCGGCATACTGGCACACAGCTAGCACACTGCAAGCGCATGGCATGCCGGTACCAATGCCGGCGTACCAGCCACAGCGCGCATGCACTGCAGCAGTGCCAGCGCCAGCGGTGCACTGTGCAACACAACAGTGCCCTTGCAGCACAGCAACCTGATTACAGCACAGCACAGCAGAGCACAGCAGAGCACAGCACAGCGCACCTCCTCATGCTTGGCGGCCACGAGCATGCAGGCTACGCACACCAGCTGCAGCTGCGTCCGCGGCACGCCCTGCGCAAGTGGGCAGCGGGAGGCACACTGGCGGCCGGCAAGTGAGCTGGCCAGTCCTGCTGGGGCTTGCCACAACCTGTATCCGCCAGCAGCGCGCAGCTCCCAGCCAATGCAACAAACGAGCAGCGCGGCACTTGTGCACCATCCGCCGCCGCTGCCAACCGCCGCCCAACCGCCGTTGCCAACCGGTGGGCGCACCTTGGCTGACGAGAGGAAGCGGTCGAGCAGCGCTGTGGCCAGGAACAGCGTCTCCTGGTGCAGCCCAAACTCGGCTGCCACTTCCACCAGCCAGCTGGTGGCGGTGCGGCGCATGGTGGCGTCTAGGAAGAGGTCCGGGGACACGCAGGGGCCGTGCAGCTCCATGTATGCGCAGCTGGGCTGCAGCTGCACCTCTGTGTCGCACAGCACGCTGCAGCGGGGGAATTGGGGTGCACGCAATGGCATCGAGTGAGGGGCAGGTGGGTGCTGGGGGGTGGGGGCCGCGGGGCATGGCTTAGCGACCGCAAGGGGGGGGGGGGGCGGGAGATGAGCGGTCGGTGGCAGGCCCGCGGCCACCACCGGGGTCGGTCCCGTCCTGCCCGTTGGAAGCTGGCACAGCAGGTGCCCAGCTGGCGCGGCGTCCCGGCCGCGTCACCTCCCACAACCCTAACCAAGTTCATTCATACATCCAAAACATCCTTGCCTGAGCATCTCCTGCAGGTCTGGGTCGCTGGCCAGCGGCGGCGGCGGCAGGTGACAGTCGGCCAGCGCCGCGCGCGCGGGCGCCGCGGCGCAGCCGCCTTCGGCGCCCCCGCCGTCGCAGCCTCCGCTGGCGGCCTCGCTGGCGCCCTCCGGCCCCAGGCTGAGCGGGTCTGGGGACTGGTAGACCGAGAACTCATCGCACTCAGGCTCCAGGCTGCTGCATGCCTCCAGCGAATTTTCGACGCAGAAGAGGCTGCCCGCCGCCGTCTGCTCGTCCAGGCTGCTGCCCGGCCCATCGTCTACCGTGCAGGCCAGGGACAGCAGCTTGCAGGGCTCGGGGTCCTCCTGCATCGCCGTGGCGACGGCCTGCGGCGGGAGGGAGGGTGGCGCTTGGGGGGCGTCAGCGGCAGCTTGTCCGGCGCAGCGGCCGTCCCGACGACAACAGGCGGCCGCCTGGGGCCGCGGCCGGGTCGGAAGTGGCATCGGTGCGATCCACGGCATCCCGGATCAACATGGCAGGGCGGGGGGAGGCCTGTGCAGGCAGGGCCCGGGCTTCCCGCTCACCCCTGGACCAACGCGACGACGCTTGGCATCGGGCTGCCAGGTCCCTAGGCTGCTCTCCAGCGCTTGGGGCGGCAGCTGGGGGTGGCCAGCCTGCGGGGAAGCGGGGGCAGGGCTTGTGATGGGCCGCCTGCCGGCTCCCCCCGCCCCTGCAAGCCCCTCCCCCGCATCTGCATCCTCCCCGCGGCCCAAAGGGATTGGCATCCGCCCTTCGCACGCACCAGGGTGGGCCGGCCACTGCAGAGCTGCTCGCAGGGTACCCCCGTCCAGGCGTCGGCATCGCTGTGAGACGAGGTGAAGGACGCGGCCCTGCCAAACATGGCCGCGGGCCGGGGCCCCGCTGCAAGCGCGAACGGCGAACTCGCTACTGGGCCATAGTGCACGCTGGGGACGATGGAGGTGTTTCTGAGGTGAGGGAGCTGTGGTGTGAAGATCAAACGACGGCGGCGTACCGCTACTGCAGCCGATGTGCAGCGGCCGCCGCGCTGCGCTGGCGCCCCTGGCCCAGGCGATGTGCATCTGCTGCTTTCACATGGCGGGGACCCAACCCCAATCATTCCTGCTCCAGCTGCCGAGTGTCGTTACATTCAGAAGAAGAGGGTGTCAGGCGGGCGCACCAATGCGGCGCCGCGCCGCGTATAGGAGCGGGAAAGGGAGGGTGCTAGCAGTGGAACGGACGGAAGCAATGGGGGACTGAGCGGGGGCGTGCGGCTGCTGCGGCTGCTGCCGGGAGCACCTCACACGTTCTTGCCGACCTGCTTGGCGGGGGCAATCTCCAGCAGGTTGCCGGGCTTGCCGGGCAGCGAGCCCTTGACCACCAGCGCGCCCTTCTCGGCGTCCACAGCCAGAATCTCAACCTTCTGCATCTTGGCCCGCACGTTGCCCATCTGCAGGTGCCACGGCGGACACAGCTGTCAGCGGAGCAGGCAGCACGAGAAACGCAGCCAAGCAGCGGCCGTAGCGGGCGCCGCGCGCTGCGCTGGGCGCCGGTTTAAACGAGTGGCCGGTACGTGGCGGTATCCGGTTCAAGCCCCGGAGTGCAAGTGTCGAGCTGCTGCGGAGGGCGCTGTGCACCCGCATGCTGCCCCACATGCTGCCCTCAGCGCCACAGCTTTGCTGCAAGCTGCCTGGTTGCAGCGCGCGCTGCACCGCGCATCCCTGCCCTCATCCCTGCCGCACACGCGCGACAGCTTTGTTGCCCCTCAACACGGCAGACGCAGCACGGCGTGCCACAAGCGCACCTGGCCAGCTGCCTTGAGGCCGGGGAACACGCGGCCGGGGGTGGAGCCAGGGCCCGTGGAGCCTGCGGGAAGACAGGAAAGGCACAGATGAGACGGCAGCCGTGGGTGCCGGACGCTTTGGGCTCGGCCCGCAGGCGGGGCTCGATGTGCCCCCCTCACGTGTGCCGTGGCAGCCCCAAAGCCAGCAAGCACACCAGCGCACTGTGCTCGCGCTTGGACTAGGAGCCGTGCCATGTTGCCGAGTGACTCTCCGTGTAAAACAGCAAAGAAAAAGCAGGAACAGCGGCGCACCGTGCTCGCGCTTGGACTTGGAGCCGTGCGTCATGTTGCCGCGCGCAAAGCCCCAGCGCTTGATGCCGCCCTGGAAGCCCTTGCCGATGGTGGTGCCTGCCACGTCCACCAGGTCGCCCGCCTGCAAGATGAGTAGGGCAACGAGATTGGAGTCAGTTACAGCAAGCGGTTTGGCCAAAAACTGGCAAGAACCGGGTGGTGCCCGCCACGTCCACCAGGTAGCCCGCCTGCGAAATAACGCACGACGGACTTGCAGATCAGCAACGGAGTTGGCATGCGAGCGCAGCAGGCGGCCACAGCCACAGGTGGATGGGCAGCAAGCTGCGCACGAGAGTTCCCCCCCTCAAACTGCCAGCCAACGCACCTGGAACATGTCCTCCACCTTCAGCTGCTGCCCCGCCTCAAAGCCGCTCACGTCCTTGACCTGCACCCCAAAGCAGAGCGTGATGCTTAGGAAATTGCTGCATTTTGCAGCACAGTGGCCAAGGGGTGAGCGTAGCTGGGCCAAGCCACCTCGGCCCCTCCACCTGCACCTCGACCAAACCTTGAATTTGTGCAGCAAAATGCAAAATGGCGGGCTGCTGCCGCCCTGCAACGGTGCAGTCACCCCACACCACGCAGTGGACAGTGCAGCACGTGCAGCAGCGCACCTTGAACTCGCGCAGGTGCTTCATGGCGGGGGCGCCCGCCTTTTGCAGGTGGCCCAGCTCCGGCTTGGTCACCTTGCGCTCAGGCACCACCCGGTAGCCAACCTGCAAAATAATGAACATGCACAGCTGTAAATCACAATGTGCCCACATCCGGCTTGGTGACCTTGCGCTCAGGCACCACCCGGTAGCCAACCTGTGCAGGGGCAGAATGGAGGGATCGATTGCAGCATCAGCAAACAGCAAGCTTGCCAGCCTGCACCCTGTGCCTGCACCTCCGCCCGGCCACGCTCAGCAGCGCATGCTGCCGTCTACAGCCTGCTGCTGCTGCTGCTGATGCTGCTGCTGCTGCAGCTGCTGATGCTGCTGCAGCTGCCGCTGCCGGACAGCCGCTGCCAGCAGGCCAGTTCAGCACGGCAGAAAGTGCAGCAGCCCACCTGCACCGCTGCGTAGCCATCCTTCTCCGTGGTCTTGACCTGCGTCACAATGTTGCCGGCCTCCAGCGCAATGACGGTGGCAGGCAGCGCGGCGCCGTCCTTGTAAAACTGCAACCAGGCAAGGCAGGGGGTGGCAGCCAGCTAGTCAGGTGCTTGCGCAGGGGCAGCAGCTGGCAGTGCATGAGCACACATACGGAGCTCGGCACTTCGGCGGCAGCTGCGGTGCCGCTGCCAAGGCGCATATGCAGCCGATTGCACGGTTGCCGAATCGGCCTGCTGCAGCAGCACCGTGCCGGGCCATGCCAGCAGCTGCGCAACTGCAGCAAAAGAGCCACAGCCAGGTGCGGCCGCCGTTGCCGCCGCCGCCGCCCGCACCTGCATCATGCCCGCCTTGGTGCCATAGATGCCCACGCCTGCACGCACATCGGGCATGTGGTGGGGTCAGGGTGCGCGTGCAGCGGGCGGGAGGGCGCAGCGCCGCGCGCATGGTCTGGCCACGCACCTGCCTCCAGCGTCCGGCACTGCACTGGCTGCCTGAGCACGGCGCTGCGTGCCACGCTGCTGCTCTTCGCCACGACCCGCTGGCCGGCGAAGCTGCTGCTGCGGAAAGGTGTGAAGGTGGCCGCCTGCGCCATGGCTGCTGGTCTGTCCGCCGCACGCCTGCACAAGCCTCCAGCAGTCCACCGAGCCACAATGCGCTGGGCCTGGCGCCTGTTTTGTGGCGCGGGCGGCGCCACCCTCATGCTGCATGGATAATGGCGCTCGCTGCGGCCTCCCCAGACGCTTGGACATATTATCGCTCGTCGATCACAGAAGCTCTACAAACCCACTGGCATGCACAGGGGGCGGCCATGGCTCCCCCACCTTGAACCCCGCTCCCTCGCTCAGGCCTGGACAGCCACAGCCTGCTCCAGGAGGACCATGCACAGCAAGCAGATCGCAGTATCGCAGCTGTGAGCAGCGGGGGTGCAGCCGTATGGGTTCCAGCCAGCGCCTGCAGGGTGGCGGCGGCGGTGGCTCTGCCGAGGGTTCTTGCACTGCTGCAAGCCAGCGCAAGGGCAGTGGCGCAAGTGGCCTGACAGCTTGCACACGGTGGTAGCAACACTAAGAGGCTGAGGTTCGGTAGGTGCAGACCACGCACCGCAGCTGCCTACGCCACACAGAACCTGGGTCCCCCTGCCTCCTCCTGCCTCAGCGCTCCCTAGCTTGGCGCCCAGATTGCATCCCCAGCTTCTTTCCATTTCTTACAGCAGCAGCAAGCAGCAGCAGCAGCAGCGAAGCAGGACTCCCAACTCTCGTGCAGATCCCCCAGTTCTCCCTCGTGTCGCAAACGTGTAGTGCCAGCATTGGCGGGCAGGCAGCACAGAGGAGTGCGACGCCATGGGCTGCTACGGGTGAGCATCTGCTGCCGCCTCCTGCATGGGGCCCTGCTGCACGGCGCACCCCTTGCAAGCAGCCGTGCTGGCAAGGCTGCCACCCGTGCAACGCGGCATAGTGTTTGGCAACACGACATCTACAAAGCAAGGCATTCGAGACGTACTCACAAAAGAGATGAAAGGTATGGGCAGTGAGCAGGCGGCGAAAGCAGCGATGAGATTGGTGCACCGTTCTGCGGTCGCAAACAAGCACCGTTCTGCGGTCGCAAACAATGCAAAGCACGATGGGGTATTCACAATGGAGGGTTTTCTAATGATTTAAATGGTACGCACAGTAGGCATGGGCTTGGGTTGGGGACCGTGGCATTCTTGGTTGGCAGGGGACAAAGGGGATGGCTTGGCTTGAACTATTTGAGAAAGCAATATATCACCGCTGCGAAAGCAATAGCGACAGCAGCATTATAAATGGGATGTGAAGGCATGCACGAAGATATTGCACGAAATACTCAGGTACGAGCGCATTCACTAGATGAATGGCAGTGCAAAGCCGCTCAGCGGGGTAAAAGAGTGCAGGAACAACGCCTGTGGGCGACGGCAGGCACCTTGCGATCACACGCAGCGTGGCAGACAGCGGGCATGCACGGCAGCCGCCTCAATCCAGGCGCCACATGCCGCTGGCCATGGACAGCAGGGCGCTGCCCGAGGTCAGGGCCTGCAGCCTCATCGGGGCATAACCCAGCTCCTCTTTGGTGAAGGTGGTGTTGGCCTGCTGGGTCCACTTGGCGCCGTCCCAGGTGTGGGTCTCCAAGTTGCCTTAGTGCTGCCGGCGGGCGGCAGGTGCAGCAGCGCGGCCACAGCGCGGGTGGGCTACGCAGCGCTGACGTACAGCTGGGGGCTGGTGATGGTGGGCTGGCCCCAGGGCTGTGCAGGACCGTTGTTCACGAGGCGGACCACCGTCTTCAGGGCGGTGCTCCAGCTGGCGCCATTGAACTGCTGCAGGGCCGCAGTCGTCACGCTGGGGTTGTTGCTGGGCTGGCTCTCCCACACCAGCGCAAAGCTGGGGCCAGATGCATCAAAAGCATTGGAGCGGCCAGGGACGGTGCCGGTGGTGCCAGCGGCCCTCTGCAGAGGGGGAAGGATGGGTGGGGAGCATCCAAAGCGAGGGTGGTGCGCCGGGCGCTCTGGGCAGGGTTGCCAATGCCGGATCTAGGCAGTTGACGTTCCCCTGCCAACACCTGCTGCGCAACCCCTACCACCCGCCCCGCAGCATGCCACTCGAGTTACACAAAAAAAGTCGGCAGCACTTGGCTAAGACCAGCTCGATTTACCGGTGTTGCCACCCGCACACCTTGGCAGTGCACTTGGTGGTGTCGCACAGCAGCAGCATCTCGGCTATGGCTGTGCGCCCGTTGGCAGCTTTCGCAAGGCGCGCCCATGCCATGGCGGGGGTGGTGGCGGTAGCAGGCACACCCATGAGGAGATTGAGTACTCAGCGGCCGCTCCCTTGCGGATCTGTACACAGGCCTAACTTCCACCGCCGCTGGTCAGTGGCATTTGTGATGCGCTTCCATGCCACTGCCCTGGCTTGTGACGCGCTTCCATGCCGCTGCCCTAGCCTACAATGCATGGAACAGAGCGCACGGCGGTGAGTATACGGTCAGGAGCTGGATGTATGCATGGTGCATGTGCACTCGCGTGATTGCTTCTGGCGGGGTGACGTGCTCGTGCAGCAGTGCCAGGCAGCCGCTGGCAGGCAGGGCCAGCACCTGCCCGGTACGTGCCATGCATTGCTGCGCTGTACAGCGCTGCACATGTGCAGTGGCAAAGCGCGTGAAGTGCAGCTGGTAGGGCTGGCATAGCAGGCAGCGCTGGTCAGCTATGCCAGGCGGCCATGCATGGGCTCACCAGAGGGGCGGCCAGGACGAGCAGCAGGAGGGCCAACGGCAGCAGGTGCATGCGGCCGTCCATGGCGGTGGGTTGAGCTTTGCTTGCCGTGCAACACCTGAGGGAGGGGAGAGGGCAAGGGGGCAAGGCACGTGGGCGTGCGACAGCCAGCTAACAGTGGTTGTGCAGTGACTACAATGTAGGCCAGGCAGGGTCAGGGGCATCATGCATGTGCGGGGGATGCGTGCGCATGCCATGCAGCAGGCCAGCCGGCCGGGGCGGCGCCTCGTCGGCACTGGGCACTCGTGCGGTGTACTACAGACCAGCCACTGCCCTCCCGGCTTGAGGTCTCTCACACTCCTGTGCCCTCAGGTAGATGGCCTGAATCCGCGCCGCCAGGTGCAGGCTGCGTGCCCTGCCACGTTATTCCTGCACGCAGCTCCCCCGGGTCTGCGCCTGCTGGAGGCACTCAGTGTGCATTTGCCGGCGCCAGCCATCTCGCAGGTGTGCCAGCGGTGTGCCGGGCTGTGGTACAACACTGAGCAGCCCCTAACGTGTGCACTCGCGAGCCGATTGCGTGTGCACGCGTGCTCTAGGGAGCGCCTGAGCACCCTGGGATCGAGTGAGCCGTCCCCCCGCGCCTGGTCAGCTCCGGCCGGTCACCGCCGGGCGGCGGTGGGCGTCAGACCATCGCCTGCTGTTGCCGCCTGTCGCATCAATGCTCACCCACAACCCATGGCCCCTTTCCCCTCCAGGTGTTCAGGGTGTTGAAAAGCGCTGCTGTCTTGAGCCCAACCCACCACCATGGCAACCAGAACGCACCTTTTGCCACTGGCCATCCTGCTGCTCGTCCTCGCCCCAGCGGTGAGCACCCGTTCGCCTCCAAATGCCGCTGCTCCCTGCCTGCCGCCACTGCAGAGCCAGCTGCTTCGTCCTGCTGGAGAGTCATTCGAACCCTATGACCTGCCACAACACAGCCATGCAAGCAGTCATTCGGTGGCAGGCGGGGGACGCTTCCCTCCCTCCCGCCCGCCTAATCTGCATGCAACCCTCACAGCATGCACTGCCCCCTCACCAGTCAAACGCCCCGCCTGCTGTTGCTCCCTTCATGCTCCACCTGCAGGCCAGCGCAGCTTCGTGGAGGCGCATCACAAGCGCCACTGACAAGCGGCCATGGAAGGTGGATGTGCTTCCCTCGGGCATCGGCTATGCGGCACCCACCGCATCTGACAAGTTCAGCGCATTCAACGGCACGCAGGATGGCGGCAAGTGAGCTGAGCTGGCAGGCAGCTGCCAGCCCAACGCCCTGCAATGCTGCTTCACTGCAGACACAGCTGGCCCCAGCTGCGCCTGCGCGGCGCCCCGCCATGCAGTCTTGCGCATGCAGCATAGTGTGTGCCTGCGCACCTTGCCTCCACACTTGCATGCCCTCTGTTGAGCCATCGCCTCCTCACTGCCCGTGCAGTACCTGGAAAACGCTGGTGGCAGCCCCCAAGGGCGTCTCTCCCACCCATTTCGAGACTGTAGGCACGGGCAATGCCATCCTCGCCTTCTACTCTGAGGCAGGGCAGGAGAAGACACTCCTGTGAGCCCCAGCCCTGCCCGTTGCGCTTGAAAGAAAGAAAGAAAGACTACGCCCTCGGGCGTGGGTTGAGGGAGCTGGCTGGGTATTAAGCCCTTAAGGGCACCGGCCGGCTACCATAACCCGTTGCGCTTGTGCCACCAAGTTGCGCTTGCCGCAGGTGCGATGGTTTTCATCACACTTTCGCAGCGTGCACGGCTGACAGCCCCATCACCGCGCTGCTGCCCCATGCATTGCAGGTGGACGGACGCCAGCAAGAAGTGGACCAATCAGACCGTGGAGGCGCCCAAGGGCAAAAAGTCCAGCCACACGGAGCTTGCCCAAATTGAGCGTGTCCCTGGCCTCACCCAGGCCTTTGCCGCGGGCTCCGTCGAAACTACAGACGGCAGCATCGTGCCGGGCGCCTGGTACTGGAACGGCGGCGTCGCCTGGAAGTTTTCCCAGGTGGGCTGCAAACCCAAAACTGGAAATGGAAATGGTGGGCGGTGAGGGGGCGCCGCAGCTGCTGCCGGGCTGTACTACATCGGCGTGCAAGCATGCATGCACATGTATGGCACCAACGAGGTTCAGGCGCGCGGCTTGTTTTATTCGCCGCTGCCCTTCGGCACGCCTTGCACCACCGCCCAGCTCATCGATTAACCAATCGAACAACAAGTTAAGTGTGCTGCAGACGTCTAAGTTCGTAGAGGGGCTCTCTGTGGCCAGCCCGACTGCCGCCTGGTTGTCCTTCAGCAAGCCAGGCAAGCTGGCCCATGGGTGCCTCCCTCGCTTGCAGCCGATGAGTGGCAGCCGGCACTTGGAGGACGCGGGGAACTGCATGCATGCCAGCACTCATGTTGCAGGCCACGCATGCATTCCCTTTGTTGTGTGGCGTTCACCATGCGATGGAAGCGATCACTAACGGTGCCCCACGCATTCCACCCTCCAATGTGCGCGTGCAGGCGACGTCCTGCGCTGGAGCGGCACTGCATGGGTGCAGCTGCGCAAGGGCGCGGCGGACGAGTCGGTGCAGCTGCTCAAGGCATTGCCCGCAACCGCCACCACCGCCGCCCAGACCTGGGCACTGCTTAGCAAGGAGGCCAACGGCCGCATAAGCGAGACGCTGATGCAGTGCGACTACACAAAGTGCACCGCCAAGGTGAGGCACAAAATCATGCCAGGATGGCGGGCGAGCGTGCCAGCAGCGGGCGGCAGCATGTACCTCGGCGTGCGGCGGCAGGGCGGGCATGCCCTGCATGGCCCTGCCATGCAGCGGGATCTGTACGGCTGGCGGCACACTGCGCCTGTGTAGCACCAGGTGCACACCCTGGCGGAATGGCCATGCTCCAAAGGCGTGTTTCTTTCCCTTTGCAGAGGGCGGCGGCCACCTTCGGCACCTACCCCGGCAGCTTCCAAAGCTACCGGGGATTCGATGCATCCGGCCCCAGCTTTGCGCTGGTGTGGGAGAGGCAGCCCAGCAACAACCCCAACCTGACGACTGCGGCCCTGCAGCAGTTCAATGGCGCCAGCTGGAGCACCGCCCTGAAGACGGTGGTCCGCCTCGTGAACAACGGTCCTGCACAGCCCTGGGGCCAGCCCACCATCACCAGCCCCCAGCTGTACGTCAGCGTTGCCTCGCCCACCCGCGCTGTGGCCGCACTGCTGCACATGCCGCCTGCCGGCAGCACCAAGGCAACTCTTGAGACCCACACCTGGAACGGCGCCAAGTGGACCCAGCAGGCCAATGCCACCTTCACTCGCGACGAGATCGGCACCTACCCCAACCCTCAGCTGCAAGCGCTGAACTCCGGCAGCGCACTGCTTTCCTGGGCCAGCGGCATATGGCGCCTGGCTTGAGGTGTTTCGGAGCCAAGCAGCGCTGCCGCCGCCACATGTGTACACAGGCGGACGGCCGGCTCCAAGTTGCTTCAATGACACACGCCGTGCTTTTGTGGCCGCCACCCATCCACCCAGCTGCTGCAACAGCACCCGTGCTACTATTGCCCTCAAGATTTCATGCTGCGTGCATGCCTTTATTACATGCCCTTCCATTCCTGATTGCTCACGTATTGTTGAAGACAGATTAATGATTTTTATTTTTATTTTGCAATGCTCAGCCAATGCTTGTGACTGCAAACCCTGTTCCATCCTCTCCCCCACTGACCATCCACAACCGCGCCTGCCCCTCTCCACCCACCGCATCCCTTTTGTGAGTACGCTGTGAATGCATTGCCCCATGTAGATATCTGCGCCTTGGGCACAGCAGAAGGGACGGCAGACGTTCCCTGCACGGCCACTTGCCTCGCAGCAGCATTGAGGCGGCTTCACACTCGGAGTCATGCACGTGTTGTTTTCTGCTGCGTCCCTGTCTCAGCGTGGCCAGGATTGCTTGCTTTGGACACTGCACTGCTGATCCGGCAGCCCCAGCAGCAGAGGCGGTAAGGAGTCATGTGTTACAGAGGGGCACCAGGTAGCAGCGCCGGCAATCAAAAGAGCGGCGCCCGATAGATGTGTCAGTGCATATCTGCACTACAACAATAGGAAACAGTGCTCGGATGGCAGAGGGCAGGAGGGAAAACGAATTGGGGAGTGTGCCTCGAAAAGAAGGCAGCGGGACAGCATCAGGGCTGCACCAGCCGGCAGCACGGTAGGCATGACAGCTGCTGCTGATTTGGCCGTCTACTTGCCGACCGCCGCAAGGATCTTGTCGTCCGCCTGCAGCAGTACAGAGGCTTGAAAGGATCAGCAGATCAGCACACAACCAGCATCCATTTATCCGGCATCTCGGCGACAGCGGCGGCAAACTGCTTCAGCAGCAGCTGCGCCTTTAGGCAGACGGGCCGGCGGGGCGGCCGATGTCACTCAGCGCTGCCACTTGAGAGCGGCTTGTCCACCAATCGTGGAAATGCAGCGTGCATGGGCCGTTTGGCTGGGCATGCTTTGAATGGAACAAGGCCTCACCGAGAAGTCGATGTCCTTGTCGAGGCGGCCGCTGGCAATGTAGTCACGCACCAGCTGCGGCAGCACATGGCGAGAGCAGGATGGGTAAGCAGGCGTGTGGCGGCCCCCATTGGTGTGCCATATATGTACGCGGTCAGGTTGCAAAGGGACACTGCGCAGCAGGGTAGGCCTGCCGGCACCTGCGCCACAACGGCACGATCCAGCAGGCGCACTGGCCGCGTGTCAATGCCCACCAGACGCACATCATTTAGCAAAGTAATCTAACCAATTGCACCTGGTTCACGTCCTTCAGGAAAGTAACTTATTGACGGAACAAAGGTGATAACAATGGCACGAGCCGCACCTGGTTAACGTCCTTCAGGAAGTTGGAGTGCGGCTGCCAGCCCAGCACGCGCTTGGCCTTGTCCGCCGAGGCAAAGAAGTGCACCGCGCTGCAGTGACAGGAGGGCGTTTAGGGCACGCAGATGTCACGTGGAAAGCTGAGGAATTGCTGCCGCGACGTGATGCATGCAAGAACTCTGGGCAAAGGCCCAAAGCTTAGCATTCCTCTCCACAAGCTGGCAAGACTCCCCTGTGCAGCGAAGACCCATCCCCAATAATTGCACGGCGCTCACCGGAAGGGGAAGCCCTCGCCCTTGGCCAGCTTGACCGCCTTGGGGTCGTAGTGCACAATCTGCGGGATTGAAGATGATACTTTGGGCGGTAAGGTGAGCTGTAGTAAGGTTTGTGCTGTTGCAAAGGCAGTGGAGCTTGGCACTGCCTGCAAGCGCTGGCAGACCTGAGCAAAAGCACGGACCCCGTCAACACAGACCAGCTCATGTGCATTCTGCCGGCCAGGCCCAGCCCGCACCTTTGCCTCCTTGCCCGCCGCTGCTGCCACCGCCTTGACGATGCCGTCAAAGGTGATGCAGCGGTCGCTGCAGGGGAGGCAGGGAAGTGAGGCAGAGGGGTGGGGCAGAGGAGTAGGGCAGAGCAGCCAGCCTTGAAGTGAGAGCTAGGAGTGAATACAGCAACAGTGGCTGCTGCGCTGAGAGGCGTCAAAAATGGCGGTCAGAACACTCACTCCACCCCGCCCCCCCCCCCCCCCCCCCCCCCCC
>VFQQ010001966.1_pt1 | contig 25531 bp, 9 predicted proteins | sample 3512341 | NCBI WGS metagenome assembly VFQQ01 (sample SAMN10412373, study PRJNA504923) | tailings metagenome | isolation source: Relicate 2 Philex TSF1 revegetated site | place: Philippines: Tuba, Benguet | collected 2017-08-29 | reverse complement strand
AAAGATCTTCAGTTAATAGCAAAGCTACCCTTGCCTTGCACGCAAGGCGGGCAATGGTTAACTGAATATTGCAAAGCAAAACGCCTTATTATTGCCTTTTTTTGCCTTATATGCCATTTTGCCTTTTTTTTGGCAATAACAAATAACACAGCCTAAAAAAAAGACCATCGATGGTTTTGCTTTGCAATAAAAGAAGAAAAAGCGCAAGATTAAACAAATATAAAGGGTTAAACAATATGCAAAATTAAAATTAAACTAAAAAAAATATTTTTACTTTATATAAAAAATTATAAATAAGTGTTAGTTAGATGAAAACAAAAATTAATATAGAAAATAAAACAAAATATATATTTGTATCTTAGAAACAAAACATATTTTTTACTTAGATTTGTTAAACATTTTATATTTGTTTCATATTTGATTAATAGCAAATTTGCTATTAAATGAAGATATTGCAAAGCAAAAATAATCTGTTTCTTACGTTACATTTGCTTTTTTACTAATAAGTAAGGAAATCCAATTTTGTTAACAAAGTGTTTTGTTTTAACATTTAATAAATAAGTATAAATTTTAGATAAACGAATTCAATATGAGCGATACTCAACAAACAAAAAACGTAGGTCGTATTGTACAAATCATTGGTCCAGTTATTGATATTGTATTTGCAAAAGGTCAAGTTCCTAATATTTATAATGCTTTAACAGTTAAAAGTAAAAACGCTGCTGGTATTGAATTAGCAGTAACTGTTGAAGTTCAACAATTATTAGGTGATAACGCTGTACGTGCAGTATCTATGCAACCTACAGATGGTTTAATGCGTGGTATGGAAGTTGTAGATACTGGTAAACCATTAAACGTACCAGTTGGTCGTGATACATTAGGTCGTATTTTCAACGTATTAGGTGAACCTGTTGATAATTTAGGACCAGTTAAACAAGGTGAAACATTACCTATTCACCGTCAAGCTCCTTCTTTTGTTGATTTAGATACTCGTTTAAGTATTTTTGAAACTGGTATTAAAGTTGTGGATTTATTAGCTCCTTACCGTCGTGGTGGTAAAATTGGTTTATTCGGCGGTGCTGGTGTAGGTAAAACGGTTTTAATCATGGAATTAATTAATAATATTGCTAAAGCTCATGGTGGTGTATCAGTTTTTGCTGGTGTAGGTGAAAGAACACGTGAAGGTAATGACTTATATACAGAGATGAAAGAATCTGGTGTTATTGTAGAAAAAAATTTACCTGAAAGTAAAGTAGCTCTTGTTTATGGTCAAATGAATGAACCACCAGGAGCTCGTATGCGTGTTGCATTAACTGCATTAACAATGGCTGAATACTTCCGTGATGTAAATAAACAAGACGTATTATTCTTTATTGATAATATTTTCCGTTTTGTACAAGCTGGTGCTGAAGTTTCTGCTTTATTAGGTCGTATGCCTTCAGCTGTAGGTTATCAACCAACATTAGCAACAGAAATGGGTACATTACAAGAGCGTATTACAAGTACTAAAGATGGTAGTATTACAAGTATTCAAGCTGTATACGTACCTGCTGATGACCTTACAGATCCGGCTCCCGCTACTACATTCGCGCATTTAGATGCTACTACAGTTTTATCTCGTAACTTAGCAGCTAAAGGTATTTATCCAGCTGTTGATCCTTTAGAATCAACTTCAACAATGTTACAACCATGGATTGTTGGTGAAAAGCATTACGGAACAGCACAAAGTGTTAAAAAAACTTTACAACGTTACAAAGAATTACAAGATATCATTGCTATTCTTGGTTTAGACGAATTAAGTGAAGAAGACCGTTTAGTTGTAGCTCGTGCACGTAAAATTGAAAGATTCTTAAGCCAACCATTCTTCGTAGCTGAAGTTTTCACAGGATCTCCTGGTAAATATGTATCACTTGGAGAAACAATCGAAGGTTTTAACAAAATCTTTAGTGGTGAATTAGATGATTTACCAGAACAAGCTTTCTATTTAGTAGGTAATATTAATGAAGTATTAGCAAAAGCTGCTTCTCTTAAATAAAAATAAATTTGAAAAATTTTAAATAAAATAATAAGATTAAAAAATATCTTATTATTTTATTTTTATTTTTATATTCAGTTAATTATTTATATTTGTTTAAGCTTTTATATTTGTTTAACCTGTTATATTTGTTGAATATTTGATTAATAGCAAATTTGCTATATAGCAGAGCTATATATAGCAAAGTTCTTTTATTGATAGCAAAGTTATCAATAAAAAAAGCTACCCCTTCGATGGCCAGGGGTGGCCATCGAAACCCCTTCTTTTTTAAGGCCTTTATTTTAGGCTGGCCAACGAAGCCCTTGCCTTATTGCAAAGAAAAAACGGAGATATAAGGCGGGCAATGGTTAAACAAATATAAAAGCTTAAACAAATATAAAAGCTTAAACAAATATAAAAGCTTAAACAAATATGTATTATTTTTTTTAACTTATATTTTTTGAAGTAAATAATAAAAAAAGTAAAACACTGCTTAATTTAAATAATCTGAAGTTTATTATTTTTATTTATTTTTAATGCTGATTACTTCTTTTTTTGAAGTATTAACATCAAAAAAAAAGAAGTAATCAGATAAAAATAAGAAATTTTCTGAAAAAAAGCGGAAAATTTTAGAATGGACTTTTTTTTTCGTTTGCTCTTTTATTTAATTGGTTATGACTAATAATAAATTATAATAATAAATAATAATAATAAATTATTAGATAACTCATTTGACATATTTTTAATATAAAAAAAGATTAAATAAATATAATAAGCAATAAACAATAACAATCAATCCATATTTTATATACACACATGTTTATAATAAAAAAAAATTATTGAATCAAGCTCTTTTTTATTAAATAAAAAAACTAAAAAAAAATAATAGTGTTATATAAAAGAATTACTAATTAGAAAAAAAAAAAAAAAATGTTAAGTCCTAAAAGAACAAAATATCGTAAACATCACCGCGGACATTTAAGAGGTAAAGCTACCCGTGGAAATACTATTGCTTTTGGTGATTTTGGTTTACAAGCTTTAGAACCTTGTTGGATTACTTCACGTCAAATTGAATCAGGTCGACGTGTATTAACACGTTATGTACGACGTGGTGGTAAATTATGGATTCGAATTTTCCCAGATAAACCAATAACACTTCGTTCTGCAGGAAGCCGTATGGGTTCTGGTAAAGGTGCTGTTGAATTTTGGGTTGCTGTAATACAACCAGGTAAAGTTATTTATGAAATGAAAGGTGTATCTGAAACTATTGCACGTCAAGCTTTACGTATTGCATCTTATAAAATGCCTGTTAAAACAAAATTTTTAGCAGCATCTGGGTTATAATAATGAATTAAACCTATTATTTACTTTTTTGTTTAACCATTTATATTTGTTGAATAGCAAAGTTCTTTTATTGATAGCTTTGCTATAACTAAAAAAAGCTACCCCTTCGATGGCCAGGGGTGGCCATCGAAACCCCTTCTTTTTTAAGGCCACCCAAAAACAAAAAAAAGGCCTTAAATAAAGAAGAGGTAACTTTGTTATTAAACAATAATATAAAAAAAATAAAAAGTAAACAATACAAAATAGAACAATAAAAAATAAGATTGTTTTTATAAAGCAAAAACAATTTGGTTTAAAATAAAAAATATTAACGTATTTTTTATTTTTAATTTAATTAATAGATGAATTTAAAGCATAGAGATATTCAATTTTTTTAATAGTTTAAAAAAAAAACTTTTTTTGTATTTTTTGTTTGCTTTTTTGGCTTTTATTGCAAAAAAATAAGCAATATTTAGTTAACCTTATATTACTACTTTGCCCTCTTTTTTTCATGCCATTTTTTTGTTTTGTTTTTGCAAAAAAAGGCCAAAAAAAAGAAGCCTTCGTCAATAAATTGCAATAAAAGGTTTTTGCTTTGTAATAACAACTATAAATGGTTTTTGTTTTGTAATAACAAATATATAAACTTAAAATTACAAAAAAATTTATAAAAATTTAAACGAATATCAAATAAAAAATAAATAAAAAAAAAATGATTAGACCTCAATCTTATCTTAATGTTGCTGATAATAGTGGTGCTAAAAAATTAATGTGTATTCGTGTTTTAGGCTCTGGTTCTGGTAATATTGGTGATACTATTATTGCTGTTGTAAAAGATGCACTGCCAAATATGCCAACAAAAAAATCAGATGTTGTTAGAGCTGTTATTGTTAGAACAAGTAAAGGTTTACGCCGTCAAAATGGTATGACTATTAAATTTGATGATAACGCAGCTGTTATTATAAATAAAGAAGGAAATCCAAGAGGTACGCGAGTTTTTGGACCAATTGCACGTGAATTAAGAGATCGTAATTTTACAAAAATTGTATCTTTAGCACCAGAAGTAATTTAAAAAGAAAAAATAGAAAAAACAAAGATCTTTTGTTATTAAAAAACAATTTGTAACTAAATAATAAAACATGTTTGATTTACGAACCTTATTATTCGTTGTTGGTTACTTTTTTACTTTTGGCGATATTTTGTAATAAAAACAATTTGTCGATATTTTGTAATAAAAACAAAATATTTTTTTAGTGACTTTTTCTAAAAAAAAGTAAAGGTCTAAAAAAGTAAATTAAATAGTTTAAATTAAATTTGATCAAAAATTCTTAGTTATAGAGGAATTAAGTAAATGAGTAAAAAAATAAATAAAGTAAAAATTTAATAATTAGAACTTGTTAATTATTATTTCTTTTTATAGCAAAGCTATGTTAAGTTAACCATTGCCCGCCTTGCGTGCAAGGCAAGGGCTTCGTTGGCCAGCCCCTGACCATCGAAGAGGTAGCTTTGCTATTAACTTAACTTAACATAGCAAAGCTATTAATCAAATATAAAGAAAGCTAATTCTAAAAAAGTTCTGTATAAAATAAAGAAAAAAATTTACTTTAAAAAGGAAAGCAAAAATAAAAAAATGGCACAAAGATTAAAAAAACAGTACAATGAAACTATTGTTCCGAAATTAATGGAATGTTTTAAATATAAAAATATTCATCAAGTACCTAAAATTGAAAAAATTGTAATTAACAGAGGTATTGGTAGTGCTTCACAAAATCAAAAAATGGTTGATTCAGCTCTTAAAGAATTAGGTATGATTGCAGGTCAGAAAGGTGTGATTACTCGATCAAAAAAAGCTATTGCTGGTTTTAAATTAAGAGAAAAAATGCCAGTGGGTGTTACTGTAACATTACGTGGCGATCGTATGTTCGGTTTTTTAGATAGATTAATTCATTTAGCTTTACCACGTGTACGTGATTTCCAAGGTATTAATCCAAAAAGTTTTGACAAAAATGGAAACTATAGTTTAGGTTTAGAAGAACAACTTATGTTCCCAGAAATCGAGTATGATAAAATTGACCAAGTACGTGGTATGGATATATCTATTGTAACAACAGCTAAAAAACAAGAAGAAGGTTTAGCTTTATTAAAAGAATTTGGTTTACCATTTAAATCATAAATATAAACATGTAATTTGCAATATTTTGTAGTTTCTTTTTTTAACCATAAAATAAAAATAGACTCAAATAATAAAAAAAACGTCATTTCGTTAATTTGAATTAAATGAATAATAAAATAGAAACTCTTTAATTAATAAAAGAGTATTTTTAAAATAAAAGATGATTTCATCAACAAAGGGTTTTATTCATGATAGTATTAGTGATATGTTAACACGTATTAGAAACGCTTGTTTAGCAAAAAAATCAAGTGTTATTATCCCTCATACAAAATTAAATCATGAAATAGCGCAAATTTTAGAGAAAGAAGGTTTTATACAAAGTTATCAAATGGTTTTAAATTCTAATGATATTTTAATTCGTTTAAAATATCGTTCAAAAACTGTATATCGTGGTAAAATTAAAGAATCGTGTATTACTAATTTAAAACGAATTAGTAAACCTGGTTTACGTATTTATGCTAATCATAGAGAAATTCCGCGCATTTTAGGTGGTACTGGTATTGTTATTCTTTCAACACCTAGTGGTGTTTTAACAGATAGAGAAGCACGTTTAAAAGGAATTGGTGGGGAATTAATTTGTTCAATTTGGTAAAATTGTTAAATTTTTAACAATTTTTTTTGTTTTTGTTTGTTATTCATGTTCATTTAATAGCTTTGCTATTAAACAAATATGATATAATAAAAAATATAAAAAATCATTTAAAAAGTTATTGTTTAATAAAAAAAAAGAATTGAATAAATTAAAAAAAATTAGTGCGGTTTTAATTTAAATTATTTTTTAATAAATTTTTTTATATTATGTTAAGTTAATAGCTTTGCTATTAACTTAAGATCTTTGATTAATAGCAAAGCTATTAATCAAATATAAAATTAAAAAATTTATTTATTAAAAAACGTACAGCTATTTAATTACAAATCATTCTTTTTTATTTTTAAAATTGTTATATATAGGAGAAATCCCATGACAATTAGTTCACCAGAACGTGAAGCAAAAAAAGTAAGAGTTGCGGTAGACCGTAACCCTGTTGAAACAAATTTTGAAAAATGGGCGTGCGACCTGAAAAAGGAATGTGATAAATAACATAAAGTTATTTAATTAAATTTATATAAAGTATTAATTGATTTAACTTAAAAAAGTTAAATCAATTAATACTTTATATATATATATTTTTTTTTAATAATAAACATATTAAGTTAATAGCTTTGCAAATTAACTGAAGATCTTTGTTGAACCTTTTATTGCGAAGCAAAACGCCTTATTATTTGTTGCCAAAAAAAAGGCAAAATGGCATATAAGGCAAAGAAGAAAAAGTTTTGCTTTCCATTACTAAAAGGGGGATATAAGGGCTTCTTTTTTTTTTTTGCTTTTTTTGCTTTTTTGCCTTATATGCCATTTTGCCTTTTTTTTTGGCAATAACAAATAACAAAGCCTAAAATAAAAACAAAAAAAGGCCTTAAAACAAAAAAAAGAAGGGGTTTCTTTTTTAAGGCCACGTTTATTAGCTTTGCTAATAAAACTGGCATTGCTGCGCAAATTCGAAGGGGTTTCGATGGCCACCCCTGGCCTTAAAAAAGAAGGGGTAGCTTTTTTTATTGATAGCAAAGCTATCAATAAAAGAACTTTGCTATATAGCTCTGCTATATTATATAGCAAATTTGCTATTAACTGAATATAATATTTATTTTTATAAATATTAATTAAAAATTTAAAATGTAAAATATCTTATTATAAAAAATAAAAACATCAACAAAAAATTAAAATTTTTTTTTAATTATTTAATTTTTTGTTGATGTTAAAAAAAAATTAATCTAAAGGACGCATAGAAAGTACTGGCTCATCAACACGGTCAATACCTTTTTCAAAACCAGCAGCAGCAGCACGTGCACGACCTGCATGCCATAAATGTCCAATAAAGAAGAAGAAACCTAAACAGAAGTGTGAACAAGCTAACCATGAACGAGGGCTTACGAAGTTAACAGCGTTAATTTCAGTAGCAACACCACCTACAGAGTTTAATGAACCTAAAGGAGCGTGAGTCATATATTCAGCAGCACGACGTTCTTGCCAAGGTTGAATATCATTTTTTAATTTATTTAAATCTAAACCATTAGGACCACGTAATGGTTCTACCCATGGTCCACGGAAGTCCCAGAAACGCATTGTTTCACCACCAAAAATAATTTCACCTGTTGGTGAACGCATTAAATACTTACCTAAACCTGTAGGACCTTGTGCAGAAGCAACATTAGCACCTAAACGTTGGTCACGTACTAAGAAAGTAAATGCTTGAGCTTGAGAGGCTTCAGGGCCAGTCGGGCCGTAAAATTCACTTGGATATGCTGTATTGTTGAACCAAGAGAAACAACAAGCAATAAAGCCCATAACAGCAATAGCACCTAAACTATAAGATAAGTAAGCTTCACCTGACCAAACAAAAGCACGACGTGCCCATGGCCAAGGAGTAGTATAAATATGCCAAATACCACCTAAAATACATAAAGTGCCAATCCAAATGTGACCACCAATAATATCTTCTAAGTTATCAACACTACAAATCCAACCGTCACCACCCCAAGGAGATTTTACTAAATAACCAAAAACAACAGCAGCATTAGTTGTTGGGTTTGTTACAATACGAACGTCACCACCACCTGGTGCCCAAGTGTCATAAATACCTCCAAAATATAATGCTTTTAAAACAAGAAGCCAAGCACCTGCACCTAAAATAATTAAGTGATAACCTAAGATGTTAGTCATTTTGTTTTTATCTTTCCAAACATAACCAAAGAATGGGTATGATTCTTCTAATGTTTCAGGGCCAATTAAAGAGTGATATACACCACCAAAACCTAAAACAGCAGATGAAATTAAGTGTAATACACCAGATACAAAGTATGGGAATGTATCAATTACTTCACCACCTGGGCCTACACCATAACCTAAAGTAGCTAGGTGAGGTAAAAGAATTAAACCTTGTTCATACATTGGTTTTTCTGGAACGAAGTGTGATACTTCAAATAAATTCATAGCACCTGCCCAGAAAACAATTAAACCTGCGTGTGCAACGTGTGCACCTAATAATTTACCTGATAAGTTAATTAATCGTGCATTACCTGCCCACCATGCAAATCCAGTGCTTTCTTGGTCACGACCACCTACAGTTAGTGTTCCGTTAAAAAGTGTTTCCACTTGGTATTACCTCCTAATGGAATTCATTTTTCTATATGACTAATTTTAACCAGTCAACTACACAAAAAATTGTAAATTTTTTATTTAGCTTAGCTAAGTATAAATACGTCTTTTTTTCATTCGCACTTTTACTATTTCAAAAAGCTTCGCTAACAAAAAATATTAATTTAATAATTTAATTTTAATTAAAAAAAAAAATCATTTTATACAATCGTAATTTGTAGTAAGTTAATATACTTTTTTTAACTTAAACCTGTTGTTATATAAATAACAATTTTTTTGTAGTATTTAATTAAACAGTTTGTTAATTATTGTTTATAAATAAATTTAACATTTTATATTTGTTTAATATATTACTTAACTAAGATTTCTTTTTTATAAAGCTACCCTTGCCTTATTGCAAAGCAAAAAAGGAGATATAAGGCGTTATATCCCCGTTTTTGCTTTGCAATAAAGGTTAAACAAATATGGGTAAAAAACTTAATATAAAAACAAAAAATTAAATATTTTATATTTATTTATCTAAAATATAAACAAAATTATTAAAAGACCAAATTTATTATCTCTCTTTTTTGCAAAGTCAATAACAAAAAAAGTACTTATTACTTATTACTTACGGCTTTACCAAAGAGCAAAACGAGCAAAAGCAAAAAATAAAAATCAAAAAATAAACATACAAAGTAAGAAATTACATTAATTTTATTTTAAGTTTATTTTACGTTAACCTTTGTCCGTCTTACGTTTTGCATATTCAGTTAATAGTTTTGCAATTAACTGAAAATTTTTGTTTAATAGCAAAGCAAAGCTATTAAACAAATATTATTTTGTTTTAAGTTTATAAATAAAATATTTATAAAAATTTTAAATAAAAAATGAGCGCTATGTTAAGTTAATAGCAAATCTACCCCTTCGATGGCCAGGGGTGGCCATCGAAACCCCTTCGAATTTGCGCAGCAATGCCAGTTTTATTAGCAAAGCTAATAAACATGGCCAACGAAGCCCTTGCCTTATTGCAAAGCAAAAACGGAGATATAAGGCGGGCAATGGTTAATCAAATATGAAACAAATATAAAATTTAAAAAAGAAGAAAAGGCATATTGAAATTTAACTATATAACTATATCAAACCAAATAATAAAATTATAAATATAATTATATATTATATCATTAATAATTTTTTATAAAAAATTATAAAAAATAAATTCAATTTTGTTATTAACAAATTCTAAATTAAATAAAATATGTCAAAAAAAAGACTTTTTCTTTAGTTTTGGGTAAAGAAAAACAAATTTAATAAATTTGTTTTATTAAATTTGTTAATAACTAAACACGCTTAAATATTATATAAAAAATGTTTTGTTTTAAGACAACTTTGTTTTAAAGCAAAGTAGTGGATTTTAAAAATCTCAGTTTTTTACTTTGTTAAAAACAAAAAAAGATTTTTTGTTTTTATTTGGTTTTTTATTTTATTTTTTTAGTTTTTAAAAAGTAAAAATAAAAAGTAAATTTACTACTAATGAGACAAATTTAATATTGAACAAAAGATAACAATACATAACAAAACTTTATGACAAATTTTATGTATTATTATGTTTTGTTCAGAAAAACTAAAAAGAGTAAAAGCAAATATTTCTGTTGGGAAATAGTTTTATTAAAAAATAAATACAGAATAAAATTCTATGTTTATATATATTATAAAAAACGTTTATAAAGTTTAATTATTTCAAATTCATTTAATGTATGACAATTATAAAGACCTTTTTGTAAAATATAAAAAGCATAAAAATCTAAAACTTCTCTATTTTTTTCAAAAAGATTATAAGCTTTTATAAAAGAATTAAAAATAAAATGTGTATAAATTTCATTATAAAAATTTTTTTCAAAATTAAACCAATTATGATAATCACCTTTTGTTAAAAGCCAACGTCTATTTTTTGGATTATAATGTTGATCAGTATCTGGAAAATCTAATAAAAGATCACCAATTAATTCAACAAAAGTATAACGCCAATCAATATCACTTAAAAAAGTTGTTTCTGCATTATGTTCAGGAAGTTGTGCATTCCACCATTGATTTGTTAAATAATTTTTATGTCGCATTAAAATACGATTTTTAAAAAACCAATTTGAATTACTTGGTTTTTGTAATAAAGAAGAAAAAGAACCAATCATTAAATTAGCATTTGTAAAACTTGTAAAACGATTTTCAAGAACTTCTGATTTAAAAGTTTCTTTAACAGTAAATCCGTATAATCTTTTTATTAATCTTTGTTGCTGATGTGTTTGTATTTTTTCCAAAATACCAATTGATGTATTTCGACTTGCAAAAAAAGCAAAACTTCTTCGATAATTTTCATAACGACGAGCTGGTAAGAAAATATTAGATGATGGAGGTGAAGGTACTTCTCCTTTAGGGCATGAGGAATTTTTATTATTAAAATCAATAAATTTTGTAATAATTAAATTATTTGTATATAAATAACGTTTTTGTATAAAGGAAAGTATTAAAGAAGATAATATTTTCCAAGAATTTGAAAGACCAAATGATGTAAAATCTTCTATATGTTTTAAAGAATTTTGTTTTATTTTAATATTTTTTATTTCTGTAGCACGTTGCGTTTGCGCAGGAACAAAACGTCTAAAATTAAGGGGTACATTTTTATTTTTTAATTTATATAAATTATTTAGCCTAAAATTTGAAAAAAGAAAAATTTCTCCTAATTTACCAGACATTAATTTAATAATTGAATTTTGAAATTGTTTTGGCGAAGTATATAAACTCATATATAATAATGATGTTTCAATATTTAAAGGTTGTAAAAAATCTAAAAAATTTTCTTTTAATTTTATATTTTTACTTGGGCTTAATTCTATTTTGTGTAGATTAAAAGAATTAGTATTAATATTAGTATTAATATTTATATTAGTATTAGTATTAGTATTAGTATTAGTAATGTTAATTATATTAATATTAGATTCATATAGTAAATTACTAGCAATAAAATATGTTTGTGAAAGAATTTTTATACGTTTTTTATTATTTCGATAAATTTTTGTATAATTTTTTGTATGATTTATAGTATGATTGTAACTACTATTCTTTACATTAGATATCATAAAACGTGAAGAACGGGTAGAATCAACAAATTTAGTGTTTTGTATTGCTTCTTTTGATTTCTGATACTTATTAGAAGCTACTGAAATAAGAGTAAAGAAATTTTTGGAAATATTTTTATTTTTTGTAAAAAAAGAATATGATAAAGGATTATTTGTAAATAATTGTTCGTTTTGAATAGGGATTTGTGTAGCAACAAGAGTTTTTTTAGTTAATTTTGACCATAAGAAAAGAGGAGTAAAAATAGAAGAAGAGTTAGAAGAATAGAAAACAGATGAAATTAAATAAGGTAAAGTAGAATTTTGAATTGAATATGTTAAATCTAAAGATAATCCATTTTTAAAACCTGTTTGTTGTTTACCAGCTTTAAATAATCCAAAAGAAGATTTTAAAATATTCCAACGAGATAATAAACGAGGAAAAAGCCCTAGTGTTATGGTTTCATCTAAACGACCAGGTCTACGTAAAGCAGGATCTAAAATATATGGTATATGTGTAGTAGCAAAAACGACAAATCCACGATTTCCTTTAACACTATCGATAATAACAAGTAAATCGGTAATCATATCTAATTTAACAGATAATGTAGAAATAGCCATATCAGCTAAAACAGCAACTTTTACTCGAATAGAATAAGATGCTTTTGAAAGTTGTGCTATTTGTTCACTTGATTGACGTAAGCCAGTTCCCCAAGGCATTTCAGAAACAATTTTATAAGGTTGAAATTTTTTCTGTTCTTTTAAATTTAAAACACTAAATGGAGATGTAGCTGGAGGAGAAAATAATTGTGAAGATTTAATTAACAGACGTGATTTATAAATATTTTTTTCTTTAGTAGATAAAGAATCATTTAAAATTTGATTAGAATCATTTGATGATTTAGATTGAACAAAAATTTTAGCAGATGGAAAACTTAAAGAAGATGGATTTATTTTATTAATATTAAAAGAATCTATGTTTGGTTTAAATAAATCAAAACAAAAATGATTTGTAGGAATTAATAATGAAAAATCACCTTTATATGGTTTACGATAATGTGATATCACATGTTTACTTAATTGATATAATACTTGATTTTTTTCATGTATTTCTTCACGCTGTGATCCAAAAACAGGTTTACCATTTGGAGAAGAACCTTTCTCATCATCTGAAATTAATAAAGGTCTTCTTTCACCAATAGCATGAATATCTTCTATTAAAAACAAACAAGGCGTGTGTAGAGATAATGAATCAAAAACATCTCGTAATAATTTTATACCAACAGCAACACCTCTATAAACCATTGCATATCTATAAGCATTATCTGTAATAATTTTTAATTCAGTTTCGCCTGCAATAGCTTGAATAAGTAAAGTTTTTTCATGTTGATTGTCTTTACTTAAAGAATTATTTTGGTAAACATTAGAATATATTTGATTATTAATAAAACCAGTTTTGTCTTGCTCTTTTTTTTTGTTGTCTACAGAAAAAAAAGAAGTTGGGGTAAGTTCATTAATTAAAGGTTCACTTGTTTCATTAAAACTACTTAAGTTTTGATTAGTATTACCTACAACTAAAATATTTTTAGAAATTTGTTTTGACATAATACCAGAAAAAATTTGACAAACTAATGAACCAATGGAAGTTTGGACAGATTCATTTTTTTTTAATAAACTAATCATAGTAAAAGATTTTGGTGGGTGTAAATCAATAAATAATTCTGTATCTTTTCCTTGATAACTTAAAAATTGTTGTGCAGCAAAATTATTTGTTTCTTTATAACCAGGGTTAAGAATGTTTGTTTTTTGTAAATTATTTCCAATATTATTTGCTTTGTTATTGCCATTTATTACCTGTTGCAAATCAAATTGTTTTGCAGCAAAAAAAGGGATTTTATTAAAACGACTGTTTTTTTTTGAACGCAGTAAAAAAGAAAGTGAAATTTTATGTTTTTCGTTTTGATTAAATTGACCTTTATTTCGCATATGAAGCAAGCCAAAGTTGGAAAAAGAACTAGAATTATTATACTGAAATTTTAATAAATTAAAACTATTATATAAAAAAAGAAATCTTTTTTTATCTGAGTTTATATAAAAATTGTTAGTAAAATTAGAATTCATTTTTTTCATTTTAACAGTATTTAAATGAGAATTTTTTGATAAAACAGGTTGTTTTATTTCAACTGATAAACTTTTTTCTAATAATTTTATTTGTTCTTCTTTTAATGATGTTAATTCTGAAATATTTATATTAGAATCTTCTGCTACTTGCATTAAAAAATCACCCCAAATATCCCAAAAAATAATGCCTTTTTTTTGGCGTATAATTAAATCACTATCTGGTTGATAAAATTGAAAAAGAAGAATTTCATATAAATGATATATTCTATTTTGAATAAATGTACTTGCTAAATTTAATATTGAAAGATTTAAATTTGAAATTATTACTTTTTGTTCTGTTCCTAAATTTTGCCAATAAAAATTATCCTTAATTATATGATTGGTATTTTTTAAATTAAATGTAATTAATGATATATTATTATTTATCATTGCTTTTTGGTAAAAATCTAAACTTTGTAAAACGTTTATTAAATTTAAACTATGAAAAGTACGTATAAATTTATAATAAGAAGTTCCTAAATATATATCAACATTTTCGGGAATAGTGTTTGTTAAATCTGAAGACCATTCAACTAAAAACATATAAGCAATCCAATCAATAATAAGCTCACCTGGTTTTTCTAAAAAATTAAAAACAGATTTTGGTGCAAAACGTCCAATTAAATCAAAACTTTGTTTTAAAAAATTATTTGTTGCAATTGTAAATCCATAAAAATTCTTAATTATAAAATTTAATAAAAATAAACTATATAAAATAGTATAATTTTTTAAATACAAAATTTTATTATTTTTTATAGTTAATAAATTATAATTATTTTTATTTTGTTTTTTATAATAAATATTATTTTGTACGTCTTTGCCTTTGGCAATAGAAGCAAAAGTTATACTGTTTGCTAAAAAGTTTTTTATAAAAAATAATAAAGTTTTAACTTTTTTAGTTTTATTAATCACAATATTTGGTGTTTTTTCTATATAAAAGGAAAGTTTATCTTTTTTATTTTTTTCAAATTTTTGATTATCAGCAAACCCAATAAAATTTTCTAAATTTTCAAAACGACCTTTGTTAGCTTCTTTTTTGTTGTAATTCATATGATTAACATCATTATCAACAATGTTAGTTAAAATTTTTAAAGCTAAAAAAGATTGGTTTTTTCTTTCATAATTTTTTAAAAGAGGATTATATTCAGTTAATAGATTTGCTTTTAATTGAAGAATATTCTCTTGATTTTTTAATCCTTGTTGGCGTACTGTCGAATAAAGTAAAATGTTTGTAATTTTATTAAAAACACCTTGTTCTTTCTTAAATTCAAAGCTGGAATTATTATTATTATTATTATTATTATTATTCTTATTATTATTATTATTTAAAGCAATTTCAGAAAAAAATTGCTTCTTTTTTCTTTGTGAAATAAAAAGAGCAAATATTTTATTTTTATTTATAAAATTTTTGACTAGATTTATAGAAGTTGGTTGATTTAAATAATTTATTAAAATTTTATCTAAAATTAAAAAAGCTTTTTTCTCATTATATGCAACTTTGTTATTTTTTCTTATTTCATATTTATTTATTTGAGTAAGTAATTTAAAACGATTATAAGAATTATATATATATTCTAAAAGACCAAGTGAAATTTTATAAATTTTACTAATTCCTAATAAATAAAATTTTAAAAGATCACGTATTTGAGAAAAACTAATTAATGATAAAATACTACAAAAATGAAAAAGTAATGAACAAATCCAAGCTGTTTTTAAAAAAAACTCGTTTTGTTCTTGTTCTTTATTATGTTGTGCACGTATATTAAATAAAGAAAATTGTTTTTCTTTTATTCCATTTATTTTTGATAAAACAAATAGATTTGTTTTAGAAGAAAAAGGAATTGGATAAGATATTTCCTCTTTTTGCGGTAAAAAATTAAAAATATTTTTAAATTTATTTGTATAAATTGTCCACCAAAAAACAAAAGAGGTTTTGTTTGTTAAATTATTAAACCAAGACTGTTCTTTTAAAAAAAATTCTGATGAATATTTACCTTCTATAAAGTTATTATTTTTTTTTAAATTTTTATTTATTTGTATCATTTTTTTATAAAGACGTAGTCCTTTTTGAGTTATCATAATAGAATTTGTTTGGTTTTTATTTAAAAAATTAGATTTATCTTCTTTAGAACGTTGTGCACGACAAACTTTTTTAAATAATTTATTAAGTAATTGATTATTTAAACTAATATTTGCGTTGCTATTGTCTTCTTTGCCTTTGGCAATAAAACGTAATACACTATTTTTATTATTTTCACTAACGAGACGAATTTCGCTTGAAGTAGTTTCATTAGCATAGTTAGTATTTAATGATAAATTTGCATTATTGTTATTAAAAAATCTTTTTTCAAAAATAGATAATGTTTTATTATTACTAATATTATTTTCATTTTGATAAATGTCAGCTTCATTAACTTTGTTCGCTTTTTCACTATGTAAATCGCGAACAAAGTGAGCTTCGCTAGCTAAATTGTTTTTATTTTTTTCAAAAGAAATAGGATATAATTTAAAAAGAAATTCATTTTGCTCATTTAATAAAGTTTGAAGTTTTATAGATAAATCTCTATACATTTTTTTAGTTTTATTATATTTAGTTTGTTCACGAAATTTACTTGATTCTGGTGAAGCTGACCATGTTTTACGACGTTTATATAAAAAAGAATTTAAATTTGTTTTAGATTTATTATTTGGATCTCTATTGATAAGCCCATCTGATATTGATAAATGTGAATTTAAAGAAGGTGTTATTTTAGAAAGAGCCCAAATTATTCTTATTTGAGGATTTGTTGGTTCTGCTTTAGAATTATTTAATATATAATTAGGTAATAACCACCATTCTTTACGTTTTTTAAAATATGTTTTTTCATTTATTTGTGCTTGAGAAGCAACTCCTCCTGAAATAGTACTTGATTGACTATCTGGCATAAAAGCTTTACCTAATTTAACCCAAAAATCTGTTGTTTTACGTCGTGATATAATATTCTGACGTTTATTATCTTGCATTTTTGAATGGCTTAAATGAGATGAACGTACTTTTAATGATTTTTTTATAACGTTATCTGTCCCAATATCATCAGTTTTTATATTTGTTTTTTTGTTTTGCAGTGACATAGAAGAATAAGAATTCATTTTATTTTTATTTGTTAAAAGAGTAGCAAAATTTTCACGTATTTGTGATATAAATTCTTGAATACGATAATAGGTTATTCTATTATACTCAGCAAAATATAATGTATTTTCCCACTGGGTTAAATCATGTTTAGCTTTGCTAGTGTATTTATTTATAATTAATTGATTTGAATAATTATTATTTAGATACTTTGTTTTTATATTAAATCCTGCCATATAATTTAAAAAAATATTTAAATTTTGAAAAAATTCCCATTTTTGTTTAGATTCTTTTATTTTAATTAAAAAATTTTTAACTTTTTTTAAATAAGGATTTAAATTTGAACGAAGCCAATACGATTTCCATAAAAGTCTTTTAAAATCAATTAAAATAGAACGAGCTATTATAAAATTTTCTTTATTTGTTATATGCATTGAAAAAATATTTTCCGATTTGTTTTGTATTTCATTAGAACCAGAAAAATGTTTTTCATTTATAAACAAAGGCCAAGTTTGTTGATCTTTATTTGTAATATAAAATTGATTTTGATTCTTTGTATTTGCTTTGTAATAGGAAACATCAAAATAAGAAGCAGTTTTATTTTGAAGATAAAAGTTATAAGAAAAAGGATAATATTTCCTCAAAAGTTTTTCTCGTTGATTTTGTTTTAAAACTTTTTTTGTTTTTGTTTTTTTTATCTTTGTTAAAAACAAAGAATTTCCTTGTTCAAAACTACCCTTGCAATGGTTAAACAAATATTCTTTTTTTCTTTTATTTAAAAATTTTAAAAAACTTCTATAACGAAGCCAAATAGGTCTTGGATAAAAACGTTTTCTTTTTTTTCTGCGACGTGTTTCTTTTTTTAATTTTTTTCTACGACGTTTTTTTTGAATATATTTACGTTGTTTTTCTAAATTTATTTCATTAAATGTTTTTGTTATTTCAGATTCTACTATACTAGTTGAATTTGTTAATTTTTCGATTTTATTGCGTTTTGCCTGTTGCTTTGCAAATGGCAATAGCAAACCATCATAATCCGGGTTTAGTGTTTCAAATATTAACCCTTGCCTTTTTTGTATTGTTTCTGTGCCTTTGGCATAATCCGTAATAAAAGGTACAAATTTTAAAAAAAATGGGACTTCTTTATAAGAAAAAGAAGCATTTTTTTTTAACATTTGTTTTGTATCTGAATTGGCTATAAGAAGTTTTGATTTTGATGTAGATGTTAAAATAAAAGATCTATTCTTAATTAAAAAATTTGGACTATATATTTTTTCTTCCATTTTATTTTTTTTTTTGTACTCTGATTGAGATAAACTTATTACAGATAATTTATTATCTTTATTTTGCTTTTTAAATAAGTTGTTAAAATCAACAGATATTTTAAAAAATAGAAATTTATTTATAATTTCTTGTTTTATTTGTTTGTAAAAATAAATTTTTCTTTGATTTTTTTCTAAATTATATAAACTATTTTTTGTTAATTTTTTTTCTTTTATAGTTAAACTACTTTTATTTTTTATTGAAAAATAAGTTCGTAATAATTTTTCCATCTTTTCTTGTGAATTTTTTTTTAAAGATAGATTCATATAGTTAACTCCTGTTACTAATTCTTTTTCTTGAGTTCTTGTTTTGTAATTTTTTTTGTTAAATAGTAAATCATAGGGTTTGTCCTTATATCCCCCTTGCACTTTTGCTTCGCAGGCTTTTTGCTTTGCAAAAAGGTAAGGCGTTTTGCTTTGCAATAAATGGTAAGTATGACTAGTTTTTATATTTTTTACAAAAAAATCTTTAAAAGTTTTTAATTTTAAATTTTTTAATTTTAAATACTTTGTAAAAATAGCAGAATTTTTTAATTGTTTTTTTATAAATAAATTTTTTAATTTAAAATTTATTTTTTTTATGAAAAATGAATAATTTATATATTCATTTTTTATGTCTTCTTCTTGTTTATTTTTTTGGTTTTTTTGCTGTTGTAAAGATAATGGTAATAAATAATAGCCAAGATGGCTTTTTAATTTTTTTTCTTTTATTTTTAATAAATTTGGATAAACCGATTTTATTTCTTTATTTGTATATAAATTAAAAGGATTTTTTTGTAAATTTTTACCATTGCCCGCCTTACATACAAGGCAAGGATTAAAAATTCCAAAAATTAACATTTTTTTATTTTTTAAATTTGAATTTTCCAATTCTTTAGATACAAAGTAAGGGTTTTTTACTTTACTAGTTTCTGTTTTATTAACATAGGAATCATTCTGTTGTTTTAATAAAAAGGGATCAGTTAATAAAATTGTAGGTGTTGTTGATATTAAAATTTCTTTAGGTAATATAATTTCATTATTTATAAAGTTAAAGTTTGTATTTAAAGAATTAAATAATAATTTATAAAGTTGTTCTTTTGATAATTTTTTATAATTTAAATTATTTTTTATTTTTTTGTTAATTAAGGAAGCAAAGCCTAATTTTTTAGAAAAAAAATTAGGCCACTCTTTTAATAAAAATAAATTTTTTTCTATAAAATTATTAGTGATGTTTACAAAGTTTGCATCTCGAACTTTGTTATTGCTTTTTTGCCTTTGGTAATAAATGGAATATTTTTGTGTTGGGTTAATTAAATGATCATTGTTGATTGTTTCATATTTATTAGTATTAATAATTTTATTTTCTAGGTACAATACAGAAACTGGGTTATTATTTTTAAAAAAATTGGTTTTATTAGAAATATGATTTGATATTTCTTTCTTAAAAAATGTTTTAAATAAGTAAGGTTTAAATTCTAAAAGTTCTTTTTTTATAAAATTATTAAATAAAAATTCTAATTTTAAATATGATGATAGAGGTAATTTTATATTTGAAGCAATTTTCTGTTTTGGTTCTTGCTTTTTTTTTGAATAGTTTATATTTAAGTGTAAAAAATCAGATTTTAGTTTTTCTTCAAAAAATAAAGCTTGTAAATATCGATTTTTTTTATTTTCATTTTTAATAAAAAAATTATTTAAATTATTTTGACTAGCGACTTCTGCCTGCTTCGCATGCGAAGCAAAGGTGCTCACAACGTTTACATCGTGAACTTTGTTAATTAATAAATTAACAAAAGTATGATTATTATGATTATTATGATTATTATAGAATCTGAACTCAGGTTTCTTAAGTTCGTTAATAAAAAAGAAAGGAGTTTTATTATTATAAATTGGTACAATATCTAAATTTAACCAAAACGATTTAAGTATTTTTTTTCTAACTTTTTGTTGCTGCTCTGCCTTTGACAATAAATTCTTTGAATGCAAAGCATTAGAAGAAAATTCAATAAAATTTTCTAAAGATTTTAAATATAAAATTGCATTATTAGCTATTTGATTAGTAAAATTCATAAAAAAATAGTCATTAACAAAGTTCGACACACTAACTTTGTGAGCGTCTTTGCTTTGCATGCGAAGCAGGCAGAAGTCGCTAGTAAAAAAATTATCAGGTTTTCTACTATTCATATTTAAATGAATTAAATTTTGTTGTTTTTTTTGGTTGTTTGCTTTGGCAATACTAAACAATATTGATGATTTTATTTCCGTTTTAGGTACTAAATAAAATAAAATATTTTTATTAACATAAGTAGAATTATTAGAAAAATTTTGGTTTTTATAAATAATTGTAAAAAGATTTATATCTATTTTTTGTAAGTTATTTACTAAATTCAAATTTCTTTGTTGATTTAAAGTAAAAACAAAACCAACAAAAGGTAAAAGCCAATAACATAAAAATGATTTTTGATAAGGAAAAAAATATTTTAATTTTTTATTAGAATCAGCTTTAAAGAAAGAAAAAAAAGAATTGTTTTTTTTTAAAAATATATTTTTTTTTCTTGTAAATAAAAAAACATTTTCTTTAAGTTGCTGATTTTTTAATAAATATTGGCTTTCTGGTAGAATATTCTGTTGTGATTTTTGAAAACGGGTATATAATAAACGCCATAATAAATATTGATAAATTATATCATTATTTCTTGATATTTTTTTATTATCTTTTATTTCTTTTAATGAAACACTTTTACTTATTGTAACATTTAATTGACTTACAAAATTATATTTTACTGTTTTTTTTACTTTGTTAAAAAACAAATACATTTCTTTTTCTTTTTTTTTAGCTTTGCTTATAACAAACGATCTTTGTTTTATTAAAAAATTTAAATTTTTAGCCCTTATATCCCCCTTGCATTTTTGCATTGCTTCTTTATATCCCCCTTTGGCATAAACCGTAATAAGTCGTTTTGCATTGCTACGCAAATTGCAATAAATGGTTGGAAGAAAAAAAGAAAAAGCAGTTTTATTAAACTTAAGCTTTTCGTAACCCTTTGCTATACATATATGTGATATATGATCAGAGGTTGAATTTAAGTAATACGAGGAAAGGGGTCTATTGTTTAAATGTGAACAAAATAAATATAAATTGGAATTTTTTATAATAATTTTTATTGTTTAAAATTCAATTTAAAAAACAAACATAAAAACCTAAATTGTTTATTAATTACTTTTTACTAACAAAGCAAAATTTTTATTTGAATTTACTTGCTTTTTTCTTTTTACTTTTTGGATTTTATTGTAATTTATAAGAGTTTTTACTTGTATTTTTTTATTTAAATATTTAATATAAAAATATTAAATGTAATATTTGTTGAACCATTGCCCGCCTTGCGTTTTTGCTTTGCAATAAGGCAAGGGCTTCGTTGGCCAGCCCCTGGCCATCGAAGGGGTAGCTTTTTTTATTGATAGCAAAGCTATCAATAAAAGAACTTTACTATATAGCTCTGCTATATAGCAAATTTGCTATTCAACAAATATAAAAGGTTTTTGATTTGCAATAAAAAAGATCTTCAATACCACAATTAAAAAAATTCTGCTAAAATAACAACACAAAAAACACATATGTAAAAATTTATTTTTATTTTTATTAAACTAAAAAATAAAAAATAAATGAATTTTTTTTAATTTATATTTTTGATAGTAAGAAAATTAAAATACAAACCAAACCAAATCAAAATGATAAAACAGATAAAAAAACATATATTTTATAGTAAACTTTATTATATTTATTATCCAAATTCGTTTAAAAAAAAAAACTTAGTTAAACAATATTAGATTTTAAAAAATTAAATATGAAAGATAAAATGATAAAAAAAGCGTTAAAAATAACCTAAAAAAAATATATCATAAAAAAAATTTAAATGTCTATGTTTATTTAATAGCTTTGCTATTTAATGAAGATCTTTGTTATTGCAAAGCAAAAACCATTACCCGCCTTATTATTTGTTGCCTTTTTTTTGTTTTGACAAAATGGGATATAAGGCAAAGAAGAAAAAGTTTTGCTTTCCATTACTAAAAGGGGGATATAAGGGCTTCTTTTTTTTTTTTTGCTTTTTTGCCTTTTTTATCTTATATCCCATTTTGCCTTATATCCCATTTTGCCTTTGGCAACAAGAACAAATAACACAGCCCCTTTTTGCTTTGCAATACAAAAAAATAAGTGGTAGCTTTATAAAAAAGAAATCTTAGTTAAGTAACTATGTTAAGTTAATAGCAAAGCTATTAACTTAAGATCTTTGATTAATAGCTTTGCTATTAATCAAATATGAAACAAATATAAAAGGTTAAACAAATATTATTTATATTTATATTTATATTTATATTTATATAAATATAAATATAAATATAAATTTTTGGTGTAATAAAAATAAAAATATTATATAATTAGAAATAATTATTTTTTAAATAAAAAAAATATTAGATTTTTTGTTTTTATTTTTATAAATAAAAACTAAACAAAAAATTTTTATTTTTATTTTTCTTTTTTACTTTAGTTTAACTTTATTTTTATAAAAAATTCATTTTTATAATTATTTTTAAACTTTTTATAAATTAGTTTTTATATTAACATTTTATTAAATTAACCTTGCTTTTTTTTTACTTAAAAAAATATGTCTTTTTTAATCAAATTTTTTTTTTCCTTTGTCATATTCATTTAATAGCTTTGTTATTAAACAAATATGAAAAAATTATATTTGTTTTTTAACAAATATAATTTACAGTTTATTTTAACAAAACTTTGTTACTTCAAACAAACTGCTTCTTTGTATTTGCTTTTTTACTGCTTGCTGATTATATTTGTTGAATACCAAAGGTATTAAATAAAGATCTTCAGTTAACTATTTATTGATTCTTTGTTGTATTTAAAAGAAAAAGGACTGTGTTATTTGTTATTGTTGCCTTTGGCAAAATGGGATATAAGGCAAATTGAGATATAAGGCAAAAATGCAAAAAAAAAAAGAAGCCTTAGATCCCAGCAACAAAATGCCTTATATCCCCGTTTTGCTTTGTGATAAGGCAAATGTATCTTTGCTATTAACTGAATATTGGAAAGCAAACGAAAATAAACGGCTATAATAATAATTAATAATTAATAATTAATAATTAATAATTAATAATTAATAATTAATAATTAATCAGCAGTTTTTTTAGTGGCAATAAGTTATAGTTAATTAGTAATAACTAGTAACGAATAATCAATAAGTAATAAGTAACAAAGAATCCTTCAAAAAAACAAGGGAGGGGATTTTGTAGAGGCATTATTAAATTAAATAAATAGAGAAATAAATAGAGCTTGGTTAATTAAAAAATTAATTTAAAAAAATGATTTGTTTTTATCTACAGATAAATATTAAATTATTGTTTAATTCTAATAAAAATATTACAGAAAGAAAATTTTAAAATATTCTTTTTTATTAATAAATGTTTTTCAAAAAAAATTTATTTTTTTATAAGGACATTTTCAAGGTAAATTTTATACCTAAAAAAATTCTATATAAAATTTACCAATATAAAGTTGTTGTGTTTATATTTGTTGAATAGCTTTTTTTATTGATAGCAAAGCTATCAATAAAAGAACTTTACTATATAGCTCTGCTATATAGCAAATTTGCTATTAATTGCATATAACTTTACTAAAAACAAAAAGCATAAACAAGACATATTATTTTCTAAAAAGTAAAATTTCTAAATTTCAATCTGTTAAATTTTTTTAATTTAGTTAAACAATAAGTTTTAAACTTTAAATATTTTATGATTTCAATTCTTTCTTTAGTTACATCAATAAAGGATTATTTAGAAGTAGTTCATAAATTTGTAGAATATGATTCAGTTAATTTCAATTATACTGAATTAGGTTCTATTTTAACTTTTATATTAATATCAATAAAAAATTCTATTGTTGATTTTTTTAGTTTTTCATGGTTATTAAAAGAAAATTTATGGAGTTTACCTATTATAATTCCAGAAATAAGTTCAGCAATGATTTCTGAAATTTCTGTTTTAGATGGTTATTTTCATAATGCATTTAATTTTTTAGATACACCAATTTCTTATGGAGTTTCAAATATTTCTTTTAATGATTTTATTTCTTGTTTAGAAAAATTTGTAATTGGTTTAATAAATAGTTTCTTTTTATTTTTACCAACAAGTACAGCTCATATTATTACTTTAAGGCGTTTTGTTATGCAAGGTTTAGATGCAGGTTATATTTCAGGTCTTGGTACTATAGCTGGAAATATTTTTTGGTTAGGTAGTGTTATTTTAGGATGTCGTTTTTTTGTAATTCCTTGGTTATCTTTAGATATATTTAGATATGTTTTAGGTTTTATTTTATTAATAAAATATATGTGGGATAGCTATAACGAGAAAAAAATAATTGTAGGAACTGATTTTTCTAAAAAAGGTCAACAAGATAAAAGTTATTTTTTAAGTGGGTTAAACTTTCTAAATTTTCTAACAGATAATAATAATAAAAAAATATTTTTATTAAATTTCTTATTAGCATTAACAGAACAAACAAGCATTTATCCATTTATAAGCAATATTTCAATCAACCCTGAAGTTTCTATGTTAGAAACTTTTCCATTAAATGGTGATTTTAGTTTAAATAATTCAAGTGGAATTTTCTTTATTGGTATTCATTGTGCTTATTTATTAGGTATTACTGTAGGTAGTTTAAGTTTATTACATTTGAGTTGTTGGTTTTGGGAAAATCCTGCTTTTAAATTTTATATGTGGATTATTTCATATTCTAAAGTTTCAACAAGTTTTTATTATAAAATTTTAAATTTTACTTTTTTATATTTAACAATGCTTTCTGCTATTTGTAGTATTCCATATTATGGTTTAGATTATACAATTACAAATCCATTAGGATATGTAAATGATGATCGTATTATTCAAGATAAATTAGTATTAGAAACCTCTTTTTTAGGTACAAAAGCATCAGATAGAAATACTCGTCGAAATCGAGGAAGACATGGTAGACGCGAACGTTGGAAACGTCGAATCAGAAAATATCGTACTTTTGATGCTTCTTTATATGATCAAGGTATTTATGATTTATTTACAATTGAAGATTTAAATTATGGTTTTGATCGTTTTTGGTTACG
>VFQQ010001965.1_pt1 | contig 25556 bp, 22 predicted proteins | sample 3512341 | NCBI WGS metagenome assembly VFQQ01 (sample SAMN10412373, study PRJNA504923) | tailings metagenome | isolation source: Relicate 2 Philex TSF1 revegetated site | place: Philippines: Tuba, Benguet | collected 2017-08-29 | reverse complement strand
GCCGCCCTCGGCGATCAGGGTCTCGGCGGACTCGATAACGAGTTTGGCGAGCTCCTCCCTGGAATGATCGGCGCGACGGGCCACGGGCTTACTCCACTTGAACGGCGTTCAATTACGCCTTCGGGGCCGAGGATGCAAGCTTGCAAGCCGCCCTGCCCACGCGTAAACCGGCGCGATCCCGGAGGGACCGGACGTGGGCGACACATTCCATATCGGCGAACTACCCAATCTGTTGATCGAGGACGCGATCCGACGGGCCTTTGCCGAGGATTTCGGGCTGGCGGGCGATCTCACCAGCCAGGCGACGCTGAGCAAGACAGCTTCGGCCACCGCGACACTGTCGGCGCGCGAGCCGGGCGTCATCGCCGGGCTGCCGCTGGTCGCGGCGGCGTTCCGGATGATCGGCGACGGCGTGACGTTCGAAGCCAACAAGCGCGATGGTGATCGGGTCGAGGCCGGTGAAGTGGTCGGGCATGTGTGGGGCGATGCGCGGCAGGTGATGTCGGCGGAACGCACGGCGCTCAACTTCCTCAACCATCTCTCTGGCATCGCGACACTGACGCGGCGGTTCGTCGACGAGATCGCCGGCACCAACGCGAAAATCTGCGATACGCGCAAGACCACGCCGGGGCTGCGGGCGTTCCAGAAATATGCGGTGCGCTGCGGCGGCGGGTCGAACCATCGCTTCGCGCTCGATGATGCGATCCTGATCAAGGACAACCATATCGCGGTCGCCGGCAGCGCGGCGGCGGCCTACAAGGCGGCGCGGGAGTTTGCCGGGCACCTGGTGGCGATCGAGATCGAGGTGGTGAGCCTCGAACAGCTGGGCGAAGTACTGGAAGCCGGCGCGACGATCGTACTGCTCGACAACATGGACAACCACACGCTGCGGCATGCGGTGGAGCTCAACAAGGGTCGGGCGCGGCTGGAAGCTTCGGGTGGCGTGAAGCTCGACCGGGTGCGGTCGATCGCCGAGACCGGGGTCGACTACATCTCGACCAGCCAGATCACCATGGCGGCAGCGCCGCTGGACCTGGGCCTGGACGTCGTCATTTCATGATCATCGAGACGATGCTGAAGGCGGCGATCGCTGCCTCCGAGGTGATCCTCGAGGTGTATGCGCGGCCGTTCGAGGCGCTGAGCAAGACCGATGGTTCGCCGGTGACGGAGGCCGACCAGCGGGCCGAGGCGGTAATCCTCGAATTGCTGGCGTCGCTGGGCATTCCGGTGCTGGGCGAAGAGAGCGTGGCGGCCGGGCAGATCCCGGAACTCGGGGCGCGGTTCTTCGTGGTCGATCCGCTGGACGGGACCAAGGAGTTCCTCAAGCGCAACGGCGAGTTCACGGTCAACATCGCCCTGACCGAGGCGGGGCATCCGGTAGCAGGCGTTGTGCTGGCGCCGGTGACGGGCGACATCTTCTGGACGACCGAAGCCGGCGCGATGGCGGGACGAGTGGTCGACGGACGGGTAACCGAGGCGCGACGCATCGCGGTCGACGAGACCCCGCCCCTGCGTATCGTTGCCAGCCGGTCGCACGGGCATGCGGCACTCGCCGCCCTCTGCGATACCATGCAGGTCGCCGAAGACGTCTCGGTGGGGTCGTCGCTGAAGTTCTGCCTTCTGGCAGATGGTAAGGCCCAGCTTTACCCGCGCTTTACCCCAACGTCCGAATGGGACACGGCCGCCGGACAGGCCGTGCTAGAGGCGGCTGGCGGTGTGGTGCTCAACCTCGACGGCACGCCGCTGAGCTGCGGCCACCCCGACAGGAAGTTCCTCAACGGATACTTCGTTGCCGCGGCGAGCCGGGATCTGGCGCAACGCGCGCTTGCAGAGATGCAAAGACTGCTCGCCTAGCGAGCGTTTTACCTGCGCGATTGCCCAGTTCGAGCAGCGGTCGGAGCGATCAGAGCATGCGAAAAGCGCATGGCTGACGCGCAAAAATACCAGTCCCGGTTCTATTGCGGTTAACTCGGCGTGCCTATATAGGGCCAGCATATGCTCGTCCAATATATGCCGACCAGATAGGCCGCAATGAACGTTCGCACCATCTGCCTAGCCATTCTCTACGATGGAGAGGCCACCGGATATGAGATCCGCAAGCTCTCGGTGGAAGGGGAATACTCCTATTTCATCGATGCCAGCTTCGGTTCGATCTATCCGGCGCTCGCCAAGCTGGAGGTCGACAAGCTGGTCACCAGCCGCGTCGAGCTGCAGGAAGGCAAGCCTGCCAAGAAGATTTACGAGATCACCTCGGCCGGTCGCACCGCGTTCATCAACTCGCTGTTCGAGAAGCTCGGCGACGACGAATTCCGCAGCGAATTCCTGCTGTTCCTGCGCTTTGCGTCAGAACTCCCGGCGTCGCTGGTCGAGCAACGACTCGCGGAACGACTCGTTCAGCTCGACGACGTCCTCGCCGATTTCGACCGGCTCAAGAAAGAGCACACACACCCCGGGGACACCTGGGTCATCGATTATGGGCGCACTTGCATGCAGGCCGCCCGCGACTACATCCAGGCCCATAGGGGCGAACTGATAGCGCTGGCGCGGCAAGATTCGGGTGCCGCCGCAGCTGCGGAATAGAGGGTTTCGAGAATGCGTGCGATCTACTCATACGGAGTGGCCGGACTTATCGTGATTGGCGCCGGGGCGTGGCTTGCCACCGGGACGTTCGTGGCCGGCGGCCATGGCCCGGGCAATGGCGAGCGCCCGATCATCGCGCTGCTCGACAAGAATGCCGAGCATGGCGAGGGCGGCGTGTCCGCCCACCACACCGGACCTGACCCGCATTTGACCATTGCCGAGCGCGTGGCCGAGACGTCTGGTGCTTCGGCACCGGCTCAGTCGGTCCGCACCGTGACCTACACCATGCAGCCGATGGCGATCGAAGTGCCGCTGCGCGGTCGCACCGCGGCCAAGACGCTGGTCAGCGTCGTGCCGCAGACCCAGGGCACCATCGAAGCCGTGCTCGTGCAGAAGGGCCAGACGGTCGCCGTGGGCGACGTGCTCTGCCAGCTCGACAAGGGCGACCGCCAGGCGGCGGTGGCGCAGGCCGAAGCCGCCGTCGCGACCGCGCAGAGCGCCTTCGACTCCAATGCCGAACTGCGCAAGCAGGGCCTTGCCCCCAAGAACAGCGGGCTGCAGCTCGAAGCGGCGCTGAAGCAGGCGCAGGCCGGGCTCGACAATGCCAAGACCGAACTGGGCCGCACCGACGTGAAGGCGACGATCGCCGGCGTGGTGCAGGATCCGCTGGCCCAGGTGGGCAGCATGGCCGGCCCGACGGCCCCGTGCGCCACCATCGTCCAGCTCGACCCGATGCTGTTCAAGACCTCGGTTCCCGAGGCCCGCATCGCCTATGCCAAGGTCGGCCTCAAGGCGACGGTCAAGACCGTCACCGGCCAGTCGGTCGACGGTCAGGTGAGCTACATCTCCTCGGTGGCCGACGCAGCGACCCGCTCGTTCGCAGCCGAAATCGAAATCCCCAATGCCGACGGCTCGGTGCTCGACGGCATCACCGCTTCGGCAATCGTCAATGTGGGCACGGCGCCGGCGCACCTGCTGCCGCAGTCGGTGCTGACACTCGACGACGAAGGCGTACTGGGCGTTCGCGCCGTGGGCGCAGACAGCAAGGTGGCGTTTTATCCGGTGACCATCGTTCAGGATACGCGCCAGGGCATCTGGGTAACGGGCCTGCCGCCGACCGTCGACGTGATCACCGTCGGCCAGGACTTCGTGGTCCCGGGGCAGACCGTCAAAGCGACGAATGTTTCGGCTGCTGACGCAGCCGCGGAAGCCAAGGCCGAGGGCGTGCAATCATGATGGACTTTCTCGAACGCATCCTGCGCATGCCGCGGGTTGTCCTGACGGTGATGGTGCTTCTGCTCGTCGCCGGTTTCGGGGCATATACGTCGCTGCCCAAGGAAAGCTTCCCGGCGATCGACATCCCCTATTTCTACGTGTCGACCAGCCAGACCGGCGTTTCGCCCTATGACGCGGAACGCCTGCTGGCCAAGCCGATCGAAGACCGCGTCAAGGATATCGACGGGCTGGAGAACTACACCTCCACCTCGACGACCGGCCACGCTTCGGTGTTCCTCGAGTTCAACGTGAATGCCGACAAGGACAAGGCCCTTGCCGACATCCGCGCCAAGCTCGACGGCGTCGCCAGCCAGTTGCCGGACGACGCGACCGAACCGAGCGTGACCGAAATCTCGTTCTCGAACATGCCCACCATTTCGGTGGCCGTGTATGGCGACGTGCCAGAACGGACCCTGGTGCAGCGCGCCAAGGACCTGCAGGACGAGCTCGAATCCATTCCCGCCGTGCAGAGCGTGACCCTGTCGGGTTCGCGCGACGAAATGCTGGCCGTCACCATCGATACCAACCGGCTCGAGGCGTACAACCTCACCGCGAGCCAGCTGTTCGACGCCCTGGCCAAGAACAACATGGTGGTGCCCGGCGGTACGCTCGACACCGGCAACGGCTCGTTCAACGTCGAAGTCCCGGGCCTGATCACCACGGCCGAGGACGTCTACAACCTGCCGCTCAAGACCGAGGGCGACACCGTCGTGACCTTCGGCGATGTGGCGACCATCACCCGTACGTTCAAGGACGCGACGCAGTTCGCCCACGTGAACGGCCAGCCGGCCATCACGCTCGGCGTGATCAAGAAGCTCGGCACCAACGTCATCGACATTTCCGACACGGTGCGGGCTAAGACTGAAGCTTTCACGGCCCAGTGGCCGTCGGGCATCGGCCACTCGTTCCTGATCGACCAGGCGGACTCGACCAAGTCGCTGTTCCGCTCGCTCGAAGCTGCCGTTCTGACCGCCGTGGCGCTGGTGATGATCACCTGCGTGGCGACGCTCGGTATCCGCCCTGCCCTGATGATCGGCACCTCGATCCCGATCTCGTTCATGATCGCGTTCCTCGTGGTGCAGATGCTCGGCATGACCATCAACATGATGATCATGTTCGGCCTGGTGCTGGCTGTGGGTGTGCTCGTCGACGACCCGATCGTGGTCGTGGAGTATGCGGAACGAAAACTGCAGGAAGGCGTGCCCAAGAAGGAAGCCTTCATCCTGGCGGCCCGCAAGATGTTCGTGCCGGTGGTTTCGGCCACGTTCACGACGCTCGGCGCCTTCGTGCCCCTGCTGTTCTGGCCGGGCATCATCGGCAAGTTCATGAGCTACCTGCCGATCATCGTGATCGTGGTGATGTGCGCCTCGCTGCTGTCGGCGCTGGTGTTCATGCCGATCATCGGCGCGATCATCGCCTCGACCCATGTCGACCCCAAGGCCAAGGAAGCCGCGGACGTCGTCATGTATCCCGACAAGTTCGACGTGAAGAAGGTCAAGGGTTTCACTGGCGGCTATGTGCGCGCCCTGCAGCTCCTGATCCGTCACCCGATCATCACGCTGACGCTCGGCTTCGGCATCGTCATCGGCATCTTCATCGCCTACGGCGCCAACCCGACCGGCTCGGAAGCCTTCCCGGCATCCGAACCCGAGTTCGGCACGGTGAACGTCGTCGCCCGCGGCAACTACTCGCCAACGGAAGTCCGCGACCTGCTGGTCGAAGTCGAAAAGGAAATCCTGCAGGTGCAGGGTATCCAGGACGTCATCATGACCTTCGCCAGCGGTGGCGGCGGCGGGATGATGGGTTCGGGCACTCCGCCGGATACGATCGGCCAGTTCCAGCTGCAGCTGATCAACTGGAACGAGCGCGTTCCGGCCGAGGAAATCTTCCAGAACATCCGCAACCGCGTGGCCGACATTTCGGGCCTGCAGGTGCAGATCGCCGCACAGGAAAACGGTCCGCCGGCCGGCAAGGCGATCAACCTGCGCGTCGACTCGACCAACTATGCCGACCTCGTGCCGGCGGTGGCGAAGCTGCGCGACTACGTCGAGAACGACCTCGGCCAGACCATCGACGTGGAAGACGGCCGCCCCTCCCCGGGTATCGACTGGGAAGTGACGATCGACCGTGTCGAAGCGGCCAAGTACGGCATCGGCGTGCGTGAACTCTCGCCCTATGTCCAGCTGGTGACTTCGGGCGTGAAGCTCGGCACCTACCGGCCGGACGATGCGACCGACGAACTTGACATCCGCGTTCGCCTGCCGCTGGAAGAGCGTACGTTCGACACGCTGGACTCGCTCAAGATCGTGACGGCCCAGGGGCTGATTCCGGTGAGCAACTTCATCGAGCGCAAGGCCGTGCCCAAGGTGGCCAATATCAGCCGCCGCAATGGCATCTACTCGATGAACGTCGCCGCCAACCTGGAGCCGGGCGTCGCTGCCGACCAGAAGATCGCGCAGGTCCAGGAATGGGAAAAGACCCAGGAATGGCCCGCCAGCGTGAAGATCGTCTTTGGCGGTGCGGCCGAGCAGGTGGATGACACCAACGCCTTCATCGTGTCGGCGTTCGGCGCAGCCATGTTCCTGATCTTCCTGATCCTGCTGCTCGAGTACAACAGCTTCTACCAGGTGATCGTGACCCTCACGACGGTGATCATGTCGCTGGCGGGCGTGTTGCTCGGCATGCTGGTAACGGGCATGAGTTTCTCGGCGATCATGACGGGTCTGGGCATCGTGGCGCTCGCCGGCATCGTGGTGAAGAACGGCATCGTGCTGATCGACACCTACAACCACTATCGGCGCGACGACCATGTCGAGCCGATCAAGGCGATGCTGATCACGGCCAGCCAGCGTGTGCGGCCGGTGCTGCTCACGGCAACCGTGACGGCGCTGGGCGTGATCCCGATGGCGCTGAACATCGAGTTCGACTTCATCCGCCGCGAGGTGGTTGTGGGCGGTCTCGCCGGTTCGTGGTTCATCCACCTCTCGGCGGCGCTGGTCTCGGGCCTGTTCCTGTCGACGGCGCTGACGCTGATCATGGTGCCGGTGATGCTCACCGCACCGCATGTGATCGGCAGTTCGGCCAAGCGCCTGTTCGGTTCGATCGGGGCTTTCGTCGGCAAGCTCCTGCCGCGCCGCCGCACCGCGGTGACGCCGGAAGGCGCGACCATCGAGATCCCGGCGGACGCCAACTCGGCTGCCAAGTACATGACCAAGGACGGCAACGGCCTGGTGGAGACCGAGCAGGACGGCGTCACCATCATCTCCCGGCAGGCGGCCGAATAGGCCCCTTGCCCCGACGGAATAGACAAGGCCCGCGAGCGATCGCGGGCCTTTGCATTTCTGGCTATGCAAGAACTGATACACGTCTGCAACAGGTACTATTACTTGGATGGTTGTACGTGGCGCAGACCTTGTCGGGTTAACAAAGTCTGAACATGGTTGGGCATCGAATCCGGGGTGCTCACATGTCGATCCTTCGTTACTCGCTGGCCGCACTGGCTGCCGGCTTCATGATTTCCTCTGCTCACGCTGCCGACCTGATCGTCGCCGACCCTGTCGTCGACATGGCCAGCCCGAAGGCCTGGGAGGCCCATGCGGGCGTCGTGGGTACCGTCGGCAATGACGGCGCAGCGTTCGGCGGCCTCGGCGTTGTGATCGGCGCCGACGTCGACCTGACCGATGTCGTCTTCATCGGCGGCGAAGTGCGTGGCATGGCCTACTTCGCAGCCGTCGGCTACACGGGCTTCGAACTGCTGGCATCGGGCCGTATCGGCTTCCACGCCACCGACGATCTCGACCTCTACGCGACCGGCGGCGTCGGCTACTTCGCCGCGACCGTGCCGGCCAATACCGGCGCCTTCTACTCCGTCGGCGTCGGCGCCGAATTCGACGTTGCCGACGACATGGCGGTGCGCGCCGAAGTCACCGGTACCGGCAATTTTGGCGCTGGCATCAACAGCGCCCAGGCCACGCTCGGCCTGCTCTGGAAGTTCTAAGCCTGAGACTACGCCTACGCATCAGTCAGAAAGGTCCGCGAGCGCATCGCGGGCCTTTTTGCTTTGGGCTCAGGAGTGCCCGGTGGGGTGCGGCCTTCGGCGGATGACCGTGCTGCGGGCGGTTTGCCAGATGAGGCCGGCGGCGAGGGAGATCAGGACGCATAGGGCGATGACCAGCAAGGTCGGAGAGACCTTCCAGGTCATCACCAGCGTGTTCAGGATAAGCGGGTGGACGAGGTAGGCGGTGAAGGTCGCCTGGCCCAGTGTCGACCAGATGGGCGCGCGGATATCGAGGCGAGCGAAGAGCAGGAAGACGGCTAAGGCGTAACCGAGGGTGGCGAGCGAATAGTCGTGCCCCATGGGATAGCGGCCGACGATCAGGAAACCCTCGGCGATCTGCAGGATGCCGAAGCCGATGACGGCGAGGGTGACCGGCCAGAGCGGCAATGTGGCGAGGGTTGCGCTGTAGCGGCGGGCGAGGACGCCGAGCGTGAGGAAGACCGGGCCGAAGAACAGGCCGTTTCGATCCATCCAGAACGGGAAGCCGTGGCCGAAGATGGGCCGCGAATAGGCACCGACCAGCGTGCCGGCGATAAAGAGCGTGAGCGACAGGCCGAGAGTCCAGCGCCAGCCGAGATATTTGAACCCTGCCCCGACCATGGCGGTGGCCAGCACCAGCGCCGGCAGGAACCAGAGGTGGAACGCCGGACCGCCAGTCCAGACGAGCAGCAGCAGGCCGGTCGGCGACATGTTGGGCGGCTTGCCGGACAGCAGCACGAAGACCAGCGTCCAGAGGGCGAAGGCGGGCAGGACGCGGACCGCGACGCGGCGCGTGAGCTGCAGTGGCGATGCGAGCTCCTCGGCCTTCCAGAAATAGGCCGAGAGCAGGAAGAACACTGGGACGGCAAAGCGGCTCAGTTCGTCGACGACGAAGGCCAACGCCTTGTTATCGCTGAAGCCACCCCCGGCGGCGTGCAGGGTAATTATGCCGGTGAGGCAAAGGACGCGCAGCGCGTCGAGAGAGGCATTACGGGACAATTATGAAGACGCTGAGAAACGGGAGCGATCGGAGCTAACGGGGCACGGCCGACGTGGTTCCCATCGTCGCGGCCCTACTCCGCAGCCGGAACGCCGCGCTTGACGAAGGGGTCGTTGGCGACTTCGCGGATGCGCTTTTCGGCCTCGGACGCTTCGCGCTGGCGGTTCCACATCTGGGCGTAGAGCCCATCCTGACCGAGCAGCGCGGCATGCGTGCCACGCTCGGCGATAAGACCGTCGCGGAGGACGATGATCTCGTCGGCATTGACCACGGTGGACAGCCGGTGAGCGATGACCAGGGTGGTGCGGTTGGCCGAGACCAGATCGAGGGCGGACTTGATGTCCTCCTCGGTCTTGGAGTCGAGCGCCGAGGTCGCCTCGTCGAGAATGAGAATCGGCGGGCCCTTGAGAATGGTGCGGGCGATGGCGACGCGCTGCTTTTCGCCACCGGAGAGCTTCAGGCCGCGCTCACCCACCTGCGTGTCGTAGCCTTTGGGGAGCTTTTCGATCAGCGGACCGACCTGAGCCAGGTCGGCGGCGCGCTTGACCTCGTCGAGGGTCGCGTCGGGGCGACCGTAGCGGACGTTGTATTCGATGGTGTCGTTGAACAGCACGGTGTCCTGCGGGACCATGCCGATGGCCGAACGGAGGCTCTGCTGCGTGATGTCGCGCAGGTCCTGCCCGTCGATGGTGATGCGGCCTTCGATGACGTCGTAGAAGCGATAGAGCAGCCGCGAGATGGTGGACTTGCCGGCGCCCGAGGGACCGACCACGGCGACGGTCTTGCCGGCCGGAATCTCAAAGCTGACGCCTTTGAGGATCGGGCGTTCGACGTCGTAGTGGAATTTCACGTCCTCGAAGCGGATCACCGGGCCGGTGATGTCGAGCGGCTTGGCGCCCGGCTTGTCTTCGATCTCGGGGCTCTTATCGAGGAGCTTGAACATTTCCTCGATGTCGGTGAGGCCCTGGCGGATTTCGCGATAGACGAAGCCAATGAAGTTCAGCGGCCGGTAGATCTGCATCAGGAAGGTGTTGAGCAGGACGAAATCGCCCAGCGTCAGCTGCTTGTTGAGCACGCCGTAGATGGCGAGCACGCCGATGATGGCGACACCGGCATAGAAGATCAGCGCCTGGCCGAAGTTGAGGACGCCGAGCGAGGACCAGATGCGGATGGCCGAGCGCTCGTAGGTCTCCATCGACTTGTCGAAGCGCCGTGCCTCCATCTCCTCGTTGGTGAAATACTTCACCGTCTCGAAGTTGAGCAGGCTGTCGATCGCCTTGGAGTTGGCGTCGGTGTCGCTGTCGTTCATGTCGCGGCGGATGGCGATACGCCAGTTCGACGCCTTGATGGTGAACCACAGGTAGAGCCAGATCGTGACGATCAGCACGCCCAGATAGGTGGCGCCGAACATGACGATGAAGATGATGCCGGTGATGACGAACTCGACCAGCGTCGGCGCAGTGTTGAGCATCGTGAACCGGACGATGGTTTCGATGCCCTTGGTGCCGCGCTCGATGACGCGGCTGAGGCCGCCGGTGCGCCGTGCCAAATGGAAGCGCAGCGAGAGCTTATGCAGGTGCTGGAAGGTCTGGTAGGCGAGCTTGCGGACGGCGTGCTGGCCGACCGAAGCGAAGAGCACGTCGCGCAATTGCTGGAAGCCGGCATCCACAATGTTGCCGACGACGTAAGCCAGGACCAGTACCACCGGGACCGCAAGGCCCATGATCAGCGTGTTGTCGCCATTGGTGGCGCCATCGAGGCTGTCGATGATGCCCTTGTAGGCGAAGGGGATCAAGGTGGTGGCGACCTTGGAGACCAGCAGCGCGCCGATGGCCAGCACCACGCGAACCTTGAGGTCGGGCCGATCGGCAGGCCACATGTACTGCCAGAGGTTGCGAACCGTAGCGAGCAGGTTGCCTTCGTTGGCATCCACTGTGGGCCGCTTGCCGGCCGTGTCTGGGGAAGCCATCAGGCTGGCTCTGCGATCCGAACGGGGGCGGCGCTGATTTCGGTGATGAGGCCGGCGAAGAGACCGCTGGTGGCAGCGCCGAGAGAACGGAGCCGATCCTCGCGCAACGTGTAACAGTTGCGCGTGCCTCGAGCCTCGCGCTCGACGAGGCCGGCATCGAGCAGCACCTTGATGTGCTGGCTGACGGTAGACTGGGCCAGCGGCAGGCACTGGGTGACATCGGTGCAGCAGCAGGCATTCGCCTGCTTTTCGGCGAGGATGCGCAGAATGCTGAGCCGCACCGGGTGGCCCAGCGCGCGCATGACATTGGCCAGATCTTCGTCCTGCATCGAAACTTGGTTCATCGTTGACCAGCGATAGAAGAAGTTCCGGGACGAAGCAAGCCTGCCCGCACGGCTAGTTCGCCGCGGCAGGGTCTTGCAATTTGGGCAGGTCGAACACCTGCCCCGGATAGATGCGGGCAGGGTTGCGGCGCAAGGCGTCATTGGCCTCGACGATCCGCTTGTAGAGGCTGCCGTCGCCATACACGCGGGCCGCGATGGCCCAGAGGGTTTCGCCGCGGCGGATGATGGCCTTGCCGGAGGCAAAACGCATCATTTCGGGCGCGACCGCGGGCAGCGCACGGAGCGTCGGTATGCTGGGATCGACTTCAAGTGTTGATTCAACCGGAGCAGCGAAAGCCAGGTCACCAGCGGCGGAATTGGCGGGAGCGACGGCGCCCGAGCCGGTGCCGTCGATGGTGACGTCGGGTGCGGGCGGCGGCACGTCGATGACGAAGTTGACCTCGGCGCGGGCCGACACCGTTCCCTGCTGCGGCCTGAAGAGATCGATACGGACGCGCTGGACCGGCAGGTTCAACGCGCCGCTGGCTTCGACCAGCCAGCGACCGCCCTCGACCTTGGCCGAGGCGATGAACTTGTCCTGCACGTAGAGCTGGACGGTGGCGCCCTCGGGCCCTGCCCCGGCGAAATAGTTGGCGCTGCCATCGATCTCGATGGCGTCGATGGTGGGCGGAGCGGCAGGGACCGGAGTGATCTCCGTTGGTGGTGGTCCGGGCGTGGGAACCGGCTCGGCCTCCGCGAGTTGCAGCGGCGACTTGCTCGGTGCCGCGACAGCAACATCTCCGCTGGCAGAGTTGGCCCGGGCCAAGGCTCCTCGGCCTGTTCCGGCGACCGTGACGTCAGGGATGACCGGTTCAGGCGCGGCGGCCTGTTCGATTGGCGTGGGAGCCGGCTTCGGTGCGGCCTCTACGGGAGTAATCGGCTTGGGCGTCGGTTCGGCGGCCAGTCCCACCGGCTCTACCGAGTCGACTGCAGGCGCCGATTGAGGTGGAGACGCCTCGGCAACGTCTGGCGTTGGAACCGCCGGCATAGGCTTCGGTTCGGTAGTCGGCGCAGGCTCCGCCTGCAGCACAGGCGTCCGCGCCGGCTCGACTGGCTCTGGTTCGGCGGCGACGGTAGGCGTTTGGGCCGGAGGCGGGATCGGCTCGGATGCGGTGACGACGGGGGCCGACACCTTGTCCTCGGGAATGACGACCGTGAAAGTGTGCGGCGAGCGGGCGTTGGAGCCGGCGATGCCGACCGTGATTTCGGCGGTGCCGGTGGCGAGGGGGCGATCAGGGACCAGCACCCAGTCACCGCTGGCTTCGGCCATGACCTTGCCGACGAGATCGCCATTGGCGAAAACCTCGACCTCGATGCCGGGCTCGGCAGAGCCGGCGATGATGACGTGACCGTCCGGTTCGGCACGGATGAGGTCGACATCGGGCGCCGCCGGCGGGGCCTGAGGCGACTCGACCGGAGCCGGTGTCGGCGTGACCGGAGCCGGTTCGGCAGGCACCGAGGCGACAGGCTCCGGCGTCGGCTCCTCGCCCGGCATCAGGCCGGCATCGACGACCTCACCGCGCAGACACGCGAACAGGCCCTCGGCGGCGGAACTGCAGTTGAGAATGCTGGGCCCGGCGAGGACGCCAATGACGACGACAAGCGTGCCCGCCGCCGCAGCGAAAGTCATCCAGATCGCCTGTCGAGACGATGCCACGCGCCAATCTACCCCTGGGGAGGCGTGGAGCGGGAAGCGCTGGTCAGGCGGCCGAGGCTCCTGCCTCCGTCTTCATCAGCTTATAGGTAATGGATTCATAAAGTGCCTCGAATGAGGCATCAATGATGTTGGGGGAAACCCCGATCGTGTACCAGCGTTCGCCGGTGCCATCGCGGCTTTCGACCAGTACACGGGTGACCGCGCCCGTGCCGCCGTCCAGAATACGAACCTTGAAGTCGACCAGCTCGAGATCGCCGATGCGGTCGGAATACTTGCCGAGGTCCTTGCGCATGGCGAGGTCGAGGGCGTTGACCGGGCCGTTGCCTTCGGCCACCGACATCAGCCGGTCGCCATCGACGACGATCTTGACCACCGCCTCGGTGACGGTGATCTCCTGCCCCTGCGCATTGTGGCGGCGCTCGACGCTGGCGCGGTAGCTCTCGACCTCGAAGAAGGTCGGCAGCGTGCCCAGCACGTCGCGCGCGAGGATGGCGAAGCTGGCATCGGCGCCGTCGTAGGAATAGCCGCGGGCTTCGCGTTCCTTGACGGTGCGGAGCAGCCTTTCGAGGCGCGGATCGTCCTTGGCCAGCTCGATGCCATGGCGCTTGAGGGCCGTCAGCAGGTTGGACTTGCCGGCCTGCTGGCTGACCATGATCGAGCGCTCGTTGCCGATACTTTCGGGCGTCACGTGCTCGTAGGTGGAGAAATCCTTGAGCAGGGCCGAGGCGTGGATGCCGGCCTTGGTGGCGAAGGCCGAGGCGCCGACATAGGGCGACTGCCGGGCCGGGGCGCGGTTGAGGATTTCGTCGAAAGCGCGCGACACCTGGGTAAGGTGGGTCAGCTGCTCGGCAGTGACGCCGGTCTCGAAGCGGTCGGCGAAGACCGACTTCAGCATCAAGGTCGGGATGATGGTGACGAGGTTGGCGTTGCCGCAGCGCTCGCCGATGCCGTTGAGCGTGCCCTGGATCTGGCGGACGCCGGCGTGCACGGCGGCCAGCGAGTTGGCGACCGCCTGGCCGGTATCGTCATGGGCGTGGATGCCGAGGCGATCGCCCGGGGCAACCTTGAGCACCGCGCCGACGATCTCTTCGACCTCGGACGGCATGGTGCCGCCATTGGTGTCGCAGAGCACGACCCATCGTGCGCCGGCCGAGAGCGCGGTCTGGACGAATTCCAACGCGTATTTCGGGTTGGACTTGTAGCCGTCGAAGAAGTGCTCGCAATCGACCAGCGCCTCCTTGCCGGCGGCCACGGTGGCGGCGACGGTTTCGGCGAGGCTGGCGAGGTTCTCCTCGAGCGAGATACCGAGCGTCAGTTCGACCTGATGGGCGGACGACTTGCCGACATAGCAGGCGGCATCGGAGCGGGCGTTGATCACCGACTGCACGCCGGGATCGTTGCCGACCGAGCGGCCGGAGCGCTTGGTCATGCCGAAGGCGGTGAACCTGGCGCGGGTGGTGCGCTTTTCGGAAAAGAACTGGTCGTCGATGACGTTGGCGCCCGGGAAGCCGCCCTCGACATAGTCGACGCCAATCTCTTCGAGCAGCGCCGCAATGGAAATCTTGTCCTCGAGTGAGAACTCGATCCCGGCGGTCTGGGCGCCGTCACGAAGCGTGGTGTCGAAGAGATAAAGGCGTTCCTTGGACATAATCGTACTCAGTTACGGGGCGGCCATTCGGCCGTGTCGTGGTCGGGATGCTGGTGATTGGAGTTACGGATGCGAGTAACCGCTTCCTCGCCGTCGCCTTCGACCGTGGTGCCGATCTGCCTGGCGCCGGGCAGCGGGTGGAAGTCGGGGTGGCGGCCTTCAAGACCCATCTCGTAGAGGATGGGGACGAGGTGCGGCGTATCGAACGAGCCGATCGACATCGAGACGTGCGGCCCGCCCAGCGAGCGGTAATAGAGCGGCGTGCCGCAATCCTTGCAGAAGCCGCGAGCGGCCGCACTGGAACTCTCGAACTCGCTCGGGGCGCCGCGCGTCCATGTCAGGTGCTCGTGGCGGATGCCGACCAGGTCGGCGAACATGTTGCCGAACGCCTTCTGGCACATGCGGCAGTGGCAGATATGCGGATTGTCGCGCAGTTCGGCAGCGTGCCAGCGGATCGCGCCGCACTGGCAGCCGCCTGAATACTCGCGGAAGCGGTAGCTGTCGTCGGTCATACGAACTCACTCCCGGCAAAGCGGTCGGCGGCGATGATCAGGTGATGGAGCAGACCCGGCTGGCTCAGCGAATGGCCCTCGCCTTCCACCAGGATGAACTCGGCTTCGGGCCAGGCCTTGTGCAGGTCCCACGCGGTTTGCGCTGGACAGGCGATGTCGTAGCGGCCCTGGACGATGACCGCGGGAATGTCGCGCAGCTTGCCGGCATTGGCGATCAACTGGCCCTCGTCCATCCAGCCGTTGTGGACGAAGTAGTGGTTCTCTATGCGGGCGAAGGCCAGCGCATACTCGGGGTCGTAGAAGGCGTTGCTGACCGCCGGATCGGGCAGCAGGGTGATGGTCTCGCCTTCCCATTTCGCCCATTCGGTCGCCGCCTGCAGCCGGACCTCGCGGTCGGGATCGATGAGGCGCTTGCGATAGGCGCTCATCAGGTCGCCGCGCTCGGCCTCGGGAATCACCGAGACGAAGCGCTCGAACTTGTCGGGGAAAAGCAGCGAGGCGCCATGCTGATAGTACCACTGCAGCTCCCAGCGCCGCAGCGTGAAGATACCACGCAACACCAGTTCGGTGACGCGCTGTGGATGGGTCTGGGCATAGGCCAGCGCCAGGGTGGAGCCCCAGGAGCCGCCAAAAACCAGCCACTGCTCGACGCCCACCATCTCGCGGAGCTTTTCAATATCGGCGACGAGATCCCAGGTGGTGTTATTGTCGAGCGAGGCGAAGGGTTTCGATCTGCCGCAGCCGCGCTGATCGAACAGCAGCGCATCGTAGCGGGCGGGATCGAAGACGCGGCGCTGGCTGGGTGACGAACCGCCACCGGGGCCACCGTGGAGATAGACGGCGGGCTTGGCGCCCGGCGTGCCGATGCGTTCCCAATAAATCTGGTGTCCGTCGCCGACGTCGAGCCAGCCCGAGGCATAGGGCTCGATCTCCGGGTAGAAGGTGCGCAGCTCCGTCACCGCGGGAACTCCTCGGGCGGCCATGACGCGGTATCGTGGTCGGGGTGCTGATAGCTCACCACCTCGGCGAGGAAGGCATCGCTGGCCGGAGATTCGCCTTCATGGCGGGTGGGCAGGACGACGAGGCCGGAAAAGAACGGCAGCTTGTCGTTCGGGTTTACCTGCAGCACCGGCGCGGCGACGGTGGGATCGTCGAAGGCGCCGATGGCGAGTTCGACGCTGCCGACCATGTCGTCCACCTCATAGGTCAGCGGCGTGCCGCACTCGCCGCAGAAGCCGCGGACGACTGAATTGGAGCTCCGGAACTTCTTCGGCTCACCGCGCGTCCAGACGACGCCATGGCCGGTGACCAGCGGGCCGAAAAAGCTGCCGAAGGCCTTCTGGCACATACGACAGTGACAGATGGTGGCGCGGCCGAGCGAGCCCGCGCGGAAGCGCACCGCGCCGCACTGGCAGCCGCCGGTCAGCACCGGTTCGCTGTCGGGCTGGCTCATGGCTGGCCTTCCTTGCCGACAAAGACCGCCTCGACATTGTGCCCGTCGGGGTCGAGCACGAAAGCGGCGTAGTAATCCGGATGATAGTGCTGGCGAAGACCCGGCGGGCCGTTGTCGCGACCGCCGGCGGCGAGCGCCACGGTGTAGAAGGCCTGCACCTCCGAACGGCTGCGGGCGGTGAAGGCGATATGCGAGTCCCCTGCCCGCAGGGTCTTGCCCGACGAGATCCAGAACTTCGTCCCCGCCTCGGTGCCGAAGCCGCCGTGACGGTTGCCCTCGGCTTCGAAATCGGCGAGCAGCTGGATGCCGAGCGCACCGAGCGCCGCGACGTAGAAGGCCCTCGACTTCTCGTAGTCGTGCACCTTGAAGCCGACATGGTCGATCATCGCTTCACCTCCCATTTGGTGACTCGCTCGCCGGCTTCGTTCTTGGAGTCCATGAGCTGGATGCCCTGGGCAAGGAGGTCGGCGCGGATGGCGTCGGCTTTGGCGAAGTCCTTGGCGGCGAAGGCGCCGAGGCGATCGGCGATCAGCCTGTCGATGGCAGAGGTGTCGACGCCGGAGGTATCGTCGTTAAGGAGGCTGTCGCGGGTGAAGCCGAAGAAATCCAGCGTAGCGGCGAGGCAGTCGGCGGCGGTGTCGGTGCCGCGATTGGCCTTGCGGGCGATGGCATCCATGGCGACGGAGGCGCGGTGGAAGTTGAGATCGTCGGAGAGCGCTTCGATCACCGAGGCGTCCGGCTCGGCCGGCCTGGTCGATCTGGCGGCGGTCTTCTGCCAATCGCGCAGCTTGCCTTCGGCCTCTTCCAGACGAGCGACGGAAAAGTCGATGGGCTCGCGGTAATGCGTCATTAGCATGGCGAGGCGCAGCACGTCGCCCGGCCAGGTCCGGCCGCCGAATTTCTCCGTTTCGAGCAGGTCATTGATGGTGACGAAATTGCCCAGCGACTTGGACATCTTCTGGCCTTCGACCTGGAGGAAGCCGTTGTGCAGCCAGACGTTGGCCATGGCGTGCGTGCCGTGCGCGCAGCGGCTCTGGGCGATCTCGTTCTCGTGGTGCGGGAAGATCAGGTCGAGGCCGCCGGCATGGATGTCGAAGACCTGGCCGAGATAACGCTCGGACATGGCGGAGCACTCAATGTGCCAGCCCGGACGGCCCCTGCCCCACGGGCTGTCCCAGCCCGGCTCTTCCGGGCTCGATTGCTTCCAGAGCACGAAGTCGGCGGCGTTCTTCTTGTGGGCGTCGACCGCGATGCGGGCACCGGCGAGGTTGTCCTCGAGATTGCGACCAGAGAGCTTGCCGTAGTCGGGCATGGAATTGACGTCGAACAGCACTTCGCCGGCCGCCGCATAGGCGTGGCTGCGCTGGATCAGCGAGGTGATCAGCGACTGCATCTCGGCGATGTTTTCCGTCGCCCGCGGCTGGATGCTGGGTTCGAGGCAGCCCAGTTCGGCCGTGTCGTGGAAATACTGGTTGGCGGTCTTTTCCGTGACCTGCCGGATGGCCTGATTGAGCGGCAGGGCGGGAAAATCGCGGGCAGCGCGGGCGTTGATCTTGTCGTCGACGTCCGTGATGTTGCGCACATAGGTGACGTGATCGGCGCCGTAGACATGGCGCAGCAGGCGGAACAGCACGTCGAAGACGATGGCCGGGCGCGCGTTGCCGATATGGGCATAATCGTAGACCGTCGGGCCGCAGACATACATGCGGACATTGTCGCGATCGATCGGCTCGAAGACCGACTTTTCGCGCGTCAGCGTGTTGTAGAGCCGCAAAGTGACGTCCATGACCTCTTCCCCAAGCAAAACCGGCAAGCCAGACACATTGACGCTGGCAGCGGGCTCTTCGGGTCTAGAGTCTCAGGATGAAGAAAACCGCGCCGCCAACGAAAGTTAGCGGTTAATAATGCAGCAAATAATGCAGGCGATGCGCGCCGTGGTTTTCATGGCGCGCAATCTGCTCGCAAACCCCGCGGAAAGCAAGGGGTTCCGGTGATCAGGAGGCGGTGGCGGCCGCCAGGCACTGGCCCATCACCTGCTCGGCCGCCTGGCCGGCCTCTTCCTGCTCCGGCGTCGCGGCGGCTGCCGTGGCGCTCGGATCGGCAGCGGCGAGCTGCTCGCCGAGGAAGTCGACGACCTGCTGCGAGAAGCGGACGCCGAGTTCAGCCGACACACAGCCGCAAGCGGATTCGAGGGCGGCATCGGCGCCCTTGGGTGCACCGGCGAGATAATCCTTGAGGCGGGTGCTGGCACGGCAGTTGGCATCGAAACCGGCCATGTCGGGCGCCACGCGTGCTGCGTCGGAAGTCTCGGCCGCAGCCGCGCCGGTGACGTCGGCGAGGCATTTTCCGACGCTGTCGCGAGCGGCCTCTTCGACGGCCTCGTAGCTGCCATGGGCAGCATGCGTCGCTTCGGTGCTTTCACCCTTGAGGTCGGAGGCCAGAATGTCGAGATCGGCCTGCGGGCGCGTCGAGAGATCGGCGGCGAGGCAGCCACAGAAGGCGCCAGCCTGTTCGGCGGTGGAGAGACCGAAGGCCTCCGGACCCGCCACGGTGCACGCTTCAAGGAAAGGAGCGGTATCGGCGACCTGGGCCGAGGCCGGGGCAGTCAGAAGCAGGCCGAGCAGTGCGGCGGCGGCGAGAAGTCTGGTCATTTGATCCCTCGGGTGTAGTCCTCGCCCGAGACATAGCACCCGCCTTCGCCAAGGCAAAAGAAAAGGGCGGCCCACGACGGGACCGCCCCCTTTCACGCAGCCGAGGTCACTAGCTGCGGAACTTCTGATGGCATTCGCCACAGGTGCCGCCCACGACCTCGACGGCGGCGGCATAGGCCGCGGCATCGCCGGCCTCGGCGGCGGCCTTCATGGCGGTGGCGCCTTCGAGACCCTTGGCGAAGATGCCCTTGAAGGTGTCGAAATCCTGCCAGATCGCCGGCAGGGCCTTGGAGTCGCCGACATTGGAGCCTTCGGGGAACATGTTGGGCAGGTTGGTGTAATTGTGGATCAGCGTTTCGGCCGCCGCGACGGCATCGGCGCCGCTGAGGCCGCCTGCGCTGCGCAGCAGGCCGCCATCTTCCTTCATGGCGGCCTGGCGCGCCTTGACGAGATCCTCGTGCGACATGCTGGCGAAGTCGGGGGTCGCCGCGTCCTGCGCGATGGCGCCGGCGGCGAGGCCGGCGACCATGGCGCCGGCGGCAAAAAAGACTGCAAGTTTGGGAAGGGACATCGGGGTAATCCTCGTGGGTTGCCTGTCCGTCGTGGACCGCGCCAAGCCATTCTCCGGGCTTGTGATTTCCACGGGGTCGAGGCTAGCCGCGAAAGCGGGGTGCGGTCCATCACGAAGAGTGAGAGGCGCGCTCACAGGTGGGTGATCGGCGGACAGCGAACTCGGCCTTAACGGCCCGACGCTATGTGCTAGAACGGGTGTCACAATCTGCCGCCGGGTCTCGCTTTGGGCGCAAAGGCACGCTAGAGCCGGCGGATGTCAGGGGCCCTTATGCCGAACGTGTCGAAAATCGCCGTCCGCCTTCTTCTGCTGCTCATGGCCGGACTGGCGATGCTCGCCGTCGACATCTCGACCGCCTACGCGCAGTCGTCCAGCTGCCGGCAATTGCAGGCGACGCTGCAGACACTTGAGCGCAACCGCTCGTACCAGGCGGCGCAGCAGGGGGCAGACTCGGCCCGCGCCCTGCAGCGCCAGGTGCAGCGCAACGAGAGCGCCTATGTTCGCGGCGGCTGTAACGACGACGCCAAGGCGGGACGGCCGCTGACCCGTGAGTGCCGCGCCCTGGCGCGAGAGATCACCACCGGTCGCGAAGAGGTCGCCAACTTCTCGCGCACGCTCGACACCGGCAACGCCATCGCCCAGCAGCGCGAGGCGATCCTGCAGGAAATGGCGCGCTTCAACTGCGGCAACGGTTCGCGGGCCCGCGTGTTCGACCAGGACGGCCAGGTCATCGGCGGTCGCGGCAACCGCCGGGGCGGCAATCTGTTTGAGCAGCTCTTCGACTCGCTGGCCGACTCCTTCGATGGCGAAGGCGGGCTGCGCGGCGACGAGTTCGACGGGTATGGCAGCTACCACACCGTGCGGACGCTCTGCGTGCGCAAGTCCGACGGCTTCTACTGGCCGATCAGTTATTCGACCCTACCCGACTATCTGCAGAACGACCTCGATGCCTGCCGCCAGCAGTGCCCGACGCTCGATGTCGACCTCTATTACTACGACAATCCCGGGCAGGAAGTTGAGCAGATGGTCAACACGTTCGGCGAGCCCTACACGGCTTTGCCCAACGCCTTCCGGTTCCGCACCGAGATCGACAAGACGGCGAGCTGCAAGGCCACGACCGCCTATGGCACGATCAGCGTGGTGGCTGGCACGGACGGGTCCGCAGCACGGGCGATGATCAACTACAACGGCGTGGAATTCCCGTTGCCGAGGCGAGACCCGCGTGGTCAGCAGCCGCAGATCACTACAGTGGCGCTCGACACCTCGATGTATGTGAGCGTGCCGCTGCCCCGCCCCCGTCCCACCGCCCCCGGCGAGACGCCCAAGCCGGTGCCGGTAGCACCGGTCACCGCCAGCGAACCGCAGCGCGTGGTGCAGTTCGGCGACAAGCGGGTCAGAGTAGTCGGTCCAGAGACGCCTTACGCCCCATCAGCGGCAACAGGGACCTGAGTTCCGGGCCGTCGTGACGGCCGGTGAGCGCCATGCGCAGCGGCAAGAACAGCGTCTTGCCCTTCCGCCCGGTCTTTTCCTTGAGCGCGTTGGTCCACAGCGCCCACGTGCCGCTATCCCAAGGCTCGGCCGGCAGCATGTCGCGGGCGGTGGCGATGAAATCGCGATCCTCGTCGGCGATCACTGACTCAACCGGGCCATTCACCAGTTGCGCCAAGCCGACGATATCGTTGAACTTTTCGAGGTTCTCGCGCAGTGCCAGCCAGAGCGGCTCGCTGGCGAGACCGAGCGGCTCGAGCCGGGGTTCCGCAGCCTCGTACGGCATGGCGTGAAGAATGCGGGCGTTGAGCGTGTCCATTTCGGCCGGATCGAACCGCGCCGGACCGTGCGAGATCATGGAGAGGTCGAGCGTCTGCCCGGCAGCAGTAAGATCGGCGTAGGGCTCGACGGCGAGACTGGTGCCCGTCAGCACCGCGACCAGCGCCACGGCGAGCGGCTCGTAGCCGGCATCGCGGAGCTCGCCGAGCGACAGCGAGCCGAGGCGCTTCGAAAGCCCCTCGCCTTCAGCGCCGGTCAGCAGGTTGTGGTGGGCGAAGAACGGCACCGTGCCGCCCAGCGCTTCGAAGATCTCGATCTGCGTGCCGGTGTTGGAGACGTGGTCTTCGCCGCGGATGACGTGGGTGATGCCCAGGTCGATATCGTCGACCACCGAGGGCAGCGTGTAGAGGTAGGAGCCATCCGCGCGGATCAGCACGGGGTCCGACATGGACGCGGTGTTGACCGTCTGCGGCCCCTTGATCATGTCCGCGAACTCGACCGGCTTGCCGTCGAGCCGGAAGCGCCAGTGCGGCGTGCGGCCCTCGGCTTCGTAGGCGGCCTTCTGTTCGTCGGTCAGCTTGAGGGCCGAGCGGTCATAGATCGGCGGCTTGCCCAGGGCGCGGGCGCGGGCGCGCTTGCGGTCGAGCTCGTCTTCGGTCTCGTAGGCGGGATAGAGTCGGCCCGAAGCGATCAACCTGTCGCGGGCGGCATCGTAGAGCGCGGTGCGGTCGGACTGGCGTACCTTGGCCGAGGGGACCACACCGAGCCAGGCCAGATCCTCTTCGATGCCTTCGGCGAAGGCCTGCGTGGAGCGAGCCAAGTCGGTGTCGTCGAAGCGCAGGATGTAGTCGCCCGAGCGCGCCTGCGCGAAGAGCCAGTTGAGCAGCATGGGGCGGGCATTGCCCAGATGCAGCCGCCCGGTGGGCGACGGCGCATAGCGGACGACGGGGGTGGTCACTCGAGGCCCTTGCTGTCGATCTTGCGGGTGCTGCCGGCTTCGGCATGCATGTCGCGATAGCCATTGGTGATGGGATAGCGGCGGCCGAGGCCGAAGGCCTTGCGGGTGATCTTCACGCCCGGGGCCGACTGGCGGCGCTTGTATTCGGCGATGTTGACCAGCCGCTCGATGCGCTGCGCCAGCGCCAGGTCGAACCGGCCCTGCCCCCGGTCGACGATCTCGGCGAGCGAGAGTTCCTGTTCGACGATGCCGGTGAGGATTTCGTCGAGGATCGGGTAAGGCGGGAGCGAGTCCTGGTCAGTCTGGTTGGGCCGCAGTTCGGCCGACGGGGCTTTGTCGATGATGTTCTGGGTGATCACCTCGCCCTCGGGGCCGAGGCAATCGGCGGGGCGGTGCTTGTTGCGCCAGTCGGCCAGCTCGTAGACACGCATCTTCAGCATGTCCTTGATCGGATTGAAGCCGCCATTCATGTCGCCATAGATAGTGGCGTAACCGACGGCCATTTCCGACTTGTTGCCGGTGGTGAGCAGCAGGCCGCCATGCTTGTTCGAGACGGCCATCAGATAGACGCCACGCATGCGCGACTGGATGTTTTCCTCGGTCAGGTCCTGCGGCTTGTTGCCGAAGACCGGCTGCAGCTCGGCCAGCGCCGCCTCGACAGGGTCGCCGATGGACACCACGTCGTACTTCACGCCCAACCGCCGGGCGCAGTCCTCGGCGTCCACCAGGCTTTCCTTGCTGGTGTAGCGATAGGGCAGCATCAGGCAGTGAACCTTGTCGGCGCCCAGCGCGTCCACCGCCATGGCGGCGACCACGGCACTGTCGATGCCGCCCGAGAGGCCGAGCAGCACGTGCTTGAAGCCGTTCTTCTTCACATAGTCACGCAGGCCGAGCACGCAGGCGCGCCACGGCGCCTCGTCCACTGAAGAGAGCTGCTCCACACGGTCGTCGCTCGAGCGCCAGCCATCGTGCGTGCGCTGCCAGTTCGACATCAGCAGTTCAGGCTCGAAGCTCTTGGCCTGCACCACAAGGCGGCCGCCGGGTTCGACGGCGAAACTTGCGCCGTCATAGACCAGTTCATCCTGGCCACCGACCTGGTTGAGATAGAGCAGCGGGACATTGTCCTCGGCGACGCGATCGCGCACCAGCTTGTAGCGGGTGGCCTGCTTGTTGCGCCAATAGGGCGAGCCGTTCGGGCAGAGCAGCATGCGGGCGCCGTTATCGACGAGATGGGCGCAGACCTCGGGGTGCCAGATGTCCTCGCAGATCGGGATGCCGATGGAGACACCCTTGATGGTCACCGGCTCCTGCAGCTCGGCGCGCTCGAAATAGCGCTTCTCGTAGAAGATGTCGTCATTGGGCAGTTCGCGCTTGTAGCGGCGGGCGACGATCTCGCCATTTTCGCAGACCAGCACAGCGTTGAAGAGCTTGCCGCCGTCCTGCCAGACGGTGGGCATGATGGCGGTGACACTGGTGCCGGCGGTGGCGCGGGCGAAGTCTTCCGCCGCCGCCATGGCATCGGCAACGAAGCGCGGCTTGAACAGCAGGTCGTCCGGGAAATAGCCGGTGATGAAGAGTTCGGAAAACAGAAGGATGTCCGCCTTGGCGGCGGCTGCATCGGCCAGAGTCTTCTTGCCCAGTTCCAGATTGGCGGCGAGCGCGCCGACCGTGGGGTTGAGCTGCGCCAGCGCGATGCGAAGTCGGTCGGTCACGGGAAGGCCCTTGCTGGGGTAGAAAACCGCGGCAAGACTTAGCGGCTCACCTCAGCGAGGGCAAGGCGCGGAACCGCAAGCCGGTTCCGCGCGCCGGGCATCAGAACTTGTAGGTCAGCTCGGCGATGAGGCCATAGCGGAACATCGAGAACGGGTTGCCCTGGGAAATGTAGCGCTGATTGCCGATCACCCGTGCGGGCTGTTCGAAGCCCGGCGTGACCAGATCGGTGTCCTGGGCGTATTCCGTGGTCACCGTGTCGTAACTGGTGTCAGCCGTGCCCTGCAGATACCAGGCGCGACCGCCCAGGCGGAAGACGACGTTCTCGGCAGGCCGGAAACCGACCATCACCTCGCCCATGGCGCCGTAGCCCCAGCCATTGAGGTCGGTGGCCGAGGACTGCGCGACCTTGATGGCGCCATTGTCGAACACCGAAGTCCCGGCGACGCCCAGCGTGCCCGCGACATTGGCATAGGGCACGGCGGCGAGTTCGGCCGTGACATCGATGAAGTTGTTGAACTCCGCCCTCGTATGCAGACCCAGACGGAGGGCATGGATGGTCATGTTGTTGGTCTTGCTGTCGCCACCCAGCAGCGGCTCGCCGGTGACCGGGTCAAACGCGACATTACCGCTCGCGACTGCGAAATTCTGGCGACCGGTGTTCAGTTGGTCGTTCCACTGCTGATAGCCGACCATCGGCCCGAGATAGGCCTGACCGCCGCCGAGGGCGTTGTAGCCGATATCGGCGCCGTAATAGCTGACGGTGCCGTTATTGATGGTGCCGGTGGTTCCATCGTTGTTGAAATTGCCCTGTGTGGCGAACGAATAGCCGAACTTGCCGGTCGCCCAGGTCTGGGTCGACTGATCCTCGATGCGCAGGTGCGCTTCGCCGAAATGGGTGTTGTCGGTGGAGCTGAAGGTTTGGGCGCCAGAGTCGCTGCTGAAGCTGTTGGCACCCATCGAGTACCAATAGCGCATGCCGAACTCGAACCCCATGCCGTCGGACTCGTCACCGAGGTCGGTCCAGTCCTTGGGCTGGATGCCCATGGTATCGCGGAAGGCGGGACCACTGCCACCGTCATCCCACTGCCAGTCAGCGGCCAGTACCGGCGAGGCCAAACCAAGACCTGCAGCCAAAGCGAACAGAGAAACCGAACGCAACATGACGACCTCACAAGCAACGCGAACACGTGAGATCGTTTATGCTCCGTTAGGGTTAATGATGCTCTAAGCGAGGAGGATCAAGACCTTAACGAATTCTTTCAGCCGGCGGCGCGAGCCTCGCGGACCGGCCGCTGGGCCCGCACTTCCTCGGCGACGAGGAAGGCCAGTTCCAGCGCCTGCGAGGCGTTGAGCCGCGGATCGCAGTAGGTGTGATAGCGGTCC
>VFQQ010001964.1_pt1 | contig 25582 bp, 17 predicted proteins | sample 3512341 | NCBI WGS metagenome assembly VFQQ01 (sample SAMN10412373, study PRJNA504923) | tailings metagenome | isolation source: Relicate 2 Philex TSF1 revegetated site | place: Philippines: Tuba, Benguet | collected 2017-08-29 | reverse complement strand
GTATTGACCCTGAAAGAGCTTTCCAAGCAGATGGTGGCCGCTTCCGTCAAGGAATCGAACTCCAAAACGTAATGCCTTGGACAGTACCTGTAGGTTTCAAATTGAACTTTAGTTTGTAATAACTAACATTTAAATCAATACGATGAACATGTTAAAACTCATATCAAAATCACTTTTGGTACTCGCCGTAATGGTTATCGCTTCTTGTAGCGACAAACTCAGCGAGATCAACGAAAACCCCAACGGGATTGATCCTGCCACCGCCAATCCCAACTTAATGATGCCCGAAATCATGAACTCTGTAGGGCGTGCTTATCTGGAACTAGGCTACGGAGATGTAGCGGGTGTAGCTCAGCACATCCAACACGACGGTTGGTTTAGTGGTGTCAATCACTATGATTGGGGTCCACAAGATTGGAGCGGTTGGTACAATATCCTGCGCAACAACGAGTTTTTGTACAAACGTTCGGTAGCTCTTAACTACAAATTCCACCAAGGAGTAGCGCTTACCATGCGTTCGTTCATTTTTGGCGTAATTACAGATTTGTGGGGTGATGCTCCTTATACTTCAGCCGTGAAAGGCGACCAATCAAACGAATTTTTGAAGCCCGCCTTCGATAGTCAAGAAGTAATCTACAAAGGAATCATTGCTGATTTGAAAACCGCTTCTGAGTTGTTTGCTTCTAAAGATGCTACAGGCTATACCGCAGGCTATGATATTTATTACAACGGAAACCCTACCTCTTGGCAGAAATTCGCTAACACTCTTTTGTTGCGCTACTACATGAGAGTCTCCGAAAAAATGTCGGCGGAGGCTAAAGCAGGGATTGAAGCTGTATATGCTTCTGGTATATATATCAAAACCCCAAGTGAAGACGCTACTATGAGCTACATCGGAGCTACTTCTGGCAACTCTTGGCCAGGTGCGGTGGCTTTTGACCAAGAGCAATCAAACTTTAGAAGAAAAAAACCTGCTCAAACTTTGATAAATGCTCTGCTTACCAACAAAGACCCTCGCCTAAAAGTATGGGTTGCTCCCGTGCATGTGCAGTGGGTAGCTGACCCTACTCTTGCTACAGCGGTTGATCCTTTTATCAGAAAAGACGGGGTTATCATGCCAGGTACTCCTTACTTGACCGATCAAGTACTGAATGTAGAAGTGAAAAAAGGAATTAAATTCACTCGTCGCTATAATCCGAACCTCTACACCGGAACACTTGACACCAACGAATACGTAGGTGTGCCTGCTGGATTAAGACAACCAGATTATTATAACAACAACCCAACTCCGGGCCAAACGGTTCAGAATCAACACGTATCACAGCTAGCAGATGTATATCGTGGTAGCAGTGGTGGTTTGCTAAGAGCACGTTTGGCATCATCAGCCGAAGCGGCATTCATTTTGGCCGAAGCGGCTCAAAAAGGCTGGTCGGTAGGTTCGGCTGCGACTCACTATAATGCAGGAGTGAAAAACTCCCTCGAAACTTGGGGCGTGGGATCTCAATATGATGCTTACATTGCACAACCTAGTGTGGCTTTCAACAACACCCTTGCTCGTATCATGGAGCAAAAATGGATTGCTAGCTGGACTGCTGCTACTGAAGCTTGGTTTGATTATAGAAGAACAGGCCTTCCAGCTTTGAAAGCAGGTCCTGCTTCTGCCGAGCCAGTATTGCCTGTTCGTTTCAATTATGGTGACAATGAAGTAAACTTCAATCGCACCAATGCCGATGCGGCTATTAACAAACTTGAAACAACAACCCACTCAGGTTTGAGAGGGAAAAATAGCCCTTGGTCTAAACCTTGGATTGTGCAAGGCACTGGTAAACCTTGGTAAATGAAAGTTTAGATAAGATAGGATTAATGTACAATTGGTAGTTTGCTCAGAGGCGGAGGATGATCTTCCGCCTCTAGTTTTTTTATTAGTCTATTGGAATCTCTTTGTTGCCAATATTTTATCATTCAAACACAATCTCCTGAAAATCAAACCCAAACTATTATTCTATTTTTTTAAAGTATTAAGTTTATATTATAAAATTTTTAATTTATCATTAAATAATACATTTTTTTAAAAAAATTCGTCATGCAGAGTAGTCTATTTCATAACCCTTGAGGTATTGGTTCTATAGAACTTTTTTAACCAACAGGAACCATGAATGAAAACTCTATTCTGCGAAGAAACCTTAGGTACTTGCTTACTTTAACGGTGGTGGTGATTCTGTGTTTTTCGGAAGCTTGGGCGCAAACCCGAACTATCTCCGGCAAAATCACTTCAAGCGAAGACGGCACCGGAATGCCCGGCGTCAATATTATCATAAAAGGAACCCAAAAGGGTACTACCACCAATGCTTCTGGTGCTTATTCGCTAGAAGTAAGTGGCAGTAATCCAGTCCTTATCATCTCCTTTGTAGGATATACAGCCCAAGAAATCGCCGTCGGAAATCGCAACGTGATAGACGTATCACTTACTCCCAGTGCCGAAAACCTCAAAGAAGTAGTAGTAACGGCCCTAGGCATCAAACGCGAAGAAAAATCACTAGGATATTCGGTAGGAAAAGTAGACGGAAAAGAACTCAATCGAGTAGCCCAAGAAAACGTCCTCAATGCCATGGCAGGAAAAGTAGCGGGGGTTACCATTAGTTCTACAGGAGGTACAGGCTCATCCGTAAGTATGATTATTAGGGGTGCCACTTCTCTCAGCAGCGATAATCAACCTCTTTTTGTGGTAGATGGCGTGCCTCTTGCCAATACACTCAACAATATCAGCCAAGTAGGAAACGATAATAAGGCTGATTTTGGAAATTCAATCTCTAACCTCAACCCCGACGATATTGAAAATATTTCTATTTTGAAAGGGCCAAGTGCCGCCGCCCTCTATGGCTCACGGGCGGGAAATGGGGTGGTACTTATTACCACCAAAAATGGCTCTAAAGCCAAAAAAATGACGGTTTCGATTACTTCTAATACCGTTTTTGATAAACCCTTCAAATTTTTGAAATGGCAAACGCAATTTGGTCCAGGGCAATTTTCGGCTATTCCTCCCTCAGTAAGTGGAAATCCTCTCACCAATCCTTTCGGTAAACTCATTCAAGAAGAAGTAGGCGCTACTTACGGAGCAGCCCTGGACAAAGGATACTCGGAAGTACAATGGAATAGCCCCCTTGATGCCAATGGCAAGCCTATGGCGATGCCTCTGGTATCTCATCCCAATAATGTAAAAAACTTTGTCCAAACAGGTATTACTACGACCAACGGCGTATCAGTCGCCAATAGCAACGACAATTACAGCTACCGTCTCTCTTACTCTAATATGCAAAATAGAGGGATTGTTCCTAATTCAGATTTGTTTAGAAACTCGTTGAATCTCAATACTTCTATTAAAGTAAGTGAGAAAGTACGGCTTAGTACCAATATGGACATTAGCCGCTCCAACTCCAACAATCGCCCTGCCGGAAACCGGGGTACCAACCCCCTTCAATGGGCCTATGCGGTATCGCCTCATATCAATATTACGGATATGAAGGACTATTGGGTACCCGGCCAAGAAGGGCTTCAACAACGTTCGCAAGCAAAAGGTATTTACAACAACCCTTATTTCCTAGCTTATGAAGTCAACAATGGTTTTAACCGCGACCGTATTTTTGGGAATGTACGCGCAGATTGGCAAATCACGTCCGATTTGAGCTTGATGGGAAGGTACGCCGTTGATACGTATAATGAGCGCCGTGAACTCAAAGTAGCCAATAGCTATACCAGCGACCCTCGCGGTGCTTATGGTATTATCAATTTGGCCAATTTTGAAAGTAATGCCGACTTTTTGGCTACTTACAAAAAAGATTTGCAAAACTTTAGCTTGTCGATTTCGGCGGGAGGAAATGCTCGTTATCAGAAAGGTTCAAACGTCACAAACGCTACCAAATCTGGTACAGGCCTTATCGTACCTGGAGTATATACTATTCAAAATATCGCTCCTGCCAACTTGGACTATAACAGTACGTGGTTTCAACGGGCCATTTATAGCGTGTACGGCTTAGCCAATATCGGCTTCAAAGACATGATTTTCTTAGACGTGACAGCCCGCAACGACTGGTCGAGTACCCTTCCAGCGGCCAATCGCTCCTATTTTTATCCTTCGGCTTCTTTGAGCTTGTTGGTCAACGAAATGCTGCCCTTGTCAAACCAAATCAGCTTGTTGAAACTCCGCACGGGCTTTGCACAAGTGGGTAACGATGCCAATCCTTACCAACTCCTAGGAACCTTGGGCAATGCAGGTGCTTGGGACGGTGTTCCGCGTCTTAGCACTCCTGGTACGTTGCTTATTTCTGATTTGAAACCCGAAATCGTGACTTCATTTGAAAGTGGTATCGACCTCAATTTGTTTAAAAACCGCTTACGCTTCTCTGGTACTTACTACACTGTCGAAAACCGTAACCAAATATTGAGTACCAAATTGCCTCCTTCGTCGGGTTATTCTCTCAAAAACATCAACGCTGGTTTGCTCGTAAGCAAAGGATTTGAGCTAAGCTTGGGTGGTACGCCTCTCGACAAAAACAACTGGCGTTGGGACATCAATGCCAACTGGACCCGCAACCGTACCACTATCAAAGAACTTTCGGACGACCTTCCTTATTACACTCTCTGGACAGATGCCAAAGGGGGCGCGTGGACTTACGTAGGCGAACAAATTGGGGATATTTATGATGCTAAAATCGTAACTGTCGAAAACAAAGAATCGCCTTACTATGGCTATCCTATCTTGGATCAAACCGGAAAATGGCAATCTATCGACGCCATCAACACCCGCAACAAAATCGGGAATTTCAATTCCAAATTCAACATGGGATTGCAAACCTCTATCGCTTACAAGGGGTTCAGCCTCAACCTCTCATTTGACTGGCGACATGGTGGCGACTTTGTTTCACAAACGTATCGCTATGGTGAAGAAAATGGTCAATCTCAACTTTTCCTAGACAAACTCATCAACCCCAATGGCCTCACAGGACAAGCATTGAGGGATTATTTGGTAGCTAATCAAGACGAACTCATTCGTATTCATGGCAACTATTTCCCACTCGTGGGAGGGCCTACACCTGATTATGGCGGCTATCCTTTCAAGTACGGCCCCTACACTTTGCCACATGGCGGGGTGTTTATTCCGGGGGTGATTGCCACAGGTTATGATGCCAACGGCAACCCAACAGGCTTCAAAGAAAACCTCGGCGGGCCGGGTACTGCTATCTTGCCTTTTGCGGGTAGTACCGCTTGGTCTTTCACAAGAGCCTTCCTCTACGATGCTTCTTACCTCAAACTAAGAGAGGTTTCGTTGGGTTATGATTTACCGCAAAATTGGATTAAAAAAGTAGGTCTCCAAAATGCTAACTTCTCGGTTTATAGTCGCAACATCATCTTGTGGACCGCTGCCAAAATCAACATCGACCCCGAAACTGCCTTCCAAATGGAAGCTGGCGTACAAGGCGGTGGTAGTCAATTCAAGCAGGGTATTGAGCGCTACAATGTCAACCCTTGGGTGATACCGGTCGGATTTAAACTTGGACTTACATTTTAAGAAAACATAAACGACCGTTTAGGCGGTTAAGAAAGATGATGAAAATGAACAAATTCAAATCTATATGCTTGGTGGTTTTGTTTTCTTGTACGGTATTTTCTTGTAAAGATTTAACCGTACTCAACGAAAACCCCAACGGCGTCAACCCCGAAACTGCCAATCCCAACTTGGTGCTGTCAACGGTATTGACCGAAACAGGCAAAGCATTTGTAAACTTAGGCTATCAGGATATTGCAGGGGTGATGCAACACACCCAAAAAGACGGCTGGAGTGGTGGCCACAATGAGTACGACTGGGGAGGTAGCCAAAGCTGGGCTTCTTATTATGACATCCTGCGCAACAATCAGTATGTATATGACCGTGGCGTAGCTATCAATTCTGAACTGCATCAGGGAATTGCCCTAGTGATGAAATCAATGATGTTTGGTTTGATTACGGATTTGTGGGGAGATGCTCCTTACACCAATGCCCTCAAAGGAGCAGTAGGTGGAGCCGAAAACACTTTCCCTGCTTTCGATTCGCAAGAAACGATTTATACGGGTATTTTGGCTGACCTTGAAAAAGCCAATACGCTACTCTCCAAAAATGCATCTGAATATACAACTACCGTAGGTACGGCCGATGTGTATTATCAGGGAGCACCTGCCAAATGGCGCAAATTGGCCAATTCGCTGGCATTGCGCTATTTGATGCGCATCTCCGCCAAAAAACCCGACGTAGCCAAAGCGGGCATCGAAAAAATCGTAGCTAATGCCACCCAATATCCTATCATCACGGCTATCGCTGATGATGCCGCTATGGCCTTTGCCGGAAACAGCAACGACGACTCTTGGCCTGCCAATGCTATCTATGATGCGAGTGAGAGTAATTATCGCCGTATCAAAATGGCGGCTACTTTTGTGGACAAACTCCTTGCCCTCAAAGACCCACGCTTAGGAGTATGGGCCAACAAAGTCAAAATTCAATTGGTAGTAGACCCTTCTCTTCCTGCTGGAACGGATAAAATCGACGGCAACAAACGCTATCTCTCTCCCGACAAAGTGGCTGGAAAAGAGTACAATACCAATGAATACGTAGGACTCCCTACGGCTATGCTGGGCGGTCCGACCTACAATCTTAGCCCCACAGCTGAGCAAGGTGCCAACAACCCTCACGTATCGTGGCTCAACGACATCTACCGCCAAGCCAAGGGGCCTTTGCTCAAATCTCGCCTGATGTCGGCGGCAGAAGTACGGTTTATTTTGGCAGAAGCAGCCCTAAAAGGCTGGGCCGTAGGTGATGCCAAAACACACTATGAAGCAGGCGTAAAAGCATCTCTCGACACGTGGGGGCTTACTAGTAGCTATGCCACTTATATCGCGGGAGCCGATGCTAAATACAACGGAACGCTGAAACAAATCATCGAACAAAAATGGATTGCTAGCTGGACTGCTGCTACTGAAGCATGGTTTGACTATCGCCGTACTGGCTTCCCAGAGCTTAAACCTGGCCCGCAAGCCAAACGTAAAGTATTGCCAGTGCGCTTTTATTATATGCTAGATGAACGTAATCTCAATAAAACAAATGCCGAGGCTGCTATGAGCAAACTTGAAACTACCAACTATTCGGAGGCCGATGGCAAAAATAGCCCTTGGTCGAAGCCGTGGGTACTACAAGGAACGGGTAAGCCTTGGTAATTTTTTTGGGTTAGTTAATTGGAAAAAAGGTGGATACTCTCCACCCTTTTTTTATTTTTTTGAATACATTATTTATGAACAAAACCTCTCTATGTATATCTAAACCATGAAATTCTTTGCTTATTTATTATCTTTTTTAGCGACTTTCAACGCATTGGCACAGGACTTTAAGGCCGCTGCTGCTTTACGAAACATTACCCCCAACCCGCTCCTTCCCGCTTCGGGAGGAATAGGAGTGCCGAAAAAAACAACCGAAAAGAAAGGGGAGTTGTTTGCAAGAGTATTAGTCTTAGAAAAAGGTACGACACGCGTAGCCATCGTAAGTGTAGATAATTTAGGTTGGTCTTCCGTTTTGGGGAATCGTTCGCGGGCTTTAATCAAAGGTATTCCTCCCGAAAATGTTTTGATTGGCTGTACCCACACCCACAGTGGCCCCGATGCTTATGCTTTCCCCGACCAAAACGGCAAAACTTCTGCTGACCTCAATTACCTTGAGGATTGTGTAAAAAAAATCGCCGAAGCTGTAAACGAAGCTGTTTCAAAATTGGAACCTGCCACGCTCAAAATTGCGGTAGGAGAAGCAAAGGGAAAAATTGCCTACAACTACTACGCCGACCAACTATACGACCCTCGCTGTGGGGTGATTCAGGCTATTTCAAAAACCGGGAAACCCATTGCTACATTGGTAAACTATGCGATTCATCCCGAGGTGATTGGCTCAGGGAGAGGCATCATGAGCCCTGACTTGTGCGGGCCTCTTTACGACCGTATCGAAGCCAAAGGAGGGGGAATGGCTATTTTTGTGAATGGTGCACAAGGAGGAATGGTCACTGCCGACACCCGACGCGAAGCAGGTACCGAAGCCAATACTTGGGAAGAATGCATTCGAATCGGGGAACTACTGGCCGACGAAGCCCTGCGTATCGTACAAGACGCACCTACTTTGTCAAACCCTGCCCTCTACTCCACTGCCCGCACGATTACATTTCCGGTAGATTCTGATTTGATGAAGTATATTCTTCAAAATTCACCGCTCAAACACCCCAACGCCAAACCCAACGAAGTATCGACTCAGCTCAATCTATTGAACATTGGCCCCGCTCAGGTATTGACGATTCCGGGGGAAGCATTACCCAATATTGGCTTTTATCTCAAAAGAAATATGAATACCAAGTACCCATTTCTATTTGGGCTTACCAACGACGCCTTTGGCTATATGCTTACCAAAGTTGATTTCAATAGCTTTAAAAGATACGAATACGTGAGCCGCACGAGTTTGGGCGAAATGACGGGCGAAATCTACATAGACCAAGCTCTTAAACTAGTCAAAGAAAGTCCCAAACCTCAGTAATTTGACAATGTTGAATATACACGCCTTCAGTGGTATAATTGTCAAGTTCAACCAAGTTCCCCTGATATTTTCAAATTGTCACATTAATCATAACTTCCTCAATTCCTAAAATCCCATGTACAAATCATTTTTAGTTCTAATAATCGTTAGCTTGGTGAGTATTTCTCATCCCAAAGCCCAAGGCACCATTACTCCCGAAACCGCCCTTAAAAATTATATCAACAATGGTGATAATACTTTCACTTGGGAATTAAAAGATTCTTTTACGCAAGGCGACATCACAGGTTATAATCTTCTGCTGACTTCTCAAAAATGGCGTGGCATCACTTGGCGACACCAACTGACCCTTTTGGTTCCCAAAGAAAATACCCACGATGGCGCTATGCTTTTCATCACGGGCGGTTCTAACAAAGACGAACAACCCAACTGGAGCAAAAGCGATAAACTCTGGCCTACTTTAGCAGGAGTTGCCTCTAAAAATAAAGCCATCGTGGCATTGCTCAAACAAGCCCCTAATCAGCCACTTTATGGCAACCTTACCGAAGATGCACTCATCTCTTATACTTTACACAACTTCAAAAAAGACGGAGATTACAGCTGGCCTTTGCTCTTTCCGATGGTCAAATCGGCCGTAAAAGCAATGGATGCCGTGCAGGCTTTCGCCAAACAGAAGCTCAATCATGACGTCAAAAACTTCGTAATTTCGGGAGCTTCCAAACGAGGCTGGACTACTTGGCTTTCGGCGGCAATTGATGATAGTCGTGTGAAGGCGATTGGCCCGATGGTCATCGATATGCTCAATATGCCTGCCACGCTCGATTATCAGCTCAAAACCTACGGTGCTTACAGCGAACAAATCGAAGATTATGTAAAACTAGAGATTCCTCAAACCGCCAATACTCCCCAAGGCAATGCCATCACTACCATGGTGGACCCCTACTCTTACCGCGCCAAATTGACCGTTCCGAAGATAATCTTCATCGGTACCAATGATGAATACTGGACCGTCGATGCTATCAAGCATTATTATGACCAAATTCCCGGTCAAAATATGATTCACTACGTACCCAATGCCGGCCACGACTTAGGCGGCGGAAAACAGGCCATAGAAGCACTGAGTGCGTTTTTTGGCACTACTATCAACAATCAAGCTTACCCCACTCCTACTTGGAATGCAAAAGCCAGTAAAAAAGGGGTAAAAGTAAACATCAAAACCGCCCCTGCTGACCTAGTAGATGCCATTGTATGGTCGGCTACTTCTACCGACAAGGATTTTAGAAACGAAAAGTGGAGTAGTCGCAGTCTAGGAGTTTCCAACACTTCCAATATCAAATTGACCGAATCTTACGCTGACAGTGGTTACAAAGCTTTTTATGTGGATTTGAAATACAAAGACCCTAACGGTGGTACCTATACCGTAAGCACGAGAGTATTTTTGACCGAACCCAAGAAAATACTTTAGGTAATATTGCAACACTTTCACCCAACTTTGATTCCCCGACATTGATTGTCGGGGATTTTTTTTGAATGTACCTTTCCAAGGCTATGCACCTTGGAAAGGTTGGTTTAAACGCTTATTAGTAACTTCTACTTCACGATTAGTAGTTTTTTGGTCACTTGCTTACCTTCAGACTGCCAACGTAAAGTATAAGTTCCGCTTGGTACTTTGGATAGATCTGTTTTATCTTCCTTATAGATTAAAAAAGTAAATTTTTATTGTAAACTATAAAATGGGGCATTCCTCCGTAAAAGCATGACACCCTAGATATTTGAATAACTTACCCTATATTCGGAGCTTAAAAAAACACGCCTTCAACAGGGATATTTTATAGTATAATTGAAATCGCTGGTGCCGATTTTGTCTGCGATCAACTTCGTCTTTCAGTAGTTTGAAAGGGTGTATTTAGGTTGGAACTTCTGAGCTAGTAGTATTTCTACACTGTATCCTAAGGTAAATAATAACAAGATTAAAGTTCTTTTCATAGTACTAGGTGCTTTAGTCAATTTTTGTAATTTTGTCAATAACAATAAAATTCATATAACCTATTGAAAAAGTAGGGCATCCTCGGCATTCAAATACCCTGCCTGATATTCGGTATTTAAAGCGTGAAGGTTTATTTAGAATATGGGTGTTTTCGTAATTTGCAAATTGATCCATTTGGTAGGGACAAATAAAAAGAGTTTCTTGAGGGCCTATTACGAAGCCATCGTTTCTATCCAAATCAGCGGGTACATTCTTAATAGTTTTGAGGTACTTGAATTTTTGGTTGTCTGGTCCACAGGCGGTGGGGTCTTTTTTATGACAGCTGATATTCAACACTACCAATAGACTAATCATGTAAAAGATACCACATCGTGAAGCATTTGGTTTTTTTTCTAGATTATTCATGTTTTTAGAGGTAAAATTGTTGATAAAACAACAAATAACATTTTTAATTGCTCCATAGATTTAAGGTTTTAAGAAAGAAAAATAGAATTGTTTCATCAAAAAGCAGAGCGTTTCAAACGAGGAATAAACTGACAAAAGTAGGGATACTCTTCAATATAGGTTCTGTAAAAAATGGTTGTGTATTAGATGTGGTAAATAGAAGGTGTTATAGCACCTAAAATATTGCAGCCTAACCAGTCAAAAAAACACTTTGTTTAGAGATTGATAATAAAGCAAAAGTAGGACATCGCTCTTTGCATTGTCAATACTGGATTTCCAGTATTTTTTATGGATTTGTGTGGAATTTCAGATATTTGATTCCCAATATTTCAAACTAAAATCACTTCCATTTTTGCCCCAAACCCTTGAACTCAATTTGACGAAATACGAGATATTCAGTATATTCTTTGGGCTGCTTGATTGCCACTATCGTTTAGTTTATGATTTGGTAAAAGATGCTTTTTTTACCAAATCATAATTTCCCAGCACAGCCTAAGAGTTACTCAAGATAAAAATCGGAAGGAGGCAGCTTTCTAACATTTTCATATTTTTGGCAAATACTTTCTATCATAGTTGAAAGTTCTTTTGCTTTTGCTACTGCAATAAAATCAAAAGGATAGTAGCAAGGAGAGCAATACGATATTACAGATATAGATTTATTATTAAAGATTGTTATTGTTGTTTCTGAAATAGGCAACTCCCATTGAAGTGAAAAAAAATCACTTTCCCTTTCCTTAAGAAGAATGTTATTTTTATTGAGATAATTCACAATAATTTCTTTGTCTTTTTTGGAAAGATTAAAGTATGCTTTTTTGTTTCCTTCTTGTAAGAAAATTTCGTATATACCATTCTCTAAATCTATTTTACGAGTCTCACCTTCAATAAGGATATTTAAACTCTCAATATCAACTTTTCTTTTTGAACAGGAAAGCATGAAAATACATAATACTCCAATAGCTATACGATTCATTTTACTTATATATTTTAAATAAAATATTTAGACACCAATAAAACACATATTGATATGCTTTTGAACTCTAAGACAACACCTTGATTTACAAATATTTAATCTCCATAAAGAAAACTTATAGGTTGTTATCAAGCCCTCGATTTCTTCGGCACTGGCCGACTTACCCATTTAGGTTGGTCATTAGCGGTAGAGGTTTGTCCAAGTGGATTGGGTAACAACCCACACAAATCAAAATTGTTTGAGGTAGTGATACACAAAGGTCATAATAAAACCATAATTACCAGTGTACTCAAACTTTTTCTCCATGTATTTTTTTGCGCAAGGATTAGCCTGTTTTGTGTTTTGGGTCGTACTATTTCAAACATCGCTTTAGAAACAAAGTATGAAAAAACAAGTTTTGGCATTGGCGGTGATAGCGTGCGCCCTCAGTGCGTCTATCACTCCCCGTAAGGTGAAAGATATCAAAAAAGATTTTCTTAATAGTGCTTCTCCTACGGTATTGGTGGCGTCTCATCGAGCCGTGCATCATATCCTACCCGAAAACTCCATCCCGGCGGTAGAGGAGGCGATTCGCCTTGGGATTGACATCATCGAAATCGACGTCAAAGTTACTACCGACGGCGTGCCTATACTGATGCACGACGGAAAAATCAACCGCACTACCGACGGTCAAGGCAACCCCGAAGAAATGTCGTTTGCGCAGTTACAGCAATATAACTTGGTAGTAAAAGGCGAAAAAACGCCTCACAAAATCCCCACTTTAGAGCAGATTTTGCGCTTGGCCAAAGGCAAAATTCTAGTGGATTTGGATTTAAAAACCGACCGTCTCGGACCGGTGATGGATATTGTCAAAAAAACAGGAACCGAAGACATCGTTTTTTTCTTCGATAGTGACTACAATTCGCTCAAATATGTGGACAACATCAGCAAAAAATACATGCTCATGCCCCGTGCCCACTCCCTAGCCATGGCCGACTCCGCTCTCACGCTTTTTAAACCAGAAGTAGTACACATCGATTTTTCTTTTTATACGCCCGAAGTAACCCAACTCATCAAAAAACGCGGCGCTAGAATCTGGATTAATGCTTTGGGTAAAATAGATGTTTTATTACGAAATGGTCAACACGAAGAAGCCCTTCAGCAATTGCTCCAACACGGTGCTAATGTCATCCAAACCGATGAACCTGAGTTGCTAATGAAGCTTTTGAAAGAAAAAAAAATGCATATCTAATAATTTTGAAAAGCTAATCCGAATAGCCCATTTAAAACCAATTACCCATTGAATATCAATAACTTACAACTCTTAAAGATTTTTTTTCAAGAAGAAAAAATACCACTTTCTTACCCCAATATTAACAAATTGTAAAATTATGCAAAAAGCTTCCGAATGGATAGCCTTTTCTGAATAACACTAAGTATATAGGTATATGACCAAGACAACGTAATGAATCAGAATCGCTCCGAATATTTGATTGGAAAGCTCTTGAGCAATGAGCTGTCGATAGACGAGCTAGATGAGTTTTTGGAGGGTCTTGGTGCCAAAGAGATGTCAGACGAATACACGCATGTTTTTGAGCAATACTTCAATCAACTGCTCGCCCAAAACAATAATAAAAGCACACCCCATACCAAGTAGGTGTCTTTCTCCCAAAAGTTAGTATGAACTATAAACTATTGTCTTCACTATTATTAGGATTGTCGGGTGGAGTTGCGGGGCTTCTTTCCTGTAAAAGTACCGCCACTTTCCCTACCACTGTGCCTACTGTCGAAAATGTGATGGATGGAGCCGTAACTCGTCTGTACGACAAACTCACCCCCGCCCAGCTTGACACCGTTTCGCAGCCTTATTTATTAAACTTTTTGGACGAAACCGAAAAAAACTCCCTTGCTACTCAGTATTGGACTTTTGACGTCAATGTGCCAGTAGTTGTGTCGCTCATGCGCCACCAAGACCAAAAAGTAGTCCCATTTTGGCTCGAAAAAAGTGGTTTTAAGAAAACCTCACTCCTCGTCAAAAACGAAGAATACACTTACGAAGTATGGCAAAAAAAATACGACAAGGGCAGAGTGGAGCTAGGAGTCAATGGATTTGACAAACATCGCCCGGTGTATTTTTTGAGTGTAGGTGCCCAAAAAGACGGTGATAAAGTCGAAATCACTAACGTATTTCCCGAAAACCAAACCTTCGCCGAAACCAAAGTAGGTGCTTTCACTTACCACGATTGGGATGATTTGGTACTTACGGAAGTTCCCAACGAACTCGCGGGCGAAATTCTTTTCCAAACCATCCGTGGCCGTGCCCGCGAAGCGCACATGGTGGGGGCTTTCCGACAAACGCCCTACCCTTCGAGTACCAAACCCGATCAAGTGCTTCTTACTTGGAGCAACGACCCCACCACAAGCGTAAGCATTCAATGGCGTACACAGCCGACGGTAGCTAGTAGTCAAGTACAGTACTGGTCAGCGGCTTCGGCCGATACGCTCAAAACCGCCGCCGAGGTGTTTAAGATGGAAGACCGATTGCTCCGCAACGACCGTTATATTCATCGTTTTACGGCCAAACTTAGCGGCCTTACCCCTGCTACCACTTACTATTACCGCGTAGGTTCGCCCGAGAAGGGCTGGTCAGAGGTAGCGTCGTTCAAAACGCAAGCTACTTCGCCCGAAGCATTTTCTTTTATTTGGTTTGGAGATACGCACAAATCGCCCGATTGGGGCAATATGGCCCGTCAGACGCTTACGCGCCACCCCGAAGTTTCGTTTTATTCAATCATCGGCGATTTGGTAAGTACTGGTCTAAATCGCGACGAATGGGATGAGTTTTTTCATCATTCTGGCTCGATTTTTAGCCAAAAGCCATTGATGCCCATTCCCGGCAATCACGATAGTCAGGATGGCTTAGGAGCAGCGATGTACCAAAATACGTTTGATTTGCCCACCAATGGCCCCGATAAACTTCCCAGCGAAAGAACGTACGCGTTTCAATACCAAAATGCGCAGTTTTTGATGATAGACGGGACTTTCCCGATTGATGCCCAAACCAAATGGATAGAACAACAGCTTGCCAATTCGAAAGCCAAGTGGAAATTTGTAATGGTACATTTCCCTCCTTACAACTTTGAAGAAGACTATGCCCAAATCCGCAAAGAATGGGGAGTACTCTTTGACAAATACCACGTGGATATGGTCATGAGTGGTCACGTTCACTACTATATGCGGAGCAAACCCATGCGCGCCGAAAGAGCCGTTGAGAGTCCCGCTCAAGGCACGATTTATACCATTTCGATTAGTATTCCGAGCAAGCACACTTACTGGCCCGAAGAGCCTTATGCGGCGGCTCGCTTTCAGAGCGGCCCCGTGTATCAGCACCTCAAAATCGACAACAATCAGCTTATCTATCGATGCTTAGATACCAATGGCAAAGTAAAAGATGAGCTAAAAATCACAAAAGAATAACCTCCTCTATCTGTTTATAATTTCTAAATGCCAAGGCCGCCCTGACAAGGCGGCCTTGCTTCAATTAAGAATCAAATCCTTCCCCCTCCTACTCAACACATCCAAGCGATAGTTCTCTCACTATGTCGGGGCTTATTGCGGTTGTTATGTATTTGTAGTTATGTCGTCCCATTCTTGATTCTGGTGTTGTATTAACCAATTCAGTGCATAGTGTCTTTCATAGATTACGCTTGGGTTAAGTCCACTTGGGGCTGATTCGTTTTTAACCCTTGCATTTACACAAGCCCAATTTAATCGCAAAATCAAATCTGCTTGGTCTAATATTTCTTCCTTTGTTCTTAGTCTTGCGATATTTCTAAATTCTTGTTCTGTTTTTGAGAATAAGTGACCAACATCCTCCCCGATATTACAAAGCTTGGTAGGCAATTCTAGGCTATCAATTATTGACAATGACCAAAGCAAAGTATGATAACTTTCTGCTCTCCAATTTGCATTTGCTATTTCTTGTTGAGTTGGATTTTCCTTTTCATCAAATACTCTTTCAGCAGGACTAAGTTTAGACTTTACGCTATATTTTTTCGCAAATCCCTCCAATAATTCCTTTTCAGTCCCTTCACTTTTTAGTTCTACATAACATAAAGCAATTGCTCTATCGACAACTTCATCTTTTGACCTAATTTTTACTGTTGTCTCAGACTCAACAAAAAGCGAGTTAGGGTTTTTATAAATGGGAATATTGTTTTCACTACAAACCATTTCGGATTTTTGTCTTCTTCTTTTTTGGTCTTCCAAAATAGTCAATTGTTGGGCTTCAAAATATTTAGATTCAACTTTTATTTCTAAGTCTGCTATCTCACACTTTCCTTGTCCGTCAATGATTAGTTTTAAATTTTTATCTAAAAAATGCTGTCCGTTTGATCTACTAATGATAGTGTTTGGTTGAACAAAAAGAAAAGCATCAAATGACTGTGCCATACTGTATATCAATTCTTTCAAATCTTTTGTCTGACCTTTTAGCTGTATAACCGAAAACTCACAATTTATGGTTGTAATCTTTTGCAAAAGCCGTTGTTTTATGTCTTCATTTGAGGTGGGCAATGATGATATGAACCCATACAGCCCTTTCAAGTTTTGAGATAGTGGGCAAACATCCCCCTGTAAAAGTTGATAGGAAGGTTTCTGCCTTTGTCTATAACCAATCTTAAATTTGCTTGAAGAACTAAAAAGTCCTCCTTTAATTTCTAATTCAGCGGTATGAAATTCGTCTTGATTTCCAATTGTCAAATTTGCTTTCGGATATTTCTGTTTCAGCATATCAACAATGCTATCAAATCCAAGATAGTGAGAATAAATTGTACAAATCATTTATTATTGTTAAATTTTAGTGAGCTGTCTGTTAGCCTTACCACCATTGCTTTACGATCTGGTGATGTGGCGATTTTTTTAGTAAAAGTTCAATAGAACAACAAATATTAAAGCTTGCATCCCAAAATCTTTCAGAATTTTATAGAAGCATCGCTTCAGGTATACAGTTTAGCTGTCATATTGCCAAATTGATGTTACCAATTCGTTGTTTTTTACTTGGTTGCATTTATCCACTTTTTCACAATTTCTATCAAGTATGCTTTGGCATTTTCAATATCTGCCATACTTTTAAAAGTTGCGATTGCTCTATCGTTTTCTTTCCAGATTAATAGTTTAGAACTGTCGCCAATCAATTTGGTTTCGGGTTGTTCTTGTTTTTTTACTCCCCGATGAAAGATAATTTGAATTTGTTTTATTGTGGGTGGTTGTATCCTCATCGTGATTCTGTCTTCGTCTCCGACGCTATAATTAGGCCCATTCCACTTTATGGTTTCAGTCAAGTTGTTGTCCGCTGACATAATACAAACTCGTAATTGCTCTATTTCCTGTCTAAGTGAATGATTTTGTTCGTCCAAAAAAGCTGACACTTTACTATCTAGGTGATTTTTTTCTTTTGCCATACAATATTAGAAGCAGTTTTCTTTATCAATACTTGATTTTTGGGTTGAGTTTTTCAAACTCCTTGGTCAGTCTATTTTTATGGTCGTCAAATGCACAAACTCTGCTACTACCTTCTGTCAAACCAAATTACACAAGTTCTTCAGTAATTTTACCATTGTCGTTTGTATGGTGTGTTTCTAAAATTACTACCAAACGGTTTGGGTATTACTGAAGGTGGGGGTTTTAGCACAAAAGTTCAATCGAAGTACGAATGTTGACCCTTGTACACATATCCAATCGAAGCCGTTCACCACCAATCTTGGCAATACCTTGTTAGCACCAGTGCCTTTTTAGTCGTCTATATCCTCATCTATAATCGTCTCTGGTTTATATTCTTCGCAGAAAGTGTAAAACTTATCTGCTGTTTCTTTGTCCCAAATAATTAAGCGTTCATTGTCTAATAAACCAAGTATTTTCTTGTAAATGTTTTGTGTGTCGTCTGTAAGTGCAATTATTAAAATGCAAGATGTCCTTGTAACAATCGTGTAAGAAAATTCAAAAACTTCTTTCTCAAATTCTAGTGGAATTCTTGTTGACCAAAGCACACATTCCTTTTCAAGTCCTTTTAAACTTAGAATTGTATCTGTTTCGCAAGTAATTCCTTTCTTGCTAATTTCTTTTAGAAGTTCGGTGTCTTTTTCAAGTATTGTGATTTTAGTAAGGTCGTATATTTTATAATAGTTAAAAACTTGTTTCACTTTTTCAGCTACTTCAAGAAATGTTTGCCCATAAATAACAATAGGTCGTGAACCTGGTGGCGAACCTTTGTATGGTGTTATGTCTGTAACGCCTTCATCATTTCCAAATCGTTCAGCAATGGCTTCGGAAAGTTTTTTTATACTTTCGCTTATTCTTACAGGCAAACGATATGAACCTTCTAAACGGTAAAATTGTCGTCTGCTCATTCTGTCATCTCTTGGAACTTTAGCGGCTGTCCCTAAATGAATTGATTGAGCTAAATCACCTGCAATTGTCAAGTTGTTTGGGTCTTTAATCATTGAATAGAAAATTTCAAAGTCTGCTTCTGTGCAGTCTTGAAACTCATCAACTAAAATATAGTCATAATTTAGTGGTAAGCTGCCCGATTTAAGTTTCGAGTAAAAATATTGTCGTCTCAAAGTGAAACTTTGAATATTTTCACTGTGCATTCTTTGGGCGTATGCAGTCAAACATTTCCACGCTAACTTTCGTCTGTCGCTATTTTTCTGTAATGAGGGATTGTTACCTCTTCCTTTTCGTGTTATTGTTAAATACGTATCTTCTCCTTTTGTAATGCCAACTTGCAAACCATAAATAACACGATGATATTCCTCAAATAAAAAATCAGGGTTTAAAATATTGTCGAATCTATCATTAAGAATCTTTTCTTCTTGTTTTACTTTTTGAATAATCTCACGCAACACTGCAAAATGTTCTTCGTGGTTTACAAGTCCGTTATATTTAACACCTCCAAGCAATTTTGGCAACATGTCAAAGTGCAATAATCTAATATTAGTATGAGTGGAATTGATAAAAGTAAAATGACTTGATTTGTCGTTGTAACCATAGAAATTGATGTCGTAGTGAATTTTGAATTTCGTGTTGTCAAGTAAATCTTTTAGCCATTCAGCTAATTTTCCAATAAGTCCTTTATTAAAAGTTGTAACAAGTATTTTTAAGTTGGGAGAATACTTTGATTGCTCAACTATATTTTTAATTTTTTCAGTAACGACAATACTTTTCCCGCAACCTGCGGGGCCAACAATAATTGACGGTGTTTCCGAATTTCTTGCAGCTCGTTTTTGCTTGTCATTTAATTTAATATCTCTGCGAACCGTTATTGGTGGATTGTAAAGATTTAATGAGGAAATGGTTTTAGTACCGTATGAAAATGTAAGTTCTGCAAATTGTTTATTTAGAATTACGCCGTAATGGCTGTTATCAGTCCAAAACGATTGTCTTTGTAATTCGCTAATGCCAAATTTGTTTCCTAATGCTGTTCTTACTTCATTTATTTGATTTAGATTTCCACGAAACAACAAATTTGCATCAGACACTATTTGAGAATTAAATCCTAACTGTTGAAATTCATTAACAACAGAATTGACAAATGGAATTTTTTCGGACTGACTTGAGGTCAAAAGCAAAACGGTATTTGGTTTATACTTGTTTACTAAAGCCTTGAAATCATTTGCAATTTCTGTCTTGTTGTCTGACGCATCAAAAAGGTAACTTGCCGCTAAAATTGGGTTTAAAGTTTCTAAATCTCTTTCGTTGTTCCAAGAATTGACTTCATATTCAACAATGAAATTTTTGTCAATTTCAGGATAAAATTTTAAAAACTCTTTCCATAGATATTCCTTGTTATAGTTGAGCATAAAAGGACTTGTATCTATGTTTATTATAGTAATTCTTGGTGGTTTTTGTCCAAGACGTATTAATCCTGCATAAATCAAACCTAAGCCCCACTGAATTGCTCCCGCACCTGCACCTAAATCAAAAACTTCAATGTTTTGCCCTTGTTGTTCTAAAATTTTATCACGGAAAAATGAAAGAAAAGTGTTTATTCTTCGTGGGTGATACCAAAGCGAGTAAGCAAAAGCCGTGTTTGGTCTATCATAACACAAATCTTTTCCTCTGACTAAGTTATAGCTTTCAATGTGACATAACTTTAAGTCATATTGAAAATTTGGTTCTGTTTTGTAGTCTTGATAATATTGTTTTGCAGCGTTTGCAATTGCCTTGTCAATATTTTGCTGCTCGGCTTTTAACCATTCAGTAAGTTTATTTTTCATAGGCAACTAAATTGGTGCAAATCCTTGTTTGCCTTCACCCAACCAAGGAAGTTCTTTTCTAAATGTTTCTACTACTTGTAAGTATTTTTCATTACTCCAATTCATTTTTTTTATTTGCTCCAATGCACTTTCTCTTGTACTTGCAACAAACTTTCCTTTTTCTGCGTGGAATGGTTGTACAATAAATTTTTTTACACCTGTGCTTAAAAGTTCTTCGGTAAAACTTCTTGCGTTTTGTATTGGCAAAAGCGGTGTCATTGTAATACAAGTTTGTATTCCCGCTTCTGTAACTTCTTGAATTGCCTTCAGTCGTGATTTATTTGATGGACAAAGCGGTTCAAATGCTTTTCTCACATCTTCGCTGTCGGTTGTTACTGTCATATTCACTTGTGCAATTTCAAATTGCTTTAGCAAGTCAATGTCTCTTGTAACGTAAGGGCTTCTTGTCTGAATTACTAATCGAGGTTTGTGATACTTCAAAAGTTCTTTTAAAATACTTCTTGTCAATTCAAGTTGCTTTTCAATTGGCTGATATGGGTCTGTTACGCTACTTATATATATTGTTTTGTCGACTAGAGGCTTTTTACGCCACTTCATAAGAAGTTGTAAAGCATTTTCTTTTACTTTCAACCAATTTCCCCAATTTTCTCTTTCGTCTGACGAACGAGCAAAAAATGCTGCATAACAATAGTTACAACCAAAAGAACAACCTGAATATGGATTTAAAGTGTAGTCATACGCTTCCATAAATCCTTTAGCTTCTGTCAGAATGCTAGCTGACTGCACATATTGAATGTCCGCTTGACCGATTTTTTCTTTTCGGTTTTTGTTTTGTTCGTTCTCTATGTCACTAAAAAGGTCTAGTGTCATTTCTTATTTACAGTTTATCTGTCTTGGGCATTGGTGCCAACCTCCCCGTAAATATACCTAATTTCGTTTATACCTCCTATGAGAGGGGTAAGGTCTTCTGAGATTATTTTCCGGGGTTCAAGATGTGTCGGGAGTGGAGCTCAAAGATGGCTTATCCCTTCTTGGGTCAGTTAAAACGTGTTTCATTGTCACGCAAATAGTACATGGCTTCTCTTACAGCTTGCGTTGGGTTTTTGGGATTGAAACCCAACTCTTTTCGTGCTTTTGAAATATCAAAGTCTTGCTGAAGTCCCGAAAACATAGCGATGTCTTTGGTGGTCAACAAAGGTGCTTTACCGCTTATTTTGCTTCCAATTTCCATCAACCACGCCAACCCAAACAAAATGGGTTTGGGTACGGCGATGGGTAGTTTTATTTTCAGTTCGGGAAAAAGCTCCTGCGCGATTTTTGTGGTTTCTTTGATAGAAGTACATTTTTCATTTGCCAAAATATAACGTTCGCCATTTCTACCTTTTATAGCCGCCAAATAACACCCCTCTGCCACATCTTTTACGTCAATCCAATTGAGGGTAATGTTGGTTTCGACCGGAATTTGTTTCTTCAAAATCAAATGGATAATGTTGTAAGACACATTGAGCGGGGCAAATGCTTCGCCACCAATCATTCCTGACGGCAATACCGCCACTAGCTCAATGTCGTGTTTTTTTGCCAACTCAAACGCCAATTTTTCTCCGTCATTTTTTGAATTGTAATACATATCTCTGCGGTCGGGATTATATCCATTTTGTTCTTTGGTAGGCAGTCTGGAATAATCCAAAGCCGCCACCGAACTCACGTATACAATACGCTTTACCCCTGCTTCGGCGGCGGCCTCTATCATATTTTTTGTTCCTGAGAGATTTACGTCGTAGATTTCTTTTTTGGGGTCTTTTGCCCAAAGTTTGAAAGCTGCCCCCACGGCATAAAATGTCTCGACGCCTTGCAATGCTTTTTTCAAAGATTGCTTATCTGTGATGTCGGCTTGTACAACTTCGCAATCCAATCCCGTAAAAGGTTCTCTATTTTTGAGGTTACGAACCGACGCCCGAACAGGTACGCCTTTTTCAATCAGCAACCTTACTAAGTTGTTGCCCAAATGTCCGTTTGCTCCTGTGACCAATGCTAAATTTTGCTGTGCCATATTTTTAAAGTTTTTAATGATGGCACAAAATTCTATCGACCAAGCTTAAATCTACTTCACAAATGTTACTTAATACATTGTAAGCTAAGTTACTTTAACTATTACCCGCAGATTGACGCCGATTAATGACACTATAAAACCCTTTTTCAGCGAAAATCAGCGTTTTTAATTCAGCGCATTTCTGCGGGTAAAAAATAAAACTATTTACTTAACAATGTTACTTAATCATTTCTTTTCGTATTCGGCTCAGGCTTTTGGGGTTCATCCCCAAAAAAGAAGCGATGTATTGTAGCGGAACGTTGTGCACAATAGCAGGATAGTTGTCCATCAGTTTTTGATAACGTTGTTCTGCTGTAAGAGTAGCCAACTCCCTTGAGCGGTTTTCGTTGTAGGCAAGAGATTGTTGAAAAACCGAAATACTAAAATCTTTGAATGCAGGGCTTTGCTGCGTCAATATCTCCAAATTAGCTTTTGTAATTCTTAGCAAAGCACATTCCGTAATACATTCTAGGTTTTCGGGGGCCTTGGTCTGATGGATAAAATTGAAATAGGAGGTAATAAATCCAGGCGGACAATTGATATGAGTCGTAACTTCCTCGCCTTTGTCATTGTAGTGAAACAGCCGCACAAAGCCCGACACCACAAAATACAAGTATTTTGGGATTTTGCCTTCTTCTTCTATCACGCGGTTTTTGGGAAAAAGCACAGGTTCAAAATACTGCTCACACAAGACTTGATCGGTATCGGTGAGGGTGATGCTTTCCGCTATGAGTTTTAGTAGTTGTGCGTGCATTTGACAAAATTATGAAAATGACAAAAGTGGCGATTTTTATCATTTCGAAAGTGTTCAGAATTTAACCAAAACTGAATCTTGATAACTGTTGGGCGACTAAGCTTCCAATTTTTATCATACTAGCGATGTAGATTAGTCCGTTTTAATTGTCAAATCCTTTGAAGTTCGTTTTATTCTCGCCAATCCAGTCCTACTTGAATTACATTCTGTTCTTACAATACGCAAACTGGCTTTTTCTCTATGGTACTTTCGAAATTGTTCTGCCCAACTATTGTCTTTGAAAATTATATGATTTTGTTCGTTTGAAGTAAACTCAATTATATTTAATTCAACTCTGTTAACTTCTTTAAACCTATCTACAATAACCGAGAAAGTGTTTGGCTGTCTGTGGTCAACAACTAATTCAGTCCATTTTGACCATAAACCTGTTTCTTGACATTTTACTTGACCTTTCACTGAATTCTTATCAAAATACTCTTGTTTAACTGCTTTAATATCGTTGTGAACTGAGTTTCTACAAGCAACATAAAATAATTTTTCAGGTGTATATTTTGTATTGTTTATTAACATCAAATATGATATATACTGGCTTGATTTATCGCTATATACAATTTCAAAGCACTTAGTATTAAATTGAACTTTTGCAACTTTTATGTCTTCAATTGTTATTTCAGCTTCATTGATTTCTTCACTTTCATCAATTGATTTTTCTTCAATATTATCTTCAGCCGTTTCAAGTTCAGCTAGGTAATTCAAATAATCATAGTCCAATAAGTCGATAAGATCGTCAAAATCAGCTTCGTTTAATGATTGCCCAAAATCGTAAGAATTTAAAATGTTGCGATAATGAGTGAGTGCATCTTTTTTGAATTTGTATTCTTTATCTCCTATTTTTAAAGGTTTTCTCATTGTTGCCATCTATTTTTATAAAACAACCCTAATATCTCTACAAATATAATTAACCTCCTCTGTATCCGCTACGGAATTGGTTCATTTCCCAAATTTCGTTCCAAACTCAAATGCTCCCTCTAACCATATCCCCCAAAAAGTTTGGCTGCTTGTAATTGGCTTTCTCAAACAAAGATGACAAAAGTTGGATGATTCCTAGTACCTTAGTGTTTATTTTAACCGCATAGGTATGACTTTTGAAGAATTAAATCTCAACAAACCACTCCTCAACGCCCTCTCTGACTTAGGACTTACTACCCCTACTACGATCCAACAAAAAGTGTTTTCGGTGGTGATGTCGGGGCAAGATGTGTATGGAATCGCTCAAACAGGTACGGGCAAAACCTTTGCTTACTTATTGCCCTGCTTGCGCCAATATCAGTTTTCGAAAGAAAAAAATCCCCGATATATTATTCTGGTTCCTACCCGCGAGTTGGTGACTCAAGTGGTAGAGTCGGTCAAAAAACTATCTACTTATCTCAATCTGAGAGTAGTAGGTGTATACGGCGGTGTCAACCTAAAACCCCAAGCTTTGGAAGTCTCCAATGGGGTGGATGTACTCGTTGCCACGCCTGGCCGTTTGGTAGATTTGCTTTCGAGTGGGGTTATCAAACCCAATACCGTCAAAAAACTGATCATCGACGAGGCCGACGAAATGCTCAATTTGGGCTTCCGTGCCCAGCTAAAATTGATTTTGGACGCCCTGCCCGAAAAACGTCAAAACTTACTTTTTTCGGCCACTATCACCGAAGAAGTAGAACAATTGATGGCGCAGTACTTCAACAACCCCACCAAAGTAGAGGCCGCGCCTACGGGTACACCGCTCGACAATATCTACCAAATGGCCTATGAAGTCCCTAATTTTTATACCAAAGTCAACTTGCTAGAGCTACTGCTCGAACACGACCCCGAAATGCACAAAGTGCTGGTATTTGTGGCAACGAAGCAATTGGCCGACCAATTGTACGAGCAAGTGGAGAAAGATTTAGGCGAAAAAATCGGTGTGATACACTCCAACAAAGCCCAAACGCAGCGTTTTGAGGCAGTAAATCGCTTTCAGAGTGGCGACTGCCGAGTGCTGATTGCTACGGATGTTATTGCACGAGGCTTGGATGTGTCGGAAGTATCGCACGTCATTAATTTTGATTTGCCCGAACTTCCCGAAACCTATATCCACCGCATCGGGCGAACAGGCAGAGCCGATAAAAAAGGGATTGCGATAAGTTTTGTTACCGAAAAAGAAAAGGAACAACAAGAAGCTATCGAAAGCCTCATGAAACTCCCGATTCCCGTGCGACCTTTGCCCAAACTTCTTGAAATATCCGAAGAGCTTACCGACGACGAAAAGCCCAAAGGTTTTATGAAAACTATTGAGGTAAAAATCGTTAAGAGCGACACTTTTGGCGGAGCTTTCCACGAAAAATCAGAAAAAAATCAAAAAGTAAACGTGCGCCGCAATCACGCCAAAGAAATGATGAAAAAATACGGGAAGCCCATCAAAAAAACCCGTAAATCTTAATGCCTTAAAACAGCAAATTTCCACCA
>VFQQ010001963.1_pt1 | contig 25582 bp, 28 predicted proteins | sample 3512341 | NCBI WGS metagenome assembly VFQQ01 (sample SAMN10412373, study PRJNA504923) | tailings metagenome | isolation source: Relicate 2 Philex TSF1 revegetated site | place: Philippines: Tuba, Benguet | collected 2017-08-29 | reverse complement strand
GCTGAAGTCCGTGACGGCCACCTATCCTTCCGTCGGCTCCGACCTCGGCTCCATGTTCTGACAAATGCGATCCCGAGCGGCGCCGAAAGGCGTACAACACTGCTGATGAAAACCCGTTCAGATATTCCGGTCGGATATTCCGGTCGGTGCCCCTGCTGCAGGTTTACTCGAACCCCTCTAGCTGTGTTACCTCACCTCAAGAACTGCTGTTCCGATCGACATCGCAACAACGGCAAGAAGCCACCCCTGCAGCCCCCAAGCGAGCCCGGCAGCTGCGAGCGGACGAAGTAGAGCGCGTCGTTGCTCGATACCTCGCCATCCGCAACATGCGAACCGTCGCTAGAGAGTTCCGCATGTCCCGCACGACAGTCGCACGTATCCTCAGCGCACACGGTGTTGACGCATCTCGCAGGATGACCGACGCCCAGATCTCCGTCGCAGTCGAGTTCTACGAAAAGGGGCTCTCGAGCGCCGCCATCGGACAGCGGCTGGGATTCGACAACCACACGATCTTGAATGCTTTGCGAGGTCGAAGTGTTGCGATCAGACCTGCAGTCCGCCGAAAGCTGAGTCGAGCGGATGGAGGTTCAGAGATTCCTTGAGCGCGGAGCAGCCCCGTCCCAGACTTCCCATGCGAACCCTGCGACCGCTGCCTGATCAAACCGAAACACTCCACGGAACCCGGGACAGGTCAATGTCCTCTCATTGCGCCCGGCGTCTGGTGCCAGGAGCCGGATGGCTGATTGAATCGCAGGAATCGGTTCGCGGCCAGGGCGAACCCGAGGCGGTCGGGGGCGACGAACGATGAGCATGGTCTCGACAAGGCTCCGAACGTCCCTCATTCCCAAGTCCGATCTAGATCGGACCCCAGGAGGTGACTACCTCTCGACCCTGATTGCCGATATGCGCACGCGCGTTGTTCTCCATCCGCGCAACTACCGGGCTCGCACGATCGAGTGGGGTCAACCGTGGATGTACGAGAGTCCTGCATACTGGGTCGCGCGGGCCGAGCAGATGACACCGGCCGATTCAGGTGATGACACCTATCGCCTTGGGGCGTCCTTCGATGAGGAAGTCGTCGCATGTCTGCTGGGGGGCTTCGGGGTGACATTTGAACTGAATGTCGCAGCGTTTCACGCGGTACGGGATGCCGGACTGATTTCATCCAACATCGCACCCGAGCCCGAGTTGATAGCGGAGTTGTTAGCTCGCCCCCTACCGCTCGCTTCGGGACGTGCGGCCCGGTACCGGTTCCCGAACCAGAAGTCAGCGAGAATCGCAAGCGCATTGTCGCGGCTAAGGACGGAGCCGGTCCCGGAAGATCCCTCGCTAGTGAGAGACTGGTTGCTTTCCTTCGATGGCATCGGGCCCAAGACGGCAAGCTGGATCGTGCGAAATACATGGCCAGACGTCGAGGTAGCGATCGTTGATATACACGTCTGGCGCGCGGCAATCGCCTGCGGAGTTTTCGATCCCAGTTGGAACCCAACGCGGAACTATTGGGAGATGGAGGCAGTATTTGTGGAGTGGGCGCGCCACGGCGGAGTCAGCGCGGCCGCTCTGGACGCCACGATTTGGGCCGAGCGAGCGGCCCGCGCGCGTCGCCGACTCGGGGCCGCCAGTAGCCGATAACATCTCGTTATCGGTCCTGCTGACGAAAGGCACGAAGATGAGCGGATCAAGCGGCCCAGACTACCCACGCTTCGGAGGAGGCTCCAGCTCCGCAAACTGTGCAGCCCCACGGTCGGATAAGCCGCTCCAGGCCCCAAACGAAGCCGTCGTCGACACTTTGAGTGTCGGCGACGTTCTGCATCTGTCGCTTCAAGAGAACCCGACGCCCGTGATCGCGGTTGTGACCGACGATGGCCGACAGGCCGGCGCGGTAATCCCCGATGAGTTCCTCATCTCCTGCCTGCAGCAGGGGGTGGAATACACGGCAACGGTGGTGTCCATCCGGGGCGGACACGTGATGTTGCGGATCGCGGCGACATGATCATTGGCGGCGGAACATATCGCGAAGAAGTGGACTCCACCGGTTACCGTGAGGACCTTGGAGGAAGCGGGTTCCGAGCAGCGTCCTTACTCTCCGGCGCCGGCGTGGAATTCGTGACAGCCGTCGAAGACAGCTTCACTCCCCTACTTGAAGGCGCCTGCGGCCTGTTGGGCATCACGACGCGCAACGTGGGTCGAGATCGAGCCGTCGGCTTCCACTACCGCGCTCCGTTCGTTGATCCGATGATTCGTGGACACGCAGCTGACCTGAATGACAGCTTGGAAGTCGCCGGCGAGAACGTGCTCGCGTTTGGCATGGTCGAGCGAGGAACCCGACAGATCACCGCGACCGCGCTCGTCTACGACCCGCAGTCAACCGATGATGTCCTGTTCACCCAGGAGCACCCACCATGGGACTTGCCAGCGCGCCTCGCGATCTCCGTCAACGCGACAGAAACCTGCGCTTTCACCGGCGGCTCCAACATCGAGGCCGCAGCACGGCAGATGGCAGACACGCTGGGTGCTGAAGTCGTCGTCACAAAGGCTGGGGCGCGCGGCTGCCTTGTGACCGAACGACAGACCCTTCGCCAGACATGGGTAGGCGCTCACCCGACCGCCACCGTACGTAAGCTTGGGAGCGGGGATGTGTTCTCGGCGGCATTCGGTCAGGCCTGGTGTAACGGGAGCGACCCGGTCGACGCGGCCCGATTTGCTAGCGCAGCGACAGCCTGGTGGTGCGACGGCAACGGTCTCCAGCTCACTCCTGCGGCGCTCACCGGCGAACCGCCGAACCCCGGCAGCGACGAACTCGACAACGACGGTCGCGCCCCACTGATATACCTCGCTGGCCCCTTCTTCTCGATCGAGCAACGTTGGTTGATTGACCAATGCAAGACTTTCCTGGAGGGTGCGGGAGCCCGAGTCTTCAGCCCTGTCCACGAGATCGGTCTCGGGGGCCCGGAAGTTGCGGAAGCCGACCTCGCTGGCCTCGCCGAGTGTGACGCAGTGTTCGCGATCCTTGACGGCTGGGACCCAGGCACCCTGTTTGAGACGGGTTGGGCGACGGCACGCAACATTCCGGTGGTCGCCGTCGGTGGCACGGGGCACGCAGAAGGGGCGACCATGCTTCTCGGCACTGGCGCGGAACAGCATTCTGACTACACCTCGGCGATGTACCGCGCGATCTGGAGAGGGATCGGTGTCGGCCCGGCATGAACAGACGGTTGTGCCGTCTGACTCAGTCCTCCTTTTCTCCGGAGGTCTCGATAGCACGGCTCTCGCGGCAATCTATCGGCCGCGGTTGCTGCTGTTTGTGGACTACGGGCAACGGCCTGCCGACCTGGAGCGACGCGCATCTCGCCGTGTGGCCGAGCTCCTCGGCTTGAGCCTCACGGACGTTTCCCTTGGGATCTCGGACTTGGGCTCAGGACTCCTGCGCGAGGAAGGCGGCAGCCAGCCCATCGCCGCCCCGAGCCCTGAGTGGTGGCCGTACCGAAACCAGTTTCTAGCCACCGCCGGCGCGGCAGTCGCACTGCAATACGACCTCACGGCTGTGCTGCTGGGGTCCGTGGCGCCGGACGGCGAGCGCCATCTCGATGGCACGGCCGAGTTCTATGCACGTCTCGACGCGCTGACTCACTTCCAAGAAGGCGGAGTGCGCGTCATCGCGCCCGGGATACAAGAGAGCACCCTTGATCTCCTCCGTACCTCGGAACTCGACGAGCGGATCCTCGGATGGACCGCCTCGTGCCACCGTTCCAACGTCCCCTGTGGGCGGTGTCCTGGTTGCTGGAAACGAGTGCAGGTCCTCGCGGCATACGGCGTTGAGGGGTACGTATCGGAGACGCCATCGTGAAGGATCAAGACCTGATCGTGACGGTCAGTCAGGAGTTCGAGTTTCATGCCGCTCATTTGCTGGCGTGGCACCCCGGCAAGTGCAAGAACCTGCACGGTCACTCCTACCGCGTACAAGTGGATGTCCAGGGCGCGCTGGACGAACGCGGGATCGTGATCGACTTCGACGAGCTAAGTGAGGTGATGTGGCGGGAGATCCTCGAGCCGCTCGACCATTCGCTTCTCAATGATCACCTCGACAACCCAACCGCCGAGAGGCTCGGGATCTATATCCTCCGCAAGGCAGATGCCTTCAACTTGAAGCTCAGTGAGGTTCGGGTTTGGGAGACATCCAAGTCGCTGGCTGTGGTCCGCCGCGCGTCGTAATGACAGTCTTGCTCGTCAACGAAGTCTTCAGGTCCTTCCAGGGCGAGGGGCCAAGCCTGGGACAGGCGGCAGTCTTCCTGCGACTCGCGAACTGCAACCTCGCATGCTCCTGGTGCGACACCCGATACAGCTGGGACTGGAGCCAGTTCGATCCGGCAAACGAGCGACACGAAATCTACGTACCCGACCTCGCGAGGCAGCTCATCTCCAACTTGCACCTTGCGCGGCTGCTGATTATCACCGGAGGTGAACCGCTGCTCCAACAACCGGCTCTCCGTCAACTCGTGGTCCTGTTGAGGGACCAGATGCCCGGTCTTCGTGTTGAGATCGAGACAAACGGAACGGTCACCCCCACGCCGAGCTTCGCGGAACTAGTCAACCTGTTCGTCGTGAGCCCCAAACTGAGCAACTCCGCTCAGCCAGAGAAGCGGCGCCTGCGACCGAGTGCGCTCGCGTCCTTCCCTTGGGACCGCGCAATATTGAAGTTTGTTGTCACCGAACAACGCGATCTTGGCGAGATCGCGCAAATACGCGCAATAGCTGACGTTCCACCGAACCGGACGTGGATCATGCCCGAAGGCACCGAATCCGACGCCATTGTGCAAGGCTTGCGGTCGCTCAGCGCACCTGTCGCGCAACTTGGCTACAACCTATCCCCGCGACTGCAGATTCTTCTGTGGGGCAGCAAGCGCGGCTTCTAAGCCTTGAGACGCATACGCTGAGGCGATCGATCGGCTCGTATCGGACCTAAAGAAAGGGCGGAGAAATGGCGACGTGCTGTTCGACCAGGCGGAGCCACCTAGCCGCCTTAAAGGCCAAACTCGGCACACGAGCCGGGACTCGCGAATCCCGTGATCGGCACACGTAACGCCTCGGGTTCGACCTACTCTTGGGCGCTTGACAGTCGGTTCGCTGTCTCTCGACCGGAATAGCGACCGGAATAGCAGTGCACCTGCTGCAGATTTACTCGAACCCCGCACCCGGGGTAGTACCGCCCCTATTACTCGTCTTCCGATCGACGACACGAGAACCGCAGCAAACCAGCCACGCTCCGCGTCGGCGAGCTCGACAGCTGCGAGCGAGCGAAGCCGACCTAGTCGTTGCTCGCTACCTCGACGTCCGCAACATCCGAACCGTTGCTAGAGAGTTCCAAGTCTCCCGAACGACTGTCGCCCGCATCCTCACCGAACAAGGAATTGACGCATCGCGCAGGATGACCGACGCCCAGATTTCCGTAGCAGCCGAGCTCTACGAACAAGGACTGTCGAGCGCCGCCATCGGGCAGCGGCTGGGATTCGACAACCACACCATCTTGAAGGAACTGCGAGGTCACGGCGTTGCGATCAGACCGACAGCCAGTCAGAGGCGAAAGGACCACACGGGAGGCGTCACCTGAACTGTCAGCAGTCCCGATCGCCATCGCTGTCGGGTATGACGCGAGGACAGTCACCAAGGAGTCGCGCGCCCGCGGCATCGTGATTCAGCGCGCACGGCACCCAAGGGGGATCTAGCTGCTCCAGTGATCAGATTCCGTAAAGCTTCAGCGCCACGTGATTCACAATGAGCCGCCGTCCGTCCTTATCGAACGCGAAGTGAATTCGCCCGACCTCGTTCGGCTTGACTGCGTCGCGCACCTTGACGTGAGGCACCTGGTCGCGGCGCTTCCCGTCGTAGTCGAAGTAGCGCAGCGACTTGTTCTTTTCGATAGTGTCGTCGGCCGTGGAGACGTTGAGTCCGAAGTACTGCTTGAACCAGTCGTCGATGTGGCCGATTGAACCTGTGTCGTCGCTGTAGAGCTTCTGCGCCGCTCGCGCCAATGCGATCAGCGCCTCAGTCATATCTGTGGGATCGGGATACGCGATCTTCTTCCAGGAGCGTTCTGCGTTCTCGGTGAACACGATTGAGGAGCCGCTCGCGTCGGTGAGCGCTAAGAACGTGTCGGTGGGATCGGATGACTCTACTAGAGGTCGAATCTTCTCCCACGGGTCTGTCTCGAGTTCTTCAACGGCTTCGTACTGCGCGAGGTACTGCCCCTTCCAGTACTCCACCTGCGCCTGCAGGTCTTCAGCCGTATCGGCTCGCGCTTTGAGGGTTTCGACGTCGTGAGCGTATGACTCCGCCAACTCCTGGGCTTCGTTGAGGTCGGCATCCAAGACCGCCACCTGCGCGCGCAACGCGTCTCGCTCAGCACCAATATCCGCCGCTTCTTGAGCAAGACGAACGCGCGCATCGGCGTCGGCACGAGCGGCTCGCTGGACCGTCCGACGAGCGCGCCGCCACCCCTCGTCAACGCCACGCGTAAGCGCCGCGATGGGAGCCAGCCTCGGCATCAGACGGTGACGAAGCACCTCGCGGTCCGCGGCGGCTTCTACCTGTGCCGCCGTCACGTCGACGCCTGGCGCCGCGAGATCGGACCATACGAGTCGGGCGCCACCGAAGGGAACTTGAAGACCGGGGATGGCGGCTTGGAGCGCCTCACGAGCCGAGTAGGTGAGCGTGACGACCCTCACGAGTCCAATGAGCTTGCTGGCTGCAACGAAGGCAGCGTCTCGAATCTCCGTCGACCTGCTATGTACCAACAGGATCGGCAGGCGTGACGGCGACTTCAATGCGGCCACCAGGGCGCCGACCTCGTCCGCATCCCGCACCATCTGGAAGCGTTCATCGACATGCTGCCCACCGATACTGAGGCGTAGCGATTCGTCCCGTGCGGCGGACCCCACAATGCCCGGCTGGAAGACGCTCGTACTCCGAACCGGTGTCAGCGCTCCACCAAGGTACTCCCTGCTGAGACCAACGCGGAAACTCACGCGCCCCGTCACTTCGCTAAGCGTTACCCGAGTGGTGAGTTCGACTCCGGAGTCGAGTGTCTGCTGCACCGACACCCTCAGGGCGCGATCTGCCCCGACTGCGATCGACTCCCAAACTGCAACGCGGTTGGATACGACCAGATCCCTCAACTCGACCGGGGGCAGCGTCGCCCTCCCTGACTCGAGTAGATCGGAAGCGAGGACGGCAACCTCCGACCCTCGGCTCAGCCATTGCGCGACATGCTCAAGCAGCAGCTCGAAGGCAGAGTCGCCCTCGCCTACTGATTCGACGTCGAAGTCGACAACGTAGAGGAGGTGCATCGGCGCCGCCTTTCACATACCAATAGGCCAACGCGTGGCAGTCGCTCCGCCTGTCGGCCGTTCTCTGCTTGAGCCTATTCCGGCTCTACCAGGCGGCGTCGTGCTTCTCGCCAGTCGCCAAGCAGCTCGACGTGAACCACGAGTCGATGCGCACAGCCAGTCTGAGAGCCGGTGTCATCCTGCGTATGCCGACGAAGGCGAAGACTGCGTAGCGGCGCCACCGCCACCGTGTTGCAGATCACGGAAAGGACCGCCCCTGGGCGCGCGGGGTGGCCCTTCCCACGCGCGGGGTCGCGTCACAGGTCCGGGAGGTCGTCCAGGTTGTTGCGGGCGGTGTTGTCGCGGTCCGTGCGGAGGTACTTGCCGGTCGCACCGTTGACGACGCGGATCTCCGTGCGCTTCTCGGGCCACTGCACGTAATACGTGTGGATGCGGAGCTCGATGTCGCTGATGGCATCCGCCTTCGCACGCGGCGACCAGAACTGGCCGGGCGTGCCGATGGCGGTGATTTCACCGTCGCGGTTCTTAAGTGAATGGGTTACTCGTCGATCTGCCATGATTCCTTGGTCTCTTGATGAGGATGCGATGAAGCGGTGACGAGCGGAGCCGGCACCGGGCCGGCTCCGCTTCGATCACTTCTCGTTGCGGACGCCCTTGTGCTGACTGGGGCTGCCGCTCATGATGCGGCCCGTCGAGGTGTCGCGCTTGAACCAGGTCTTGCCGACCTGGAACTCGCTGCGACCCTTGACCGCACCGACGCGGTGGCCGCGCCCCGTGTTCTTCGCCACTTCCGGCTCCATCTCCGGGGCTGACCGTCAGCCCCTCACGAAGAAGTCGGAGCAGGAGGCGATCGGGTTAGCGGCAGCTTTCGCAGAGCCCATCGACGAGCAGGTGGCGCTGGAAGAGCATGTAGCAGCCGGTACAGGCTTCCTCGGTCTTGGCAGCTCGGTCGCACTGACAGTTCTTGCAGACAGGGCAAAATCCCTTGCCGCAGGTAGCACACGGGTATCCCCGGAAGGTGCGGCTCTGTCCGCAGCAGAAGATGGTCAGTAGAGGGCGCGTGTCGAACTCGCGCGGCTGAATCATGTAGCCGCGGTCGACCTTCCAGATGTCTTGCCCGGCCAGTACCGCGATGATTCGCCGGTCATCGGCGACGGCGTCGGCGTAGAAGTCGGCGCTCCTCCCCCACGAATTACGCCACGTGATCCTGCGGGTGAATGCCGCTCCTGGAGCGATCTGCCGGAGGGCATGGGCGTCCGGCAGTGTCTGTCCGCGCCACGGATAGACGACGGGCCATCCATCGTCGGGCTCCGGCTGGATGCTCGCGTGCGCGACTTGTCCGTCGAAGCGGTCGATGAGCACGACGGCGCCCAGTCCTCGGATGCGTCGTGAGATCGCGATTGCGCAGGCTTGATAGCTGGCCTGACTATTGTCGAATAGGTCCTGCACGTGGTGCGCCCGTATCAGGTCTTCGCCGACCACTTCGGTGACGAGGGCCTCGGGCAGCAGGAGCCGCTGGGCGATCTGGTCGCACACCGTCTCAAGCAGCGCGGGCGGATCCGACTGATCAGCGATCCAGTCGAACAGGCCCTGGTCCCGCTCCACCATCCAATGGCCAAGCTCGTGCGCGAGGGTGAAGTTCTGGCGCCGGCTGTTCGGTGTTGGCGCGTACAGAATGACCCCGTCGTCGAGAAACGACATGCCATCGCAGAAGCCACCATCGCCACGACTGCTTGACAGCGAATCCACCGCACGGACCGTCAGATGCAGACCTGCGGTGAGTGCTTCGCCTGGGTCGAGGACGAACTGCTCCTGTACGGCGGGGGCGAGGATCTTCCCGGCGCGCTCGATCCACGGTCCGAGCTTCACGAGCCCTCGGCACCTTCGACGGACTCGACCAGCGCCTCAAGCGTCTTGAGCAGAACATCGGCTTCGGGAGCGCCGCCTCGGTGCACCGCGACCAGCATCCGCGACTCGAGCGCGGAAGCCGCCAGTGCGACGGTGGTTCCCTGGATCCGCGCCCACCGCCGCGCCAGCGCTTTGAATGCTTCTGATCTAACAACAGCGGCCAGACGGACGCGCTCAGGGTCGGCTCCTGCGCTCCGGCGCAGCCGATCCGCGTCAACACCGGTCTCCTCCGCGAGCGCATTGATCAACGCGGGGGTGTGAGTCAAATTCTTGCTGCTCTCCCAAGCGAAGACATCCTTGCTCTTGACATCCCAGCCACGCGCGGAGAGGCGCTGTGCTAGCGCGCTGACCGTCAGTCCCGCGCGTTTGCGAGCGGTTGACAGCGCCTTGCCATCCAGCTCGAGCTCAGCGTCGGGAATGAGCCCGAGTAGGGCCGCGACTGGATCATCAGCAAGCGGCGGAGCGCCTTGCTGGCTAGCCCAGGCGACATCGGCTGCCTCAAGCAGCCCCTGAAGCTCGGGGCGACCCGACGTGTGGTCCGCTCCTGCGACAACGGCCGACCGACCGGCGCGGGCGTCAAGGATGTCCGCAATCTCCTGGGCTCGGTCATCCGAGTGCATGGTCACCCTCCTTCCTCCGCTGCGGCTTTGATCTTGGACAAGACTTTCGTACTGATCTGGCTGATACGAGCAGGGCTGACGCCGAGCTCCGCCGCAACTTCGTCACGCGTACGGTCCAGCACGATGTACTGGGCCAGCACCTGCTGCTCCTGAGGGTCGAGGAGCGCGACCACAGGACGCACACGCGCCATCTTCTCGAGCCACTCCGCGGCATCATTTTCATTTGGCGTAGCCACTCCGGGCACGTACTCCTCGGAGTACTCCACACCCCGCACGACCGCGGCGGATCGCACGATGTCGAGGGCCCTCCGCTTGGCGGTAACTACAAGCAACGCCTCCCAGCTACGCGGCGGCTGCGACGGAGGCGCCTTCATCAACGACACCACGGCCTCCTGAACTGCATCGGCAGCGAGATCCCACCGCCCGCCGCGCAGCACTTCGTAGGCGACTCCGTACATCGCGTCGCGATGCTTCTGATACAGAGCCGCCCAGTCGTAGGAGGGATCAGCCACGCGCAGGTTCCTCGCCGGATGCACCCATCTCATCACCTTCCATCAGCGCCGTCGGTCGTCATTTCAAAAGGTAGTCGGGGCTGGCCGTCGAAGAGTTAGCGCGACCCCAGCGAGTCGGTGAGTGGAAGCCCACAGGCCGCAACGCTCTCCGTTTGACAGCGGGACATGCCCGGGGCGTGCCGCGATCTGTTCAGCACTTCGGCGCACCGAGACGCTAACTGTCCGTGGTTGGTGGTCTTCTATACCCCGACGCCCACGCGCCCGCCCGTTACTCTATGAAGGCACTTGGGCGCTACCCTGACGCGCCCGGATGGGGGTGCGAGGTCGACCTACGAAGGATCACATGACTGACGCTGCTGAGACCGACCCGTCGACCCTTGACGAGCTTCTCTCCCGGCTCAGTGAGCTCACCGGCCGTCCGGTGACAGCATCCGAGGTGAGCGAAATCGTCGCCGAGAAGTCACAGCGCGGCGTGAATCTGTCCTTTGTCGGCAAGCAGCAGGCACGCAAGATCGCACGGCTGGTTCGCCCGCGCGTCCAGCGCTCCAACGCTGGGCTGTCCGCTGGAAGCCCTGAGGCGCAGGCAAGAAACCTCCTGATCGAGGGTGACAATCTGCAGGCGCTCGCCTCCCTATACCGCTGGCGGGGCCACGTCGATCTGATCATCACCGACCCGCCCTACAACACGGGCAACGACTTCCGCTACAACGACCGTTGGGACGAAGACCCCAACGATCCCGGCCTGGGCAGCTGGGTTCCTGGCGATGACCCTGCGCGTCACACCAAGTGGATGAAGTTCATGTACCCGCGTCTCCAGATGATGCACTCGATGCTGAAGAGTTCCGGCGTCATCGCGGTGTGCATCGACCACCGCGAGCTGTTCCATCTCGGCCAGATGCTCGACGAGATCTTCGGCGAGGGCAACCGCCTAGCCATCTTGAACTGGCAAAAGTCCTACTCGCCGCGCTCGGATAAGTCGCATGTCAGCACGGCGACCGAGTATGTGCTTGTGTATGCCCGAGATGATGAGCGAGCGAAGACCGCGCTACTTCCCCGAGAAGATGACATGGACGCCCGCTACCAGAACCGGGACGGCGACGCACAGGTCTGGAAGTCTGGCGATCTGTCCGCTGGGAAGGCCTCCACGAACCAGCCGATGGTCTACGCCATCCAGTCTCCCTTCACCGGCGAACTGCATTACCCGCCGGAGGGCCGCTGCTGGTCGCTGGCCCGCGCGCAAGTCAAGCGAGCACTCGAGGGGTGGGGAACGCAGTACGTTGAACGTGACCTCGGTGATGATGCCAAGCGCGCGCAGATCGCGGGAGTACCCGCAGACGAAGTAAAGCCGGGCGTGAAAGCTCTGATACTCAAGGATCCGCTCGACACTGCACGCGAGCGCGCGACGAAGGTCCTGAAACATAGCCCGTGGCCGATCGTCTATTTCGGCATAAGCGGTCAAGGACGGCCCCAGCACAAGCGCTACCTCGAGAACGTGAAGCGTGGCGTCGTACCGATGACCTACTGGGCCGATGACGACCACGACTTCCCGGCAGCATTGGGATCGATCTCCTGGGAGCACGCCGAATCGGGCCACAGCCAGACCGGTGTGGACGAGCTCAGCGCCATCGTGGGACGCGACCACGGCTTCAGGACCGTGAAGCCGCTACGTCTCATCGAGAAGATCATCCAGCTGTGGTGCCCGCCCGATGGGCTTGTACTCGACCCGTTCGCGGGCTCTGGCACAACCGGCCACGCGGTGCTCGCACTCAATGAGATAGCGGGCGGCGACCGTCGCTTCATACTCATCGAGCAGGGGCGTCCAGAACGCGGCGACTCCTATGCGAAGACGCTTACGGCAGACCGGCTCAAGCGCGTCATCACGGGCAAGTGGGCGAACGGCAAGGGTAGGCCGCTTGATGGAGGCTTCGGGTTCAAGGTTCTGACGAAGCAGGTCGACGCCAACATCGTGCTCCGTATGGAGCGTGACGAAATGGTCGACACAGTTATCGCGTCGCATCACGACTCCAACCGACGCCGCGGTGGCTCGCTGATTCCCTACGACACGATCGACTACAAGTACCTCGTTGGACGAAACTCGGACGGGCATGGCTTCTACCTCGTGTGGGAAGGGCCAGACGGGAACACAGACCTTACCGAGGATGTGTACGAAGCATGTGTCGCGGAGGGGAAGCGCGCCAAACTCGAGCCGGTCTACCACGTGTACGCGCGCTACAACCTCTACGGCACCGAAGACGTACGCTTTTACCGGATCCCTGATCAGATCTTGATCGACTTCGGCCTCGACATGCGCACGGAGGCGTACTCGACTGGGGGCGACGAATGATCAAGCTGTTCAAGTTTCAGCGTGAGGCCTCGACGCAGATCAGCGATCGCTTTATTGAGTACCGGGGCAACGAAGTCTCCAAGGGCACCCGGAAGGCGCCAGAGTGGGTGCCGTTCTTCCAGTCGCTTGCGGCCCTGACTGGCGCAGGAAAGACGGTCATTCTCGCGGACGCAGTCGCTCAGATGAGTGCAGTCACTGAAGTCGCGCCGGTGATCCTCTGGCTCTCGCGAGGGCGGGTGGTCGTAGCGCAGACCTACGCCAACCTCCAGCCTGGAGGGAAGTACAACCACATCCTCGGCAACGCGAGCGTCAAGCTGCTGAGCGAGTATGCGCCCACGGAGGTCGAGGTCGCGGAGACAGCGTCGCTGTACTTCGCCACCGTGGGAACCTTCAACCGCAAGGACATGGAACAGGGCAACCTGACCATCTATAGGTCCGACATCGATGGCACCGGGACGTCCACGTGGGCCGCCCTCCGCGAACGTCTCGACGCCGACGGCAACCGACGTCCGCTCTTCATCGTCTACGACGAGGCCCACAATCTGTCCGAGCAGCAGACGGAGTTGCTGCTCAAGCTCCAGCCAGATGCGATCTTACTCGCGAGCGCCACGATGCAGTTGCCACCGCTCATGGCCGCAGAGATCGAACGCCTTCGCGCCGCTGGTCGGGACGACGACTGGCTCGTGACGAAGGTCAAGTCGTCGGAGGTCGTGTCGGAGGGTCTAGTAAAAAGCGCTCTGAGTATGGCCGGCTACAAGACACCGATGGAAGAGGCGATCTCGGCGATGCTCGCCGACATGACGGAGGCCGAGCAGGATGCACTCGACTACGACGTCGAGGTCTCACCCAAGGCAATCTACGTCTGTAAGACGAACGTCGTCGCTGATGATGCGTTCCGCCGTGACGACCCGACGCAGCCGTTCGCCCAACGCCAGGCCCCGCCGATCCTCATCTGGCGCTACCTCGTTGAGCAACAGGGGGTCGATCCCGCGACTGTGGCGATCTACGCCAACCTCGACACGCATAAGGACTACCCGCTACCCGAGGAACTCGTTCTGTTCAAGGGCGGCGACAACGACTACGAACAGTTCACGAGCGGCGACTTCCGGCACATCATCTTCAACCTGACGCTGCAGGAGGGCTGGGACGATCCGCAGGCCTACTTCGCCTACATCGATAAGTCGATGGAGTCGACCGTCCAGGTGACCCAGGTGATCGGCCGCCTCCTCCGTCAACCAGCTGCAACGCGCTACCCCGCTGAGCGACTGAATACCGCGCACTTCTACGTTCGTGTCGATCGTAATGAGGTGTTCAATGACATCCTTGCTGACGTCGCGGAGCGGCTCGGAAGCGACCTGCCTGATGTGAAACTGATGGCGAGCGCGCCACAGACGGCTCGCACAAAGCAGCTCAAGCCGAAGCTCAAACGCGAGATCCCGCGTACCGCGACCGACCCGACCTACGCGGTGACGCCCGTCGAGAAGCTGCTCTCACAGATGATCGACTACTCCGGCGGCGGTGCCAACGTCGCAGGCGGCGGCAGCCGCAAGATCGTGACGCAGGCCGTCGGCGGAAAGGCCGTCGAGGCGGAGTGGGAAGACTACGAAGAGCCCAGCCGTGTCGCCGCGAGGTGGGTGTTCCACCGTGAAGTTCTCCGGCTACTACCACGTGCTCTCGACGTCGCATCGACAGCTGACCCACGCTTCGACGCGCAGGTGGGTGTGGGAAGCCCCGCGTTCAACCAGATCAAGGACCTCGCCAACAAGGTCGTCCACGCGTTCATCGAGAACGTGTCCCTCGTCCAACGCAAGCCCAACCCCTACGTGGTTGGGCCGATCTTGGTACGCGAGAGCGAACTCGAGCGATACGACAACGCGCTGCACGCAGGGTACGAAGGCCTCAACGGCACGGAGAAGACGTTCGCCCGGGCGCTCGACAAGACCGGCCTCACCTGGGCACGCAACCCTTCGCGCTCGGGCTACGGGATCCCCCTGATCTCCATCGGCGACACCGAACGCTTCTACCCCGACTTCGTGCTGTGGACCGCCACGGACGTGATCTGCATCGACACGAAGGCACCGCACATCCTGCGAGAGGACGCGGGACGTAAGCTCCTCAGCGTCAAGCCCCGCAGCGACATTCAGCGGCTGGTGATCCGCTTCGTCACGGAGGGCGAGTTCACCGGCCTGTTCGAAAAGCTCAGCCCAGACGGGTACACACTCTGGGGCCTCAAGGACGACGGCAAGCCACGAGCGCAGCACTTCGACACGTTGGAGGACCTGCTTTCCATGCTGACCTCTACGCAACCGGCACAGGCCTAAGGCGCGATCCGGACACGGCGTGAGTGACGCGATCGAAGTCATCAGCGATGGCGACGGCCTCGCTGTCATCGGCGAATCGATGACCGTCGACCGCTTCCTCTCGTCCGCCGACGTCGCCTCGAAGGATCTGCAGTTCCACCAGAAGCTCGGCTCGGCCCTGAACGCAGGCGGGCGTGAGGAACGAATCGGTGACAACTGATCGTTAGTGCCGCAAGGCGCTGGCGGGGAGGATGTCATCATGCCCGGTCCTTATCCCAGAGAGTTCCGCGAGGACGTCGTCGCGGTCGCGCACAGCCGTGAGAGCGGCGTCACCATCAAACAGATCGCCACCGACTTCGGTATCAGCGAAGCAAAGTTGCACAAGTGGCTCCGCCAAGCAGATGTCGAGGAAGGCAACCGTCCCGGTCAGACGGCGGCCGTTGCTGCGGAGGCTCGTGAGTTGAGGAAGCGGATGCGCCTGCTCGAGCAGGAGAATGAGGTTCTTAGGCGTGCGGCGGCAAATTTGTCGCAGGCGATTCTGAAGCTCGGTGGCTCCCCAGGATGACGTACCGGCTCGTTGCTGAGCTCGCCGACGCGGGGATTCCCGTGACGGTGTCGTGCGAGGTCCTCAAGCTCGCCCGTCTGCCCTACTACCGGTGGCGGAACGATCCCGTCCGGGACGCCGACGTGCTCCGTGCATTTCGGATCAACGCGCTGCACGACGCGCACCATGAGGATCCGACGTCCGGTTACAGATACTCGGCCGGCGAGGCGCGTCGAGCCGGGTGGCGGATGAGCCGGCGGACGGCGTGGAAGCTGTGCTCGCAGGCCGGGATACTTTCGTCCGCGCAACGCCGCCGGCGCGGGAAGGGCAAGAAGGCTGGTCCGCCCGTGTTCGACGACCACGGTAAGCGCCAGTTCCGAGCGGATGCGCCGAACCGGGCCTGGCTCACGGACATCACCGAGCATCGCACGAGCGAAGGCAAGCTCTACTGCTGCGCGATAAAGGACATGTTCTCCAACCGCATCGTCGGCTACTCGATCTCGGATCGAATGCCCGCGACGCTCGCCGTCGACGCGCTCCGCAACGCCGTCTCTCGCCGCGGTGAGGTTGCCGGCTGCATCCTGCTCGCAGATAGAGGCAGCCAGTTCCGCAGTCGGGCGATGGCCCGCGAGCTGCGCCGCCACGACATGGTCGGACCCATGGGCCGCGTCGGTGCCGCCGGGGACAACGCGGCCATCGAGAGCTTCTGGTCGCTGCTGCAGACGAACGTGCTCAACCAGCAGCGGTGGGCGACCAGGCAGGACCTACGCCTCGCGATTGTCGTCTGGATCGAGCGGAAGTGTCACCGGCAGCTAGCGCAGGACACCCTCGGCGGGTTGACGCCCATCGAGTTCGAAGCCAAGCTAGCCGAGCCACTCACACTCGCGGCCTAAACCGAAACTGTCACCAGTTCTTTCCTCACGCCCAAGTGCTAGCCCAATCGTCTTGGCGGAGGCGCCATCTAGGTAGCGTTCAGCGGCCTCGAGAGTTTGTTGCTCATTCATGCGATCAACGGTCAATAGTCCACGACGCTTGAAGTGTTGGGCTGCCGTCTGACGGCTGATCCCGAATTCGACCGCGACGTCCTTGAGGCTGCCGGTTTGCTGGAATTGAGCAACTAACCGATCGATCTCGTCGTCCCGTAGCTGCAGCGCTCGGCTGACAGGAGTGGATGGCGCATCCTGGTCGCGACTCAATCGGCGCGACGCGAATACTAACTTCAGGGGTGAGAGACCTACTTCACGATACTTCGAGTAGGTGCGCAACAGCTCCACCTGCATGGCGCTTCTAACTTGTAGTCAGCCCTGGACTTTGCGATTCGCCGACGCAAACCTCACCCCGCGACTGAGATTCTCATCTTTTCTTAACCGGCGACGACCCTCGACGACAGTTGTCTTCCGTACCTGAGTCACTGCGGTCGCCGCTGAACTTCGCGATGCCCAAAGTCACATCGACTATTGCAGCCACGACCACGAACCCGCCCAGCAGGTCTGCTGAAGGGAGGGGGCATGGGGACCGAGGCTCACGCGGGATAGGCAATGGGTGGCCGGCCCGATTGCGCCGCTCGCCTTTCCAAAGTGAAGATTTGATTGACAGCTCAGCAGACCGAGTTGTACAGTGAGCGCACCGGCGCAAACCGAATTTTTGTCGAACAGGAATGAGTGTGTGATGAGTACAGTAAATCGTCGTAAGAATGTGTTGCTCGGGATTCTCTCCACTGCGGCACTCGCCACAACGCTTGTCGTGGCCGATCCAGCGCAGCAGACAGCGGAGGCAAGCGTCTTCAACTGCCCAAACGGTGATAGTTGCGATTGGTTCGATGCGAACTTCAGCGGGACCCGATGGGGAGGATCCGTTTCCGTACCTGTGTATTCGTCTTCGAGGGACAACAGGACCAGTTCCATCACCAATAGGTCCGCTAGGGGTGCTCGGTGGTTCCAGGGGACCAACTACTCGGGAGTAGTGAGTCTCTATCTGGCTCCCGGTGGACTCGAGCAATCTTTGGCTTTCATTTACAATGACGTTTTTAGCAGCAAAGCCAACTGACACGCCACGCCGTAAGGCTCCTGTCGCCTACCTTGCATTCTTAAAGCGGAGTATTGTATTACCCTTCACCGTTTCGGCGGTATTATTGCTGATTACAGGTTGCAGTGGAAGCGATATTGAGGAATTCAAAGACGCTCGAGCCCTGATTGACTACGAATCAGGCTCTTTAGTGATGCCGCTTGACAGGTTTGCTTTGACGCCTATGGAGCAGATCGAGGTAGAGAGAGCCAACGCTATTCTGGTCGGCGAGTGCATGGCCGAGCAAGGCCTGTCCTTTCCGAGGGCGGCTAGCGGTGCTCCCATCCAAGAACCGCTACCCGAGCGCCGTTACGGCTTGTGGGTAATGGAAGAGGCGATCGCGAACGGATACGATCTCCCTGAAGACCCTGCCCTTGATCAGCTCGATCAGGTCGAACGAGAGTTTCCGGATGAGTGGTGGGCGGCCATGTTCGCTTGCTTTAACAATGATGATCAACTTCCGTATATGGGGCCCGCCTTGAGCGCGGAACGGATTTCAGTGGTAGCCCAGGGGATCGTCGAGGCGAATACGTCTGCCCAAAAGGATCCTGAATGGATCGCGGCACGAGATGAATGGGTAGCGTGCATGCAGAACGAGGGGTACTCAGTTCAAGGCGGATCGGAGATGATTCCTGTGCTCTCAGAAGTCCCTGAAGTTCGAGCTCGAACGGCACTTGTTGACGTGCAATGCAAAACCGACAACGGGACTATCGCTAAACTCGCAAATATCGAATCTCGGTATCAGGCCCAGTTCATTTCGGGTCGCGAGAACGAATTGAGCGCATTCAGGGCGGAAAGCATTCAAGTTCTGGAACAGGCTCGCGAGATACTGGAGCGCCTTGGTTAGGTCGAGGTATCGTCATGGCGGGCAGAGTGAGAGTGCGCCAGAGCCGGTAGTAAAACTAAAGGGTGTCGCGCGAGCCAAGCGGATCGTGTGGTTCACAGTTGTTTGCGCCATGCTCTCGGCCACTGCTTTTGTCGCCGGGTACACGGTTCGCTCCAGTCAGAACATCGTCACAGAGCTTGAGGCCGCCATCCCTGTCGACTCGACCGTTGTCAATCGCGAGTTTGGGAATGAGCTGGTGGCGCAGGCCACCGTGGCGGAAGGTGTTGAAGTGCGAGTGAGCGGAATCGAGACCTCTCCTTTCGACCGAGCCATCGTGACTGAAAATAGGATTCAAGTCGGGGACTCGGTCAAGAGTGGCACTGTTCTCGGCGCAATCTCCAATAGGCCACTATGGGCTTTCACCCTCGATGTGCCTCTCTATCGCGACATGCGAATCGGCGACAGGGGCCCGGACGTCAGCGCAATGCAGGAAGCTCTTGGGATAGCCCCCTCGGGTCTTTTCGATTTGAGCTTGCAGCGTTCGGTTGAGAACCTATACGTAGAAGCCGGGTTCGAGCCGCCGCGAGATGAACTTGGTCGAATCTATGTGCGACGCGCCGAGGTCTTCGCACTACAAGAGCTAGCTAGCGTGACTTCCATTAGTGCAGTGGGTTCCGTCCTGAACGAAGACACGCCGTTAGCGATTTTGAGCGTGGGCCCGCCAAGTGTCACCGTCAGAGTGACAGTCATCGAGGTTGAGGCGATCGAGCTGGGTCAGGAGTTCTCGGTCGTTGGCTCTCGCGGAGGGGTGGGTATCGCGACCGTTGACCATATCGGTCTTTTCGTGCCTGCAGATGGAACTTCTAATTCAGCGTTCCCGGGTCACGACGTGCGTCTGAGTCTTGAAGTATCGAGTCCGGCGGAAGATCTCGAGCCAGGTAAGCCTGTCGTAATCTCGTCGATCGAGTCCGCATCGGAAATGCTCCTAGCGCTACCAGAAGTCGCTGTTCGGGGCGATGGCGACCAGCTGTACGTTCTTCGCGTCAGGGCGACGGGCGAGCTTCAGCGTGTTGAAGTCACAGTGATGGAAAGGGAAAACGGCTGGGTCGCACTTCAAGCCGACGGGCAGCTGCGAGAGGGGCATGTTGTCCGGCTCCAACCCTGATGAGATCCCTGCAACAGTTCTGCGCCTTCGGGACATCGCGCGCGTGTATCCCAGTGGCGAGCCTGGGCTTACTCGAGTAGATCTCGATGTTCGGGAGGGCGAGTTCCTGGCGATCATGGGACCCTCCGGAGCGGGCAAGTCCACGCTTCTCAACATAGTTGGCCTGCTTGACACTCCGACGAGCGGTTCGTATTTTATCGGCAATGAAGACGCAATAAATGCGCAACCGGCCAAAATCGATCGCTTTAGAGGTGAGTTTTTTGGCTTCGTTTTTCAAGCTTCGCATGTGCTCCCCTTCGAAAGCGTTGAACGAAATGTAGCTCTGGGGTTAAGTAACCGGGGGCTCTCGCTCGATGATGAGTCGCGGCGTGTCTCGGACGCATTGAACGCGGTCGGTATGCTGCATAAAGTCGGAAGTCTGGCGAGAGACTTATCTGGCGGCGAGAAGCAGAGGGTCGCCATAGCGCGCGCGATTGCTTCGAAGCCAAAAATTCTTCTGGCTGACGAACCGACCGGCAATCTCGACTCCGCAAATAGCGCTCAGATCATGATGCATCTCCGCGATTTGCACCAAAACGGTGTGACTATCATCGTTATCACCCACGACCCGCAAGTCGCGTCGTACGCCGAAACCGTCGTGAATGTTGTGGATGGACAACTAAGTCGGCCCCTGGACGGCTCCATCCAGCCGTTGCGAGAGTCTATGGACGGTCGCACCGGCCGCGAAGCCCTTGGTGCAGCTTTCAGACACGTTCGCGAGGCACTGAACGCTCTAACTTCTAGACCTGCGAGATCGGGCGCGCTACTGATGGCATTCTTGCTCGGCGCTGCTGCGATCGTTGCCTCTATGGGGATCGGCAGCAGCGGATCGCAACAGGTAGCGGACCGCTTGGCTCAATCAGCACTAGATGAGTTGTACGTCTATCTACCTCCAGACGTTTCTGCAGTGGAGCTCAACTCGCAAATCGAGGCCATCAAGGCTCTGGATCGCGTTGAGGCAGTAGGTATCCTCTCTAACCTGTCAGCAAGTGACGCACGGATTGCGGGACCACTTGGTCCGTTGGAATCCACCGAAAGTCAGATAACTGGTGTGCTCCGCGCAGCCGACTCGGAATTCCTTATGCTTTCCGAAAGCGTCCTCTCGCCTCGGACCGCTTTTTCGGCATTTCCTCTGGGAAGTGCAGAAAGGGTGGCTCTAGTTGGAGCGACAGCCTCCGAAGAGCTCGGGATAGGCGGCTCGCCGGTCGGTCAGACTATCTGGATCTTTAGCAGACCGTTCACCATCGTCGGTGAGATCACGCATTCTGGCAGGAATGGCTACCTGGGGTCAGCTGTAGTTGTGCCCGCCAAAGCTTTTCCACTGACGGCACCGACCTTGGTAGTTAGGACAGAAGTCGGGTACCCAGCTGCGGTCGCAGACGCCATTCCATTGGCCGTTAACCCCTCTAACCCGGGAAGCGTAGACGTGAGCACCGTAGTGGATTACCGGGCCCTTCGCGTAGGCGTCGCGGGCGATCTGGCCAGACTGATCTCTATTTCTTCGATTGTTCTTCTCGTTGTGACAACCCTTGCGGCGTCGGTTTCTATGTTCCTCGCGGTGAATGCGCGAATCTCGGAGATCGCACTCAGGCGGGCTATCGGGCTGAGTGCTCGCGGAGTCGCCTCCATCCACGTGCTTGAGGGTGCCTTTCTGGGACTAGCAGGGGGCTTTGCAGGACTCGGCGTAGGGTCTCTCACTGCCGTTGCGGTCGCATACATTTCGGACTGGACCGCTGTTCTCCCACCAATCTCAGCAGCCATAGGCCTGCTTGCGGGACTCGCTGCGGGTGTCGTCTCGTCTCTCGTGCCCGCGCTTAGGGCCGCGCGCGTTAGCCCAGCGTTGGCCATCAGGGCCTGAAGAAGGTGAGCAGTGAAGATCTGGACGAAGAACGCCAGATCGAACCAACTGCTTGACCTCGCCCGTCTTCGTCGTCCCAGCACAGTGAGACAGGAGAAGCTGTTGGGGGTTGCTCTAGGGTTTGGAGCCTCATCTTCTTGAGCCGCGGTGGCGGCCGGTGTGGTCATGATTGCTTCAAGTTCGACCGGCGTCAAACGGCCCAACAGGCGTTGCCTGCAGCGTCGGTGGTGGGTTCTCTCAATCCAGGTCACGATCGCCAGTCGCGGCACTTGCCTCGTGGCCCAGCGTCGACTGTTGAGTACGTTCTTCTTCAGCAGCGCGGGGAACGACTCTATCGCCGCGTTGTCGCCCGCCGCCCCAACTCGGCCCATCTATCCGACGAGGCCGTGCCGGTCGAGTTCTGCCTGGGATCGCCTCGAGCGAAAATGACTGCCACGGTCGGAGTTAACGACAGTGCCGGTCGGATTGCGACGTTGGATCGCCTTGCGGAGCGCGGCGACGGCGAACTCTGATGACTGTCTGTCGGCGATGGAGCATCCGACAATACGGTTGGAAAAGAAGTCCTTGATTGCGCAGAGATACAGCTTCCCCTCGCCGGTCGGGTGCTCGGTGATGTCGGTCAACCAGAGGCGGTCGCAGCGCTCGGCGGTGAGCTCACTTGCGAGCGTGTAGAGCCGTAATGGTTTCTGGCGGGCCTGTGGCCGGCTGACAGACCGTGGTGAGATTCGGATACTCATCGAGATGGTCGAGCACGAGCCGCATCACGCGCTGCCGGGTCTCCTCCGGGATCTTCTTAGGCATGATCAACATTGTCCTTCCAGACTCGAAAGGAAACGGCATCAAACCGGGGACGGTTCACTCGTCGTGTGCGAGTTCACGATCGGAGGACTCTAGGTACTGCACTACTGCCGCCACGTCACGATGAAGAGTCGCCATCATCAAGCGAAACGATGGGCACGCCCGCCGACACACCCATGTAGGAAACCTCGGTGATGGAGCTCGCGGAAGACACGGCCCGGTTGCCCGAATTCCGTGCCGCTACAGTTAAAGGAGAAGCGGGCGTTCGATCTCACTTGACCTGAGATCGAACGCCCGCCCCGGTTTCGGAACTACTTGCCGTTCTCCGTCACGCTCGTGTTGCGGTGACGGGCTGCGGCAGCGCCCGAGATGTACCGGCCGGAGATCGCCGAGCGTTGGTGCGTACCGCTAGACTTATTCCGTCCGGACTCGGTGACGCTCGTCTTCGGGTGACGAGCGGCCGCCGCATTCGAGATGTAGCGGCCTGTGATTGCGGAACGATGAGCCATCTCGGCTCCTTCCTCTTCGGAGTTCCCTTCGACGTCGTCGAAGGGCGCCGCCGCGATTCGGCGGACGTCTGAGGTCTTGACTAGCGAGAGCTTCGGCTCGGGGTCTTCGATGCTGGCGAGCTGCCGGATGCGCTTCGGCGTCATCTGTAGGTCGTTCGCGATGTCGACCAAGCTCACACCGACGCTGTCGAGCAGCCCGATAGCGTTCTTGAGGAGCTCCGGCTGCTCGCCGTCGAACTCACGGATTGAGAGGGGTCGACGCGGCAGGCTGTTGAGCGTCATGTACGCCCTGCGCGCCGTCGACTCGGAAACCAGGTCGAGCTCGCGGAGCCGATAGAGCAGGGAGTGCACCGAGACACCCCACCACTGCCCTAGCTCCTCGAGGCGATGGAAGTTCATCCGGGTCGGCAACTGGTCGCGGATGACGTCGCGCGGCGTGAGGAACTCGGCAGCGAACTCGTTGGCTTGGCGTTCCATCTGGCTGTCGGTGCCTTGTCTACCGTGGTGGAGCACGATGTGACCCAGTTCGTGGGCGGCCGAGAACCGGTGACGCATGACATCGTCTGCCTTGTCCGGCGTGAGCACGATGATGGGTCGTGGGAGTGCGGTCGTCGAGAAGGCGTCGATGCGGCTCTTCTCGTCGAGAGAAGGGTCCTCTTTCATCGAGAAGAAGACGGTGAGGATGCCGTGCTGCTCGAGTTGGTAGACCAGGTGCTTGATGGGCTCGAGGCCAAGGTCCCAGTGTGTCCGCATGCTCCGAGCCGCCGTAATCGGGTCGGGCATGTCCAGCGAGTCGGGCATCGCCCAGGCTGGAAGATCGACTTCGGGGAACTCGACACTCTCCTCGAGGTAGCAGCTGAGCTCCCAGGCTTGTTCGACGTAGGCGGTGGCTTGCTGCTGCTGTCCGACGGTGGTGGAGCGGAGCCTACGGAACGAGGCTTCCGCGATCTCGACCTGGGCACGAGGGCGTCCGTGTGCGAAGAATCCGGGCGGTACGTTGAGCGCATCGGCGAGCGCGACGATGGTTTCCGCCCGAGGCCTGACCTCGCCGCGCTCGTACTGCCCGATTGCCGCGGCAGATACCCCGACCATCTGATGTAGCTCGGACTTGGTGAGCTTGCAGATCCGGCGGGCCTGCGTGAGGCGGGCTGGGTCGAATAGTCGGGCAACGTCCATCAGGGTTGGCTGCTCTGGCATCAGTTGCTGCCCTTGTCCTCGTCGTGCCGCGGTCGCAGTCGAGTGGAGGTGCGGGGGCGCTCCCCGTCGGCGAAGCCGCCCGTCGCGCGCGGCGACTGCTTCTTCTCTTGCGCCGAGGCGGCCTGCTTCTCGTAGATCAGCCGCTCCGGGTCGGTGAACTCGAGGTAGCGACCGTTGAGTCGGGCCGGCGCCCAATAGATCGTGCCTACACTGAACGACGTGCTGCTGTAGTACGGCACGATGAGGGTGACGCGGCCCGACACATCACCGACTATCTCGAGGACGTCGGACAGCCGCGCGAACTCCTCGCCGTCCTGGGTGTCCTCACGGGGAAACTCGAACAGCCCACCCGGCTCGGTGTACTTGATGTTGCTCGTCTCGAGGAATACGTCTCGGCGCTGCTCCGGCAGGTAGCTCAAGCGGTAACGGCGATGGTTGCGAGGCATCTGCTTGCCGACTCGCTGGAGGAAGACCAGAGTGTCGCCGATGAAGGGCAGGACGCGGCGACTCCCCGACACGCGCTGCTCCCGGTAGCGATCCATGCCATTGATTAGCGCCTGCAGTTCCTTCTGCGCACCTCGGGCCATCGCGACGCCGTACACGTCCTGGTCGCCGTCCGGGTCCTGGTACTCGGTGTGCGCCCTTGCTGAGCGGTCCTGGCTTTTGTGGATCGCCGACGGGATTGACGAGCGCAGCGTCGCGAGCTCCTCGTCGGTGAATTCATTCCGCCAGTCCATCGGTTCGGCGTCGTTCATGCTGTCTCCCATCCCGTTCTCGTGGAGAGGCTACCAGCTCTCTTTAGTCTTTGGCAGAAAACCGTCATATAAGACCCCGGCGTGTCGTGCCGATTCGGCAGATTGCCGGTCCTGCAACTCCGCTCGTCGTACTTTTGGTCACCCTCTAAAGGCTTACGCCCGTGAAGTAAGCCAGCGGGGTGCCACCAAGCTAAGGAGCGAGCCGTTTCTGGTTACCGTTAGGCAGGGGCCCGACCCAGAACCATCTCGCACTGCGCGTGCATCGCCGCTGGGGCCGGGCACCGTGTCATGCCTACGCATGCCCAGTACTGAAGAGCAGTGGGCCGATCCCTCGGAAAGTGTCGTCGACGAAGTCTTGTGAGAGAGGCGGCGACCGCCCGGACGAGAACTCTGAGTTCCACAGTCCGGTCAGTCGCCGCCGAGTCAGAGAATGTCCTCTCTGAAGAGGGGCAACATGTCCTGGTCGAGCACGGGCACGACGCGAACATCAGTGGCGAGCGCCCACCGCTCCAGCAGGAGCATCGCCCAGATGACTGCCTCCCAGTAGTCGGTGTACTTCGCGGCGTTCCGGTGCCACTCGGTCTCGCCGATCACCTGCACTTCCACCCTGTAGACCTGGGTCTCCATGAGCAGCGAGATGACCGTCTCCGGGACGTCGGTTGTGTTGCCTTCCTCGTCTGGCGCGCCAACGATGACGGCATCGCCGACAAGCATTGCCCGCTGCCGGGCTTCTGGAACCTGGAACTGACGGCGCTCACTGAAATTCCTCACTTCTGCTCATCGAAATTCCCCACCCTGGG
>VFQQ010001962.1_pt1 | contig 25665 bp, 28 predicted proteins | sample 3512341 | NCBI WGS metagenome assembly VFQQ01 (sample SAMN10412373, study PRJNA504923) | tailings metagenome | isolation source: Relicate 2 Philex TSF1 revegetated site | place: Philippines: Tuba, Benguet | collected 2017-08-29 | reverse complement strand
CATCTCGCTGCAACCCATGGCCAAGGGCGGCCGCGTCAAACCCATCGCCCAGACCAGCGCCAAACGCAGCAGCGTCGCGCCCGATGTGCCCACCGCCGCCGAAAGCGGCTACCCGGGCCTGGTCTACGTGTCGTGGTACGGCGTGTGGGCACCCAAGGGCACACCAGACGACCGCGTGCAATTCCTCAACAAGGCCATCAACAAGGCGACGGAAGAACTCGCCAAGGCCGGCTCACTCGCCGCGCTGGGCGTGGAGCCGGTGGTGGAGTCGGTGGACGCCTTCCGCAAGTACATCGCGAACGATGTGGCGCAGAGTGCGGGGTTGTTGAAGGAGGCGGGGTTCAAGCCGGAGTGAGGGGTAGGGGGCCGTACCTCAGTCGTCTTGCCCAGCTGTCATACGCTGGTGTGCGAGTCTGCGGCTGCGGAGCGGCCCTCATATGCCATCAAGATCAACGGTTTTGCGGAGTCCAGATCGGCCTGAGACGATAGCGACAGCTCGAGGTCACCCGTTCCCCAATGGCCCTTCTGGCTGACGTCCTGGCCCATCTGCGGCATCGGTATCACTTTTGAAGGGTCAAGGTGCAGGTACAACAGCAACCGATTCTTCTGAGGAACCACGGTTGCGAAGTTCTTCAACCGCTTGAATGCCACATAGAGCTTCAGTTCCTTGCGCTGTACGTCGTCACCCAGGGATAAAACATGCCCTTCCAGCGACGCGACCAGCTCGCTCAGGTGCGCAGGCAACAGAGGCATCCAGTCGGCGTATGAGCGGTCACCACCAGCCGCCTTGCTGCTTGAAGGCTCAGTGGTCGGCGCGGGGGCGGCTTTGATCGGCTTCACCCCCTTAAGCCCCAGCGTCTTGGCCGCGCTGGAAGCGTTGGCCAGCTCCAGTAGCAGCAGCTCATCACCAAATCGCCGATATCGAATCAACTCGATGTTGCGGTTGATCTGCTGCACAGCATGGCTGTCGTACTTTGTGAAGTCGGCGGCAATACAGACAAGGCGTGGAGCTGTCCAGTCAATGGCGTCAGCTGCTGGTTTTCCAAGCCTGTCCATCACCAGAAGTTTGAATTCGGCCTGATGGTCCATCAGCCAGCTCAGATAAAACAAGCCTTGGTTGATGACGTTTTCACCTACTGAGCGCTTGTATTCAAGGATGACGGGGCAGTTGTTCTCATCGAGTCCCAGGGAGTCGATGCGCCCGGCGTGTGTCTTCCCGGTGGGGTACTCGGTGGCGAGAAAGCGGATGCCCAGCAACGTGTTGAGGTTTGCCTCGATCAACGTCTGCAGTGGTTTCTCAAGATCCGAGGCGTCGCCTTGCAGTTCGACAGCTTTGCCACTTTGAAGGCGGAATAGTTTGATGTCGCTCATTCGTTAAGACATGTTCATGGGTCAGGCTACGCGCAGAAGAAATCCTCTGTGGTCAGTGTGAGTTGACTATGGCAACGGCTTCAAACCCAGTTCTTTCAGAAAAGCGTTGTGCTTGTCTTTCGCCGCCGCAATCGCCTTTTCAATCTTTACCAACTCCTGGTGCGTCTCGCCCAGATCAATCTCGGCTTCACCCACGGCCGTGCTGATGTAGCGCGAGATGTTCAGGTTGAAATCGTTCTTCTCGATCTCGGCCATCTCCACCCGGCGTGAGTAGCGCGCCTCTTCCTCGCGGAACTGGTAGGTCTTGATGATTTTGGCGATGTGCTCGGGCCTGAGCTGGTTCTGGCGCTTGCCTTTGTCGAAGTGCTCGGCCGCGTTGATGAACAACACGTCGTCCGGTTTCTTGCACTTCTTCAACACCAGGATGCACACGGGGATGCCGGTGGAATAGAACAGATTGGCGGGCAGGCCGATCACCGTGTCGATGTGTCCGTCCTTCAGCAGCTTGGTGCGGATGCGCTCTTCCGCGCCACCCCGGAACAGCACGCCGTGCGGCAGGATGATGGCCATCACGCCCTCGTCTTTGAGGTAGTGGAAGCCGTGCAACAGGAAGGCGAAATCAGCGGCAGATTTCGGCGCGAGGCCATGGCTCTTGAAGCGCACGTCGTCCGCCAGCGCGTCGGTGGGCTCCCAGCGGTAGCTGAAAGGCGGGTTGGCCACGATAGCGTCGAAGCTCGGCTTCCTGGCCGGGTTCTGCTCGCGCATCATGTCCCACTCATTGAGCAGGGTGTCGCCGTGGAAGATCTCGAACTCCGTGTCCTTCACCCCGTGCAGCAGCATGTTCATGCGCGCGAGGTTGTAGGTGGTGATGTTCTTTTCCTGGCCGAAGATTTTGCCGATCGTTCCGCCTGACTTGCCGTCCGCCCCGGCCACCTTCTTGCGCACGTTGAGCAGCAGCGAGCCGGAGCCGCAGGCAAAGTCCATCACACTGTCCAGCCGCTTCTTGGTGCCGGTCTTCGGCTCCTGGCTGTCCAGTGTGACGATCTCAGAGAGGATGTCCGACACTTGCTGCGGGGTATAAAACTCGCCTGCTTTTTTGCCAGACCCGGCAGCAAACTGGCCGATCAGGTACTCGTAGGCATCGCCCAGCGTGTCGACATCAGTGGAAAACTTTGCCAATCCTTCGGCAATCTTTTGGATGATGGTGCATAGCTTGGCGTTGCGCTCTGCATAGCCTTTGCCGAGCTTGTTCGACGTCAGATCGATCTCGGAAAACAAGCCTTGGAAGGTGCTCTCGAAAGATTCCGTCTCGATGTATTTGAAGCCCGACTGCAGCACATTGAGCAGCTCGTCGTTTTGCGTGCGCGCCATATGGGCAATGCTGCTCCACAGGTGCATGGGCAATATCACGTAGTGCACCTTGCGCCGCATTTGTTTTTCAAACGCGGTCACGTCTGCCGCATTGTCGGCATACCAAAGCGTCAATGGCGGGATGCCACGGCCATCCGGTTGCGCCTTCGGATAGTCTTTGCCCAGCTCCTTTTTGGCGGCGGCTTCGTAGTTGTCAGACAGGTAGCGCAGAAACAGAAACGACAGCATGTAGTCGCGGAAGTCGTCCGCGTCCATGGCGCCGCGCAGCTGGTCGGCAATGGCCCACAGGGTTTTGCCCAGTTGTTGTTGGTTGGCTTCGGTCATTTTTTCGGACGTCGTTTGATCCTGGTTTCCAGCGCTGCGAGTTCGGCCTCGTCCTGCTGGTCGGCTTCCATGGCCTCTTGCCTTTTGCGATCCTGGTCGAACTGGAGGTACAGCTCACCCGTGCGAGCCTCCATCTGCGCATGGCTGATGGCGCCGGCGTGTGTGAGCAGCGGGAAGCCGTTGGTCGTGATGATCTGATCCACGTTCTGCTTCCAGAAGGCCATGCGTGTCTCTTGTTTGCCCTTGGCCCGCAGTTCGGCCGTTTCCAGGAAGATGACCACCAGCCGGTTCAGAGTGTCGATCTCGTCCTCGGTCAGGTAGTTCTTGGCCACCACAATGTCCGTCTTGCGCACCTTGTCGCCTTTCCAGGCGAGCAGGCCAAAATTCGGATCGGCGGCATTCGCTCGGGCGGTGATGAGTTCGGCGGCGGTCTTTTGCGTCACGGCAAAGATCAACAGGTTCTGCACGGTGGCGAAGAACATCTGCGTGGCCTTGTCCGTCTTGTCGTAGTCGCTGGAGAGGGCAAAGAGGTCGCGCACCTTCTGATAGAAGCGCTTCTCGGAAGCCCGAATGTCCCGGATGCGCGCCAGCATCTCGTCGAAGTAATCCGGGCGACCGTCCGGGTTCTTCAGGCGCTCGTCGTCCATCACGAAGCCCTTGACCAGGTACTCTTTCAGGACGGTGGAAGCCCAGCGGCGGAACTGCACGCCGCGCGGTGAGCGCACGCGGTAGCCCACGGCCAGAATGGCGTCCAGGTTGTAGAGCGTGACTGGGCGCTGTACCTGCCGGCTGCCCTCGATTTGAACTGTCAAGGATTCCTTGACAGTTGCCGCCGGGTCCAGCTCCCCGTCTTCGAAGATGTTCTTCAGGTGCAGCGAGATGTTCTGCTTGGTGGCGTCAAAGAGTTCCGCCATCTCCAACTGCGTCAGCCAGACGGTCTGTTCCTGCGCCCGCAGCCTGATCTGGCTGCGGCCGTCTTCGGTGGTGTAAAGAATCAGGTCGTTCATGGTGCGGGCACCGATGCCGGGGCTGCCACCGCGGGCGCTGCCGCAAGAAGCTCCGGCAAGTCGAATTGGAACTTGGTGATGAAGTCGCCCAGAAGCCGCCGGAACAGCGCCTGGTTGTCCTCGCCCATCTCGGTCGGCTCGTGGATGGCGTATTTGCCATGGCTGAGCAGGTTCAGCGCGCGGTTGTAGAGCGCCAGATCGTCTTCGTTGTTCAGCGCCTTGAGGCAGAAGGAAACGTCCGCGTGCCCGAAGAACGACGCGGTCTTTTCCATGATGCTGCGCAGGGCGTTGAAGTGAAAGGTGTAGAGCTTGCCTGTGCCGGGGGCGGCGGCCAGTTGCAGCTCGGCGAGCGACGCGACGTGATGAAAGAACGGCGTGTCCTCCGTGGCGCGCAGGGTGTAGGCGCCGTCTCCGTTAGGGCGGTGCAGGAAGTAGCGCTTGTGCGTCACCTTCGGCTCACCCTCTTTCGCCCGGCCCAGCTCGTTGCACATCACGTTGAAGAACAGGGCGTGGTGGGAAGAGAACACCACCTTGATGGGCGCGGGAGCGCCGCTCTGGTCTTTGCGGCTCGCAGCCCGCCGCAAGAGCTGGGCGAGGTCGCAGGCCACGGCGATGGCGTTGTTGTCGTCCAGCGAGGAGATGGGGTCGTCGATGTAGAGGTACTTCTTCGCCTGGTAGGAGACGTGGCCATCGAGCATGCGCTCGCAGAGGGCCATGAAGAGGCACCAGATGAAGATGTTCTGCTCGCCCCGGGAGATCTTGATGTTCTCTGCCGCAGCGTTGCGAAAGGTGACCTTCCAAGTGTCGTAATCGATGTCGAAATCGAAGTCCGCGTAGCGGTCGAGGTAGCCCGCAATCGTTTCGTCCAGCGCGAGGTCTTTCAGGCCGCTGAAGAAGCTGGAGTTGGGGTTGAGCTGGAGCTGCCGCACGGCATCGCCGTCGAGATCGTTGTCCCAGGTGAACAAGTCTTCGGTGAAGGCATTGAAGTAGAGGGTGTCGGCGGTGCCCTTGTTCTTGCGCTTGCCCTCGTCCTTGAACTCCATCGACAGCCGCGTCTTACCTGTGCGGTTGTAGGCATACAAGAGGATCAGCTCGACACCACCCAAATCGTCACGCAGCTTTCTCGCGAGCGTCTTGAGGTTGGCGTATTGGTTGATCTTGGGCTTGGCGCTCATGCCTCAACCGCCTCCGGGGATGGGAAGAGTTGCTGCATCAGCCCTTTCTTGTGGACCTCGAGGGATTCGAGCTTTTTGGTTTCGGCGGTGATTTGCGCATCGAGGCTACTCAGGCACGAGGCGATGCGTTGTTGCTCACCCGACTTGATGTCGGGATAGAACAGTTTCTTTTCCTTCAGCATCGAGAAGTGTCGTTTGTAGCTTTCCTGCTGCACCGGATCGGCCTCAATCGCGTAATAGAGGAATCGAATGTCGATCCCGCGCTTTGGTCGCAAGATCTTAATTCCGTCTGCGCCTTGCGCAAAAGGCTGGTCAATAAACTTCAATGCACATGTGTGATCCCCAAAGACGATGACAGGTAACCCTTTATCGATCACGGCCTCACCATCATTGGTCCATCCGCAAATGTAGTCCTGTGATTGATCAACGATTGGGAACTCCCCTTCCGATTGATAGTCCGCGGTTTGGAGCTTCTTCGGAGGTGACACTGTGGCGATCAACTCTTCTAGGGTACTTTCCTCCCAATCAACAGCGCTTTGGAATTCTGGTGAGCGGAGGCGGGGTTGGGTTTCGCCTTCGCGGGGGAAAAGCTGCTGCATCAGCCCTTGTTTATGGGTCTTGAGCGCGTCCACTTTCCGCGCTTGCACGGCGATCAGCTCGTCCATCGAACTCAGGCACTCGGCGACTTTTTGTTGTTCTTTGGTGGAGGGTCGATGAATTGGAAGTGGCTCCAGCTCGGTGAAGTAAAGGTTCTTGACGTTCTGCCCTTCAACAACCCTAGCGAACTGCTTGTACAGGCTCCGAAAATAGTATGCAAAGAACAGTGGGTGCTGTTTAGTTTCGAGAACACTGATCATTTCACCAATCGCGATGTTTTTCAGGGGCAGGTAGGCACAGCACTTCCCGAAGTCCTCTGGTTTCTCGCCGACACGCGGAATCAATATTTCTCCACCCTTGCTGAACCTCAACATTGCCGGGTCTGTGTTGGTTCGCGAGTAAGTCTCGGTGATGACCGGACCAAACTTGGTGTACAGCTCCCCGTATCTGACGCATGGAGTGGGAGCATCGTCTGCCAAAGACCATTTGGGAGCACTCTTGCCGTAATAGAAATGGCCAAGCGCTCCGATCGTCGTTGGCTCCCAAGCCGCCGTCTCCCGAAACTTGGGAAACCGCAGCTTCGGTACAAGCGCCAGTCTCGCCGCTTCCTTCTTAACGGCGACTTTGTTCCTACTGCTCATACGCACTCAACCCTGAAATTTCGCGGCCCCCGGCGCGTTTGGTGAGCAACGGGTGCAGGTCTTCCATCAACGCGAGCTCGGCCTGGGTGCGTGCTTTCCAACCGAGGTCGAGCGGGGCCAAGAGGTCGCTGAGCTGTTCGCCATCAAAGATCATGCGGTGGAGGATGCCGTCCACAAAGGCTTGCAGGGCGGCGGTGGGGAGGCTGTGCTTGGCGGCGATCGAAGCGAGTTTCTTGGCGTTTTTCTCGGCCTTGAAGCGGGTGTAGCCCTCGCGGATGGCGGCCTCGCTCACGCCCTTGATGTCTTTGAAAGAGTCGATGTAGGCCACGATGTCTTCGCTCGCGTCCATCAAGTTGGACTGGCCCCGGATGAGCCCGACGAGCTCATCACGGCTCACCTTCACCTTGCCCGGCGCCTGGTTGGCGTACTTGGCGATGAGGCCCATGATGTAGTCGTAGTCGATGACGGCCGAGGCGAAGAGCACGAACTCGAAGTCGAGTTGGTCCAAGGGGTCTTCGCCTCCGGCGCCCTCACCCTCTTTGCCTCCCTTGCCTCGCCGGGCTTTGAGCCGTTTGGCGGTTTCGAGGTACTGGCCTTTGAAGCCACGCAGGTTTTCATCGGGCAGCACCTGCTCAACGCTGGCTTTGTGCTCGTCGGTGAGGTCGGTGTATTGGTCGAGCTGGGTCTTGAGGCGCTGCACTTCCTTGAAGTGGGTGACGAACACAGCGCGAGCTGCGTCGCCTTTCAGGTTGGCCACGTCAGATGGCGTGCAGGCCAGGCCCTGGGAGGTCATGAAGTCGTCGAGCTTCCGCACGGCAGTCTCCAACTTCTGGATGACCACGGGTGCCTTGTCCACCAGCCAGATTTCCCGCGCCTGCTCGCCGGTTTTCTCGCCCGAAAAGAGGGCAATGGCGGCATCGACCGATTCCTGCTGTTGGCGGAAGTCGAGGATGTTGCCGTAAGGCTTGGTGCCGTTGAGCACGCGGTTAGTGCGCGAGAAGGCTTGGATCAGGCCGTGGTGCTTGAGGTTCTTGTCAACATAGAGCGTGTTCAGGAACTTGGAATCAAAGCCGGTGAGCAACATGTCCACCACGATGGTGATGTCGATCTTTTGCGCGGCCGGGTAGTCGGCATTCGGCCACTGCTGGTCCTTGATGCGCTTCTGCACATCCTGGTAGTAGAGGTCGAACTCGCTCAAGCGGTGGTTGGTTCCGTAGCGGGCGTTGTAGTCGGCCAGGATGGCCTTGAGTGCGGACTTCTTGCCCTCGGCGTCTTCTTCGTTGTCCGCCTGCTCCTGTGGCAGGTCTTCCTGGATCTGTTTGACATCCGGATCGCCCTCGGCGGGCGGCGAGAAGACACATGCGATGTTCAGCGGCTTGAAGTCGGGATCGGCGGCCTGTTTGTCCGCCTGCATGGTCTTGAATAGCGCGTGGTATTCGATGGCGTCGTTGATGGACGCGGTGGCGAGGATGGCGTTGAAGCGGCGTCCACCCGTGGCGGCGTCGTGCTTGACCAGAATGGCGTCGATAACCGCCTTCTTGGCGATAGCCTCCCCGGGCTTGGGCGGCTTTTTGCCTTCAGGCTTGAAGTAATCGACGTGGAAGCGCAAGACATTGCCGTCCTCGATGGCGTGAGTGATGGTGTAGGCGTGGAGCTGCTTCTGAAAAAGGTCCGCCGTGGTGCGCATGGAGGCCTGGGTGTCCTCGATTTTCTGCAAGCTGGCGTTGGCCTCGAAGATCGGAGTGCCAGTGAAGCCAAAGAGCTGCGCCCTAGGGAAGAACGCCTTGATGGCCTTGTGGTTCTCGCCAAACTGCGAGCGGTGGCATTCGTCGAAGATGAAGACGATGCGTTTGTCCGTCAGCGCTTCGAGCTGTTCCTTGTAGGTGGCATGTCCGTTCCTGCTGCGCTGCTTGTTGCGCTTGCTGTTCTCATCCAGCGCCAGGCCCAGCTTCTGGATGGTGGTGACGATGACCTTGTCGGCGTAGTCCTCTGACAGCAGGCGACGCACCAGGGCGCCGGTATTGGTGTTTTCCTCGACGCAGCCTTCCTGAAACTTGTTGAATTCCTCCCGTGTCTGGCGGTCCAGATCTTTGCGGTCCACCACGAACACACACTTGTGGATGTGCGGGTTTTCCTTCAACAGAGTGGACGCCTTGAAGGAGGTGAGTGTCTTGCCGCTACCGGTGGTGTGCCAGATGAAGCCGTTGCCGTTGTCTTCGTCGATGCACTTAACGATGTGCTGCACGGCATAGACCTGGTACGGCCGCATGACCATGAGCTTTTGCTCACCCGCGAGCAGAACCATGTAACGGCTGATGGTGCGGCCGAGGCTGCACTTCTTCAGGAAGTGATCGGCAAACTCGTCGAGCTGCGTGATCTTGTGGTTGCCCTCGTCCGCGAACTCATAGATGGGCAGAAAGCGCTCGTCGGCATTGAAGGCGAAGTGACGCGCGTTGTTGTTGGCGAAGTAGTAGGTGCGGTCGCGGTTGCTGACGATGAACAGCTGCATGAAGCAGAGCAGCGTCCTGGTATAGCCGTTACCGGGGTTGTGCTTGTATTCAACGATCTGCTCCATGGCCCGGCGTGGATTCACGCCCAGGGTTTTCAGCTCGACCTGCACACAGGGCACGCCGTTGATGAGCACGATGACGTCGTAGCGGTGGTGACTGTTGTCGGTGTTAATGCGCAGCTGGTGGACGACCTCGAAGCTGTTTTTGCACCAGTCTTTGATGTTCACCAGCGTGTAGTTCAGCGGTGTGCCGTCGTCACGGGTGAAGGCATTGATGCTGCGCAGGGTCTTGGCAGCGGTGAAAACATCGGGGGTGACGATTTCATCCAGCAGCCGGGCGAACTCGGCGTCGGTCAACTTGACGCGGTTCAGAACCTCGAATTTCTCGCGGAAGTTCTTTTCCAGTCCGGCGCGATCGCAAATGTCTTTGCGATATTCATATTTCAGGTTCTGAAGCTTGCCAATGAAGCCGTATTCGATGTGCTGCTCTTTGACGACGGGGCTTGGTGCTCCGGGCGGCAAATCGTAGGTGGACTTGGATGAAGGCATGGGGATAGAGCGGGCGTTGTATCGGCGCGTGAGAAAAACTCGAGCTGACGGCTCTCGCGGACTTTAGCTGCTTATTCTCGCTAACCTCAGTCCCGGGGGCGAGGCTATCCAAGCTCTGTTTGCCTCCAGTTGAACGCGTTTCACGCCACATAAAAGGGGTTCCGTCGCATCTGTATGGCGCCCTTCCTCTGCACCGATAACAGTGCGCCATTGGCTTTCCGCCATCACCCCCAGGAAACCCCATGCTGCTGCAACTCCTCGCCAACCAGCCCCAAGCCATCGTCCCCGTCCTGCGCCAGACACCTTTGTGGGTGTGGGGCCTGCTCGCGGCGTTCGTCGCGATGGGCATCAGCCAGCTGCGCGACCGCACCGCCAGCCTGGTGCGTGTGTCGCTCATGCCGGTGGCGATGACGGTGTTCTCGGTGTCGGGCACGTTCTCGGCGCTGGGTTCCTCGCCTCACCTGGCCCAGGTCATCGCGGCCTGGCTCATCGCTGCGTTGCTCGCCTTCGCGCTGTTCGCGCGTGGCCGTGCCCATGCGCAGTACGACCCGGTGCAGCGGCTGTACCACCTGCCGGGCAGCGCCGTGCCGCTGTTGCTGATCGTGGGCATCTTCCTGGTGAAGTACGTGGTCGGCGTCGATCTGGCCATGGCGCCGCAGCTGGTGCGGGACATGGCGTATGTGCTGTCCGTCGCCGCCCTGTATGGCGCGTTCACGGGCGTGTTCATCGGCCGGGCCTCGCGCCTGTGGCGCCTGCCGCTGCGTTCGACCCCGGTGGGCGCAGGCCTTGCTGGTTAGGCTTTTATTCACTTATTGGTGAATAGAGGGCGCGGCAGGGGAGTTCGGGTACGCTTTGTCCGCACCCAGCCCCACCAGAAGGACCCCCGCCGTGACCGCCAGAAAGGCCCCCTCCGAGCCCAAGATCCGTGACTCCGAACGCTCCCGCGCCGCCATCCTCATGGCCGCGCGCGAGGAGTTCTCGCGCACCGGCCTGGGTGGCGCGCGGGTGGAGCGAATTGCCGAGAAGGCGGCGGTCGACAAGAAGCTGGTCTATTACTACTTCAAGGACAAGGACGGCCTGTTCTCCGCCGCGCTGGAGAGCGTGTACGCCGAGATCCGCAACGCCCAGCTGTACCTGGATCTGCAGGGCATGCCGCCGCTGATTGCCCTGCGCCGGCTGATCGAATTCACCTGGGATTACTACATCGCCCACCCGGAATTCATCACCCTGTTCAACAGCGAGAACCTGCACCTGGCGCGGCACCTGCAGGGCTCGCCGCGCATCCGCGAACTCAATTCGCCGCTGGTGGATTCGCTGAGCGACATCCTGGAGCGCGGGCAGAAGCAGGGCCTGTTCCGCGCCGGCATCGACCCGGTGCAGCTCTACATCACCGTCGCCGGCTGCTCGTACTTCTACCTGTCGAACATCCACACGCTGTCGGCCGGTTTCAACCGCGATTTCAAGGCGCCCAAGCAGCTCACGCAGCGGCTGGCGCACATCACCGAGGTGGTGTCGGCCTTCGTGCTCGCGTAGCAGCCAGATTTCACCATTCAGGGAAAACACGGGGCTTCGGCCCCTTTTCTTTGCCCTACAATTCTCCAATTGGTGAATAAAGGGACGAGAAACCCATGCGAAAGATCGACAGTTACGCCCACATCCTCCCGCGCAAGTACTTCGACCGCATGGCCGAGCTCGCGAAAGACAAGGGCGCCATCAAGCGCTGGCTGACCATCCCCGTGCTCTACGACCTGGACGCGCGGCTGAAGATGATGGAGAGCTTTCCCGAGTACCAGCAGATCCTCACGCTCTCGAACCCGCCCATTGAAATGATCGCGGGGCCGGACGAATCGCCCGCGCTCGCGCGCCTGGCCAACGAGGAGATGGCGAAGATCCGCGACGCGCACCCGGACAAGTTCCCCGCTTTCGTGGCCTCGCTGCCCATGAACAACCCGGCCGCGTGCCTGGAAGAGATGGAATACGCCATCAACGTGCTGGGGGCGCGCGGCATCCAGGTGTTCACCAACGTGAACGGCCGCCCGCTCGACGAGCCCGAGTTCTGGCCCATCTTCGAAGCGGCGGTGAAGACCTACGACGTGCCGATCTGGATGCACCCGGCGCGTGGCGCGAACATGGCCGACTACGCATCCGAGAAAAAGTCGAAGTTCGAAATCTGGTGGACCTTCGGCTGGCCCTACGAAACCAGCGCCGCCATGACGCGCATGGTGTTCTCCGGCTTCTTCGACAAGCTGCCCGAGATGCGCCTCATCACCCACCACATGGGCGCGATGATCCCGTTCTTTGACGGCCGGGTCGGCCCCGGGCTGGACCAGTTCGGCAGCCGCACGTCCGACGAAGACTACGAGGGCCTGCTCAAGAGCATGGCCAAGCGGCCCATCGACTACTTCCGCATGTTCTATGCGGACACCGCGCTGGCCGGCGGCCGCTCCGGCCTGCGCTGCGGGCTGGACTTCTTCGGCGCGAAGCAAGTCGTGTTCGCCTCCGACTGCCCCTTCGACCCCGAAGGCGGCCCCATGTTCATCCGCACCATCCCCGAAGCCATCGACTCACTGAACCTGCCCGAAGACGAGCGGGAAGGCATCTACTTCCGCAACGCGCTGCGCCTGCTGAAGATGCCCTGCTGCTAGTCGCACCCTCTCACCCTCAAGGAGACAAGACGATGACGAAGAAGACATGGACCGCCGCGCTGCTCGCCGGTCTGCTGGCCGCCATCGGCCTCAACGCCGCGCACGCGCAGGCCCAGAACTACCCCAACCGCCCGGTGCGCATCATCGTGCCGTACGTGCCCGGCGGCACGGTCGACCTGGTGGCGCGCGTGCTCGCGCAGCGCCTGACCGAACAGATGGGCCAGCCCTTCGTGGTGGAAAACCGCGCGGGCGCCAGTGGTGTGATCGGCAGCGACGTGGTGGCCAAGGCCGCGGCCGATGGCTACACGCTGCTCGTGCAATCGCCCACGCTCATCGCCAACCCGCTCATGGTGCGCAAGGTGCCGTACGACGTGATCACGGACTTCACGCCCGTGTCCTTCCTTGGTTCGGTGCCCATGGTGGTGGCCGCGCACCCCAGCGTGCCGGCCGACAACCTGCAGCAGTTCCTGGAAGCCGCGCGCGCCAAGCCGCAGGGCTTCAGCCTCGGCACCTCGGCCATCGGCTCGCCCATGCACGTCTCGCTCGAAGCCATCAAGTTCGGCGGCAAGCTGGAGATGCCCATCGTCGCCTACCGTGGCACGGCGGCGGCCCTGAACGACCTGCTCGGCGGCCAGATCAGCGTGATCATCGACGCGCTGCCGTCCACCGCGCCGCACATCGCCAGCGGCAAGCTGAAGGCGCTGGCCGTGACCACGAAGGCGCGCATCCCCAGCATGCCCAATGTGCCCACCGTGGCCGAGTCCGGCATTCCCGGTTTCGAGATGGTCACCTGGTACGGCCTGTGGGCACCGGGCAAGCTGCCCGAAGCCATCAGCAAGCGCCTCACCGAAGAAAGCGCCAAGGCCATGCGCTCGTCGCTGGTGACCGAACGGCTCGGCGCGCAGGGCTTCGTCGCCGCGCCCATGGGCCCGGCGCAGTTCGCGCCCTACATCACGAAAGAAATCGCGACCTACGCCCGCATCGTGCGCGACGCGAAGATCCAGATCGACTGAAGTCTTGCGTGAGTGTTCAGCGGGCGCCCACGAACTGGTTGGTATACAGCTCCTTCACCGGCGTCTCGCGCGGCACCACGCCGTTGCTGACGTAGAACTTCTGCAGCTCCGCCAGGCGTGCCTCGTCCATCTGGCCCGGTACCTTCTGTTTCGCGTAGACGTACTGGTTGAACATCTCGAACGACTTCTGGATGCTGGCTTCCTTGCCCTTGTGCACCGGCAGGTGCGCCACGTAGACAGTGGTGGCGGCCTTGGGGTCGGCCATGATGTCCTTCATGCCCTTGAGCGTGGCGCGCACGAGCTTCTGCACCAGCTGCGGGTTCTTCGCGATGGTGTCGTCTGACGCGAGGATGGCCTGCGCCATGCTCTTGAAGTACAGGTCGGCGGGCAAGATGTCGACGTCCGCGCCCGCGTCCATCGCGCTCACGGTCCAGTCCGGCACCGTGGCCATGGCGGACGCGCGCTTCGCCGCGAACTGTTGCCACACGCCACCGGGCCCGGCGGCCTGGATGTTCACGTCGTTCTTGGTCAGGCCGACCTTGCTGAGCATGCCCAGCAGCGCGTAGTAGGTGGTGTCGGTGTAGGCCAGCACGGTCACGGTCTTGCCCTTGAGCTCGCGCGGGCTCTCGATCTTCTCGTCCTTGTGGCTCACCAGCTGCGTGAGCGAACCGGCGCCGAGCACGGCCACGGCCTTCACCGGAATGCCCTGGGCGCGCGCGATGATGGGCGTGTCGCCGATGGCGCCGCCGATGACGGCATTGCCCGCGCCGATCTGCTTGGCCACGTCCACACCGCCGCGCGCGGTGACGAAGTTGACCTTGAGGCCTTCCTGTTCGTAGTAGCCCTTGGCCTGCGCCAGCATCCACGGGCCGAAGGCCGGCAGCGTGGCGGGTGCGGGCAGCAGGTAGGTCACTTCCTGCAGGGGTGCCGGCGTCTGCGCGTGGGCGCCCAGGGGCAGGGCACCGGCCAGCAGCACACCGGCCAGCAGCAGGTGGCGGCGGCCCGGGAGGAGGGGGTTCGGTCGTGGCATGGGAAGTCCTTTCGTGCGGATGGGGCGGGTTGGAATCAGGGCTGCGCGTCCAGGCACTCGAGCTGGCGGTAGAAGTCGTCGACGTGGGCCTGCGCGCTGGCGGGAAACGCCTGCATGGCCTGGGCGTGGCGCACCGGGTCGTTCTCTGCACCGGCGCGGCCCACGCGGTGCGAAGCCTCCTGCACGAAGCGGCACACCGGCGCGCGGCGCGCGCCGAACGCTGCCAGCGCCTCGGACACCGGCGCGCCGTGCGCGAGCAGGCGGGCCAGCACCACCGCGTCCTGCACCGCGAGCGCGCCGCCCTGCCCCATGAACGGTGTGGACGCGTGTGCGGCATCGCCGATCAGCACCACGCGGCCCTGGTGCCAGGGCAGCGGCATCACGATTTCCTCAACCGCGGTGTAGAGCACCTCGGTGTCTTGGGAAACCTCGTCGAGAAATCGCCGCACCGGCCCGCCGAATTCGGCGAAGCGCTCGCGCATGAGCGCGGGCCACGCGGCCCTGTCGAACCAGGCGCCGGCCGGCTCGGCCACGGTACCGAAGATATAGAGCCGCTCCTGCGAGATCGGCATGATGCCGAGCCGCTTGCCCACGCCCATCTGCATGATCTTGTCCACCAGTTCGGGCGGGCGGTGGTGCACGCTGCGCCACACGCCGAAGCCCGAGTACGCGGGTTGCACGTCAGGCCACAGCAGCGCGCGCACACCCGAGCGGATGCCGTCGGCGCCGATGACCAGGTCGTAGGTGGCCTCGCTGCCGTCAGAGAGCCGGGCGTGCGCGCCGCGGCCATCCTGTGTCACCGCTTCGAGGGTGGTGCCCAGCCGCACCGCCACGCCCAGCCCCGTGAGCAGGCCCGAGAGCACGCGGTGCATCTCGGCGCGCTTGATGCCCAGGATGGGCGGCGCGGGCGGTGTGCCCACGGCGGGGTACACCACGTCCACGATGTGCCGGCCATCGTGGTCCAGATAGACGTTGCGGCCGTCCTGTATCGGGAAGCCCGCGTGCACCAGCCCGTCCATGGCGCCGATCTCGCGGAAGTGCGCCAGGCCATTGCTGTAAACGAAGATGCCCGAGCTCTGGAAACGCCACTCGGGCTGCTTCTCGATCACCGTGGCCTGCCAGCCGCCACGGGCCAGCGCCAGTGCGGCGGAACAGCCGGCGATGCCGGCACCAACGATCAGGACTTTTCTCATGGGCGACGCAGGAAAACCAACGGGTGATCCCGCCGATTCTTGGGTCAACCCGCCCCAGGTTCAACCTTCAGGGCGCCGGATCTGGGCACCGATCGTCCGCGACTTGATGCACTGGCTCGGCGTGACGCCGGCCCAGCGCTCGAACGCGCGCGAGAACGCCTTCTCGGAACCGTAGCCCACGCTCTGCGCCACGCGCCAGACGTCGTCCACGCCGCGCAGGAACTGCTGGCGCGCAATGCCCATGCGCACCGAGGTGAGGTAGCGCAATGGCGTGGTGCCCATGAGTTCCACGAAGCGCTCGCTGAACACCGAGCGCGACTGGTGGCTCACGCGCGAGAGGCTGGCCACCGACCACGGCAGTTCCGGGTGCGCGTGCATCTGCGCCAGCGCCTTGCCGATGGCCTTGTCGCGCACGCCGTTGAGCCAGCCCTGCGCCTCCTGCGTGCCCTGCGCGTGGCCCGCGCCGCTGTGCAGGTGCTCGCGCAGCACGTGCACCAGCAGCAGGTCGGCCATGCGCGCGGTCGCCAGCTGCCAGCCCGGCCGCTGCGCGATGGTTTCGTCCACCATCGACTGCGTGGCCAGCGCCAGGCTGCGCGTGGTGGCGATGTCGGCCGCGCGCAGCACCACCAGCGGCGGCAACCACGACAGGATGGACGCGCCCTGGTGCCGCGGCATCCACAGGTGCAGCGAGAACAGTTCCGTGGCCTCGCCGCTGCCGCCGAACGAGAAGGTGATGGGGTGGTCGCCGTGTTCGCCCCGCATGTGCCGTTGCAGCAGTTCGCGGAACGGCACCGTCTCCAGCGCGATGTCGGACGCCACCACGTGCGGGCCACCCTGCGGCAGCATCACGATGTCGCCGGGTTCCACGTGCACCGGCGCGTCGCCGTCGACGCAGATCCAGTATGGGTGGCCGGTGCACACGCGCATCAGCAGGCCTTCCACCCCCTCGGAGCGCAGCGCCCACGGTGCCGTGAGCGAGAAACGCGCGGTCACCGCGCGGTCGGTGCGCAGCGTGCCCAGGACCAGGCTGATCAGGTCGTCCGGTGGGGTGTGGGTGGCGCGGGGCATGACGCAGTTTATGGCGTAGGCCGCCAACGCTGCCTGTGCCGTTGCGTGTGGCGGTGACGGCGGACGCTCGGTGTCCAAATCCGGTGTCCCGGGGGTTGAGTGCGGCGGGCCCCTGCCGAACAATCGCCGGCCATGAGCACGCCACGGCCCGACACACCCGCGACCCACGCCACCTGGATGGACCTTGACGGCCCGGCGCTGGACCGCGCGTACTCGCCGAGCTCGGTGGCCCCCGATTTCCTGCACACCCTGAAGGCCTATGGCACGCGCAGCGATGCGGTGCGCGCCTCGCTGGGCGGGGGCGAGGCCATGCGCTACGGGCCGGGCGGGCGCGAAAACGTGTGGCTGTACGACGCAGCGCCGGCCGATGCGCCGCTGCTGGTGTTCTTTCACGGCGGCTACTGGCAGGAAGGCGACGCGCGCGACGCGCTGTTTCCCGCGCCCGCGCTGCTGGCCTCGGGCATTGCCTACGCCTCGATCGGCTACGAGCTGGCGCCCGACGCGGGCGTGGACGAGATCGTTTCGCGCTGCGCGGTGGCGCTGGCCCTGCTGCTGCGGCGCTACCGCGAACGGCACCCGGGCGCGCGCGCCGTGCTCTCGGGCAGCTCGGCGGGTGCGCACCTGGCGGCTTCGATGATGGGCATCGACTGGCGCACGCACGGCTTCGACGCCACGCCGTTCTCTTCCGCCGTGCTGCTGTCGGGCGTGTACGACCTGCGCCCGCTGGTGGCGACCTACATCAATGCGCCGCTGGGCATGGACCAGGCCACCGCCTTGCACTGCAGCCCGCTTTTCGCCGAACTGCCCGCCGCCGTGCCCAGTGCGCTGTGCTGGGGCGAGCGCGAGACCGCCGAGTTCTGCGAGCAGAGCCACCGCATGGGCGAACGCCTGAACCAGGCCGGTGTCGCCACCCGCCTCATCGAGATCGTGGACCGCGACCACTTCGACATCGTGTTCGACCTGTCCGACCCGCTCACCCCGCTGGGCCGTGAGGTCCGCAGACAACTGGAGAAATCCGAATGACCGTCAAGAGACGACGCACCGTGCCCGAGGTGCGCAACCCGGCGCTGGAACTGTCGCTGGTCAAACCCATCGCCACCGGCGACAACCAGCAACGCGAGTCAACCGTCAAGAACACCGAGGGCGAGCCGCTGCTGCGCTTCGAGGGCAGCAGCAACCCCTACCTGGAGCACCAGCGCAATGACCTGCTGCTGAGCATCCAGCACATGCGCAGCGAAGGCCACGACGAGATGGTGTTTCTCTGCATCACGCACTGCAAGGAACTGACCTTCAAGGCCATGCACTACGAGCTGGTGAACATGCAGGCCCGCGTGAAGGCCGACGACGTGGCGGGCGCGCTGCAGCTCGCGCCGCGTGTGCTGGCGCTGCTCGGTTTCCTGGGCAAGACCTGGGACGTGCTCTCCACCATCACGCCGCACGGGTTCAACCAGTTTCGCAACACGCTGGGCATCGCCTCGGGCCAGCAGTCGTACATGTACCGGCACGTCGAGTTCGTGCTGGGCAACAAGTCAGAGGCGCTGGCGCGCGCGCACGAGAACAACCCCGACGTGTGGCCGTACATGGAGCGCGCGCTGACGTCGCCCAGCCTGTACGACGAGGTGCTCGCGCTGCTCCACCGGCGCGGCATCGCGGTGCCGCCCGAGGCGCTGGCGCGCGACTGGGCGCAGCCGTATCCGGTGAACCCCGGCGTGGAGGCCGCCTGGTTGCAGGTCTACGCCGACCCCACGCCAGAGAACGACCTCTACCTGCTCGGCGAGGCGCTGACCGACATTGCCGACGCCTTCTCGCAGTACCGCTGGAGGCACTTCGTGTCGGTCGAACGCATCCTCGGCTTCAAGGCCGGCACCGGCGGTTCCGCCGGGGTGGGCTGGCTGCGCCGCATCGTCGACCACCGCTTCTTTCCTGAACTCTGGTCCATGCGCACCCAGCTCTGAAACCCACACCCGGCCACCATGTTCGATCAACTGCCCCCCTACGTGGACGACCCCATCCTGGGGCTGTTCGACGTCTACCGCGCCGACCCGCGGCCTTCCAGAGTCAACCTGGGCATCGGCATCTACTGCGACGAAGCCGGGCATGTTCCGCTGCTCGAATCGGTGCGCGCCGCCCGCGCCGCGCTCGAGGCCGCGGGCGCGCCCAGCACCTACCCGCCCACCGAAGGCAGCGAGGCTTACCGCCATGCCGTGCTCGGCCTGGTGTTCGGAGAGGGCAACCCCGCTGCGCCGCACATCACCGTGGTGCAGACCGTGGCGGGCACCGGCGCCCTGAAGATCGGCGCGGACTTCCTGCGCGGCGCGCTCGACGATGCCGCTATCTGGCTGCCCGACCCGACCTGGGCCAATCACGCGGCGATCTTCGAAGGTTCGGGCTGGCGCGTGAGCCACTACCCGTACCACGACCCCGCCAGCGGGCGCCTGGACATGGACGGCGCGGTCGCCGCGCTGCGCGCGCTGAAGGCCGGCAGCGTGGTGCTGCTGCACCCGTGCTGCCACAACCCCACAGGCATCGACCCCACGCACGCGCAGTGGTCCGAACTGTTCGACGTGATCGGACAACGTGGCCTGCTGCCTTTCTTCGACATGGCCTACCAGGGCTTCGCGCACGGCGTGGACGAAGACGCCTGGGCGGTGCGCGAGTGCGTGCGGCGCGGCATCGGCTGCCTTGTGGCGAGCTCGTTCTCCAAGATCTTCTCGCTTTATGGCGAACGCGTGGGCGCGCTCAGCGTTTTCGCGCCGGCCGGCGATGCGGGCCGTGTGCTCGGCCAGCTCAAGCTCGCCATCCGCCGCTCCTATTCCTGCCCGCCCGCCACCGGCGCCGCCGTGGTGCAGGCCATCCTGAGCGACGCCGGGGCCAACGCGCTGTGGCGCGCCGAGCTCGATGGCATGCGCGGCCGCATGCGCCAGGTGCGCACCACGCTGCACGCCATGCTGCGCGACGCACTGCCCGGGCACGGCTTCGACTACCTGATTGAACAGCACGGCATGTTCAGTTACTCGGGCCTGTCGCCGGCGCAGATCGACGCGCTCAGGACACGCCATGGTGTCTACGTCGTGTCCTCCGGGCGCCTGTGCGTCGCTGGCATCAACGCTTCCAATATCGCGCACGTCTGTGCATCCCTTGTCGAGGTCCACCGGAGTCATCAACCATGAAGTCCTTCTGTTCCTGGCGCGCGCTGTCGCGTCTGCTGGTCCTGGCCACTGCCCTGGTGTCGGGCGCGGGCTCCGCCTTCGCGCAGGGCGTGCCCATCCGTGTGCTGGTCGGCTTTCCGCCCGGGGGGTCCACCGACCTGATCGCGCGCCAGCTCGCGCTCGGCCTGCAGCAGGAACTCGGCCGCACCGTGATCGTCGAGAACCGTGCTGGCGCGGGTGGCCAGATCGCGGCGCAGGCGCTCAAGGCCGCGCGGGCTGATGGCAACACGCTGTTCCTTTCGAACGCCCACACCGTGTCCATCATCCCGGTCACCATGCTCAACCCCGGTTTCGACGTGGCGAAGGACTTCGCGCCCATCGGCCTCGTCACCGTGAACCCGGACGCCTTCGCGGTGAACGCCACGGCGGCCGGCGCGCCCACGGGTGGCCTGCGCGATTTCGCGCGCTGGGCGCAGGCCAGCGAGAGCCGCGCCAACATCGGCGTGCCCGCACCGGGCAGCGCGCCCGAGTTCGCGGTCAGCGTCATCGCGCGCGCCACCGGCACCCGCCTCAATGCCGTGCCGTACCGCGGCGATGCCCCGCTGGTGCAGGACGTGGTGGCCGGCCAGTTGCCCGCGGGCATCGGCGGCGTCGGTGCCCTGCTGCCGTATGTGGAGGCGGGCAGGCTGCGGCTGCTCGCGGTCAATGGGGCGGCGCGGTTGCCGCGCTTTCCCGACGTGCCGACCTACGCCGAGCTCGGTATCGCGGGCCTGGAAGAAGTCATGTTCACCGCGCTCTTCGCGCCGGCTGGCACGCCGCCCGCGCTGATCCAGCAGTTCAACGCGGCCATTGGCAAGGTGGTCGCGTCCGCCGGCTTTGCCGAGCGCATCGGCAGCCTGGGCGTCACGCCCGCCGTCAGCACGCCCGAGGCGCTGGGCCAGCGCGTGGAGCGCAGCCGCCAGGCCTACGAGCAGCTCGCGAAAGACGCCGGCTTCAAGCCGCAATGAGGCGCAGCGCTGCCATGAACCCATCGCGCACGCTGGATGAAAACGAGGTCGCTGCCTGCCTGGCCGCGGCCGGCGCGCAGGGGCGCGAACACGGGTGGAAGCTGTCGGTGGCCGTGACGGATGCGGGCGGTCACCTGCTCGGCTTCCTGCGGCAGGACGGCGCCAGCCCGCTGTCGGCGCAGATTGCACTGGCCAAGGCGCGCACCGCGGCCATGTCGCGCCGCGAGACGCGCTTCTTCGAGGAGTTGCTCACTTCGGGCCGCACGGGTTTTCTTTCCGTGCCGGACATGAGCTTGCTGGAAGGCGGCGTGCCGGTGCTGGTGGATGGCGAGTGCGTCGGCGGCGTGGGCGTTTCTGGCGCCACCTCGCAGCAGGACGCGCAGGCCGCTCACGCCGGCGTGGCGGCCGCGCTGGCGCGCCACGCATGAAGGGTGCTGCGCGGTGAGTTCAGGCCCGGATTCAGGCCCAGAAGGCGTCTTCCGCGCGCTGGTCTTCCGAGAACAGCCACACCTCGCGGATGCGCCCATCCACCACGCGCAGCACATCGACGCCCGACATGGACATGGCCCGGCCGTCGGGGCGCTCGGCCCGGAAGTGCAGCGAGGTGGCCACCAGGTCTTCCTGCGCCATCAGCGTGCCAATGCTGTCGATGCGGAACGTGCCGGCGCTGCGCTCCATGAACTGCCCCAGCAGCGCGAACACCGCGCCCTTGCCACGGTGCAGGCCCGACAGCGGGCCTTGGCCGGGCTGGTGCCACGCGATGTCGTCGTCGAAGGCCGCGCCCACCGCGGTCAGCTCGCCGCGTGCCACGGCGTCGAAGTAACCGCGCACGGTGCGGATGTTGTGATCGGTGCTCATAAGCTCCTTGCATGTGGATCGGAGCGGGCGAGATTAGGTGCGCCCACCCGCGTCCGCAAGAAGGCACCTCGCGGTAACCAGGGAGCGCGCGCATGAGCGAAGCCCGTGAACAGAGACCAGCCTGGAACCCTTACCTGGCCACCTGCCCCACCCGCCAGGTGCTCGACTGCGTGGCCAACAAATGGGCCGTGCTCATCGTGGGTCTGCTGCGCGGTGGGCCACAGCGGTTCAGCGAGCTGCGCCGCGGCATCGAAGGCGTGTCGCAGAAGATGCTCACGCAGACGCTGCGCTCGCTGGAGCGCGACGGCATCGTCCACCGCGCCGAACTCGTCAGCGCACCGCCGAAGGTGGTGTCGTATTCGCTCACGCCCATGGGCCGCTCGCTGGCGACCACGCTGGACGCGCTGCGCCTCTGGGCCGAACAGCACATTGAAGACGTGCTGCACCACCGGGCCGCGTTCGACCTGGCCGCCAGCCCCGCACACGACCCCGCCGTTGCCGTGGGCAACGTCCGCACGATCCGCTTCTCCACACGGGCTTCGTAAACTACGGCCCATGAACCTCAAGATCGCCGTCTATTCCAAGTCCGCCTGCCCGCAATGCGAGTCGGCCAAGATGCTGCTCAAGTCGAAATCGCTTCCATTCGAAGAGATCAAGATCGACGACGAGGCCGAACGCCTCGCGTTCTACGAGAAGTGCGGCCCGTCGGTGCGCCAGATGCCCCAGATCTTCATCAACGACCAGCGCGTCGGCGGCCTGCAAGGCCTGCAGGCGGCGCTGGCACAGCTCAACCGCTGACCCGTCCACCGGTCCGAATGGGACTGGTCCGACAGGCCCCGCGCCTGTCGCGCGCTACAACGGAATCTCTCTCGACACATCGAAGGAGATTCCCATGAGCATCAGCAAGACTCCCACACCCGCCATGGCCACCCCCGTGGTGGACACGGACCTCGAGGAACAGGCGCGGCCGGGCTACGGCATTCCCTCGCAGGATCCCCGTCCGGCGGCGCAGACATCCCTGACCCCTGAAGAAGCCGATCGCGAAGCCCACTCCGTGGCGGTGGGTGGCGGCGTGATGGTGGGCGCCGCCACCGGCGCGGCCGTCGGCGTCACCGTGGCCGGGCCGGTCGGTGTCGTGGTCGGCGGTGCGCTCGGCGGCGTGGCCGGTGCACTGGGCGGTGCTGCGGCGGGCAAGGGCGTCAAGCCGGAAGAGCCCGAAGAAACCGGCCAGCAACTGCCGTGAAACTCGAAGGTTCCTGCCACTGCGGCAGCGTCACGTTCACGGTGGAATCCACCGAGTTCGTGCCCTTCATGCGCTGCTACTGCTCCATCTGCCGCAAGACGGCCGGCACGGGCGGCTACGCCATCAACCTCGGGGCGGACCACCGCACGCTGAAGGTGAAGGGCAAGCGCCACCTGCGCGTGTACAAGGCCGTCATCCTTGAAGGCGACGAGGCGCGGCACAGCAGCGGCCAGCGGCACTTCTGTGGCAAATGCGGCAGCGCGCTCTGGCTGTACGACCCGAGCTGGCCCGACCTGGTGCACCCGCACGCGGGCGCCATCGACACGCCGCTGCCCGAGCCGTCGCAGAACGTTCACATCATGCTGGGCTCGGCGGCGCCGTGGGTGCGCGTGGAAGGCCACAAGGGCGACCCGCGCTTCGACGAGTACCCGGACTTCTCGCTCGCCGACTGGCACAGAAAGCACAAGAAAAACCCCGCCTGAGCGGGGTTGCAAGGCACGGCCTTGTGGGCGTCAACGCGCCTTGCCGCGCACCGCCGCTTCGATGGCGGCGACATCGATCTTCTTCATGGTCATCATGGCGTCGAAGGCGCGCTTCGCCGCTGCGCGGTCGGCGCCGGTGAACGCTTCGGTGAGCACGCGCGGCGTGATCTGCCACGACACGCCCCAGCGGTCCTTGCACCAGCCGCAATCGCTTTCCTGGCCGCCGTTGCCCACCACCGCGTTCCACAGGCGGTCGGTCTCGGCCTGGTCGTCGGTGGCGATCTGGAACGAGAACGCCTCGTTGTGCTTGAACACCGGGCCGCCGTTGAGCCCGATGCAGGGAATGCCCGCCACGGTGAAATCCACCGTCAGCACGTCGCCTTCCTTGCCATCCGGGTAGTCGGCCGGGGCGTGGTGCACCGCACCCACGCTGCTGTCCGGGAACGTGGCGGCGTAGAACGTCGCGGCGTCCAGCGCGTCTCGCTCGTACCAGAGGCAGACCGTGTTCTTGGCGATCACCTCAGGCACCCATCTGTTCGATCTGCTTTTCCGTGTCCAGCAGACCCATCACCCCGAGCGCCCCGGCGGACACGCCCAGGTAGATCAGCGCATCCAGCGGCGACTGCTGGTTGCCCAGCGCCACCGCGAGATGCAGCAGGGATGCGATCGCGGCCATGCCGGCCACGGTGATGACGCACAGCTTGAAGAACTCTTTCATGGCCATCTCCTTGAAGTCACGGTGAACGGGGGGTTTGAAACCGAGACACGAGTGTCAATTTGAAACGCAGCCGAATCTGTAGGAGGGCCAAAAAACCGGTTGTAGGAGCCGTCTGACGGGCTTGGCCTGCCGGCGGGCACGCGGTTTGCCGCGCTTTGGGCATGCGCGGCGAGGCAGGGAAACTGCCCCTTTCGTGCATGATGTCAGGCCAGACCCGGAACCCCCACTTGAACGCCAACCACCCCAGCCAGCCAACCCCCGTCGACGCACTCGACGTGCTGGTTGTCGACGACTCGACCGAAGCCGCCGACACCTTGGCCATGGCGCTCAGCCTGGACGGCTACCGCGTGCTGACCTGCCACAGCGGCAAGGACGCACTGGCCGCCATCGAGCGGGACTTTCCGCTCTGCATGCTCATGGATTTCGGCCTGCCCGACAAGGACGGCCTGGAGATCGTGCGCGAGGTGCGTGCGAAGCACGGCAATTCGATCGTTCTCGTGATGTGCACCGGCTGGGACATTGGCGAGCCCCGCGTGGCCCAGGCCGCGGAGCTGGTGGACCACTACTTCACCAAACCGGTGAGCCTCGAGAAATTGCGCCAGATACTGCCGCCACTCAACCAGCCAGGCGGCGCCGCCTGAACGCAGCGGCGGTTTGAAGAACGCCGCGCCGCCTCAGGCGGCCATTGCCATGGGATGCTGGGCCATGGCGGGTTGCGCCAGCGCCGCGGGCGTGTAGACCTCATCGTCCACCGATACCAGTTCCACACGCAGCCCTTCGGGCAGGCGCGATGACAGATGAGGCTGGAGATACGGGCACTCATCGAGCCAGAGTTCGGGGTGGAACTGCAGGTCAGGCACGCAGCTGTTGAACACGAGGCCTTCGGAAAAGCCGGGTTGAAAACCAGAAATCTTGTAGGCAAACACGAACGCGCTCCCAAAAAACAAAGTCAGTGAATGGGGACTATCTGCATGCGGTTCAAACTTTGTGATCACATGCTGCCACCGTTGCGGGGCAAGAATATGACAGTCCGTGTTACTGCCTTGTAGGACTCGTGCCAATTCTCACGACGGAAAGCGGGAAGCGGCGAACGGCAGCGGTTTTCTCAACCGCCGCGCCGCTGCTCGTGTTCCTGTTCTTCGGTCTTCAAGGCGCCACGGATGTTCATGGCCGCCAGCCCCACCTGCAGCGCGATGAGCGCATGCGCTCCCGCGTGCCAGCCCCAGGCCACCCAGAGCACATTGCTCGCCAGGAACACCCAGAAACCCACGTTGCGCCGCACGGCGCTGCGCGAGGCCACCAGCCACGAGGCGGCCAGCGTCACCACCATCGCGGGCCATTGCAGGAAGTCGATCCAGTCCATGCAGCGCATGGTGCGCTGCCGCGAGCGCCGCGACTGTTCGGCACGGCACAGAGAGCGGTTTGCCTGCGGGCTCAGGCCCCGTGCACAGGCAGCGCCACCGGAAAACTCTCCGCCAGGTAGGCCTCCCCGCGCTCCAGCACGAAGTAGCGGAACGCCTCGGCCGCCGGTGACAGCAGCTTCGACTGCGTGTGCACCACGTTCCAGGCGCGCACCACCGGTGCGCCTTCCACATCGAGCACCGTCAGCAGCTTGTTGTTGAGCTCCAGGCCGATCGTGTGCAGCGAGAGGAAGCTCAAACCCATGCCGGCCATCACGGCCTGCTTGATGGTTTCGTTGCTGGCCATCTCCATGA
>VFQQ010001961.1_pt1 | contig 25670 bp, 42 predicted proteins | sample 3512341 | NCBI WGS metagenome assembly VFQQ01 (sample SAMN10412373, study PRJNA504923) | tailings metagenome | isolation source: Relicate 2 Philex TSF1 revegetated site | place: Philippines: Tuba, Benguet | collected 2017-08-29 | reverse complement strand
TCCGCCGTCAAGGACGAGCTGATCCTGACCGGCAACGACATCGAGCTGGTGTCCCGCAGCAGCGCGCTGATCCACCAGAAGTGCCTGGTGAAGAAGAAGGACATCCGCAAGTTCCTGGACGGCATCTACCTCAGCGAGGTGCGCACCGCTCACAGCCCAGCAGAGGGAGGCTGGTGCTCGGCCGGGAAACCTGGGCATTTGAACAGGGAATGCCGACGTTGGCGACACATGCAGTTCCGCCAGGGGCGCCGCCGCTGCACTCGCACGTGCACCAGTGCTCTCACTGTGCATTCACTCTGCTCCGTCCCGCACCCTTCCTGCCTGCAGCGCGGCACCCTGGTGAAGCCCGAGTAAGCGGAGCCCGCACGTTGCAGTAGAGGTGGCGGCACGAGAGCAGCAGTGCGCAGCGCTCACGCCCGCGCCGGCGGAGCATCGGCGGCGGCAGCCGGCCCCAGCTGCGGCGCTGCACGCCATGTAACGCACACGTTAGCAGTGGTTCAGCCTGGCGCAAGGATACACAGGGGTGCAGGCAGGGCAGGCTGATGGGGAATGACACCCACAGGACCAAGTGGATGAGGCAGCTGGTGTTTGAGCAGTACATGCAGGCCCCGTCAGACGTGCATCCGGTCAGACCAAGCATGCATGTGGCCTGCAGCGGCTGCCACCGTTCCGCCTCTGCTATTGGCAAGGGTGCTTGATGCGCCATGGTGCTGCACTGACATGTGTCGGTCCACGCGGCGGGTGGAGCACCGAGGGAAGCTGCACAGCGCTGCATTTGCAAGGGCAGGCACCCCACCTTGCGCCTGCACCCATTGCACATACTCATTCTCTCTCGATTCCCAGGGCCTGCGCGCCCTTCACAAAGGCAGGCAGCGGGCTGCAGAGGGCACCTCGCTAGAGCAGCCGCTCTGCTCCCCGTCCGATCTTGCAGCCTGTCACATTGCTCGAGGAGGCGACAGCAGGTGCGCGGCCGCGCCCCTGCCCCAAGGCCGACGCGCCGAGCCACCAAACGCCCTTGCAGCGCAATGGAGCGGGCTGAAAACGATTGCTAGCAGTCCTACAGCAATTTTCAGCCTGCGGTGCGACGGGAGGCGGATAGCTGCTGCCTGCCGCCGCTCGCCGCCGACTGCCGCCGGCTCACCCCACTGTGCAGGGCCGCCACCGTGAGGCTGGCCGTTGCCCCGGCTGTGGAGTGCATGGAAGTGCAATCCTGAGCCGCCATGAGTGATGGAGATGGAGACGGGTTGGGGACAGGCGGCGGGCGCTCGCGCTTCAGCCTGCCGCCCCCGCCCGCAGCCAGCTTTCGCGTCGAGCCGGCGCAGCTGCCGCCGGCGCAGTCGCACCGCCGGCTGCCCTCCTATGTCAGCGAGCCGCCATCCGCAATGGCAGCAATGAAGGCGTACGCCCAAGAGCTGCTGGTGGTACAGGGTGACCCCCACGGCCTGCTGGACATGCCTGCTGCCGTCAACGGCAATGGCACACAACCATCGGCGGCGCCCACGCCATTCGACCAAACGGCCGCCGGCGCGCCGGCTGGGGGCACGCCACCAGGGCTGCCCCCCCTGCAGTTGCCGCAGCAGCAGGGCGGCGAGGCGGGCACCCCCACTCTTGGCATGGCCCCTGATGGCTCGCTCACACCCAGCACCGCGGCACGCATCGATGTGGGGCAGCTGACGCTGGGCATGAAGCAGGCGGCCGCCGCAGCGATTGTCAGCAGGCAACACTTTGATCTGCCGCCCACGCTGCAGCCCAAGCGGCCATCCACCGAGTCAGAGACAGCCCCCAAGCCGCTAGCCGCTGGCACGGGCGGTGCAGGGGGCAGCGCCGCGGCCAGGACGCCGCTGCGCCCCCACCCCCACCTGAGGACGTCGATTGGTGAGCATTAAAGAGGTTTGGGCAGGCGGCTTGGTGGGTCTGAGGCAGAAGGTGTGATTCTTGTGTCTGAGCGGACCTCTGCTGTTGCTCTGTCCGCCCGCTTGCGTATCCGCTCACCCGCCACCTGTCGGGCCCCAACTTGCAGGCTGGGTGTGCTCCAATAGCCCTTCCTCCGCACATGAGACTGTGCTGGAGCACAGGGTGGCGGGAGACCTGCACGTCCCCAGCATGACCACCCAACAACGCGGCAGGCTGATGGGGCCGGGCGGCGGCGGCGGCGCGGGGGGCCCACGCTCCCCTTCACGTGACGTGCGCCGCCGCCCCGTGCTGCGGTCGTCCCAGCAGCCGGGCAGCGTGCCGCCCTCGCCCTCGCCCAAGGGCATGGCTGCGGGGGGCGGCCAGAAGCGGGGCGGGGGAGCAGCCACTGCGGTGTCGCCCTCCAAAAAAGGGGGGTCGGACAATGGCGAGGTGCGCTGCTGCTCGGGTTGGGATCGAGTGCCATTGCTGAACTGGACTCTTTTGTTGGCAAGGCCGGGCAAGCAAGCCTGCGCAGAGCGGTGTGTAGATGGCCCACCCCCTCCACGCACATGGCTCTCCTGCATGCAAGATCTGTCTGCTGCTGTGCACCTGCCTGGTCTGAGCTCTGCTTCCCGCGCCTGCCCCTTGTACGCCCGTTCCTCTCAGGCTGATGACCTGGAGTCCCTCGACTTTGACGCACGCGACAAGCCGTTTTGGAAAAAGAAGACGTTCTGGTGAGAGCAGGGGCACAAGGCCCATGCATGCAGGAGCAGTGGCGGGTGGGGAGGGGTGAGCTTGCTGGACACATGTTGCACACATACTTGCTTCATGGGCGCCTCACTGCCCTTGGCTGCCCCTTCCTCCTACGCAGGCTGATTGCCGGCCCCTTGACGGTTTCGGCCGCCTTCCTGCTGGCAGCAATCTTGTGCGTACCGGCGGTGGGGGATAGGCGGTTTTGGATCATGTGTGGCCTGCAGAACAGCGCCCTTGCAAACGACAGCCTAGCCTGCGAAGCGCAGCTATGCTGGGCAGAGCAGTAGTGCTGCATTCACCCAGGCGCCGCACCATTCCACTGTTTCGTTGCCCCAGGTACATCACGCTGTCGCCCTCGGACACGCTGGGGCAGTTTCAGGTGTGCCCAGCCATGCCTGCGCCTGCCATGCGTGAGGCCTCGCCAGCCCTGCATCGGGCCCTGCCCGGCCCATGTTGCACTGCCCTTTTGATGCCACATTGGCATTCTTGGTGCCCCCCCCCCCTGCCATCAGATCTGGCGCCTGTGCTTCTTCATCGCCGGGCTGCCCATAATCTGGTGGATTGGGCGCGGCAGCATGAACATTGCGGTGTGGGCTGTGGAGAAGACGATGTTCACGTGGCAGAACGCGGTGAGGAGGGGTGGGGTTGGGGGTTAGACGGGGTGGCCACAGGGCTTTGCCTGGCCTGGCATGGACTGAGCTTGCACACGCTGCTGCCACATGCAGTGCTAGTGTGACGCTTAGATCTGCCCGCTGACGCCTCCCATTCTCCCCCGCCTTGTGTCGCCTCTGACTGCAGCTCTACTACATGTACGCCGTCAGGGTGAGCCCAGCTGCCGGATTGTGCAGGGAGGGCATGTGCTGTTGGTTTGTCGCAGTACGTCCACAATGGACAGCCCCACAGCTTGCCGACTCGGACCCTGCGTCAACACCACCTGCTGTATTGCACCTGTCGCCCAGTTGCAGCAGGCCGTGCCATTGCACCGCATGCCTTCCACTGCACCGAACCCCACCCACGTTGTAACCTGTGCGCAGCGCCCCATGTCCAACGTGATTCGTGCGGGGCTGGCGACCGGCTGGTGGGCCCTCATGATGACCTCCTTCAGCTCCAACATGAACTCAGACCTGGTCAAGGCGTACAACATTGTGCTGAAGGCGAGAGGGGGGGCGGGCGGAGTGCAAAGAGGGGCAGCCGAGGTGCATGCAATGCGAATGCTGAATATCTGTCAAGAGCAGCCCATGTCAGCAGGAGCACCAGAGGGAGGCAATGCATAGCACCATGGTAGTGCCAAGGGTGATGGCTTCCCGTGTCATGGCTGCCAACTGCCATCCTGGCCTGCTTCTCACCCCTGCAGCTGCTGGGCTGCCTCACGCTCTTCATGACCGCCAACCTGCTCAAGGTGCTGTTCGCTAAGGTGAGGCCCCGCCCCTGCCGCTTTCTGGTTCTTGCCAGCTGTGCACATCCGCTGCACTGTCGACGGGTCGCTGGCCTGGCAGCAGGCCGCTCGTTCAGGCCTGGGTGCATGTCAGCTGCAGACAGGCTGTGTGCCGACCGCAATCGTCCAGCAAGGCGAAACCCGGGCCCAAATGCAATTTGCCCCCTGCTGCTGCCCTTTGCCACAGATGATGGCCTCCTCCTTCAACCGCGCCTCGCACTACCAGAAGATGCACGACGCGCTCAAGCGGGTGCGGTGCTAGCCAGGTGCAGGGCGGCCGCAGCATTGCCGCAGCGGCAGGACTGTCAACAAGCGGTCTTGCAAAATCAACTGCAGCAACACCTGGCTGCCTTTCCTGCGCCCGTCGCCCTGCAGGAGTATCTGCTGCACCTGCTGCTGCAGCCGCGCAAGCGGTACGTCGACTTTGCGGAGGAGGACGAGGGCTATGACGACTTGGGTGGCGACGGGGGCGGCGAGGGCGAGGGCGGCGACATGCACCGCTCAAAGTCGGGTGAGCTGAGGGGAGGACGCTGCACTGGTGGGCTTTGTGAGAGGCAGAGGGGACATCGCAATGGTGTTGCAAAGGAGACGAAAAGCCAGCAAATTCATGGCGAGCTACAAGGCCTGCTGCGCTTTAAGGCAAGAATGTGCAGCCCACCGGTTCATCCTTGCCGCCCCTCCCTCTCCCCTGCCCTGGCTGTGCAGCCCCCTCCGACCTGGTGCACCGCCAGCTGACGCGGGTGTCCACCCTGCAGCGCTTGTTCCGGCCCAGCATGACAAGCGGGCTGAGGAGGCACGAGGAGGGGGCGTCCCTGGAGCTGCCCGCTCGCCGCTCGTTCAAGGAGCGAGTGAGCACGAGTGGCTGCCCGGCCTGGCGCATGCGGCTGAGGCGGAGGGTTGACTGCCACTTGGGGCGGCACCCCAAGTGTGCCATTGCGTGGCATGGCATCATCTGGTGAGGCCCAACCCTTTGTTCTGAATCATGCTCAACATGCACCATTCTGCATCCCCCAACCACACCCGCAGGTCATGTTTTGGCGGCGGTCCAAGGCGGAGCTGCAGCCCATCGAGGAGGCGGAGGAGAAGGAGGGCGATACAATGGAGCTGCGCACCCTGGCCAGCGGCAGCACAATGGCGGGCCTGCCCTGGGGCGCGGTGGTTGTGGATGTGGAGGGTGGCGGCGCAGAGGGTGGCGGCCCCGCCAGCACCGCCGGCGGCAGCCAGGGCGGCAGCGGCCCCAGCCGTGTGCCCTCCATTGCAGCAGACATCCCGCTGCTGGAGCACTCGCCGCCCTCCATCGCCATCCGTCCGCCGCCGCACAAGCGGACGCCCCCGGCGTCGCCGTCACCCGCCGCCACCCCCCTGGCACGGCCGGCGGTGCTGCAGTCGCAGGCGTCGCTGCCGACGGGCAAGCCGCCGCTGCCGGCACCCTCGCCCCGCCCGCCCTCCAAGCTGGAGCGGCTGCGCAGCCAGGCGCTGGAGGCGGCCAGGGATGAGGTGCTGGGCAAGGGGGGTCATGGGCAGGGCGTCAGCCGCGGCAGCGCCGGCACCGAGGTGGCCAACCTGGGCCGCCGGCTCAGCAGCGAGAGCGAGCGGGCGGCGGCCATGCGGCGCCCCTCCCTGGGCCGCGACTGGCGCACGCCAGAGGGCACCATGCACGGCCCCGGCAGCACTGTGCATGGTGGCATGGGTGGCACGATGCACGGCAGCGGCAGCGTGGGCGGCACTGTGCACGCCGGTGTGGCGGTTGGCGTGGCCAGCCGGGAAGCGAGCGCAGCTGGTGGGGCCACGGCACGCGTCACCTTTGGGCGGGCGGGCCCCATCAAGCGCTCCACCTCGCTGCAGTCCCACAAGTCGCTGGCACCAGGCGGCAAGGCGGCAGCTGCAGCCGCCCCCGCAGTGGAGCCGGTGCCCACCAAGGCAAGCGGGTGGTGGGGCTGGGTGGGGCTGGGTGTGAAGCAGCCGGACGGCAGTGCGCTGCGGCCCTGGCTGCGCAGTGCAGGAAAGCCACACCAGCGCCCTGCCAATGTGACAAGTCACCCCAACCTATTCTCAAACCCGACCTCCTCTCAACGCCGCCTCCCTTTCGCCCCCCCTCCTGCCCGCTACCGCAGCCCGTGCTCCAGCACGCCAACTCCATTAGCAGCAACCAGACCAGCAAGCAGCTGCAGATGGCGCTGAAGATGAGCAAGATGGAGAAGTACATCCGCAAGCACGCGCTGGAGGTGGGCGGGGCGACAGTTGTATCATGACATAGGCCCAGCCGCTGCGCCTGCGTGTCGCCTGGGTTGCCGCCCAAGGTTGGGGTGCTCACGGCGATCTGGAGGCCTTGCCATCGCTGTGCAGCCATGCTGCTACCGGATGGCAGGGGTTGCCAGAAAATGCGCTGCATCACCTGGGGCCGCTTCTCTATCTCCTCGTGCAGGTCACCTTCCGAGACGCCCTGAACCGCGTGGAGCGCAACGAGAAGGTGACCACAGGTGAGGCAGGGGCAGGGCTGCAGCATGTGGTAAGCTGGAGGACAAAGGTCGGAGTCTACCTATCTTGGTTGCCTGCCCAACTCACACCCAGCACCCACCCTTCCTCCTCTTGCAGAGCTGGAGGCCAAGCGGCTGGGCTTTTACCTGTTCTACAACGTCAAGGCTGACTTTGACAGGTGCATAGGGATATTGGCTGTTCTAGGTTGGGCCAGCTGTGTGGCCACCCGCCTCCTCGATAACCCCTCCTTAATTTGTGCACCTTGGTTCCTTGCTGCTGCGCAGGGACCACCTGGTCCTGGAGGACCTGGAGGAGTTTCTGGACAGCGAGAAGGACGCCAAGAGCGCCATGGTGGGTGATGGGGGCAGGCCGCAACGTGCAGCATGGGTGGCCGCTGCTTACTGCAGTGCTGACCGTTGTATTTTGCAAGTCTGTTGTTATGGTTATTAGTCCTGACCTGCACTCAGAAGGCCTAGTTACACGACTTCTGCTTGCCCTGGCCTGCCTGGACCCACTCGTCTGGCTGCCTGCAGGACATGCTGGACGAGAATGGGGACGGCAAGGTCAACGTGCAGGTGCGACTGCCTGCACCCGCCCCTGCCTTCCTGGTTGTATGCACTTTGGTCCTGCAGTGCCCGCTGGGATCTGGATCCATGCTTGACCTGCCTTGGTTGCACACCCCACTGCGTGTGGCTTGTAGCCTCGGCGCTCTGTGTTCCTCGCTTGTCTCACGCCCTGTGACTCCGCCACCCCGCCCCTCACCCCGCAGGAGTGCTGCTCCGCCATCACCAAGGTGTTTGTGGACCGGCGCAACCTGGCCGCCACGCTCAAGGACACACGCTCCATCGTGGGCAAGCTGGAGACGGTCATCGGTGTGGTGCTGCACATCTTCATGTTCTTCCTGTGAGCGCCCCGCTGGTCCTGCTGGTTGGAGACTTGGGCTGTTGACCACCGCTGTGCGCCCTGACGCGTTTGCTGCAGTGCTGGCAACTGCCTCACACCACATGGGTCAAGCCCAACCACCCACCCGCAGCTACCTGATCATCTTCAACGTGGACGTGATGAAGACGTGGGCGGGCTTTGCCTCCCTCTTCCTCGGCTTCTCCTTCATCTTTGGCAACTCCATCCGCACCACGGTGAGCGGGCGGGGCGCGGCGGGCAGGCGCAAGCCCAACCGTCCAGCCTTGCGAAGCGGTGTTTGGTGCTGCACGTCACGCTGCCACTCGTTTTCCCATGCTAGCTGCTTGTACATGTTCCCATTTTGTTGCGCGCAGTACGAGAGCGTCATCTTCCTGTTCCTGGCGCACCCCTACGACGTGGGAGACGCGCTGTGGCTGGACAAGTGAGCCGCACCACTCGTGCAGCAGCCACACTCTGCACCAGCATGCCTGCCTGCCTGGTCCCAGCATGACCGGCATGCCCTTGCAACCTGAGCCCCGGCTGCTGAAGTTGGCCCCCTGTGCTGCCCCCGCACCTCCTGCCGCTGCCTGCAGCGAGCAGGTCAAGGTTGAGGAGATTCATCTGAGCATGACGGTGATGATGAACGGCACCAACGGGCGGCTGTACTACCCCAACGAGAAGCTGCGCCTCATCCCCTTCATCAACATCACGCGCAGCGGCAACAAGGTGGGTGGGCAGGGGAGGTGGATTGTCAAGGGCATGTTGCATTACTGGTGTGGCCTGATCAGGTGCCTGCATCAGCTTGCCCGTGCTTCGGCCTCCAGCTCAGCATGGGAAATGTGTGTGCTTTGCCTGCTCACCGACCCTCCCCTCCCCTCCCCTTCCCTCTTCTCCCCCACACTATGCGCTCTGCAGGGCGAGTCGTTCAAGGTGATGGTGGACATGAACACCCCCGGCATCAGCGGCGTGATGGAGGTGCTGCGGGCCGCGGGCGACGCCGTCATCAGGGCCTCGCCCACCGAGTTCAGCAGCGTGATGGCGGTCAACCTGCGCGAGGGCGGCACACCCCTCAAGATGACCATCTCGGTGAGGAGGGGCAGTGGGGGTGGGCAGGCAGCAGTGTGTGGGCCCAGCAGCAGGGAATTCCTGAGACGCGATGGATGACATCCTGAGGCGCGAAGGACGAGAGGGGGCCAAGTCAGGCCGTGCATGTGCAGTCCCCACTCCACCCCACCCCTACCTGCTCCGCAGGTGTACTGGGAGTTTTCGCACACGGGCATGGACATGGGCCGCACCGCCCGCAGCCGCACCCGCATGATTGCCGCGCTCACTGGTGAGTGCCTGCCATTCATGGTGTGGGCCGGCACATCGGCGCATGCAGGCCTTGTCCCCTGGTGCACTCATCTCTGCTCCTGCCCGTGCCCGCACGCACACTGCAACGCTCGTTCTTACCGGGGACTGACGGAGTGCTCTCCATACACCACTCCGCTCTGCTGCAGAGGCGCTGCAGAAGAGCGGCGTGCGCTACACGTGGCCCGCCATGGAGGGGCTGCCCCTGGGTGGCCCAGCTGCGGCGGCGCTGGCGGGCGCGGCGGCCGGCGAGGCGGCCGGCGCCGACCCTGGGCTGAAGCTCCTGTGATGCTGAGGTCGTAGAATCGCTCCCTCCCTGTTGCTCCCTTAGTTGAGCAAACTATTGTGGGCCACACAGCTGGCCCACCCTCGTCCTTGGTAGTTGCAATCACCTGCCATGCCAACAATGCAGCTGCTCACCCCTCACTGCCCTATGCTTATCTATTGAACGCCGACTGCTATTTGAATACATCTTTTTCCTGCTCACTTGTCACACTCATGCCTTGCCTTCCTGCTTGCTCCTGTGCCATCCCTCACCCTGCCACTCTCTGCTGCTGCTGCCATTCCAGCCTTTCGTTCATTTTGTTACAAGTTGCGGAAAGCCGGCATCCAGCCGGGCTGCTCGCGGCCCGTGGCGGGCGGGCCTCAAGCCCGCGCCAGTGCTCCACGGCCCGCGGCAGGCTTGTCAGCGACCCCACGCTGCCCCAGGCGGTGCTGCAACAGACGAGCAGAAGGGGAGCGCAGGCAGGGGAGCGGTGGTGCAGGCCGTGGTGCATGCTGCAACTCCAGCGTGCCGTCTATCAAGGGCTGCTGGTGGCGGCGTCCTGCCGCCCCGCCCCGCGCTCCAGCGACAATCAGGCGCCAGCTGGGCGCGCAGCTCAGGACACCATGAAGTAGTTCTTCTGGATCTCTGTGTCAATCTCCTGCAGCAGGGGGCAAACGTGGGGTGTCGGCCGTGAGTCAACAGCGTGGTTGATGCGGGGCAGCAAACAGTCTGTCTCGGTAGCGCAACAGCCAGCCAGCCGCCCGCCCGCCTGGCTGCAGGCCAGCCGTGGTGACAGAGGCGCAACTGCAACATAAAGCAGAGCCATGCATTGTGCTGCACTGCGAGGCATCCAATGCATCGGCACCAGCCAGCCACCACTACAGGCCGCCATGCCAACAAGCCCGCCGATGCGCGGCAGGCGGCCCGCACCTCTGCCAGCTTGGGGTCTGCCGCCAGCTCATCGTCAATGGTGGTGGTGGAGATCCGCTCCTTCTCCTTCTGGATGTTGGCCAGCTCTTTCTGCAAGGCACCGGAGAGGTGCAGGGCAAGCATGCGTGGTGGATGGCAGAGCACAAGGCCGGCAACCGATGCAACAGCACAATACAAGGTCATGCCCCTGCACTGGCCAGCCATGCTGTGCATCTACTGGCACGGCTGCTCAGCTGCGTTGCTTCCCAGCCGCCTGCGGCTGCTGGCGTCTGCTGGCCGCCGCAGCAAATGGGTCCAGTGGGTTCCTCAGTGCTCCCTCAACTCCACGCCGCAGCCACGGGCCTCGCCCACCTGCCGCCTCCCTCCCTGCACCACTTCCTCCCCCGCTTCCCTCCCCAGCGCACCTGGATCTCCACAATGCGCGTGCGGCTGGCCGCCTCCAGCGCCTCCGCCTCCTTGAGCAGCGCCGCAAACTGGGTGTTGGCCTCAGCAATGTGGTTGCCCTCAAACTTGGGCAGCTTCATGGCTGCACGGCAGGCAGGCGGTCATTCATGAGCATTTATTAGCAGGCATGGATGCACCAGCCAAGCATGAATACACAGCTGCAGCCTTGCACATGGCAGCCAGCGACGCATCACAACACGGCAGCAGCGCTCCGCTCACTCTCGTACGCCTGCTTGAACTCCTGCACCAGCTTGGGGTCGATCTCCTTGCTCCAGGCCGCCCAGTTGATGGGCTCCGGGTCCTGCGGGCAGCCACAGCAGCAAGGAACACGGGCTCAAGGCACAGAACGCGCGGCGCCCGCCACCGCCCGCCGCCGCTCGCCGCCCCGGCCCAGACCCCAGCCCAGGCCGCCCGGCCGGCATTCCAATTGCTGCAGAGCGTGCTCACCGCCGCCAGCTTGGCCAGCTTTTGCGAGATGTCTGCGTAGGTGCTGCGCAGGGTGGCCAGCTCGCGCTTGCCCTCGTCGCTGGTCACCAGCTCGCCCAGCTCATCCCAGATGTTGGCCTTGGTGGCCACCGCTGCATCGGCGTAGCCCCGCTGCTGCTGCACCGCCTGCAGAGGGGAGGGGGGCGGTCGGGGCGCGGTGGGGAACCCTGGCGGCCATCTCGCGCGCTCCCTGCGCCTATGGCGGCTCCCCCACTCACCACGCGGCGCGCCGCCCGAACCAGCGCGCTCCGCAGCATAGCCGAGCTCCACCCCAAGCGAAACGCTGCCAGCTGCGCCTGCGCGTCGGTTTTCCACGATCAGGCTCACAGGACCGAAGTGAGCAGCCGACAGACCGCGGCCCAGAGGGCCGCCCATGAGGCCTCGGTCAAGCCACGTCGGCGGCGCATGCGTGGGAGCGCCGCTTTCCGAGTTGCCTGCCTTTGGTGCAGTGCTTTGAGGCTAGTTTACACGATCAGGTACGTTATGCTCGCATAGCTCTGAGGCAGAGATAGCTTGGGTAATGTACACGACTGGCCACTCCACACAAAAACGTTGTCCACAAGCGCTGGCGCCCACTGCGAGCTCCTGCCTCAGCCGCCGCTGATCGGGGGGATGACTGCCACCTCATCGCCGCCCTTGAGCTGCTGCTCCTCGTCCGGTGCCAGGTACTCCTGGTTCAGGCTGAACACAAAGCTGCCGCGCAGCTCCTCCAGCTGGGGGTACTGCGGCGGAACGGGGCGGGGAGTGGGGAGGCAAAGGACGGAGGGTGAATGGGAATGGAGGCAGCCACATGCCGCCTGCAGATGTCAATACAAGGAGAACCTGGCGGCATGGAATGCAGATAGCGGCAAAGACATCCTGCAACTTGCCGGTTCAAGTGCAGCCGGTGCTAGGGCAAAGCCATCCCCAGCAGCAGCCCTGCACCCTCAAAGCTCACTTGTTGGAGCAGCTGCTGCAGCAGCACCGTCGTTGTGCTGCCCGGCTCTAATGTCACGCTGGCCTCGCTGGTGCCTGCCAGCTCGCGGCTGCGTGCGAAGAACAGCACGCGCACTTGCATTGCGCAGCCGGGCAGCGGGGCGGCAGGGGCGGCCGTAGGCGGCAGACCTAGCAGCGACTTTCTCCGTCGGTGGGTGATCAAAAGCTCCTGCGCAAGGTTTAGGCACGAAGTCAGTGCTAGTGCGCAGCCAGAGCCACCACAGCGGCGTTTGCAGAATGGGCCGCACTCCTGCGCGTCGCTGGCGCCCACCTGTGACGAAATTCCACGCCGTCAAAGCACGCAGGCCAAGCTCTGCTGCAAACAAGCATGTCCCTACCCTGAAAGGGGTGCCCCTTGAGGGGCCCTACGCTGAGCGGGCTGAGATGCCGCACCCATCGGCCCAGCGCTTCCTCTGTTGATTGTGATTATTTCAGCATTCCAGCAGTGGGCGGTGAGATGCAACAAAATGCAGGGCGGCCCATGTGCACAGGGCCGATTGTACAGGGAAAGCCGGGCGGCACGTCATGAAATGCAAAAGAAGAGGCGCGCAGCGCCACATTGCCACATTGTTGAGCTGAGGGCTGGTCAACACGTAGTCGCTACATCGGCTGATCATGTTTCGTCCAGGGCGAGGCACTCCTCAATTGCTCGACGCAATGCCCACTGCATGGCAGGAAGTGTGCGGCGGTGGGTTAGCGCCAACACAGACAGTGATGCCACACGGCTAGGCTGGCACTCTCTCTCACAAACACCCACTGTGCCTCACCTATGTTAAGCAGCATCAGGAAAAGGTTGACCACGTCTGCAGCAAGCAGGTGGAGAGACGCATGAGGTTTCAGTAGCCCTGCATGCTGCCACATGATGGCCTCGCCAGTGCAGCACATGCCACCGCTGCACATGGCCTACCCGCCAGCCCCTCTGCCCTTACCAAGGTAGATCTGCAGGCTGGCGGCAACATATTCATCGGGGGAGAAGGCCACCGACTTGCCGCCCACAAGCAGCTGGATGTCATAGACCTGCGGAGCGAGTGGGGAAGAGGGACAGAGAGGGTGGGCCACAGGTTGCCACGGGAGCCCGGCCGGCTTGGGCGCAGGTCGTGGTGCGGACCCCTGTCGCAACATGCAGCATGCAGTGCCACGGGCCTCCCTGTCCTCACCAGGTAGGCGGAGAAGAGGAGGGCCAGCACCACACTGATCGCCAAATACCACCATTTGTTGACTGCGGTGCGGGCACAGGGCAAGGGGACCGGGGAGGTGAGGTGCGGGTGGGAGCGCCCCCGCTAGTGTGCCAGCGTGGCATGCAGTTACTGGGCTCCCTCCCAGCTCACACCGTGCTCAACAGCCTTACCCCAGAACAGTCCAACAATGAGTGTGACAATAACCACAAAAAAGATGACCATTGTTGCCATGGCCAGCAGGCCGCCACGCTTGGTCATGTCAAACTGCGACAGGAAGGCAGGCAGCGCAGTCAGGCTGGTCGCCAGTCGAGCAGAGGGAGCCGAGTGCATGTGGCCTGCAGGGTAGGCTTTGCGGCTGAACTTATAGGATAGGCAGCTAGGAGCTGACCAAAAAAACAGCCGGTTGAGAAGTTTTAGGTGGCAGTGCAGCGAATGCGTCTGCCAATGTGCCACCCAGCCACACCCATGCCCGCACCTTGCCAAATATTGCCACCACAGTGAGGCCCAGCACAGCGGCCGCCGTGACTGCCAGCGCGGTCAGCACCACGGCCACGTCCCAGTAGCTGCATCAAGGGCATCAAGGGAGGCAAGTGGTTTCGAGTTGGCCAAGAAGCAGGTTGGCAGCGGTGCCACCTGGCCGGCCATGTCGCGACCCACCAAGCAGCCTGCGCCTGCACTGTCCGTAGCAACCTCCATACCCAAGCCCTGCTGCTCGGCACGCACCTGCAGATGGTGCCCACCAGGACGGCCATGATGCCCGTGAATGCAAACAGCGCCAGGATGTTGTACGGGTGCTTGCGCCGCAGCGTGCTGCTGCACATGATTGCGATCAGCGCAACCAGCGAGAGGATCCAGGCCACAATGAACACCTGCGCACAGGGTGGTTGCACGAGCAGTCGCTTTGACGGGGCTGGCCCAATGCACACGTGCACAGAATGCAGTTGCTGTTCAAGGCAGCAACAGGAGTAGAGCAAGGGGAGTAGAGCTACTCATGCTGCCTCTTTTAGCTCACCCACTGGCCGGGGCCGCCAGGCCGCACGTAGTCCTGCAGCACATGCGGCAGCAGTGGGCATCTGTGAGAGAGCTTTCCAATACATCGCAGCACGAGGTGTGATGGTCAGGCGCATGGGAACCTGCAGCACTGCCAACAGGCACGGGCCGCCGCCTCGACTGCCGCCCTCCCACGAAGGCTGCCAGCCCCTTTTCTACACACCCTGAGGGGCTGCACGAACATGAATGTTGCCGCCACGCCCACGGTGACGCACAGCTGCAGGAACACAATGATCATGACCTGCAGAACAAAGCAGAATGGGGGTGCAAGTGTGCTCGGCCCCAGGCAACCCTTGCTTGCTGGTAATCAACAGCTGCGGCTGCATTTGCCTCGTCACTAAACAGAAGAGCAATGGCTGATGCCATACATGTATCTTGTTGCTCCTTGAGGAAATTCACATGGCCTGCCAACTTCATGCCCGCAATTGCAGTAAATGCGCAGCCCAGCTACCACACCGCCCCCAGCTCCCCTCAAGCGCAAATGCAGGCGCACCTTGCGAATGAACCCTGCCCGGACCTTCTGCTCCATGAAGGCTGCAGCAGCCGCCCCCGCCTGCGCTGCCTCCACATCATAGGCATCAAAGCCCGGCGGCTTGGCCGCGCCAGGAGGCCGCGCCGGCAGGCCCTGCTGCGGAGGGTAGTAGCCCGCCTGCTGCTGCGGCGGGGGTGCGCCATAATACCCCTGCTGCGGCGGCGGGTAGGCTGCGCCGGGCGGAGGTCCGTATCCAGGCCCGCAGCCCCATGCGCCAGCGGGCGGCACCGCCTGCTGCGGAGGGTACCCTTGCGGCGGAGGGTAGCCCGAGGGGTAGCCTGCAGCAGGGGAGGCAGCGCGAAGAGAAAGTAGGGGCGGCAGGGGATTCAAAGGCTCGGCGCCCACCTGCCTGCCCGCAGGACTGATAGTACAGTCTTCAAGGTTACTCTTTCCAATCTGCAGTTGCACCTAAGCAATGCAGACCAGCCACCACCTGGGCAACTCTCACACCAGCGGGCGGCGGTGCCGGAACCGCCGCCGCTCCCCCGCTGTACTGCTGGTTTGCTGCAGCAGCTTGGCTGCTCGCCCGCCACGGGTGCTCACCTGGAGGCGGTGGGCCAGCACGTGGGTCGTTCGGCTGCCCCATAGCACTGCTGTTGGCAGCCCGATTGCGGAACGCGGTGTGGAGCTGCAGGCGCTGCTCGGTGCTGCTGTGCCTCTTTGCAGTGATCTGCGATGCTGGGCAGGCGAGCGCGGTCGATTTGTTTTCCCACCCGCGCTCCCGCCAGCTGTGCAGAGATGGGCAAGCAGGGGTGCGTGCATGCATCATCAGCGCCGTCGCTGCACCCCAAGGCACTGTTGAGAACATCAGAGGGGCCTCCACGCACTCCTGCAAGCGCTCCTTGCGTTGCATGACTTTGGCTGCGGACCTCTGCACGCCCCCGCCCGCCCTTGACCTACGCAGCAATCCCAGATTGATTGCGTCAGGATAATTCGCAACGCACCCAGGCTATAGAGGCAGCCGGCATGGCAGCAGCGGCATTGGCGGCGGCGGCGGTGGACCGCCCGCTGCTGCTCGCCTCGTTCGCAGCCAGCCCCGCCGATGCGCCCAGTCCGGCGCCCGCCCCAGGCAGCCCTGAAGCAGCCCTGACGCTTCTGCAAGCCGGAGATTACACGGGGGCGCTGGCCTCGGCGCTGCAGGCGGCCTGGGCGGCAGCAGCGGCGCCCGGCGGCTCCAGCGGCAGCCCCGAGAGCACACCAGACTGGTTTGATGCGGCGGGGCCGGCCTTCCAGCGGCTGCTGTCAGCTGCCCAGGAGCCCGCAGGCGCAGCAGCGGAGCAGGTGCTGCTAGCGGCCGTGGCAGCGCTGCACCTGTTCCTGCAGGCCAACTTGACGGGGCCCTCGGCGCTCAGCCTGCCCGAGTGCCCTTTTGATCTGCTGGATGGGCAGGCTGCAGCAGCGTGGCAGCAGCAGAACCTGGCGGCTGCTGCTGCTCCCAGTCCTGCAGCCGGCAGCAGCAGCGCAGATGCGGAGCGGCAGCCCAGCGATGCGGGCTTCGGCCGCGACAGCGCCACCCCCGGCGACAGGTGGGAGCAGGCTGCTGCTTTTTGCTTTCGCCAATCCTCGCCGTGTTGCTCATCAGATCTGGCCTGCTGTTGCTCACATCACTGCACACACCGCTGTGCCATTCCTTGCAGGTGGGCGGCGGCGCAGCTGTCTGAGAATGGCGAGGATTTGGTGGGCCGCATCCGGCTGCCGCAGTACCTGCTGCTGGCACGCACCCTGCTACTGGCGCCGCTGGCGGTGCACCAAGCAGAGGGCGCGTCCGCAGGCACGCCGGCAGCAGTGACGCCGCCTGCTTGGCTGCCTGCCCGGCTGCCCTCCTGGCCCTGGTGGGCGCTGCGTGCGGTGCTGCTGCAGCAGCGCCTGCTGTCGGGCCTGTCTGCCGGCCTACGCAGCCTGCTGCTGGGGCTGGCGCAGCTCATGCTGGACGCCTTTGCTGCCCCGGTGGAGGCGGCCCTGCAGCAGCTGGGCACGGAAGCAGTGGGCGGCAGCAGCAGTGGCAGTGCCACCTCATCACCAACGCTCGAAGACCAGCTGCTTGCTTCTGGTGCGCTGCTGGAGGCGGCGCTGCTGGAGACGGCTTACGGCCACGTTGAGCCCGCCAAGGCGCTGCTGCAGCGCAGCGGAGACGTGCTGGGCTTCCGCCCGGGTGCGCTAGCTGGCTGGCTGCGGTTGTACTGTACTGCGCTGGGGTGGTGCGGCGGTTGGAGCAGTGTGCGCGGCATGGGGGTTTGATGCCAGCTTTGGCGCCTCTGCAGCGCACCTGCTTCCACCTGGCGCTCCCTCCTGGCTAACTGACCCAGTTGCTCACCCGCCAGTTGCTACTGCTTGCCTGCCCTGCCTCGCAGAGCTGACGGGCGCGATGGGCGTGCGCACGGTGCACCAGCAGGAGGCCAAGGCGCAGCTGCTGGTGGCGGTGGGCCGTCAGCCCGCCAACCCCTGGACTGCGGCACAGGCGGCGGGGGCGCTGCCTGACCAGGCGGAGCTGCAGGCGGAAATAGAGGCGGCGGCCAACGAGAAGGTGGGCTCCTGGGGGTATTGCGGGTGTGCTGCTGGCAAAGCCACTCCGGGCAGTGCAATGCGGTGCAATGCTCCGCCTGCCTCTGGCCTGAGGGCGCGTCTGCCAACACCTCAACCTTCGATGGTCTCACCAGTTTCCACCGCCCACCTGCCTGTGCCCGCAGGTGGAGCTGCCGGTGGAGCTCAAGGGCTTTGATGCCGACTCGGACGTGCTGCCGCACCCCAAGCTGCTGGACGAGGCGGCGGCGCTGGGGGAGCGCGGGCTGGCGCTGCCTTCTGACCTCCACTCCCTGGAGCAGGCGAGGAGATGGAATGCTGGTGGTGTTGGTTAGACCAGCTTGTGAAGAGATCGCAACAACTGCTGGGATCCGTCTATGCCACCATGGGCGTGTTTGGCTGACGCTCCCTGCCCTTTCTCACCTTGCCCACCTCTGTGTACGCAGGCGCTGCTGCTGGGCTGGTGCCTGCACGTGCGTAAGGGCAGCGCCGCCGACGGGCTGCAGCCCTGGGAGATGGCGGCGTACGTGGATGCAGGTGCGCTTGTGCAAGTCGTGGGAAAGCATTTTGGTGCACTCCCTTGATGGTCAATAGAGGCCTGTGCCATTGCATTGCTATGCAGCCAGCAGCGGTGGCACCAGGAGTTGAAATTAAACTCCACACCTCCTCTGCCTTTCCTTGGTGTGCAGTGGCGCGCCAGGAGCGCACGCAGTTCCTGCTGCACTCGGCGGCGGTGCTGCAGGCGGCGCGGCTGGAGAAGCAGCGCAGCCGCACCCGGGATCGTGCGCTGTTGCAGGTGGGGCCGGGCGATGGGCAGCCCGGAAGTGTGCATGGGTTCCTAGGCTGCTCAGGAACGGCCGCATTTGTGAGGGATGCATGTGGCTCGGCACAGCTAGCAAAGGCGTCGCCTCTCTCCACCCGTTCCTGCCCTCACCTCTGCCCCTTCTTCAGTTTGAGGGACTGGCGGAAGCGGTGCAGAAGTCCACCCCGCAGCTGCCGCCCGCCACCCGCCTGCGGTGAGCCGTGTCACGGGGGCTGCAACGCCCCGCTGCACTTGTGCATGCGGGTTGGATGGCTGCCGCAATATGGCGCTTAATCGGCGGGCTGCTTAAATGCCGGCTTGCTCAGCGCCCAGGAAGCCGCTTTCACCTTGCCTCCTCCCCCTCCTCCCCTCCTCTCCTCCTCCCCCTCGCAGCTACGCCTTCTCCGTGTGGTTCCCGCTGGCGGTGCAGCTGCGCAAGGAGCTGGGGGAGCTGCTGGTGGCCCTGGGGCTGGTGGGCGCCGCGCTGCAGCTCTTCGAGGCGCTGGAGCTGTGGGACAACCTCATCGTGTGCTACCAGCTGCTGGACAAGCGCGTGCAGGTGCGGGTATGCGCCCGACGATGGGGTGCGCTGGTTGCAGACAGCTGCACTGGGCTGTTGTGGCAGTCGGTTGGTACTCGAGGCACACGGACCGCGCCGCACTCAACTCCTAGGGGCAGAGCTGTAAGCCTGGCCAAAGAGCCAGCCGCCCTGCCAAATGTCTGTGCGGTGCACCTGCCCAACCGCATTCATGTGCACCTTGCTTGCGCACCCCTCCTGCACCCCTCCTGACGGTCGAGAGTGGTGGGTGAGCCGGCCCTGTGCCGTGCGCTGAGGCCCTCCTCTAGTTAGCCGTCACAGAGCAACTGTTTCTCATTAAGGCAGCCGCCCCGGCTCCCACGAGCCCACGCCTGTGGGGCGGTCTGTGTCGGATGGTCACGACATCTCGCTTCAACGAGCCTCACTTTTTTTTACATGCACCGCATGTGTCTGGCTGCACAATCGGCTGCACCTGTCTTATGTATAGTGACCAGCATCTCACCCCCTTGCACTATTGCCACATGTCCGTCCCCAGGCGGAGCAGCTGATTCAGCGGCGGCTGGAGGTGACCCCCGACGACCCGCGGCTGTGGTGCGCGCTGGGAGACCTCACGCTGGACGACGCATGCTACATGCAGGTGGGTGGGGCTGGGTTCAGGGCGGTGTAAATTGTTGATTGGCGGTCTCTGTGACGGGCTTAGGCGCATGCCATAGTGAGGCATGCTCATGACATATCCGCTCAGGCCGCTCGCCTCCGGCTGCTGCATTCCCCGCGCAGGCTTGGGAGCGCAGCGGGCACCGCAACGCGCGGTGAGCAGTTGTTTGGTTGTTCTGCAAGACAACTGCATCCTTGCAGGGCCGCGCTGCCTGTTGCAAGCTGCACTCTGCCGCTTCCTCCCAGGGCAAGCTGCTGCCTGCATGCCGCAGCAGGCAACTCCACTGACGCGCCCATGTCCATGCACCCACCCCTGCCCTGCCCTGCAGGTCCCAGCGCTCGCTGGCTCGCAACGCGCTGCGCAACGAGCGGTATGCCAAGGCAGCGGGCCACTGGGAGGCGGCGCTGGCGATCAACCCGCTGCACCCAGAGGGCTGGTTCAGGTGAGGCGTGGTGCAGCAGGTTTGGTGCGGGGCAGTTGGTCCGAACTTGGCACAACCAGGCTAAAGGACAAGGTGCTTGTCCCACACTCTCAGAGCATCCGGAAGCATAAGGAATGGCCACCAACATTGAAACAACACCCCTCCAGTTTCCGGAGGCTCCTCAGGCGGTTGCCTTGCATGCTGTGAGAAGTGGCCCACCCACCCCACGCTGCCGTGCACCCCCATCCCCCCAGCCTGGGCTACTGCTACATCAAGGAGAAGGACTATCCCAAGGCGCTGCAGGTGCGCAGCTGATAAGTGCATGGTGGTCAAGCTGCAGCACCCGGTCCTGGGGTGTGGGCTGCCCAGCGAGCAGGTTGGGGTGGGCGGGATGTGTTGTTGGGCCGGCCATTTGTGGACCTAGGTGCTGGGTGTGTGAAGCCGCCCCGCCAGGCTCCCTCCCACTCTGTTCCCCCTCCCCTGCCCCCTCCCCTCTTCCCCCTGTCCCAGGCCTTCACCCGCAGCTCCCAGCTGGAGCCCGAGAACGGCGAGGCGTGGAACAACCTGGCGGCCATCCACATGCACCTGCAGCACTGGCGCCAGGCCTTCAACGCGCTGTCGGGTGCGTGGTGGTGCCTGGGACGCAGGGTGTATGAGGACGGCTGCACTTGCACCTGCCCCCTGTTCGGCCTGATGCCCAGCCGACAGCATGTTGCCCTACCTCACTCACGCTACATCCCCAATCCCGCTGTCCCCGCAGAGGCGGTGAAGCACAAGCGCGACAGCTGGCAGACGTGGGAGAACTACGCGCAGGTGGCGGCGCGGGTGGGCCAGTGGCAGACGGCGGTGCGCGCGCTGCAGCAGGTGCTGGTGCTGTCAGAGGGCAAGCGGCTCGACCTCTCCGTGCTGGCTGCGCTGGTGGACCAGGTTGAGGCGGCCAGCAAAGGCGAGGCTGGCGGCGCGGCGGCAGCGGCAGAGGGCGGCGAGCAGCAGCAGCAGCAACAGCCGCCAAGCGACGCGGCGCCGGCGGCAGATGGCTTAGCTTCCGCGGCGGCAGCAGAGCCGGTGGCAGCGGAGGGCAGCAGCGAGATGGCTGACCTGGCATCGGCGCTGGACGCGCTCAGCACAGGCGGCGCTCCGGGCAACCTGCTGTCGGACCCCGAGGCGGTGCAGCGGGCGGAGCAGCGGGCGCAGGAGGTGCTGCAACAGTCGGTGGGCAACCTGTTGAAGCAGGTGGCGGCGACAGCCAGCGGCGACAGCGCGTTCTGGGAGGTGTACGCCAGGTGGGGCATGCGGGCTGCCTGCTGCTCAAGCTTGGTCGGGGCGCTGTCTTGTGATGGCATGGTAGCTGACTGCAAGGTAGTGGCAGTGCTCAATGCATGGCTTGCCTGCACCCACATGCATGTGCGTGCACCCACCTGCATTGGTGCCTGCTGGCCGCTGACGAAATGCCTCGCGCATTTCACGCCGAGCGCCATGGGCCGCCGCAAGCAGCCCGCCGCGCGCACCTGTGAGGCATGAACTAGTCAGGTTATCTGAGGCCACTTGTGCTTTCATCATGCACCTCCTTGATGCTAGTTGTAAAGCCCCTGTTTCCGTCCTCATGGCTGCAAGCGCTTTTTGCACACTCCCTCCTCTGAACCATCTCGTCTCCATCCTGTTCTGCCCCCGCAGGTACCAGACCGCCATTGGCTACCCCGATGCCGCCAAGGAGTGCCTGCTCAAGCGCGTGCGCGCCCTGGGCGGTGCCGGCTGGCAGTCCAGCGCCGACGGCTTCCGTACCTATGCAGCCGCCTCGCTGGCGCTCTGCCGCGCCTACCTGCAGGTGAGTGCTGGCGGGGTGGTGGGCGGGAATCCTGCATGGTGGACAAAGCTGTGGTAGCAGGGCTGGTCGAGCATTGGCGCCTGCCTGGCATGCCTGGCATGCTTATCGCAATGCTGCACTGAAGTTCGTGGCATGCATCCATGCACCTTGCATGCACGCACTGCATGCTTGCATCCGCCGGCCGGTGATGAACAGTTGCAAGCGCGAGCCGCACGGCGCCCTGCGGGGTGGCCGCTGGCCGTGATACTGTCGCTAGTCAGGTTATCTGAGGCCGCATGCATGCACTTTTCAGAAGAGCAGCTCTTCCTGTCTCATTTAAGCGCTCCCTATACATCGCGTGGCACCAGACTCTCTTTGATTCTCTCGCTGCGTGCAGGCGGCCGAGGGCGGCGGTGCCGCCGCTCAGCGCGACCTCTCCTCTGCCCGGCTGCACCTGCGCGGCCTGATCAAGCAGGCTGCGGACCGGTACGAGGACGAGACCGCCTACAAGCAGCTGCAGGAGATGCTGGCAGAAGTGGAGGAGCGGCAGCGGCAGGCGCAGCCAAGCTGAGTGGCGGCGCCGCAGGCGCCTCGACGGCCCCGCCCGTGCATGCCTCGCCGCTTGTGTGCATGCATTTGATTTGACTGCAATTTCATCTGTGATCCATCGGCTCGCTTGCTGCTGCACAGGGGGGCCACTTGAGCATCTGGCCCATGCTGCGGCCAGGTGAGCCCCGCGCCTCAGTCGCCCTGCAATTGAGTCAGCATCGCTGCGAAACTGAACACCGCCACGCCTGACTCGCGGCTGTGGCTTGCTAAACCGGTCGCGTCCTCAAGCGGCAAACCTGCTGCTCCTGCTGCCACAGCTCCACACACCATGCGGGCGCTGTTGCAGAGCGGCGGGGCTGCCCTCTCCCAAGTCGGAAGCAGTGAGTGCAAGAAGCGCCCCAGGGCCGCAGGGCTGCTTGCTCGCTTGCTCGGCCGCCCGCACGGACAGCAGGGTGCGGCTGCAGCCTCGGGAGCGCCGCTCATAATGCCTGCTCCCGTCGCCCGCCGCTTGCCGCCTGCCGCTTCCTGCCTGCCGCCAACTTCCTGTACCACCTGCTCGCCCCTCTGCTCCCGCAGATGTGACGATAGTGAGCCTGCTGCCAACAGACGGGTCGGGCAACCTTACAACGCCCATTGTGGTCTCAAGCGGCGGCTCCCGTGGCGGTGGCGGTTTCAGCCTCGGGCCAGGTGAGCGCCGCCGCCGTGCAAGGCTGCAACGCGTGCAGATGCGGGTCTCCCCTGGAAAGCTGCCAACCGCGAAAACGAGCAGGCTAAACACCCGTCCCAGTGCTCTGCTCCCCCTGATTCCCTGCAGTGGCGTACATCAGCGGCATCTGCCTGCTCGTGGCTGTGGCCGTCTGCCTGCTGCTCATCGCCTGCGCGCTGCGCCGCAAGGACCGGCGGCACGCAGCGGCCCTGGCCGCGCAGCAGGAGGCGCAGCTGGCGGCAGCAGCGGCGGCGGCGGCACAGGAAGCGGCATACCGAGCCGCCCACCCTCCCACCATTCCGGTCGTCATTGTCAACCCCGACGGCGAGTTTGAGCTGGCAGAAAAGATTGAGGTGGGCAGCTACACAGCCAAGGGCGGTGCTGAGCCTGACCTGCCGACCAGCGGCAAGGGAGGGGAGTCGCCCATCGGCTTCCGCACCTCGCACCTGTAAGTTAAGTCGCAAGCACGATCCACACTTTCGAATCAAGTGCAACACGCCTGTACTTCTAACCAAAACATGCCGCTCTTTGCTTCCCCCCAAATAGTTTTGCTCTATTCTTGCCCTCTATTTGCCGGCGCCGTCCCTTCTGTACACGTTCTCCTGGTCTCTCTGTGGCATTCTTCTTTCCCAACGTTTACACTGTCCTCCCTTCACCATGTCCCCATGCTTTGCCCAAATTCACAGCGCCCCCACCATGCGCTGCCCCTGCCTCTCCACTTCCTGCCTTCACACCTGTGCCTGCACTGCTGGCCATCTTTTATTTCACTCGGCACTGCAAAACGATGCTGGGCTGTCACGCATGTAAAAGGAAGTGACTCAGGCAGCTCAAAGTGCAGGGAGTAGTCTGGTCTGGTGGCCGCAACACATGCTAGGCACGACGCACAGCAGGGCATCAAATCACAGGCTGGGGCCTGTTGACCCATCGCTGCCGCAGCTGCCCTGATCAGCTGCCGCCCTTGCCCTGCTGCTTGTCCTCCTGCTTGGCCCCCTTGTCCTCCTGCTTGCCCTGCTTCTGGCCGCCCTGCTCCCCGCACTTCTTGGCCTGGCCAGGCGGCACGCCACCATTGCCCTTGCCAGGCACCTGCAGCGTGGGAGGCACCTTAAAAATTTCAAGCAAAAGGGTCAAAGCAGGCGGGTTGGTACATACGCGGGAGCGACAGCTAAGCCCGTACATTGAGCGCGCAAACCGGCCAAAGCCACCCCCACCATGGCCTGCCCCACCTGCTTGCAGTTGTCCTGCTGGGTGCTCTGCACGCCAGCTGCGCCCGCTTCCGGCGAGGGCGAGGGAGCCGGGGAGGGGGAGCCAGCGGCAGGGCTAGGCAAAGGCGAGGGGCTGGCTGGGGCAGGTGAGGGGCTGCCAGCTGGGGCGGGAGGAGAGGAAGGTGCGGGGCTGGCTGGGGCGGGGGAGGCACCACCGCCGCCGCAGCGGCAGGAGGAGAAGGCAGAGGCCAGGGCTGTGGCCACCGCCGGCTGGATGTCCTTGCTGATGCTCTGGAGAGGAGAGGAAGGGGCGAGGGAAGGGTGGTCGCAACCCACAGCATTGCAAGCACGTGTGCAGCATTCTCACAGCAAGTTAAAGGTCCAAGCCAGCGTGCTCATGCAAGTATGTCGCACCTGGGCAGCCGCCTGCGCGTTGCCGTTGGCAGCGCTCACGCTGGCATTCGCGCTAGCGGCCGCTGAGGCAAACTTCTGCTGGACGGCCTGCGAGCTGGCCTGCGCCTGGTTGTTGCAGCCTGTGCTAGCCGGAGAGTGGTCGAGGTTGGATAGTGAAATGGCTGCAATCAGTGCCAGCATGTACCAGTATGCAATAGCATGTATCCAGATACCCCCTCTTGGCCCACCTTTGGCCACAGCATCGCTGAAGGCTGTCGCCGTCGCCTGCGCGACAGACTGCGCATCCGCAGCGCCAGAGGCTGAGCCCTGGCAGCCCTGTCCTCCCGTCACTGCCACCTGTGAAGGGGGCAGTGTCGGCTCGCTCTGGCCGCAGCACGTGCCAGCCAGCAAATAGCCAGCCTTGCAGTCAAGCACAGCGCATCCCCAGCTGCCGCTCGTCATATCTTGCGCTGTGTCGCTCTCTACTCACTTGCACATTGGCTATGGCTTCCGCCACAGCTATAGCGACCGCCGATGCGCTGCTGGATGCCTGGGCATCACACGGGCAGCTGGCGCACTCGGCGAAGGCCTTGGAAACATCTGACGACACAGCGTCTTGGGCTGAAGACTGGGAGGAGGCAGATGCACTAGCAGTGCACTGGCTGAGCCTGCGGGCGCCGCTGCCGGGCAGCCGGGCACCCAGGGCACCCAGCAGGCAACCCAACAGCAGCAGAGCTGCAGGCAGGCGCCCAGCCATTGCGGTGGGGGCTGATGAATCAGTCCAAATGTCCTTGCGTGCGTTTGATGCGGACGGAGCTGCCCCACAAGCAATGCAGGGTGGGAGGAAAGGCGGCCGGCCCTGCATGCAGCTCAAGGCATCCGCTTTGCTTTGTCTCAACCCTGAGAGCTGCAGTAGTGATCATCCATCACGCTCTGGAGCTCTTGTGCCAGTCTCGGCCATGTCTTGCACCAGGGAAGCTGGAGTGATCTCCATCCTTGCACTAGGTTTGCTGGTCGCCTCGGCCACAGCAGCACCAGCGGGCGCAGGTGCGAAAGAAGGCGAGCGGGCAGGGTTGGCTCCGCCAAGAACTGGCGGCGAGTGCTGCTCAGCTGCTGCGCTGTTCCAGACCTCCAGCGGGCGACGCAGACCAGGAATGTGCCGCAGGCGGCAGCCAAGTAGGGCGGGGCGTGCCACTGCACTGCCAAACGTCGCCGCCGCCGCCGCTGCCGCTGCAGTGCCCCCCGAGCTTCTTCCGGCGGCGGTGCAGTGGCGTGGCCTGCTGCAGGCCGACGGCAGCGGCGGCAGCGGCGTGAAGACGGCCGTCATATTCAACCTCAACACCAAGGGGCAGCCTGTCTTCTGCATCAATGTACGCGCGACTGTAAGCAGGATGTTGGCGCTTGTGAGCGG
>VFQQ010001960.1_pt1 | contig 25709 bp, 28 predicted proteins | sample 3512341 | NCBI WGS metagenome assembly VFQQ01 (sample SAMN10412373, study PRJNA504923) | tailings metagenome | isolation source: Relicate 2 Philex TSF1 revegetated site | place: Philippines: Tuba, Benguet | collected 2017-08-29 | reverse complement strand
GCAGTTCTTTGACTTCTCTAAGGACCTGAGACGCAATCGGGGCTGACGCCTCGATTGCCCCGAACCACAGAACTGCACGCTGAATCGCTGCCATTTTCGACCACCGCGACACCCGCCCCCGCCGCCGCTTTCAACCGCCGTCAACAGTTGCGGGCCCTGGCGTTCATCAGCCCGACGGTCGCAGCCGGAGCCGTGTTTATCCCCATGCACTACGAGGAAACAAACTGCCTCACCGATGCTGTCTTCGATCCCTATTCCCGACAATCATCCTGCAAGTCGTGCACGGTCTGCGTTCAGCGCGCCTGTCCCGGCCGTGGTTACTCCCCCCTGAATCTGGGCCGCCGAATGCGATCAATGGCTGGCCCTTCTCGAACCACCCGGGTTCGTGGCGTTCACAGGGCGATCGTCTCAGACTCGACCTCGAAACGGACACCCGGGGTCAGCGTCGCCCGAGGATCCTGACGATTCGGAATCGACTCGATTGCCAGAATGCGATTCTTCAGTTCCACATGGTAAGGCTGACTTCGACGACGTCTGACGGGTCTCGAGACAGCGTGTCCTTGTCAGAATCCTGAAGGTCAGAATCCTGAAGCTGGAGCCGGATCGCCAGATCGGCAGGTGTCGCCGGCGAGAATCGTGAACGGAGTGTCCGCAGAACGGTCATTCTGGCTGGCCTGTGACATCGGCTGCGCGCGAGCATGATCGACCGTAAACGGATGTGAACTCGCCCTGGTCAGGTTCCTGGCGGTTGTACATCGGGACAGCCCCTGCGAATTCTGGCGACCCAGCCAGTCCAATGCTCTCGCCCTTGATCCCAGGCGCGTGTCCGCAGCAAACGCCACGCGGTCGGCATTCGCGAGGCGCTGACATGAGGCGCCAGCCAGGAGGCCACGCAGGAGTCACGGTAGTCCAGCCCGACCTCTTTCCAGACCCATTGCTCGTAGTCCGCGAACCATCGCATCAGTCCCCGGCACAGCCGATGGGCCCGTCCCCACTGCATGCGGCCTCGAGGGCGTGAAAAGGACGGGAGGCTGGCTGGCGAATGGATGCCCAGTGAAATCGACTCGACTGCAGCCCAGGCAGGCCTGAAATCGAAGCGGTTCACGTAGATCCCGCCCCACCGGCGATGCCCGAAGAACACGCCGAAACCCCACAGGGCGATGTGCTGCCCGTCTTGATCAAGCCGGTAACAGGTGGATCCGTGCCGGTCGCGGCGCGGCGGACGGATTCGTTCAAAGCCGTATCGCTGCAGAAGGTTTCCAGATTCGTGCCGGATGTCGCGTCCAAAGCACCACAACTGTTGACTCAACAGCTTCTCTGCAAATGTGCGGACCGGTCGTGGGTAACACCATCCATTCCTCCGGGTGTGTATGGCTGAGGCGTTCTGACGTGTCATTCTCGATCCAACAGTCCACAGAAGGAGCGGCAGTCCCGGCATCAGCCGCCGGCAGCGTGCAGGACCAATGGGGCTCCCCAGGCCAGAATCGCGGTGCAGGCAATCGCGAAAGCGGCCTGTCGCAGCAGCATGCCGGCCATGGTGCGCCAGGAGAGTTCGCGACCGATCGTCAGAGCGGTCACCAGGCAGGGCGTGAGCACGCCCGCCAGGTAGACGCCGGTCAACGTCTGGGCGGCGGTCATCGGGAACGCCAGCCCCCCGTCTCCAGCGAACAGGAAGATCCCATCTTTGCGGACTGCCGACAGAATCACGGGCAAGGCGGCGTCTGCGGGCAGATTGAACAGGTGCAGGGCCGGAGCCACAACTCGCGACATTCCGTCCAACGCCCCCAGGTGCGCCAGGAACGAAGCGCCCAGACAGATCAGCAGAAACACGGGCAGCGCCTGCCGCACGAACTGTCGCAGCATGCCGCTTGCTTCGCGCCAGATCGCCGAGGGACTTGGCCACTGCAGAAACGGTCGACGTGGAGTCACCAGGACATTCAGCGAATTGCGAGCCATGGGTGTCGACGTCAGTCGCAGGTAAACCAGCGTCGTCGTGAGCAGGTAGCCCAGAAAAATGAGGGCCAGCACCGACGGTGACTGCCCCGATGGTTCGGCCGAGGCCCCCAGCACGGCCAGCGTGGCCGGCAGTTGATACGAACAGGCCGAGCCGAAAGCAATGGCTGAAACCGCCGCCTGCCGCGAGCAGCCCGAACAGGCCCGTGTACTGATGACCGCGGGGACGTTGCAGCCGAAACCCATCAGCACCCGGACAACATCGCGTCCGCTGAGTCCGAAGGGGCGCATCCACGGATGCAGCGCCAGATTGATCCGCTCGACCAGCCCGCTTGCTTTGTAGACGCCAACGACCGCTCCGTAGAACAGAACCGTCGGCAACGTCCACACCAGCAGAAACGGCCCCATGTTCAGTAGACCGTAGCCAAAGTCGTCGTGTCGGGCGGTCAGAATCAGCTTGAGCCAGTCTGGTCCTCGTTCATCAATCGCAGTGATGACGGGCGCCAGCCACGCGGCAACAACGGGATGCAGAAGGTCGGCCAGCCGGTTCACTCCGAAGACGGTGATCAGCGCCGGAGACAGGACCATTCCGATCGCCAGCAGTGGACCGATCCAGCGGTGATCAAGAAGGCCGGGAGTCGGCTCAATTCTTCGTCCAAAACTGGTCGACAGCGATTTCGCGCGGAAGGCGTGCTCGTGATCGAGGGCGGATCGAATGCGATCGGCGTCATCCGACGACAGCCGACGTGCATCGACCGGCACGATGGGAACCCCGACCTCGACGGAAATCTTCTCGATCGATCGAACCGCCAGGTCGGTCGCTGCCACTTTGTCCCAGAACGTCAGGACAATTGCGCCCCGCTTCTGGTCAACGAGCGGCAGCAGGTCCGCCAGGTCGTCGTCCAGTTGAACCGCCTGAACAACCAGCAGCACACAATCTTCAGACTGCAGGGCGTCGAGTGCGAGGCGCGTCGTCTCGGAATCCGATCGACGGAGAATTCCCGGCGTGTCAAAGAAGACTTCCCTGCTCGACTCGTAACGCTCCACCGAGACGGTCGAGCCGCGGAAGTTATCGACGTCCGCAGGTCGTCCCGTCAGCGACGCGATCAGTTGCGTCTTGCCGACGTTTTCCTTGCCGACAACAACCACGGTCCGCCGGCCAACTGCGGTTGTTGCAGCCGGCTGCGTCTGAACGTCTTCACTCATGGGGCGCCTCGCTTTGCCAACAGCAGTGGTTCAGCCATTCTCGGCGTCCAGAGAATCTCCACGCGCGGCGCGCGTTGCTGAAGCGCGCCGACCCCTGCTGCCGTCACCAGCGTGCCGCGCAGGTCGATCAGTTCCAGCCGGCCTGGGACGGCATACGATGCGAGACCGGCATCCGTGATCTGCGTCCCTCGCAGGTCCAGTCGCTCCAGGGCGTCAAGCCGCGATAGTTGCTGCATGGAGCGGTCGGTGATCAGCGTGCAGATCAGCGTCAGTTCCCGGACGGACCCGCAATCCGCACGAGACGCGTTCGCCAGGGCTTCACACTCCCGGTCTCCGACGTATCGGCCTTCCCAGTCAACAACGCGCTCGCACTGCCGGACCGAACGCACCGTCCGCCGCGGGGACGCGGGACGCAGATCGCCGCCGGCCATCACGTGGGCTGTCAGGCATGTGCCAAGCATCGCGAGCACCGCCAATCGTCGTTGCCATGTCATTGAGTGAGCCCCCCGGAATCGCACCCCGTTTCCCAAAACTGCCGCCCGACTCCGCATCCGAGCGCCCGCATCCTCAACAGACGCATTCCTCGCCGCAGCACGACAGGTCATCGAGATACATGCCCCAGTCGCGATACGTTTCCAGCTCTTCCGCCGGCAGCCCCAATCCATCCGCGATGGCTTTGGCAACCACCGCGAATCGCTGCCGGAACTTGTAGATGAAGCAGAAAATGTGATCGTCGTGACGGAGCATAGGGCCAGTCAGGAACAGGCCCGGTGTCGTGGTTGATTCGTCGCACTCCGTCAGCAGCGGGTATCCGTCGGGCCGCTCTTCGAACAGTTCGCTGACCAGCCGGTGGCTCCCCAGAAATCCCGTCGCCAAAACAGGCGGCGCTGCGCTCGGCCAGACGCGTCCATCCCTGGCGAGGGCGTGATACTGACCTCCCACCATCTCGACGCGAACGATGTCGGCATCGCCGATCAGTTCGATCGACGCCCCCAGCCGCAAGACCGACGCAAGGCGTTCGCGGGTGTAGGTGGACAGCGCCACGCTGGGGTCGGAACTGCGGCTTCTCCAGGTCTCTTCGCGCGAGAGCACCGTCACATCCCGTCCGAGCGCTCCCAGTTGAATGGCGGCATCGATCCCGCTTTCATACCCCCCGATGATCAGCGAAGTTTCCTCCGGCAGTTCGCGCCACGACAGCGTCGTGGCGGAGTGTCGACAGAGTTCGCCACCGGGGAAGGGCGCTGTCGCGGGATACTGATACTCTCCGGCCGCCCAGATCACGTACGCGGACGAAAACTCGCCGGCACTGGTGCTCAGCACGAACTGCTCGTCGCCCGGCTCGATCCGCTGAACGTCCACGCCTGTCTGCACGGGCAGTTCGAAGTGTTCGGCGACCGCCTGGAGATACCGCGCGTAGTCGCGTCCGGTCGGATGTTCGCGCTCGAGTGTGTGCGCTGGCGAGGTGCCGATGGCGATGGCGTTCAGGTCCAGCAGCCCGAATGAATTGGAGGGAAATGACGGGGTCAGAAATGTTGTCTCGCTGGGCCAGCTGAGGAACGACGCGCCGATCTCGCGACGATCCAGCACCACAAAATCCTCAATGCCTGCATGCCGCAGGGCCACGGCGACGCCGATTCCCGCAGCGCCGGCTCCCACGACGAGAACCTGGTATTGTCGAGCGTCGCCCCGCATCGCCACAGTGCTCTCCACGCCGCAGTACTCTCCGGCCGAAACCATCGCCGACCGCATCACGCCACCAGCATATCCCATTCTTATACATTCGCACACGTTGTGCAAATGTGTTTGCGGTCAATTTGTGGCGGAGGGCCGGGAACCGGTGAATCGCCCGATTCCCCGGCCAGAGCTCACAGGCAGGCCCGGACGCTGATCAAGGCCGCATCACTACCGAACTTCGGGGGCATCCGCATGCACGCCTTCAGCCTGCGTTGCTGGACCGTTTCCAGCGGCAGCCGTGCCGTCAGGTCGCCCAGGACTGCGACCGGATCGTCGCCGAACCGAATCCGGCTGGCGACTTCCACCAGCTCGGTCCTCTACGGTCTGGGGGTGTTTTCCATGGCCGACTCCAGCGCCCCCCCCCGGCAGGCTCGCGCCCGATTTCAACGCGGCAACCATCATGTCGATGGAATCGGCCAACTGTTTTCCCGTCTTCTGCTGGCGATGCTGGACCGACACGCCTTCAAAGAATCCCACCGTGGAAGCCCACCGTGCAGACGGACCCGGAGCTTGCCAGCCAGATCGAATCCGCAAAGAAGCACTTCACGGAACTCGCGGCGCGAGACCCCAAAGCGGTTGCGGACGCTAAAAGGCATCTCTTCTGAGATTCCCCAGGTCGGCCATCGATTCCTGCGGGAGACCGTGCAGATGGCGGAATGTGTCTGCCCCCTCGTTTTCAGTTCGAGGAACTACTAGGCATCGGAAAGTCGGGGAACTGACGAACTCTCACTGCCGAGGGCCATTCTGACCAGTCTGCGCCGACATCCGCCGACAACTCCTCTGGCAACGGTGGAGGTGCGATCGTCAGCCTGCGTCCAGCCTCCTGGCTCATCAACAATTGACCTTCGTGCCGGGACCACTGCAGTGCGAGTTTCTGCAGCCCTTCGTTTGGAGAGTCAGGATGTGGTCCATCGGCTGCGGCTGTGCGGGCGAGGAAATTCAGCCACCGGCCGCCAAGGAGATATTTCGCCGAAGGGCGTCCGGTGACCCGCTGCACCCCTGCATCGACTTCAACCACAGGGTCGTTCAGCGAGTTAAGGGCGCGAACCTCCGGTTGCGGCAGGCTTCCAAGAGACAGCATGCGCACGCCGGCCGCGTTCCTCACCGACGGATCCAGGACACGTCCCGCCAGTTTCAGCGCCTGACACCGTTGCTCGACAACCGGCCAGTCGATCCGTCGATCATCCGACCAGCCGACAAGGCCGAGGGCGGGTGTTGCAATCCGGAAGTCGCGACGAATCAATTCGACGTTCGGAAAGACTGCCCGAAAGGTGCGTTCAACGATGGCAAACTGGTGTTCGGTCAACTGATAAGCAGGCAGCCATTGGACGTAGACGCCACCGGGTTTGAGGCTCCGCCGGGCCGCCGAAAAGTGCTCCAGGGTATAGAGCCTGGCTTCGCCAGGCGACCACGGGAGGATCAGGTCGCCGATCACCACATCGTAGACGCCCGGGCGGTTCTTCAGGACGTACCGGGCATCGTCGATGACCACATTCACCCGTGCATCATTGAAAAGTCCGTAGTTCTCCGCCGCGAAGTGTCGATCGGCGAGGTCGGCAATCAGCGGGGAAAGTTCGATGGCGTCAATCCGCTGCACTTCCGGGTGCAGTAAAGCAGCGCCGGGGGTGATCCCCGTCGCGACGCCGATGAATGCCACCGTGTGCGGGTCGGAGTGCAGCAGCAACGGCAGATGCGCCTGGCGTCGCTGGTCATTCGCGGCCTGGCTGCTGCCGAGCAGGTATTGATTGGAAACGAGGATCGCCTTTCCGAAGCTGGAGTGCTCCACGACCGCAGCCGTGAGGTCGCAGTCGGAGCGCTGTTCGGCGACTTTCCAACCCAGATGAGGATTGATGAGTTGCCTCCTCGACAGTGGACCCGCCGTGAATGCAGCAGCTCCTGCGCCGGCAACGACGGTGATGAGAACGCCTGGAGACTTGAGGGCGCCGCCAAGTGCAGCAGCACTTGCGAGCGACAACGGAAGAATCGCAATCGCTGCCATTGATCCCAGCGGACCAAACGCCGGCATCAGCCAGTGGTTCGCAGCTTCCGAGCCGATCCAGGAGCCGATGCCATTGACGAACAGCAACCAGCCCCATGTCCCCGTTTCGGCAGAATGGCGCTCGGCGCGCAGCAGGGTCAGCGGGAAAACCGCGCCGGCGATGACGAATGGTGCGCCAAACGCCGCCAGTCCCAAAAGAACCAGCTTCGCCAGATACTGGTTGAACGTCGGACTGGGACTGAGATCCGCGAAACGGGCGACCAGCATAAAGGTCCAGGGAGAAACGACGAACGCCAGACCTGAGAGCGACAACAGCCAGGCGATCGATCGACGGGCGCTCTGTCGATCGAGCGCGCATGCAAGAAGTGCACCGGCGGCCAGTGAAGCCAGGACGATGGCGAGCAGGACCGGTGGAGCGAACGAGCAGATCGGCGCCACCAGCATCAGGGCCCGCAGTGCGGCCATCTCGAATGCCAGAACCGTCATCCCCGAAAAGAACGCCACCACGGGCATCCAGGTCGCCATCGTTCTTTGAGCGACTGACGACTGGTTGATCCTGGGCGATGCCGAAGCGGAATCGCCACTCGAGGCGGTCCAGGCTCGATCAATGGCCATAAAACCGATGCCCAGCACCAGATTCAGCCCGCTGCACAGTTGCATCGATCGCCCCAGCCCGGCAAACGGAAGCACGTAGAGACTGATGGCCAGCAGTCCAAGCACACCCCCGATCAGATTCCAGGCGTAAATCGACCCGTTGAACCCGGCCGAGTCTCCCGAGCGCGCACGTGTTCGCACACCGGCGACCAGCAGCGGCAGCACGGTCCCCATCGCCATTGAGGCCGGGCCGATGGCGACGAGCGAGATCACGAGCTTCACGGCTCCGTTCGCGCTCCCCGTGAATCCGGGAACCAAATCCAGAAGTCGATCGGAGAATTCGGGAAGAAACAATAGTGGGAATGATGTCAGGCCAATCAGCGCTTCCATCACTCCGCACATCAGCAGAGGTCGACGAAGTCTCGGGGCCAGCCAGCCAGCCAACGCCGCCCCGATTGCCAGGCCAAGGAGGAACGTCCCGAAAACTCTGGAGGTGGCCTCGGCCGTCGACCCCAGCACGTCGACCAGCCGCCTCGTCCAGAGTGTCTCATGCATGAGGCCAACGGCGCCGCTGAGCGTGGTCAGCAGGAGGAGAGCGTTCATCAGGCGACTGTCAGCCATCGACACTGGCGGGTCGGGAGACGCCGCCGTCCCCGTTTTCACCCGAACTGCGATCAGCTGAGACACCTGACGAACGCTCCCGGCCATCGTTCAACAAATCAGGAAGCGGATTCCGCGATCGTCGAGGCCGTGGCCCGCGACAGGGCGCGCTTGCGGCGCTGCCGCTGGAATCCGAATCCCACTGCAGTCAGCCCGCACAACAGCATGCTTGACGGTTCTGGCACCGCCTGCGGTCCCAGCGTGTCTGAGCCGACGGCGAAGGTGAACACACCTTCGTCGTACAGCGAAGGATCATTGACCGACTGGGCCGCGATCGTCAGTTGATAAAGCCCGGCTTCGGTGAATCCCCAGTTGTAATGGGCGTGCTGGGGGGTGGCGAGAGTGACAGCATAGGAATCACCCACCATGCCCAGTGCAGTCGACCACAGTTCCGTCGGGTTGCCAAAGGTGCCGACAGTCCACAGCGCGAACTGGCCCGGGCCTGTGACGCTCAGCAACTTGAAGGCGACATCGCCGAATCCGGGCGGGAGTTCTTCCGTCGCGAAGCCCAGGAAGGGGAGCAGCGGATTATTGACTTGCGGGGCGATCCAGACATCCGATCCGGCGGCCACCCCCAGCATGGCAGCGTACTGTCCTGCATAGGGGCCAGCCGTGGGCAGAGTCGCAATTCCGGCATCGCTGATTCGAATGTAGATGTCGGCTGGATCGAACTCGTCTTCGGAACTTGCCGGGTTCAGGATCGCATCGCCGCCGAAGTGATAGTGCAGGTGCAGATTTCCATCTTCGATGGCGACGCCGATGTCCGCATGTCCCGCAGAATACTCAGTGATTACATCTGCTCGCGTTGTTGTCGACGCGAGCAGGACGGCCGCCACAGCGGCTGCCAGTTGACGTAGTGTTGGCACGCAATCCTCCAGTTAGTTTGCACACAAATTACACCTGCTCACAGCAGTCTTTGTGCATTCGTAGTGCCCGTGGCGCACGTGTGTCAATATTCCGGTTGCACTAATTGCACAACATGTGCAGAATGAGGCGGAGTGAAAGTCACGTCGAGTCCACTTGCTGTAAGGATGGCCATGCGCAGTCTCACCCACAGAAATCACCGCAGGTCAGGGTTCACGCTTATTGAGCTGTTGGTGGTCATTGCGATCATCGCCATTCTGATCGCCTTGCTGCTCCCCGCCGTCCAGCAGGCTCGCGAAGCCGCGCGGCGAACGCAGTGCAAAAACAACCTCAAACAGATCGGGCTGGCGCTGCATAATTATCACGACGTGCATCGCGTGTTTCCGATCAACACGACCGGCAGCATCCCGAATGGGGCGGCCTGTACGAACGGCTTCTATAGCTGGCTGGCCCTCATCCTCCCCCAGATGGAACAGGGGAATCTCTACAACTCGATTGACTTCAACGTCGGCATGATGGATCAGTGCAATCTCGCATCACCGGCAAACTACGCCCACCTGTCCATCTCCAGCAGCCACCCCAATGCACGAGCGGCGGCGACATCGATTCCGGCCTTCCTGTGCCCGTCCGATACCGTCTCCATGACTCCTTCCATGGGGACGGCTGCGGCAGCGCCCGGCAGCTACGCCGCGAATGCCGGCTGGCCTGAAATGACCACCGGACCGGATGGCACGCTGCCACCGCTCCGTGTCCAGAATGGCTTCATTGGAACCATCAACCCCAAGGCCCCGAAGGCCTGGCAGCAGCCCACCATCTCGATCCGCGACCTGACCGACGGCTCCTCAAATACCATGGCCGTCTCGGAACGGATGATCAACAACCTCGTTCCCGTCCAGGAGTGGTACGGCGAAACGCTCAACTTCGCCAATGCCCCCGAATCGGTGCTCTCGTACTGCGGATCGACGACTGGCGTTGCCCGGACGCTCCCGTTCTGGGTGACCTATTGCGGATCCGTCAACGTGCCGGATCCCACATACACCAAGGTTCACGGCCGGGCCTGGATCAGCGGCTGGTCGTTCGCCGCGAATCACTACCTGCACACGATGCCCATCAACAAGCGAAACTGTCACCTGTACGGCGGGGAGGACACGGGCATGAATATCGCAACTCCCAGCAGCCGGCACACCGGCGGCGTCCATTCGCTCATGGGGGATGGACGGGTCATCTTCGTCAACGAGAGCATCGACCTGCGGCTGTGGTGGGCTTTGGGCAGCCGCAACGGCGGAGAAGTCGCATCGCTGGAACAATGACGCACCGGCGATGTTGGACGGCAATTCTCGCGATGCTGCTTGGCCTCGCCGCCAGTTGTGGCGGTCCGGAGGCCTCCCGGCCGCCGGTCTCTGAACTGCAGCGGCAGCTGGGGCTGGACAAACTGCCCGCGGATTTCGAGATCATTGGCTGGGCAGCCGGGAAGAACACCGCGGGCGAAACGTGGGTGATCCGCACTCGCGACCCGCTTCCGATGCCCGATCGCCGAAGCCTCCGCAAGGCGCCGATCTCCGCCTCGGTCGTCATCGCCGCCTGCGGCATGGCTGGAATTGATGTGACAGAGGTTGGCAAGTTGCGAAGCGAGAGCGGGACCCTGACGGAGTGGTCTGCGCCGCAGTCGACAATTCGCGTGCGTACGGCAACGACGGAGCGCGGCCACATTCAGATCATCGAGTTCCTGTCCAGACAGGAGTGAGCAATCGCGAGTCGATGGGAAGCGGTTCGCCTGCGGCCGCCCCCGTCGAAGAAATCTCGAGGTGCGATGCACTGATTCAGATCCGTCCGATGCCGATTCGGGTGTCGTTGCCGCTTGATGCGTGTTCCGATCCAGTGCCATTTTGCAGCAACCCCGTCGGCGAAGTGCTCACGGGTGTCGGTCTGGCGCGTGCGCTGCTGACCTCGATCCTGGTCGCCTTCTCTGGCGTCGCCCCGCCTCGTTTTGCATCATTTTGGCCGCAGTCATCATCGAGGCGCTGCAATGCATCGGCCGACTGCGCCCTCCGGTCCTGGTCCGGCTGCAGCTGGCCCCAAGTCCCAAGTCACAGTCCGCGTCAGTTTCGTCTGTCAGGCGGCCCGCCACGATCGGCGGCGACGGGTGAGCAGCGATTGATTCCGCGAATGAGCAAGGCACAACAGGCCGGCCCCCAGCAGACTCATCCCCAGGGGGAGCCACGTCAGCGACAGATCGCACGCCAAATGAAATGCGGTTTCGTCAAGATCATTGCACTGCACGACCGGCATGCTCGCTCCGCCCAGGAGCAGCCCCGCACCTCCCGCCGCGATCCAGTTGAGGACGCGACGATGATGCCATTGGCAGCCGATGAAGACCAAAAGCATCGACAGAAACGCTCCCGGCAGCGACAGGAATCGGGCAAAAAAATCAAATTCCTGCGCCAGTCCGTGCGATTCCACACGAACCAGGGCCAGCAGCAACACGACGGCGCGGAGCAGCGCGCCCCCCACGACGATCACCAGCGAAAGCCCCTCGACACAGGCCGACGGGTTGCGGTTCGCGCTCTCACGCCGTGATTTCCCGGCAGACAAAACCATGCCCCTCACAACACGAGGTTGATCGACGAGTTGGAAATCTCATGTGCATCTAATTACTACATGAGAGTAATGTGCATGTCGAGGGCGCGCAACGGCTTCGAGGGGTGTTCGTCAGTTGAATGTCATTGGCGGCGAAGAAAGCGGCGGCAGTGGGCGGCCGAGCATGGTGGCGCTGAGGGGAAAACGTCTCCAGGAACAGGGTGGCGTCGCGGGATCGTGCCTGGTGATGGACTCGCAGCTCAGCCGGACTGCCGGCAGCGGCGTTTGGCGTCCTGCAGGCGTTGGTTTTCGCCCTCCGACTCCAGATTCACATCATTGGAGTACTCAAATGACGCGAATCTGGAGCGTTCATAGAGCGGCAAGTGGCGTTTGGGCACATCTGTGCTCAACGCCTGGCGGCGTCAGCGACGGACCACCATGATGCAGACTGATCATCTCGACACTCCTTCTGAGCAACGAGATGCCCGCGAGTTGAATGACGCTCGGCGTCATTCAAGCTGGCAAAGGATGAGAATTCGTCATCGCAGATGATCACGCGTGTGCAAGCAGAACGTGCGGCCAAATCGGGAGTTACGATCGAAAAGCACGTCGCAGCAGGACTTTACAACTTGCCATGCTGAGAATCCCCCTCTCCGCTCCGAGTTGAATGCCGTTCGCAATTTCCTTAAGGGGAACGGTTTGCGGCAGGGCACCTGCAGGTCGTCGAGTTTCTGCCAGCCGACGCCTCTCCTTGCTGACGCCCGGCCGCGGGCCTCAGGCTCCGCCGTGGGGCAAGTCAGTCCCCGTCTGACCGGGGAGGTTCCTCGTTCTTGTCCCCGGAGCTGACGTCGCAGCTCTGGCAGCGGCCGCGAAGCAGGATTTCCACGGCGGCGCCGAAGCATTTCAGCCGCGCCAGCGACTCGCTGGTCAACTCCATCGAGTCCAGGCAGTGAATCGCTCCGCACTCGTTGCAGACGAAGTGCGGATGACTCGCCCCCCGCGTGCGATGCTGCTGGGCCGCTTCGAATCGCCAGACATGATCCCCCAGTTCGATGCGTCTTGCGAGGCCGACTTCGACGAGGTCCGACAGGTTGCGGAACAGTGTCGCTTTATCAAAGCCATGTGATTGAAGCTGAATCGCCAGTTCCGCGTGGGAGACGGGCGAGGGGAGCGACCGGAGCGTCTGAAGAACCACCCGTCGCGCGGGAGTGGCCCGTAATCCGCAGTCGTGCAGAATCGTCCGCAGCTCGGAATTCATTTCAGCCGCCTCGCATTTCCTGAAAATCTCACAGACTGGCGGAACAGAACGTCATCTCGAACAGCCCCTCGCACACTGCCGACTCGATGAGATGATGACCTTGTCCAGCGTTGCGCCGGTTCGCCATAGTTTTTCGCGACAGCCGCGCCGTAGCATTTCGGGACCGGGCCCGCCGCCATCGCCGGCGAGCTTGCCTGTCACTATTGATTATTGTGCCTGTGCACATGGTATGCAAATATGTCATTAGAAAAATGGCGAACCGAACAGGAACTTCGGGCGCCCAGCGAATCCTCCGGCAAGTCGCCGCGTCCGCCCGAGCGGTCAGGAACGACTTCTCCCGCGAGCGACGGCAGATGCGCCTGCGTGACGCGGCATGGGCCGCGTCGCCGGCTGATTTCCTCATCTCGAATGTCTCACGGGAGCACCCACATGCCTGGCATTCGTCGGCGCCGGACGACCGCGATGATCATCTGCAGCCTCATCGCTGTTTCGGGCCTCGCCCGGGCGTGTCCGTTTTGCCCGGCGCCCGAGCCATCGCTTTCCGAATTGATCGAGCAGTCGGACTGCGTGCTCCTTGTGAGGTGGACGACCCCCGCCCGCGCAGAGTCTGCGTCGCCTGTCGGCAACGACGCCACGTTTTCTGTCGTCGGAGCGTTGCGACAGTTGACGGAGGCGCTGCCGCCGGGAACCCGACTGCTGGCCAGCCGCCCTTCCGACGGCAGCGTCGGCGACCTGTACCTGCTCACCGGGGTGCAGGCAGCCCGCGTGGAGTGGAACAAACCGCTGCAGATGACGGAGGCCGGCTTTCGCTATGTGTCGGAAGCTCCCTCGCGCGACCTCCCCCCGGCGAAGCGACTGCCCTATTACCTGGCACACCTCGAGCACGCGGACGCCATCATCAGCAACGATGCGTTCTCCGAGTTTGCCGCCGCGGCCTACAGCGATGTGGAATCCCTCGCCTCAACCTTTTCGCCCGCGGATCTCCGTCGGTGGATCAGCCGCACAGAGACTCAGCAGACGCGGATTGGATTCTATGGGATGCTGTTGGGCCTCTGCGGTTCGCCCGCTGATGCCGCATTCCTGAAGGCCGAACTCGAGAAGCCATCAGAAGTCTATCGCCTCGGATTCGATGGGCTCCTGGCTGGTTACGTGCTGTTGACCGGCGACGAAGGGCTGCCGCTGCTGGAGCAGAAACTGGTGCAGCGAAATGAACTGGGCTTCGCAGAGAGCTACGCCGCGATGCAGACGCTGCGTTTTTTGTGGCAGTTCGACCAGCGTCGCACGACGCCCGGGCGACTGCGACTGGCCATGCGGCTGGCACTCCAGCGTCCGGAACTGACGGACCTCGCAATCAAGGATTTGACCCGCTGGGAAGACTGGGAACTTCTGCCTTCGCTGATTCGCGATTACGACTCCCCCGGCGAGAACGCAGCCCTCAAGCGGCGGGCGATCATTCAGTACCTCATGGTGTTGTCGAAACAGCCCACCGCCGGCAAGGACCCGGACTTCGTTGGACGTGTCGAGTCCGCAACAGCGTTTCTGGCGACGCTGGCGGAGCGCGACCCCAAGGCGGTGGCCGATGCCCGCAAGTACCAGTTTTAGGCCATTTGCATGACTCTTGTGCAGACGATTGGATGGCATGAGGCTGATGGTCGTCCAACGATCGCCCGCTGAGGCCCGCAATCCGGATCTGAAGATGCTCCGGGGGATGGCGGCGCGCTGGCTGGGTTCGCCCGTCAGCAACTGCCGCCGGACTTCCTTCCAGAATTCCATGTCGGATCGCACACCTCCTGCCTCCCTGCGACAGGGGACGGGATCGGGGCTGAGGCCCCGATCTTCTCGAATCGCAGAACTGCTCGATTGTACGCCGCCCTTTTCGACCGCCGCGCCACCCGCCGGCGACGCCGCTTTCAATCGCTGTCAACAAGTCGACAGACTCGCTGCTGGCAACGCCGATGGCACGTCCCGTTCGTTCAGGATGCCGCGTCGCCGTCCGCGGCGCGGCATGCATGTCCGATTCGCGCGTTCACCCCGGTTTTCAAGGCGATCAACGACTGTGAAACTGCTCCAGTTCGGAAGCGGGCATCGTCTGCTGCCCCTCTGCGGTCTCGACGACGGCAACCAGCCCGTGCGGAGCCGTTTCTCCCGAAAGGGAACGTACCTCGCCCGACGCCGAAATCCAGGTCAGCCGGGGCTGTCCGGCGTCTCCGTCGACGAGGATCTCGCCGATTCGCTTCTGGGCTGGCCAGTCCCAGATCGTGACGCGATTCGCGCTGCCGGGCCAGACGCCAGTTGTCGCCAGTCGCTTGCCGTCCGGCGCAGCAGCCACCACCAGGCCGTAGAAGTTGGGCACTCGCAATGTCGCCACGTTCAAGTGCGATTCGTCGGGGTTGCGTCGCTCCATGTCCCACACCCGCACCATTCCCATGGCCACTGGCGAAGCGACGTGCCGGCTGTCCATCCAGACGGCATTGTGTCCGCCACCGGCTCCGTCCTGATCGTAATGGCAGAAGCCGGTTGACTTGAGAGTCGACAGATCCCAGATGCTCAGCCCCCAGGCGACCCCCAGCGAGGCGACCGAGCTGCCGGCAGGCCACCGCACATTTCGAGGATCCTCCCAGTCAGCCAGGGATGTCTCGCGCACCAATTCCAGATCAGCCCGCCGATAGACTTTCAGCCAGTTCGGCTTCCCTGGCTCCCGTCCCACAACGACCAGTTCGTCTCCGGCTGGCGAAAACTCAACGGCACTCACGTAGTCGAAGCCCTGGACCTCGTGTTCGATGGTGAAGTCAGGGAGTCGGCGAATCTGGACTGTCCATGCGTTATCGTGCGGTACCGCGAGCGCCATCCGCTGGCCGTCCGACGACCAGGCTCGTGATTGCTGCTCAAACCACGAGGCTGAGAGATCTGGCAATCGAATGATTTTTTGTGACGACCTGCTCCAGACGACGCCTTGCAGGCCAATCAGCCACTCTCCATCGCTGGACCAGGACAAGTCGCTGTTGGGCGCCTCAGCGTAAAACGTCGAGCGGCTTTCCGGTTCGCTGAGCGAACAGAGCACAAACCCGTTGCTCCTTGCATCTGTTGACGACAGTCCGATGGAAAGCTCGTCGGTTTTTGGGTTCCAGGCGAGTCCCGAGACAGAGCGGATCTGACCGCCGCCGATCGCCTGCTTCGGTCGACCAGTCGGACCGTCCCAGATCGCGATCGGTTTCTCCGAGAGTTCCCCGCAGGTCGAGAGAATCAGTCCATTCTCCGACCAGGCCACGCATCGACACTGTCCATGCGGCGTTGAGAGGGCCGGCAACGATTTTCCGCTCGTGAGATCGAACAGGGTGACATTCGCGTCATGCTCCGCGAGCGCCGCGAGCTTCTGGCCATCGGGAGAAAGCGTCACGGTCCACGCCGTGCGGCCCACCTGCAGCGGCGACTCAAGCGAAAGCGGTGCGGCGGATCGGGCATCCCATGCCTGGATGCGTCCACCTTCGAGGCTGGCGGCTACGACAGCGCCGTCCCCCGAGAGAGCGACTGCGACAACATTGCCTTCCGTCGTCCAGTGATGCACCAGTTCTCCGGTGACAGTGTTCCAGAGTTTCACTGGACCTCCCGGGATCGCCGTCACGGCCCGCATTGCCTTGCGGCTTCCGGCAAGGCGGCCATGGGCATTGCTGGCATACATTCCGAAATCATCGTCAAGCACCCGGTACTGCGTGAGCGTGGCCGTGTCGAAGTATCGCAGCCGTGAGTTCAGAACGAGGACGTCTGTATCGAGAGGCCCGAAGCATGCGACGCACTGCGACAGGCGGGCACGTGGAATCTCGGCGATGGTCGTCTGACGAATGAGCTGTCCCTGCGCGGCGTCCCACAGGCAGATCTCGGCCCCCGCGGCAGAGAGCAGAACGCTGCCATCGCTGGACCAGTCAAGCGATTGAACCGGACATTCGTGACCACAGAGGATTCTCTGCAACTTGCCATCGGCGGCATTCCACACCCGAATCATCGCGTCGCGGCCTCCCGTCGCCAGCAGTGCTCCGTCGGGACTCGGCCGACACACGATGACTCCGCCGCGGTGCTGCCGCGATTCCAGCGACCAGGCGTCCAGTCCCTTCCGGGGGGCTGGCTCGCTGACGAGCGACGACGAAGACAAAGCAGTCTGCGGCCGTCCGTTCGGCGTTCCCGCCTGGGCGCGCAGCCGATCGGCCAGTCGCTCGCCTCCTGCGGGCGTCGACGGGGCAGTTTTTGCGTTGTCCAGCCGGCGTTGCCTGGCAAGCTCAGCCGCGTCTCCAGAGGACTCCGTGATGCTCACCTTCGTGTCCGGCGCAGCCTGCACCTGAACATTGGTCCCCTCCGGAACGACGATTGTCGAGGTCGTCCCGTCGCGACTGGTGATTGAAATGATGATCACTCCGAGCAGGAGCAGTCCTCCTGCACCGCCGGCAGCCAGGGTGCGCTGACGGGCAGTGAAGCGTCCCCCACCTGATGCCGAGGAACTGCTCGGCCGACCCGCGCTCGGTTGCGGATCCCGAAAAATTTGGCGCTGCGTCGGCGCCGATGCGGAAACTTGCATCGTTTTCTGGACCGTCCGCGCCGTGGTCGCCTGGCGAGATTCATCCGCCGCGACAGCCCGCGACGACGCAAATGGCGCGACCGCGGCCGCGACGTCCTCGGCCGTCTGAAAGCGGTCGGCCGGAGATTTCGCCATCAGTTTGCGGTAGATCGCCGCGACATCGTCGGGGACATCCGGCCGCAACTGACGCAGTTCGGGAACATCCTCGAGGAGATGAGCGCGCATTTTGCTGGCCACCGTTCGGCATTTGTCAGACATGAAGGGGGGACGGCCCGTCAGCAGAAAGTACAGAGTTGCGCCAAGGGCATATAAGTCGGTTCGTGCGTCCGCGGAGTGAGCGTCTTCCCATTGTTCAGGCGCCATGTAATCGGGCGTCCCGAACGACTGCCCCGCGGTGGTCAGGTGCCCCGCGGTCTGGCCATCGTCCCCGAGGAGCGCCAGGCCCAGGTCAAGCAGCTTGACCTGACCCGACCGGGTGAGAAGCAGGTTCGATGGCTTCAGATCGCGATGAACGAGACCGGCGGCATGCGCTGCGGCCAGAGCCGCCGCGCTCTGACGAACGACCTTGCACGCATTCGCCACACTCAGAGTGCCTCGCGAAGCCACAACCTGGGTGAGATCCTGCCCATCAATGTACTCCATCGCCAGATACTGCGTCCCGGCGATCTCACCGGCATCGAAGGCCTGCACGATGTTGGGGTGGTTCAGTTGTCCGACGGCCTTCATCTCCCTGCGGAATCGCCCGATCGCATCCTGGGAGTGCGTCAAAGAGTGGGGCAGAACCTTGATGGCCACATTCTTCGCCAGGTGTTCATGAACGGCTTCATAAACGGCCCCCATCCCTCCCTGGCCAAGCTTCCGCACGATGCGATAAGGTCCCAGGCGATCCCCGGGCCGCATGTCTTGAAGTTCGGAAGCCGTGGAGTCCCGCGTCGTCGGGGCGTTGTCGACATCGCTGGCGCCGGCCGAATCGCCGCGACGCGGCACTTTGACGACAAACGATCCATCGCCCGAATCGGCCTTGCCCGGAGCCTCGGTGGCTTCGCCGCTCGGCACGAACGTCTCGGTCGTCGCCACGCAACGGGGACAGTCGGCCAGGTGGGATTCAATCTCGTCGCGCTCCGGCCCGGACAGACTACCGTCGGCCCACTTCCGCAGAACAGGGGCGCTCGGACAGTCCTCGCCAGCAATGTCAGTCCCGTTTCTGGCCATCCGTTTGACGCGCTGCCTCGACTGTCGCGGGAATTGATGAACGGGGCGTGGCCTGCCGCGCGGCAGACCACGCCCCCTACCGCCGTCCCAACAGCCCGGCGACGGCGGGCAAGGAGTCGCCCCACCCGAATGCGGTGCATGGCCCGGCTGGCAGGCGACTCATTCCTCGCACACTGGTTCCGGCCACCGCGCACCGGTTCTTGGAGTTCAGGACGACAGTACTCGTGAGATCCGAACGGGAAATCCTGAAACTTTTCAGGTTGCAATGGCGCTCCGCCGAACAGGCCGGCCGGCCGGGGCCGATCGAGCCAGTGGACGGCGGTGTCCGGCCCGCCGTCCACCACGAGTCCAGGGCAGGCGTCTTTTCGACACGGTGAACGCTGCGTAGGATTGCTGCGTTGCGTGGTCTGCGGCGGGAGTCGCCGCAATGCTCTTTCACGGAGGATGTTACGTGAGTTCGTCGCCCGCCCGGGGCTTGCTGGAGATCCTCCAGCAGATCCCCGATCCGCGTGGGCGACAGGGACGTCGTCATTCACTTTCCGCCATGCTGGCGGCCCTCGTCTGCGGAATCCTCTGCGGACAGAAGACCTTCCGAGCGTTGATCCAGTGGCTGCACCTGCAGCCGCACAGCTTCTGGCATCTGCTTGGCTTCTACCGCACGCCCCCCAAACGGCGGGCTTTCACCGATCTCCTGGAAGTCCTCTCGCCCCAACACGTCGAGGCCGCCCTGGGCCAATGGATCGCGGCCCTGGGGCTCACGCTCCCAGAAGAGGGCGTCGAGATCTGGGACGGCAAGGTCCTTCGCGGGACCAAAGGCCTGTCGATCCACACGTTGCAACAACTCGTCTGGCTGGATCTGGTCACCGGACAAGTCCTCTCCCGCACTGACATCGCCGCCTCGACCAATGAAGCGAAAACGGCACTGGCGCTCCTCAAAAGCCTGCTCCTGAAAGGACGGGTGATCGTGGGGGACGCCGCTGATTGCCAGCGCGACCTGTGTGAAGGGGTCGTCGATTCCGGCGGTGATTATGTGGTGACGGTGAAGGACAACCAGCCGCATCTCAAACGGGACATCCAGAACGCCTTCGTCATCCCGAAGGGCTTTTCCCCCCTACGCGGTCAAGCAGGCTGAGGCCGCCCGTCAGACGGCGACCACAACCGAGAAGAACCGCGGGCGGATCGAAACGCGGACGGTCACCACGACGACGATCGGGCTGGAGACGATGGATTGGCCGGGAGCGAAGCAGTTGATCCGGCTGGAGCAGCGGACGACGACGGCTGGGGGTTATCGGGAAAGCGTGGTGTATGCGGTGATGAGTCTGCCGCGTTCGAGGGCCGATGCGTCGCGGCTGCTGAGTCTGCTGCGCGGCCGCTGGCGGATCGAGAACAGTGTGTTCCATGTTCTGGACGTGGTTCTGGGCGAGGACGCCAGCCGAACGCGAACGCGGCGATCGCCTTCGGTCCTGGCGACGGTGCGGACGGGGGCGCTCAACTTCCTCAGACGACTGGGTCTCCCGATCGCGGCCACACTGCGGGAACACGCCCTCCGCCCGGAGCGACTCCTCGCCAGAATGAGCAATGTGAAATAGACGCCTGCCCCGGCTTGTGGAGCCCGAGGACTTGCCCGGAGATGTCGTGTCGATGCGCTCCACTGTCACATTGCGGGATCGCCACTCGCAGGCGTTTGAAAACTATACGCTCGTCTATCCACAGCCAGCGGACATCGCCAATCGTCGGCTGTCAGTCCTGTCGCACGCGGGGGTCGCCGTGCTGGGGGCGCAGGCGGGTGACGAAGTGCAGTGGCCAGCGGCGTCGGGCTGGCGACAGGTCGCCATCGAGCAGGTGGCGCCGGTCGAGAACGCCGTACAGGTCACGGAGCGGTCAACCATACCATGGGGTCTAAGCACTGCGAACGGTCGGAGGCCCGGCATGCACAACACTTCGCTTCTCACCGAAGATCAGAACCATGCGACCTGCAGGTTTCCGCCCCTCGGCTCCCGCATCCTGCTCCTCACCGACTGCCCCCTGCGACGTCGTCCGGTTCGCAGCGCGGATCAAACGCGCGATGAAGGTTGAACTTGAGACCGACATCGTCATCGTGACGCCGAGCAGAGATCTCGGCTCGATCCGCCATCAGGAGTTCCATCTGGAAATCGGACGAACCAACGACCTGCTTCGACAGGGGGGCTTTCAGAAGCTGCTGATCGATCTCGCTGAACGTCGCCGGATCGAGAAGGTTCTGCTGACGGCATTGGTCGGATTCTGTCGCACGATTCCCGGTGCGGCGGCATTTTGCAATGTCTCATCAGAGATTCGCAACCTGATGCAGACTGCCGGCCTGCTTGGCTTATGGCCGAGTTGCTCGAATCGAGCTGAGGCCATCACAGTGCTGACTTCCCTTGGTCCGCCGACCGGTCGGACTTCAGCAAGACTGAATGACGATGGAGCAGGACCAGCAGAGCTTAAGAATGGCTCGTGCCCCTGAACTCTTTCCCAGCCGAAACCTTTCAATTTACCCTGCAGATGCGAACCAGTGGTGGCGTCAGGTGAAGGAAGCAGACCGAATTCCGTACTGAGTGAGGCGATGACTCCACAGACTCAAAAGATATTCCTCCAGGCCGCCATCGAGGAGGCCCGCCAAGGTCTGGCCGAAGGCGGCATCCCCATCGGCTCCGTCCTCGTGATCGACGGCCAGATCGTTGGCCGGGGACACAATCGCCGAGTTCAGAAAGGGAGCGCCATCCTGCACGCCGAGATGGACGCCATCGAAAGCGCAGGACGGCTCAAAGCCAGCGACTATCGCCGCTCTGTTCTCTACTCCACGCTTTCACCCTGCGACATGTGTTCGGGAACAGCCCTACTTTACCGGATTCCGAAAATCGTCATTGGGGAGAATCGGACCTTTCGGGGACCGGAGGAATACGTCCGGTCACGAGGCGTCACCGTGGAGATCGTTGACGACTCCGAATGTGTGCGGCTGATGGACGAATTCATGCGGTCGAAGCCAGAGCTTTGGAATGAAGACATTGGGGAATAACACGGACCCAGATCAGGAGAAACCGCATGCAGACCAACGTACACACCGGAACCACCATCGATGAGGTTGCAGCGGGGATTTACCGCATCAATACACCGCTGCGGATCGACGCCATCCCAGGTGGGTTCAATCTCAGCCAATACCTCATCGTGGACGACGAGCCGATGATCTTCCACACGGGCTGGCGGAAGTGGTTTCCATTCGTCTCTGAGGCGATCTCAAAGGTCATTCCACTCGACCGCATCCGACACATCGGGTACTCGCATTTCGAAGGCGATGAATCGGGAGCCATGAATGAGTTTCTGGCAGTGGCGCCACACGCTGTCCCCTTCGCCAGTCATGTCAGCGTGATGACATCCCTCAACGATCACGCTGACCGTGCAGGCCGGGGCTTGGCTGATGGCGAGACGTTCTCGACGGGCAAAAAGACATGGCAGTGGATCGACACGCCCCATGTCCCTCACGGCTGGGATTGTGGAGTGCTGTTTGATCAATCGACCGGCACGCTGCTGTGCGGCGATCTGTTCACTCAGCCCGGAGCAGAAACCCCGCCCGTCACTGAATCCGAAATCCTCACGGCCAGCGAAGCGATGCGGAAGCCGATGGACTACTACGCCCACTCCACGAGGACCAGCAAGATTCTGGAGCGTCTGGCGTCACTGAATCCCACGACGCTTGCCTGCCAGCATGGAAGCGCCTACCTGGGCGACGGGGCTGCCTTGCTCCGAGAACTCGCTGCGATCCTCGAAAAAGAACGACGGGCTGGATTGGCCTGACCAAGATTTGATTGCCTGCACCGCAAGAGTGCTGAGCCTGATGAGCGAGAGCGCCTTCCCACCTGGATCATCGGAGAACACGGTCCGATCCGCCAACAGTCAAGATCTAACCATCCCCAATGGCTGGGTTCACCTTACGCCCGGCAATGCCATCCTGACTCGTCGAGTGAAGGCCGCTGGCGACCAGTGGATCATTCAAGAGAAGAAGGGGCGCACGGTCGTCTCCCGTGGTCGGGCGATCTCACGAACTTTTGACGGGTTATCGACAGGGCGAGCCGGTGCCGGCGGAATGCCCCTCCGACGTGCATTGCTCGCCGTCAACGGTGACAATGAAGCCACCGACCGCTGAAAAGATCGGCGATGAGCATCAGCATATCAATCACGCTCTTGTTGCTCGCAGCTTTACCTGTTGCGGCTGCGGATATGGAATGAGTCAAGGTTTCGGACGACAACAAGGGCTTTGTGCTGGCCGAATCGGGAAGGCCATTCACCCCGCGGGGCTTCAATTACGATCACGAGGGCGACGGCAAGCTCATCGAAGATTACTGGGACGATCAGTGGCCGACCGTGGAGTCAGCCTTTTGGGAGATGAAGGGACTTGGGGCGAATGTCGTCCGCATCCATCTTCAGTTCGACAGGTTCATGGAAAGCCCGACGACGCCTCGTCAAAGCTCGCTCGATCAACTGGCACGGCTGGTCAAGCTGGCGGAAGAAACCGTGCTGTACCTCGATGTCACTGGCCTCAGCTGTTACCACAAGCCCGACGTGCCCCCGTGGTACGACGCCCTGAGCGAACAGGAGCGCTGGCAGGCGCAGACGCGTGAGGTGCTTCAGTCTGCGCGGACAGTCCAGTCTCTTATTTCTGGCCGGTTGATTGCCTCTCGAGCTCGGCCGGGGACACGTACCCCCAGCGCGGAATGCCGGCGTTCCACGTTGTAGTGCCCCACGTAACTCGACAGCTCCCGCCTCGCCTCGAATTCGCTCCCGTACTCCACCAGCTCCAGCTCGGTCTTCACCGTCCCGAAGCACGACTCCATGAACGCGTTGTCGTAACAGTTCCCCGCCGCACTCATGCTCTGACGCATCCCTGAACGACGCAGCACCTCGCGATACCGCCCGCCCGCGTACTGGCCGCCGCGGTTGCTGTGGTGAATCAGTCCCACTCCCGACTGACGCTCCACGATCGCTCTCTTCAAGGCTCCCAGCACCAGCTCCTCGTCCATCGAACTCCCGTATTCCCAGCCAACAATTCTCCGGGAACACAGATCCATCAGGAGCGCCAGGTAACCGAACCGGCCTCTCGATGTCCGCGTCGCCAGCGGGATGTCCGTGAAGTCCGCCACCCACACGTCGTCGATCTTCGACGCCGCTTCCCCCCGCCCCACGAGCAGGTTCGCGTTGTCCCCCAGTCCATGCCGGCTCTCCGTCGTTCTGGGCTGGAACGACTTCGGCTGAATGGCCTTCAAACCCTGTGTTTTCAAGAGCCGGGCGACTCGCGCCACGCCACAGGCGATCCCCCGGCTCGACAGCTCCACCGCAATCCTCCGGGCGCCGTAGCGCCGCTGGTGATGCCAGAACACTTCCTGGATCACCGGCACGAGTTCCTGATCCCGCACCTCTCTCTGAGACTCCTGTTTTGATCGCCAGGCATAGAAGCCCGAGCGACTGACCTCCAGGAGATCGCAGACCGGGGCGGCCGCGAAGCCGTCTCTCAGGACGATCTGATCGATCCCGGCGTACACGTCCCTCACCCGTCGCGGCCGAAAATAGAGAGCGCACTTTTTTTTAAGATGTCCCGCTCCCGCTCCACTCTTCGCAGCTCCGCCTCCAGTTCCCGGCCCCGGAGATCCGCAGCTGCGACTGACGCAGTGCTCTGCGACACTCGCTGCCGCTTCCAGCGATACAGCAGGTTGGGACTTGTCAGGCCCAGACGCTGACAGATTGACGACGCGGAATGGCCGTCCAGGAGCATCTGGACGGCATCCTGTTTGAACTCTTCCGTGAACTTTCGTCTGTGCCGGCTCTCACGAGCCGATGCGTCTGCTTCTCTGCCTTTCGACATCGGACTGCTCCCCTTGAGCTGTCCAGATTAAGCACAACCAGCTGTCCGAAAAATGCGAAGCATCTCACGGATGCCTGAAGAGTTCTTTGAAGTCGTGTCCCACCATCTGCCGCCCGATGAACCTGTCGGCCCGGACGGAGGTCGGCCGCGGGTCTCCAACCGCTGTGTCATGAAAGTCCTGTGGTATGTCCTCGTCACCGGCTGTCGCTGGCGAGATGTTCCGACGGAGATGGGCTGCTGCGGGGAAACCGCCCGCTCCCGGCTCAGACTCTGGGAAGCTGCCGGCATCTGGGCCCGGCTGCATGTCGATCTCCTGGGGCTCCTGCGGCGCGATGGCCAACTCGAGCATGAGACCGCCATCGTCGACGCCGTTCTGATCCGTGCTCATGGCGGCGGTGACAAGACGGGCCCCAATCCCGCCGACCGCGGAAAACCCGGCACGAAACAGACATTGATGGTCGACAAGGCCGGCGCTCCCCTGGCGATCCGGACGGCGGGAGCCAATGCCAGCGATCACACCCAGATCCTGCCGCTGGTGGCGCTGGAGTTTCCACCGGTGGGAGGTCGGCCGGGCCGGCCCCGGCAGTCTCCGGACACGGTGTACGCCGATGCGGGATACGACAGTGACGCGACCCGGAGCCTCCTGCATCACTTGGGGATCGAGGCCAGAATTCGTCGCCGCGGGACGGCTCATGGGAGCGGGCTGGGCAAGGTCCGCTGGGTGGTGGAGCGGACGATCAGCTGGTTCAAGGGACTGCGGCGGATGCGCGTGCGATACGACCGCTCAGACGACATCATGGAGGCGTGGAAGTCGCTCGCGATGAGCGTCATCACCTTCCGACTCTGGCATCAGGAGCTGGCGACCGACAGATGATTCAAACGGCGGTTTTTGGTCCGGTTCTTATGGTCTCCCGACACTTTACAACGCTACTGGCACATCCATTCGTACTTCAAGCGACTACGACAACTCTTATCTGTATACGGCGCGCTCGTTCGAGACAGGTATCGGGCTTCATTATTTTAGGGCGCGTTTCTTCAACAGCAGCAGCGGCCGCTTTCTAAGCCGCGACCCTCTAGAGTTTGTCGATGGTTTCAGGGCGATCGCGCCATGCTGGGCGATCTGGTAGAAGTGGGCGATGGCGACTCGTGAGTTGATGCGGCCGAAACGGATTCGGCCCTGGCGGGTCGCCGTCACAGGAGGCCTGCCATG
>VFQQ010001958.1_pt1 | contig 25720 bp, 17 predicted proteins | sample 3512341 | NCBI WGS metagenome assembly VFQQ01 (sample SAMN10412373, study PRJNA504923) | tailings metagenome | isolation source: Relicate 2 Philex TSF1 revegetated site | place: Philippines: Tuba, Benguet | collected 2017-08-29 | reverse complement strand
AAAGAAAATATTACCGGAATTTTGATTGTACCTGAAACATGATTAACAAAATTGAATGTTTTAGAGGCTTTTTAAGGGCTAACAAAGTAACAAAGCCAAAATTACGGCAATACAGTCTGTCAAATTTAAGATATACCGGCAGTTGTTGGTTCAAACCAAAAAAATTAACAATTTTGTTTAAATGCTAATTGGCTAGTTTGCCCTTAGCCACAAAGCAGGATTTTGCAATTCTTTCTGTTTGTATATCTCCAGGTGAATTTCGGTTTTTCGGTTTTCATCGTTGGTAAATACTGTTCCAAGTACTTCTCCGGTTTTAACTTCTTGTCCGATTTTTACCATAACCGCCTCTAAATTGGCATAAACAGAATAATACTCGCCATGGTTTACCAACACTACCCTTTCCATACCCGGAACGCTAAAAATGGCTTTTACCACACCTTTATAAATGGCACGTGCACTGTTACCTTTTGCGGTAGAAATATTTATACCATTATTAAAAGTTTTAATGCCTTTTAAAGTTGGGTGGGCATGTTCGCCAAAACGTTCGCTAATAAAACCATTATCTACCGGCCAAGGCAGTTTGCCTTTATTGCTGGCAAAATCGTTACTAAGTTTAAACATTTCGGGGCTCATGGTAGCCGGATTTTTTTCTTCGGCCGGTTTAGCACCTGTTTTGGCTGCTTTTGCCGCAGCAGCTTTCCTTCTGGCTTCTTCAACACGTTTGGCTTCGGCAATTTCTTTTGCTATTAATTCTTTTATGGCCAAATTAAGTTTTTCGGCAGCTTTTTGTTTATTAGATAATTCTGCTTTAAGTTGTTTTTCGCTTTGTTGTAATTTTACCAATACTACCTGTTTCTCTTCCTTGTCTTTTTCTAATAATTTCTTCTCTTGCTCTTTCATGCCAATAAGGTTCATTTTTTGCTGCTTAATGGCAATCATCCTATTTATTTCGGCAATAATGCTTTGTTGGGTTTTTAAAATTAAACGCGCTTGTTGCTGCCTGTATAAGTTAAACTGATTAAGGTACTTTAACCGCAAAAAAGCCTGGTTAAAATCTTTTGCATTAAAAATAAACACCAATTTATCGCCGGCATTGCGCATTTTATAGGCTGCTACAATATTCTGTGCATAATCAGATTTTATGCGGTCTATATCGTTTACCAACAACTCTATTACTTGCTTTTGTTGCTGTATTTCTAAAGATAATTCAAAAATCTGCTGACCAATATTATCAATAATATTTTCGCGCAATTTTATTTGCGTGCTTAGCGTAGTAAGCGCCGTTAGCGATGCTTCTTGTTGCTTTTTATTTTGGTCTAAAACCGACTTGGTTTGTTGTATTTGTGCCTCTAATTGTTTGCGCTGCTTTTCAAGCGCTTCGCGTTTGTTTTTTAAACTACTATTATCGGTTTGCTTTTTTTGTGCCTGAACCAACAATGGCAGCACAACACAAGCAGCAATAAGCACGCATTTACGGATAAACAACAACTTTATATGATTTTGGTACAACAAACTGAGGCTCTCGGTTTTTTACGGTTGCAAGATTGCGAATGCTAAAATTACAATCAACTTTTTTTTCTGCCTCAATGTGGATTTCGATGCTTTGTGGCCATAAATTATTGCCTTCTTGCAGTGGCTTAGAATAGTTTACCTTTAAAAATCTGGCCGCCGATGCTTGCTCTTTTACTACAACAGCGCTGGTTTTAAGCATGGGCTGCACATGTGTTGAGGTTTGTGTGCCGCCAATAATAGACATATACAATAGCAAATCGGCTGTTAAGGTATCGATGGTAGCTTTTATGGTGGGTTCAAACAAAGCGTTACCAAAAACCATATTTTGCAATTGCGCATAACCCAAGGGAACACTTGTGTAATTGTTTAAATAACTATAAGATGCCGAAACATAGCGCCTATTTAACAAATCCAGTATGCGAATGGAGTCGGGCTGAATTAAAATTCTGGCTACATTTACAAAAAGCACTTTTACGTTAAGCCATACATATTCATTTTCTTTAGCTTGCAGCTCTATGTTTAAGGTTTGAGCCATCTTTTCGTCTTTGTACTCGGCTTCGGCATTAAAAAACAAATACTGAGAGGAATTTTTTGCATCTACAACACTGTTAATTATACGTTCTTTTGTAGCCGTAACAGCGGCTTTAGCTAAAGGTTGTACTGTTTCGGTTTTTGCAGCTCTTTTAGTTTTACAAGCACTTGCAAAAACAAATATTACAATTAAAAATCCGGCTACTCTCATGCAACTAAGGTATAATTTTGCGTTGTTTTATTTTTTCAACTAAGTACTTTCTCTCGCTATCTAAGTTTAAAGCTTTTTGCCATGTAGCCACTGCTAAATCTATTTTATTTAATTTAAACTGCACATCGCCTAAATGCTCAAGCACTTCGGCATTATTAGGTAAAATAGCAAGCGATTTTTCTATATATTTTTCTGCCTGCTCGTACTCTCCTCTAACAAATAAAATCCAGCCATAGGTATCTAAATAACTTGCATTGTCGGGTTCAAGCGAAATTGTTTTTAAACTCATCTGTTCGGCTTTGTCTAATTTCTCTTTACGTAAACTTAAAAAATAAGCCCAATTGTTTAGCGCATATGTATTCTCAGGCTCAATTTGTATTACAGCACTGTAAGCCGAATCGCAAGTAGCATAATTTTTATTGTAGTGTGCGGCATCGCCAAGTAATGATAAAAACTGCACCAAAGCTTCATTGTTATCGGCAAGCGCCAAACCGGCATAAGTGGCCTCTATGGCAAAGTTATATTGTTTTAACTGCTGGTAAGCAAACGCTAAAAACAAATGTGCCTGTTGGTAAGTAGGAAAAAATGCAATTAAATCTTTGCAATCTTTTACCATTAACTCGGGGCTATTAAGCTGCGACGTGCTAAACAATAACTGCTCCCAAATAAGTAAACTTTTACCATCTATTTCGGCAGCTTGTTTATAGTACAACCTGGCATTTTCAAAATCGCGTTGTTGCAAATAAATATCGCCTTTTAACATGTAAGGAGCGGCATCTAACGGGTTTGATTGGATAAATAAATCGGTTAAATGCAAACACTGACCAATATGATTTGGCAATTTTGCACTTGGAATTACCTGTGCCATTACCTCAATTTTTTCGCGTACAGAAACATTGCTGGCTATGCCTACTTTTAAGAACTTATACCAATTTAGCGTATCGTTAAAAAGTCTGTAAAAGTCGGCCATGGCAAATGCCGCTTGTCCGTTAGCCGGATCTTTCTTTAAAATATCGTTATAAATTGCAAGCGCTTCTTTGTTTTTGCCATTTGCCATTAAAATATCGGCTTTCATGCCTAGGTAGCGCAATTCTGCAGGATTAATTTTAATTAACTTATCCATTTCTGCAATGGCATTTTTTAGCTTGTTAACCGATAAGTAAATTTGTTTACGTTGCAGGTAAATATTTTCGTTAAACCCACCCACTTTTTCGGCACGGTTTAACGCATTAATAGAAGCTTTCCAATTTCGGCCCATGTAGTAAGTTTCGGCCAAATCAAAATAATCGTTTACACGATTGGTTTGTTTTACCAATTTCTCTTGAACCAAAGCAGATTCTTTGTAATTGCCATTTAGCCTTAAAATGCCTGCAAATTGGGTTAAATAAAATGTGTTATCTACATCGAAACTTACAGCCTTTCTGCAAGCCTCTTCTGCTTCGATATATTGCTTTTGCAAAACCAATACCGTACTTAGTTGAAACCACGCATTGGCATTTTGAGGATTAATTTTTAGCGCTTGTTTAAAAGCAAGCTCTGCTTCTTTATTGTTATTGATAAGCTTTTCGCGAATGCCATTAAAAAACAACCTGTCAAACTCCAGCGTTTGTGCTTCTGTAAGCACAATGGGCTTTTGTTTGGGTTGCGCCAACAACAATGCAGGAAAAAGACATAACAATAAAAACAGGTTTCTCATAAAACTATTGGTTCAAATAAAATGCAAACTAGGTGTTGGTGCTGTAATCGCTAAGGCTTAAATCCTTAACGCTACCATGGTATTTTGCATGTGCACCAATCATTGCATTATCTATAACGGCATTTTTAATCTCTGTATTGTTTTGAACAATTGCATTGCTTACAACACTTGCTTGCAAATGGCAGCCAATTCCAATACTTGCATACGGACCAATTACACATCTGTTGGCTTTTACACCTTTACCAATAAAGCTTGGCATAATTACAGTACAATCGGTTAATTCTGCGCTTTCATCCACTAGCTTTTCGCCATTTTCGTGCATAAACGAAAGAATTCTGCCATTGGTGTAAACAGTAGCATTTTTATTGCCACAATCGAGCCACTCTGTAACTTTGCCCGGAACAAATTTTGTTCCTTTGGCTTTCATATTTTCTAGGGCGTTGGTTAGCTGATATTCGCCTTTCTCTTTAATATCGTTATCGAGTAAATACTGTAATTCGTTGCGTAAGTAATCGCCATCCTTAAAGTAGTAAATACCAATTATGGCTAAGTCGCTTACAAAGTGCTCAGGCTTTTCTACAAAATCGGTTATTATACCGGCATTGTCTAATTTAACCACACCAAACGGTCGAGGGTCTTCAACTTGCTGCACCCAAATTATTCCATCTTGGTTTCTATCTAATGTAAAATCGGCTTTAAACAAAGTGTCGGCAAATACTACCAATGTATTTCCGCCCAGGCTTTCTTTGGCGCACATAATGGCATGTGCGGTGCCCAGCGGCTCGTGCTGATAGTAAATACTACCTTTTGCGCCTAATTTTTCTGCTACATTAACCAATTGTTTTTCAACATCGGGGCCAAAAGTTGGACCAATAATATATGCAACTTCTTCAATACCAGTGCCACAAACCTTTGCAATATCTTCAATAATTTTTTGAACGATTGGTTTTCCGGCAACTTGAATTAATGGTTTTGGTACAGTTAAGGTATGCGGGCGCATGCGCTTGCCCATACCTGCCATTGGAACAATAATTTTCATATTTATGTTGTGTTTAAAAACTTAGTTAGTAACTACAGTAACTTTTTCAATTTCTGTTCTTAATTCTTTGGCCAATTCCGGCTGTTGGTTCATTTCGGCAATTTGCGATATATAGGTCATAATTTGAATATTATCATCTATATCTGCTTTAACAGCTCCACGTTTACCTCCTTTAAAGCCCAAGTAATATTTGGTTAAATTGCTGTTTATCGAAACCATTTTCTTTGCCAATTCATTTGCTTTTTCGGTAGCACCGGCAGCATAAAATGCTTCTATTAAACGTACCACAAAAACATCGTACGGTACTGCTTCATGCGGCATTACTTCCAAACATTTATCAAGTACTTTTACAGCAGAATCTTTTTTATCTTCTCTAACCAACTGCATGGCCAAACGATAAAAAATATTTCTAAAGTTTTTTGTCTGACGTAAAGTTGTTTCATCCAAATACACTTTAGGATCGGCCATATTGCCCCATTTAAATTTATTCATCATATTGTCGTAAACAATATCTGAATTAATTCTACCTGTACTGCCATCCGGTTGTTGGCCGGCAAAAATTGGCACTAACCTATAAGTTAAACCTTCTAACTGAAAGTAGTTTTGCATGTTTAGGTAAACATCGCTACCGGTTGTTATAGCCCAGTTAATCGGACGTTTATTAATATTAGATGCAACAATATCCAATAGAATTAAATCGGCTTTCATTAGGTTTTGGTTGCCTATTTCCCACTTAATGGTATCTACTATTAAATCTACATCTTTTGGATGTACCACACCATTTTTAATACAAGCTTCTTTATCAATTACCAGCGCCAACTTTTTTGTTGGGTAATAACGCAATGGGTCGCCACTTTGGGTTTGTAAATTACCCATTGGGTCGCTATCATCGTTAATAAATTGCATTAACTTATCCATAGGCATATGGTCGTTTTTGCCAACACCATAATTCTTTAAAACTTGTGGATTTTCGTAAAACACCACATAATCGCGTGTACCTTGTTTGTACTTATCGGGAGTCATGCTAAAATCTACTATTTCGCTTTCAAACACCTCACGTTTTAAAGCATCGGCATACCAATCGGTATTTAGCAAACTCATGTTAATTACACGCACATCTGCTCTAATGCCTTCTACGTTTTGTGCGTACCATAATGGGTAGGTATCGTTGTCGCCATTGGTAAATAAAATAGCATTAGGAGCACAAGAATTTAAATAGTTTTCTGCAAAATGCAAAGCCGTATAACGGTTGCTGCGGTCGTGGTCGTCCCAGTTTTGCTGAGCCATAACAACAGGCACAGCAGCAATGCTAACTGCACTTGCAGCAATAGCAGCAGTTGTTTTATTTATCTTTTTAACTAAAAAGTTAACAATACCTAAAACACCTAAGCCCACCCAAATCATAAACGTTTGGTACGAACCCACATAGGCGTAGTCTCTTTCACGTGGTTGATGTGCAGGAAAGTTTAAGTATAAAATAATAAAGAAACCAGTAAACAAAAACAGGGTTGTAACCACAATGGCATCTTCTTTAGCGTTTTTGTAATGGTAAAACAAACCTATTAACCCAAGAATTAACGGCAAAAAGAAATAAGTGTTTCTGGCTTTATTGGCAGAAAGCGGTTCGGGAATATCTTTTTGCGGACCTAACCGCCATTCGTCTATGGCATTTATACCACTTAACCAATTACCTTTTAAAATATCGCCAAAACCTTGTTCATCGTTTTGTCGGCCAATAAAATTCCAAAAGAAATAGCGCCAATACATAAAACCCAATTGGTAGCTAAGTAAAAAGTCGATGTTTTTGGCAAAGGTTGCTTTTTTACCTTCAGGGATATTTACCCAACTGCGGTAAGATGCAACATAATCCGGTCTATCGGCCCACATACGAGGAAACAAAGTCATGTCTTTTTTATCATAAACACGCTCAAATTTTTGTCCGGCTTCTTCGTATTTACCATCAGGGCCTTTGCGGTATTGCATATCGCCTTTTTTTATATCAACAACTTTGGCATAAAAATACTGACCATATACCAATGGATTATCGCCGTATTGTTCGCGGTTTAAATAGCTTAACAATGAGAATGGTTGTTCCGGGTCGTTCATATCAATTGCCGGGTTAGACAAAGAACGAATGATAATCATTGAATACGATGAATAGCCTATAACAATAAATGCAAAACATAAAACTATGGTATTTATTACTGCCATTGCTGCCTTGCCCATAAATATAAAATAATACAAAGCCCCGCTAATAATGGCCCAAACCACAAGGGTTTTAATGCTGGCATTTATAACAAAACTGCTTAGTACCAATAAGGCATAAGCCCCTGTTGCAATATATAAGCTGTTTTTATTTTGTGTATGGGTATAGTTAATAAGTCCGGCAATAATTGCAATAAGCAAGGTAAACAATACAATAAATCCAAAGTTAAACGGCATACCCAATGAGTTTACCACCACATAATCTAATTTTGTTGCTAAGCCGGGTAAGCCGGGTATAATACCAAACTGTACCACACCGATGGCTAAAATGGCCACAGCACTGGCTTTAATAAAGCCGTTACGTGTAAAGTTGTATTTTTTAAAATAATACACATAAACAATAGCCGGAATAACCAATAAGTTTAACAAATGGACACCAATAGCCAAACCAATTAAGTAGGCAATTAGCACCAACCAGCGGTTAGCATTTGGCTGATGTGCTGCATCTTCCCACTTTAAGATACACCAAAAAGTTAGGGTGGTAAAGAAACTGCTAGATGCATAAACTTCTGCTTCTACGGCACTAAACCAAAAAGTATCGCTAAAATTAAGGGTTAATGCGCCAACAATGCCGGCCCCGATTACGGCAATTTGTTGCCACATTTCTAAAGGTTGGTTGTTGTTTCCGCCATTAAATATTTTACGTGCCAGGTGGGTAACTGTCCAAAACATAAATAATACGGTAAGTGCACTTGTAGTAGCACTAACCATATTAACCCAAAAAGCTACTTGCGTAACATCAGATCCTGCCATTAAAGAAAATAACCTTCCAAACATTAAAAACAATGGAGCTCCTGGAGGGTGAACAATTTGTAAGCGGTAACTGGCCGAAATAAACTCACCGCAATCCCAAAACGAAACTGTTGGTTCTAAGGTTAATGTGTAAGTAGTTAATGAAATGGCAAACATTAGCCATCCGGTAACATTGTTTATTAAATTATAGTTCTTCATGCGTAAATTTTGTTGCTTAACGTTAAATGGCAAACATAACTGATTTTGGCTAACCCACAAAAATAAAGTTGCATGTAAATGCCTGACAGCTAGATGCCTTAAAATTTCTTAATTTTTTAACGTCAAAGTTGGTTCAAACAAAAGGCAAAAAACAGTTATTAAATGTAAAAAGCCGGCATAAAAGCAGCCATAAGTAATTATATAAAATGAATTTTGTACTTTTGCAGCCTGTTTAACAAAAAAAATAAGTTAAGGTGTCTAACAAAATAGTTGTAATTGGAGGCGGAGCAGCGGGTTTTTTTGCAGCCATAACCTGTGCCGCAGAAAACAAGCAAAACGAAGTGTTGCTGTTAGAAAAAACCTCTAAACTTTTGCAAAAAGTAAAAATTTCGGGAGGAGGCAGGTGCAATGTAACGCATGCATGCTTCGAAATAAAACCACTATCGCAGGCTTATCCCAGGGGAGAGAAACAACTAAAAGCAGCTTTTGCCAGGTTTTCTACCAAAGATACGGTTGAGTGGTTTGAAAGCAGAAAGGTAAAACTTAAAACAGAAGCCGATGGCCGTATGTTTCCTACCACTAATAACTCGCAAACCATTATAGACTGTTTGCTTAAAGAGGCTAAAAAACATAAAGTTAATATTAGAACCGAAGTTGGTGTTAAAAAAATTATACCTACTTTTAACGGTGGGTTTGACTTAATGCTGGATAACAACGAAAAAATGTATTGTAACCGCGTTATTGTTGCTGCCGGAGGTACCCCAAAATCTGAGCACTTAAACTGGATAAAAGAACTTAACATTAAAGTAGAACAGCCTGTTCCTTCGCTGTTTAGCTTTAATATAGAGCACGCAGAATTACGAGATTTAAGCGGTATTGCTGTTAATCCGGCCCGTATTCGCATACAAAATACCAAATTCGAGTTTTCCGGCCCGTTATTAATTACCCATTGGGGCCTTAGTGGTCCGGTTATTCTTAAAGCATCGAGCTATGCTGCCAGAGCACTTGCCGATTTAAATTATAAATTTAACATAGAAATTAGCTGGTTAGACAACCGCAAAGAAGATTCGGTTAGACAAGAACTAATGAATATTAAAGCCGCCAATCCTAATAAAACCGTTAAATCGCTATTTCCGTTTTATTTACCGGCTCGCTTAAACAGTTATTTAATTAATCGCGCCGGAATAGACGAAAACATAAATTGGGCCGAAGTCTCTAAAGATGGCGTTAACGCTTTAATTAATGTATTGCTATACGATAACTACGAAGTAGCTGGAAGAACAACCTACAAAGAAGAATTTGTTACTTGTGGTGGCGTTGATTTAGACGAAATTGATTTTAAAACCATGGAATGTAAACGCATTAGAGGCTTACATTTTGCCGGCGAAATTTTAGATATTGATGGTATTACCGGAGGGTTTAACTTTCAAGCAGCATGGACAACAGCATTTATTGCCGGTAAAGCTGCCGGTGCAGCTTCTAACTAATAATATTATTTACCTTTAAAAATCTGGCCGCAAGGCCATTTTTTTTGAACCAATTTAGCCAAAAACTAACCATTGGCTACAATTTGCTTTAAGTTGGCAAGCATTTCATGCGTCATGCCATCTAAATCAAATTGCGGTTTCCAACCCCAATGCGCACGAGCTTCGTTATCGTTAATGCTTTGTGGCCAACTATCGGCAATGGCTTGTCTAAAATCGGGTGTGTAGCTTATTGTAAATTCAGGAATGTGTTTTCTTATGCTTGCCGCAATCTCTTCCGGATTAAAACTAAATCCGGCCAAATTATAACTGCTTCTAATTTTAACTTTCTCGGCCGAAGATTCCATTAATTCTATAGTAGCCCTAATGGCATCGGGCATATACATCATAGGTAAAGTAGTTTCGGCACTTAAAAAGCAATTGTACGATTTGGTTTTTAATGCTTCGTGGTAAATATGTACAGCATAATCGGTAGTACCACCTCCCGGTGCACTTTTCCAGCCAATTAAACCCGGATACCTAATGCTGCGCACATCTACACCATATTTTTGGTGGTAATATTCGCAAAAACGCTCTCCGGCCTGTTTGCTAATGCCATAAATGGTATTAGGCTCCATAACCGTATATTGAGGGGTATTTACCCGAGGTGTGGTTGGCCCGAAAACAGCAATACTGCTTGGCCAATATATTTTTTTTATTAAACCTTCTTTGGCAGCATCTAACACGTAAATTAAACTATTCATATTAAGCTCCCAGCCAAGTTTTGGGTTTTTCTCGGCAGTGGCACTTAACAATGCAGCCAATAGATACACTTGCGTAACTTGGTACTGTTTAATAACACCCAACAAACGGTCTTTATCCATTACATCAAGCACTTCAAAAGGGCCTTTGTTATTGCCAATATCTCTAATATCGCTGCAAATAACATTGTTGTTGCCATAAATTAGCCTTAATGCATCGGCAAGTTCTAAGCCAATTTGGCCGTTTGAACCAACAATTAATATACGTTCCGTACTCATGTGGGTTCAAAACTATTTAAAAACTTACGATATGCAAACCGCAACCTTAAATATTGCTAAAAATATATGTTTGGCGCAGTTTTTTTAAGCTTTATTTTTGAACCAACAACCAGAGAAAAATAAACTAAACAGGCAGTTTTTTAAAGGTAAACCTAACGGCTTTTAATCGAATGCCATAAAAAGCAATTAAAATCGTAAAATTGCAACCCTAAAATCATGAGCAAACATATTTTAATAACAGGTGGTGCAGGCTTTGTGGGTTCAACCATAAGTATTGGACTAAAAACCAAATACCCTAACTACCAAATATATGCCTTAGACAATTTGCGCAGAAGCGGATCGGAACTAAACCTTAAACGGCTTAAAGAAGCCGGTGTAGAATTTGTTCATGGCGATATTAGAAATGCTGAAGATTTAGATGCATTTACACATTTAGATGCCATTATAGATGCCAGTGCCGACCCTAGCGTACTAAGCGGAATAAACAGTCCGGTTTACCCTTTAATTAATGCCAATTTATTTGGAACTGTTAATTGCTTGGAATTGGCATTAAAACATAATGCCACTTTTATATTCTTATCAACCAGCCGAATTTATCCTATTAAAAACCTTGAAAACGCTGTTTTTGAAGAGCTGGAAACGCGTTTTGAGTGGACCAACAACCAGGAAATGCAAGGTATTAGTAAGCAAGGCGTTACCGAATTGTTTAACCTTAATGGCAGCCGAAGTTTTTATGGCACTACCAAATTGGCCAGCGAATTACTTATTACAGAATACAACGAGCTTAAAGGCCTAAAAACAGTTATAAACCGATGCGGTGTGTTAAGTGGTCCGTGGCAAATGGGTAAAGTAGACCAAGGTGTTTTGGTTTTGTGGCTAGCCAGGCATTTTTTTAATGGTAAACTTAGTTATATTGGGTATGGTGGCAAGGGCAAACAAATGCGCGATGTGCTGCATGCAGCAGATTTATTAGATTTAATAGACCACCAATTACATAACACCGATATATACAACAACCAAACCTTAAACGTTGGCGGTGGCTTAAACATAAGCTTTAGCTTGCAAGAATTAACAGCCATTTGCCAAGAGGTAACAGGCAATAAAATAACAGTTGATGAAGTAAAAGAAAATCGTGCAGCCGATGTTAGAATTTATGTTAGCGATTGTAATAAACTTTATAACCTTACCGATTGGAGGCCTAAACGCAGTGTTAAAACTTTGGTAAGCGATACTTTTGAATGGCTTAAAGCAAACGAAAACGATTTAAAACGAATTTTAAACTAAAATACATATGAATATAGCATTGGTAACAGGTAGCAGCGGACTTATTGGCGGAGAATCTGTAAGTTTTTTTGCAGATAAATTTGACTTAGTTGTTGGCATTGATAACAACATGCGTGCGTACTTTTTTGGTAACGATGGCAGCACGCTATGGAATAAAAGCAGGTTAGAAGAAAAATATACAAATTTTAAAGCAGTAGATGCTGATATTAGAGACTATGGCGCATTAGAGCAAGTTTTTAAAACGTATGGCAACGATATTAAACTAATTGTTCATACAGCTGCTCAACCTAGTCATGATTGGGCTGCCAAAGAACCATTAACAGATTTTGGTGTAAACGCAACCGGCACTTTAAACATGCTTGAACTTACGCGCTTGTATTGTAAAGATGCCGTATTTATTTTTACTAGTACTAACAAAGTATATGGCGATACGCCCAACTATTTGCCATTAGTTGAATTGAACCAACGTTGGGAAATTGATGAAAACCATGCTTACTTTAAACATGGTATTGACGAGTTAATGAGCATAGACCAAACCAAGCACAGTGTGTTTGGGGCAAGTAAAGTTGCTGCCGATGTAATGGCACAAGAATATGGAAGGTATTTTAATATGAAAGTGGGTATTTTTAGAGGCGGTTGTTTAACCGGACCTAACCACAGTGGGGCGCAATTGCATGGCTTTTTAGCTTATTTAATGAAGTGCGCAATTACCGGAAACCACTATACTATTTTTGGCTATAAGGGAAAACAAGTTAGAGACAATATTCATAGCTTTGATTTGGTAAATATGTTCTGGCATTTTTATCAAAATCCCCGTGCCGGCGAAGTGTATAATGCAGGTGGTGGCCGACATGCCAATTGCAGTATGATTGAAGCCATACACTTATGCGAAAAGATAAGTGGCAAAAAAATGAATTACAGCTATGCCGAAACCAATAGAATTGGCGACCATATTTGGTGGATTAGCGATGTTAATAAGTTTAAAAAACACTATCCTCAATGGAATTGGACTTACAACTTAGAAGAAACGCTTATTGAAATGCACGACCGCATGAATGAACGTGTGGTAGTTAAAGATTGTTAAACTTTGTGCCAACCAAGCTTTTAACTTTTATTGTTTATGTGTTATTAACCAACTTAGGTTTTTCGCAAAACCGATTGGTAGATAATAACCAAATAGGCTGGTATAATACTTTTGTAACAGCTAACGTAAACAATACATTTTCTTTTCATGGCGAGTTTCAGTTTAGGCGCGACAACCTTATTACCGATAACTTGCAGAATTTATACCGACTTGGGCTTAATTATAAACCTAAAAACGAACTACTGCTTAGAGCCGGATATGCGCATTTAACCACCTTTAATTATGGCGACTATCCATTAAACGCATTTGGCAAAACTTTTCCCGAGCATCGAACATTTATAATGGTTCAACTTAATAATAAATTTGCCGGTTTAGATATTACGCACAGGTATAAATTAGAGCAAAGGTGGATTGGTACTTTTAGCAACAACCAATTAAACCAAAACGATGGCTGGCTATATACCAATCGCTTAAGGTATTTGTTACGCGTGCAAAAACCTATACATTTAAGTATGGCCAAAACACAAACTAAATTATATGCAGCAGCATATAACGAAATTTTTATTGGATTTGGAAACAATGTGCAACAAAATGTTTTCGATCAAAATAGATTGGCCATTATGCTGGGTTATGCATTTAACAAACACATACGCATAGAAGGTGGTTATTTTAACCACACCTTACAATTGGCCAGAAGAATTAAACAACAAAACGTTTTTCAGTACAACCAAGGGGTAATTGTAAACACTTACATTAATTTTTAAGCTGAACCCAACTTTGCATAAACTAAACAATTTTGTGGTAACACAAACTTGAATTTAAGTTAAATTTAGCTTAACAATTTCTTTGCATTGGGGCATGTTCTTGCAGCGGTATAAACAAAAAAATTATGACAACACCAATTCAATTAAAACATGCTGCTAAACTGCTGTTTTTATGCTTTTTTGTAAGTTCTTGGCAAAACTTACAGGCACAAATTCAACTTAAGTTTTCAGGACGCTTTCAAACCGGAAACTTTTACAACGTAGCCGGTTCAGAAATTTCAGCTTACGATGGTTCAACCAAAAGAATATTTGTAACCAATGGACCGGATACTTCTTTTAGAATAGTTGATGTAAGCAATCCGGCCAACATGCAACAAATAAGGTTTGTATCAATAAAGCCTTACGGTATTGATTTAACCAGCGTAGCAGTTAAAAATGGTATTGTAGCCATATCGGTAATCGATTCATTGGGCAAAACTGCCAATGGAAAAGTTGTATTTTTTAACACCAATGGCGATTATTTAAATCAGGTAAAAGTTGGTCCAAACCCGGATATGTTAACTTTTACACCAGATGGAAAAAAAGTATTGGTTGCAAACGAAGGCGAGCCAAATGTTGGGTATACCATAGATCCTGAAGGTTCGGTTAGTATTATAGACATTTCCGGTGGCATTAGTCAACTAACACAACAGCATGTTGTTAATGCCGGCTTTACAGCATTTAATAACACAGCAATTGATTGGAGAATAAAAATTACAGGAAGAATTCAAAATGCACAAAATCAATTTGTAAGAAATTCAACCATTGCAGAAGATTTAGAACCGGAATACATCACGATATCTGACGATAGTAAAACCGCATGGATTACTTGTCAGGAAAACAACTGTTTGGCAAAATTAAATATAGAAACTGCCACCATAACCGAACTTATACCTCTTGGATTTAAAAACCACAACCTACCTGGTAACGGATTAGATGCGAGTGATAATGGAACAACTATAAATATTGCTAATTATCCTGTTTTTGGCATGTATCAACCAGATGCTATATCGTCATATAGGGTTGGCAATACTACTTATTTAGTTACTGCCAACGAAGGCGATGCACGCGCAGATTGGGGCTCGGCAAACAACGAAGAAGTTAGATTTGGCAACTCATCGTATGTTTTAGATACTGCAAAATTTGGCGGGGCAACTGCAGTGGCCGCACTAAAAGCAAATACAGCATTAGGTAGATTAAACGTAACCAATAGGTTTGGCGATTTTAACAACGATGGTAAATTCGATTCGATTTTCTGTTATGGTGCCCGTTCTTTTTCTATTTGGAACGGCACAACCGGCGAATTGGTTTGGGATAGTAAAGACGAATTTGAACAACGCACAGCTGCATTATTTCCAACAAACTTTAATGCAAGCAATAGCAACAACACCTTTAAAAACAGAAGCGACGATAAAGGCCCGGAACCTGAAGCCATTGTTGTTGGTAAAATTCTAGACAGCACTTATGTATTTGTTGGTTTAGAACGTATCGGCGGTATTATGGTTTACAACGTTACCAATCCACAAAATCCATATTTTGTGCAATACATAAACACCAGAAACTTTAGTGTTACTCCAAGTGCCGCAAACTTAACTACCGTTGGCGATTTAGGCCCCGAAGGATTGGTATTTATTCCGGCTTCGGAAAGCCATACCGGAAAACCAATGCTTTTGGTATCGAACGAGATTAGTGCAACTGTATCATTATTTGAGATCAGCTCTCGTTCAGATTTTCAATTGCAACTATTGCATTCCGGCGATATGGAAAGCAGCGTAGATGCAGTTATGGATGCACCAAATTATGCAGCTGTAATCGACAAATTAGAAGACGAACATTTAAATACTTTAATTCTATCTTCGGGTGATAATATTTTACCCGGCCCATTTCTTGCATCTGGCGAAGACCCATCCTTGCAACAAGTGTTGCGTTCAACAGCAACAAGTTACTGGAATGGCAACACAACACAAATAAGACCAGCTATTGGCCGCCCCGATATTGCCATAATGAATGCCATTGGATTTAACGCCTCTGTTTTAGGTAATCATGAATTTGATTTGGGTACAACCGAACTAAACTCTATTATTGGTGTAGACATTAGAAACAATGGCGCAGACCGCAGATGGATTGGTGCTCAGTTTCCTTTTGTTAGTTGTAATTTAAATTTTAGCAACGATGCCAACTTAAATTATTTGTTTACCAATCAAATTCTTAGAGATACCGCTTTTAAAACACCGGTAAATATTTCTAACAACAACCAAAAACGTGGCTTGGCACCAAGTGTTATTATAGAGCGTGGTGGCCAAAAAATTGGTGTAGTAGGTATAACAACGCAAGTTTTAGCAAGAATTTCATCTCCAGGCGCAACAACAGTAGTTGGACCACAAGTAGATGATATGCCGGCCCTTGCCGCCATAGTTCAACCTTTTATAGATAGTTTACGCATAAAAGAAGGTATCAATAAAATTATTGTTTTATCGCACTTACAACAAATAGCTAACGAAAAAGCCTTGGCTCCACTTTTAAGAGGGGTTGATATTATTATTGCCGGCGGAAATCATGCCATTACAGCAGATGGAAACGACCGTTTAAGAACGGGTCATGTTAAAACAGAAAACTATCCAATTTTAACACAAAATGCAGATAACGAACCATTGGCTATTTTAAATATGGCAAGCGAATGGAAATATGTTGGCAGATTTGTATGCGATTTTGACTCATTAGGTAGATTACTGCCAAATTTACTAGACTCAAACATGAATGGTGCATATGCAGCTGATTCGGCAATGGTAACAACTTTATGGGGCAACTACAATGATGCATTTGCCACCGGCACAAAAGCTCATACAGTTAGAACAATTGCCAGTGCTGTTGGTAATGTAATAAATAACAAAGACGGAAATATTGTTGGTAAAACCAATGTGTTTTTAGAGGGTAGAAGAAACTTTGTAAGAACAGAAGAAACCAATTTGGGCAATATTACTTCTGATGCCAACTTATGGTATGCCAAACAATATGATGCACAAGTAAAAGTATCATTAAAAAATGGTGGTGGCATTCGCTCGGCCATTGGTTTTGTAAATGCAGTTGGTGGTAATGCTGTGCTTGAACCAACACAGGCTAATTCTTCTGCGAACAAACAACGAGGTGATATTTCGCAGTTAGACATAGAAAACTCTTTACGCTTTAACAACGGACTAGTTATTGTATCAACCACACCTCCGGGTTTAAAACGTTTGGTAGAACATGGCATTAATGCTACAAGACCAAATGCAACACCAGGCCAGTTTCCTCAAGTGGGTGGTATGGCATTTAGCTACGATACAACCAAAACAAGTAATAACAAATTATGGTCGTTGGTTATTACCGATTCTTTAGGCAACATCTCAGATACAATAGTTAGAAATGGAATGTTGGTTGGTGATACAACTAAAATTATAAAGATGGTTACATTAAACTTCTTAGTTACCGGAGGTGATGGCTATCCATTTCCAACAGTAGCAACTAATAGAATAAACTTAGATACAGCCATTAAAACACCCGGTGCTGCAATATTTGCAAGCATTGGTTCAGAACAAGATGCATTTGCAGAATACATGTTAGCCAAACACAACTCAACTGCAACTGCTTATGCCATAAGAGATACCAATTTATTTGGCGATAGAAGAATACAATTATTAAATGCCAGGCCTGATGCTATTTTTCCGGAAACTAACCCGGCAATCTCAATCGCAACAGCAAGAAATTTAGCTCCGAACACTTTGGTAAGAGTTAGAGGTATAGTTACCAGAGCATGGGGTAGATTTATCTATATTCAAGATCAAACCGGCGCTATTGGTATTCGCCAATCGAGCGGAGCAATGGTTGATGCAATTAATAATGGCACATTAAAACAAGGCGATAGTGTTGAAGTTATTGGCCCTCGTAATGATTTTAACAACTATGCACAAATACAATTATTAAGTGGTACGTATCGCGCTACAAATACTGTAAACGTTTTAGGTTCAAATCGTACTATAATACCGGCTACAATAACATTAGCTCAGTTTAACCAAAATCCGGAATTTTATGAAAGTCGCTTAGTAAGAATTCAAAACCTAAGAACCAATGCTACAGGAAATTTTACAGCCAGTACCAATTACACTGTTTGGGATGGCAGTAATATTGGCGACACAACTATTATACGTGTAATTGCGGCGCAAGACACAGAGTTAGACGATGCTCCTGCTGTTACCATTCCAAATAGTATTTTTACTTTTGAAGGAATTGGCGCTCAGTTTTGCAGCAGCCCTTCAACCGGCTGTACAACTGGCTATCAATTATACGCTGTAACCAAGCAAGATATTATTGCAAACCCGCAACCATTTGCATTGGCGAATCCGGTAAATAATATTAGACTTGTTACCAGCACATCAAATAACAATCCGGTAAATATAAACTGGAATAAATCCGGAAATGCATTGCGCTACAAGTGGGTATTAGATATTGCCACTGGTAATTTTACCTTGCCATTGTTAAGTTTAATCCCTACAAATAATGGTAGCGATACATTTGTAACATTAACCGTTTCTGCAATAGATGCATTTTTAAGTCAGAATGGCATTAGAAAAGGCGATTCGATTGCTGTAAAATGGACTGTAATTGCATACAGAAACAACGATTCATTGCTTGCAAACCAATCGTTTAATTTATTATTGGTTAGAGAAAAATTGTTAAATAATTTCAACTTGTTAACACCGGCCAATAATGCACGTGTGGTGGTTGAAGAAAACAATACAACTCCGATTAATATTACGTGGAGTAACAGCTTTAGCGGTGCTACATACAAATGGATGGCAGCTACTTTAAATGGCAATTTTACCAATCCATTATTATCGTTACCATCAAATAATAGCGGCAGTGCTTCTTCACTTACTTTAACCAGCGGTACAGTTGATGGCGTTTTAGCTGCAAATGGCATTGCAAAAGGCGATTCTATTACTTTACAATGGACCGTTTATGCTTTTGATGCAACAGATTCATTAAAAGCCAATCAAACTTTTAATATAAATCTGGTTAGAGCAAGAGCAACATCTGTAAATAGCATCCAACAATATTTAGATGTAAACATTTATCCTAATCCTGTTAAAGATGTATTGTTTATTGAGTCTAAACAATTTGATGTAGCTGTAGCGCTTTTAAGTATTGATGGCAAAACATTATTGCAGAGCAATACAGCTAAATCACATAACATAGATATAAATGGCTTAGCAAAAGGCATGTACCTTATTAAAATACAACATGCAAATGAAATTGTTGTAAAAAGAATAATTGTAGATTAGCCTAATCCAAAAAATTAACTCATTAAACAAAGAGGCTGAAACAACATATTCAGCCTCTTTTTTTTTGCTGTATAGAAAATCAGAAAGCGCATCAGTAATTATCAAAATGCATTGGCTAATATTTACATCGTATATTGCCTTGTTAATAAAGTTACTTTTTCCTAACAAGCATTAAACCAATAAACGAAATTATGCCATTTATTAGCAGCAATTCGTAGCTAAATTTATAGCCATTAAACCAGACTTCAGAATTTTTGTACAGCAAGTAACTTAGCAATGGTGGCACAAACGATACAAACGGTACCAAATTATCTTTTACCTGCCACTTGGTAAATAAGCCAAATGCAAATAAACCCAATAATGGCCCATAAGTATAAGCAGCTACTGTAAAAATAGCATCTAAAACACTGGTTTGATTGATGTATTTACACAATACAATGGTTACCCACAACACAAAAGCAAAAACGATATGTGTTTTATGTCTTAGGCTGCGCTGTTGCGCTTCGGTACGTTGCGCTGTGTTGCGTTCAAAACCTAAAAAGTCTATGCAAAAACTGGTGGTTAATGTTGTTAGCACACTATCGGCGCTATTAAAGGTGGCAGCTGTTAAACCAATAATAAAAACCATAGCTGCAAATGCCCCCAAATTACCTAGGGCTATTTGTGGAAAAACCTCATCGGTTATAATTTTGCCGGTTGTTTCGTTTACCGGTAAAGTTACACCAAACTGATTGGCATACATATACATTAGCGCGCCTAAACTAACAAATAACACATTAACCACTACTAAAATAACACTAAACACATAAAGGTTTTTTTGTGCATCGGGTAAGGTTTTTACACTTAAATTTTTTTGCATCATGTTTTGATCCAAACCTGTCATAACAACAGCGATAAAGGCGCCGCTTAAAAACTGCTTAACAAAAAATTGCTTTTCTTGCCACTGCCAAAAAAATGTTTTTGAATAATCGCTTTCTAGAATTTTCCAAATCGCTTCAGCAGGGTTCAAATCAAGTTGGTTCAGCAAAGCATAAATTGATAAAACAACGCCTAGCAATAAAAACATGGATTGAAACACATCTGTCCATACCAAGGTTTTAATGCCACCTTTGTAAGTATAAACCAACATTAGCACTATGATTATGGCCACCGAAACATGAAACGGAATGCCCCAGTGGTTAAAAACAAATACTTGTAATACGCCTGCTGCCAAGTATAAACGAAGGGCTGCACCAATTAAGCGACTAATAAGAAAGAAAAACGAACCGGTTTTTTGCGATTGCGGACCAAAACGTGTTTCTAAATAGGCGTAAATACTGGTTAAATTAAGTTTGTAGTAAATGGGCAATAAGATTTTAGCAATAAGTATATAACCGAGCACATACCCTAAAACCAATTGCAAGTACCCAAATTGATTATAATAAATAGTTCCGGGCAAGGAAATAAATGTTACGCCACTTAGCGAGTCGCCAATAAGGCCAAAAGCTACTACATACCAAGGCGATTGATGGTTACCAATAAAATAACTTTGGTTATTGGCTTGCTTTGAGGTTACATAACCTATTAGCAGCAACATGCCAAAGTAAAGTGCAATGGCAATTAAAATATAAACAGGCGACATGCAGCAAATGTATATGCAAAATTAATTTTGCTGCAAAATCTTATAAACACCTAACTCAAAAATGTTTTTATAGCTGTGGTTAATAAGTTGGCATTAATTTGCTCGATGGGGTGTGGTGTATTTGGTAAAACCATAAATGAAGCATTGGGCAAAAGCTTGTAAATATCGTGCGTTTCGGTTATGCTGCTGGTTTTATCTCTATCGCCTACTATTAGCATGGTTTTGTGTTGTATTAACGCCATTTCTTCTTTAGAAAGCAATACTGTTTCAGATAGCTTCTGCATCATTTCGCCGGTACTTTGCAGTAGGTTTTTCCACATATTTATGCCATGCCATACCATTAAATTATTGGCAAATGCCGGTATTTTCTCCATCATTTTATCGGCATTTAGCATGCCTATTTCACGCGCTGTAGATGTAGGATCCCAGTTAAATTTAACATTTATAGTAACAATATTCTTAACACGATTGGGATGTTTGTGCGCAAAATATAAAGCCGCATAACCGCCCATGCTAAAGCCAACTAAGTTTATCTGTTCTATTTTTTTCTCGTCTAAATAACTTAAAATATTGCCAGCAAACACATCAAAAGTAAGTCCGGCAGGTGGTATTAACACACCACCATGCCCGGCAAAATTAATCGCATGGCAATGGTAAGTTGGTTCAAGCAATTGTATAATTGGTGCAAACTGACTACGAGTGCCTAAAGCACCATGTAAAAATAAAATGTTTTCCATGTTGTACGAGCAAAAGTAATCAAACAATTGTAAATATGTGTGTTTTTTAATGGCTTTGTGGCCACAAAATGTGAATTACTAGCCGGCAAATCAAACTACATTTGCATAATTACATGCTCTTGCAGGAAAAAACTTCATATCAATTATTAATTCTGGCGGTATTGGTTCATACCATAGCAGCATGGTTTAGCGTGGGCTGGCATCATCCAGACGAGCATTTTCAATTAATAGAATTTACCTATGCCATTACACAAGAAAAAAGTGCTGCCAACTTACCTATGGAGTTTGGCACCGGCATGCGACCAAGTGTACAGGTTTGGCTTACATATGGCATTATAAAAACATTAGAATTGTTTTCGATAAATAATCCGTTTTTAATTGCCTTTGTATTACGTTGGTTAACCGCTATGTTTAGCATTTTGGCTACTGTAAAATTACATCAGGCATTACAGTTTAAAACTATACACCAAAACAAAATACACCTATTGCTTATGCTTTTTGGCTGGAGTTTGGTTTATGTACACGTACGTTACACCAGCGAAACATGGTCGGCTTTGTTTTTAGTGTTAGCATTGGCTTACCTTTTACCATTAAAAAACTGGTTACTTGCAGGCATTTTATTAGGCTTAAGCTTTGCATTTAGGTTTCAAATGGGGTTTGCCATTGCCGGCATAGGCATTTACTATTTATTTGTTTATCGTTTACCTTTAAAAAACTGGCTGCTATTAGTCAGTGGTGGTTTGTTAAGTATCGGTTTTGCATCGGCATTAGATATTGCGTTTTATAAACAAAACCTGTTTACGCCATACAATTATTTTTATGAAAACATTATAAACAAAGTTGCCGAGGGTTTTGGTACCGAGCCGTGGTATTGGTACCTAACACAAACCTTAGAACAACTTATTCCTCCATACAGTTTATTGGTTATTGCCGGTTTTATTGTATTACTGTTTGAACCAACTTATAAGCTTATTGCCTTTACTTGCATTTTCTTTTTTTTAGGTCATGCCGCTGTAGGACATAAAGAAATACGATTTATTTTTCCACTATTGTTTTTTGCACCCTTAGCAGCCATTGCTGCATGGAACCAATTAAACCAACTGATAAAACACAATTCTGCTAAAAAAATATTTGTTGTATTAACAAAGTTATTTTATGCTGTTAATGCAATTGCGCTGCTTATTATTTTATTTAAACCTGCTCATGAGTTAACCAATGTTTACAGGTTTTGTTACAGCTTGCCGGAAAATAGTATTTTGTACTATACCACCAACAATCCATATTTAAGTGGCAACAACGAGGCTACATTTTATAAGCCATCGCAACTGTTGGTTCAACCAATAACAAAACACCAAAATAACCAAAATAGTTACGTATTTGTAGAAGGAAACAACATTCCCAACCTAAAAAACGTTAAATTAATTGAGGTTTACAATTCAATTCCAAATTGGCTGTACCATTTTAACTTTAACAACTGGATTGAGCGAAGCAATAATTACAGAATTTTTAAAATAGAGCTACCAAAAATATGAAACAAATAACTAGCATAACCGCCATTGTAACCTTAGGCATATTAATTGGTGTATTGGCATCGTCAACGTTTACGGAAGACCGCAAATCTGGCGAAGAGTTTAATACATATTACCGCATTTATGGAATTAGCATGCCGGAATATATAAGTTTTGCCGGACAACGTGTACCTTTAAATGATTTTGATGTTGCAGAACGTTACGACAGAGAATTGTTAACCAATGTGTACTGGCAATCGCAAACATTATTATTATTAAAGCGAGCCAACCGTTTCTTTCCAACGATTGAACGAATTTTAAAAGAACAAAACATTCCGGACGATTTTAAATATGTGGCATTAGCAGAAAGTGGTTTGCAAAATGTGGTATCGCCGGCTGGTGCAGCCGGTTTTTGGCAGTTTCTTGATAAAACAGGTAAACGTTATGGGCTTGAAGTTACCGAACAAGTAGACGAACGCTATCATTTAGAAAAAGCAACACTTGCAGCTTGTAAATATTTTAAAGAGGCCTACCAGCAATTTAACGATTGGAGTTTGGTTGCTGCTAGTTACAATATGGGTATAGAAGGCGTTAAAAGACAAACCATAAACCAAGGTATAAAAAACTACTACGATTTGTATTTAAACACCGAAACAGCACGTTATTTGTTTAGAATTATTAGTTTAAAGAACATACATCAAAACCCGGCTAAGTATGGATTTTATATTACACCACAGCAGCATTACCAACCTATTGGCTACGTAACTGTACCGGTAACTAACAGCATAAGCAATTTACAAGAATGGAGTTTAAAGCAACAGTGCAATTACAAACTTGTTAAGTTGCTAAATCCATGGCTTAGAAAATCGTTTATTAATGTGGACTTAGGGAAAACCTATTTTGTTCTATTGCCTAAAAACCGTATTGAAGGCACCCATTTATGGGCTAAAGTTAAAAACGATACCTTGTATTTAGAAGAAAGTGGCACAATAGGTTTGGTTAAAGAAGATGTAATGCAGGTTGTTGAACACAAAGTTTTACCCGGCCAAACACTAGAACAAATTGCCAACGAACACAAAGTAACCGTAGCAGATATTATGCGTTGGAATAATTTAAATGGCAAAGCCATAAACGCAGGTACAGTGCTAAAAATTAAACAAGGCGGAGAAGAATAAACAAATTCACTTGTATGTATAAAATATATTTTTTAATCGGCAAATCATTTTAAAAAAGCAAGAATGGTATCATATACCAAAACAATGATGGTTTTAAGTTTAGCGTTGGTGCTGAATACATTTACCTTGCAAACCGATTTTATATTAGAACAAACAAAATACGAAAGGGTTAGAACTGCTGCAAAAGAAAAACAATCTATTCTAGAAAAAAAACTAAAGGATAGCGCTATTTCACTTAACAACCTTCACATCATATTGGTTGCTTATAAAGACAATGATTTGCTTGATGTTTATGCTAAAAACAAACAGGAACATGCTTACAAAAAAATCCTGTCATACAATATCTGTTCACGTTCTGGACAACTTGGCCCAAAAAGAAAACAAGGCGATGGACAAGTTCCGGAAGGTTTTTACTTTATAGATAGATTTAATCCTTCAAGTAACTTTTACCTTTCGTTGGGTATTAACTACCCCAATGATTCTGATAAAAGAAAAAGTAATGCGAACAATTTGGGTGGAGATATTTTTATTCACGGATCTTGTGCAACTATTGGTTGTTTGCCAATTACAGACAACTATATAAAAGAATTGTACATATTGGCCATATATGCCCGCAAGAATGGCCAATACAAAATTCCGGTTTATATTTTTCCTTTTCAAATGTCAAACGACAATATGGTTACCTATAAAAGAAGATTTAAAAAGAATACTGCGTTAATAAAATTTTGGATAAATCTTAAAGCTGGCTATGATAAATTTATGAATAACCCTAAGGAATTAAACATCAAGGTAGCATCAAATGGGGATTATCGTTTTTAGCACTTAGTAGTATGGCATTAGCAAAAGTTAATATGGGGTAGAAAAATCAGCTATTTATTATGCTGTATACCACAAATTCGATTCTGATAATTTATTGGAAACCTAAATAAAATGATATAAAAGCAACTTGGATTGACTTTAGGCTTTTATTATTAAATTTGTTTGAATTTATTAGCAGTTATTATGGATTAATGAATATTTTTACGAATTCCTTTTAAAAATAAATTAATTCGAATTTAAACAATGATGTGAATACAATGCAATGAAAGAAATTATTGAGCTATCAGAAAAATCAATTACCCTAGAAAGGAATAAATTTCTTACAACCATAGGAAACATTGATACAAATGTGTATTATATTGAAAGTGGTAGCTTAAGGGTATTTGTATTAGATGATGATGAAGAACAAACCATTCGATTTGGATATAAAGACAACTTAATTGTTGTATTAGATTCTTATCTAACCGGCAAACCCTCCAATATTTATATACAGGCTTTAAAAAAAACTGTAGTAAAAGTAATATCTAAGCAAAAAATGGATGTTTTTTTAGAACTCGAAGTCAATAAAAACTGGTGGTTGAAAATACTCGAAAGCTTGGTATTACAACGTAAGCATCCGCTAAACTACACCTTTTAAATCAGGGTTCCAATTTTGAGGTAGAA
>VFQQ010001957.1_pt1 | contig 25722 bp, 28 predicted proteins | sample 3512341 | NCBI WGS metagenome assembly VFQQ01 (sample SAMN10412373, study PRJNA504923) | tailings metagenome | isolation source: Relicate 2 Philex TSF1 revegetated site | place: Philippines: Tuba, Benguet | collected 2017-08-29 | reverse complement strand
GGGAACTGGCTCAGGAACACCGCGCCGAAGAACCACATCCAGCTGATGCCCAGCAACGAGCGGAACACCACCACGTTGCCATGCGCCAGCTTCAGGTTGCGCCAGGTCTCGGTGAAGGGGTTCCAGTTGATCGTGAGGCCGGGGTCGGTGGACGGCGAATGCGGGATGGCCTGCGCGAAGGCGCGCCCCACCACCGCCAGCAGCAGGCAGGCCGCGGCCACGTAGTCGGGGCCGACCTGCGGCACCGCGATGAGCAAACCCCCGATCACGTTGCCGAGCAGGATGGCCACGAAGGTGCCCATCTCGACCATGCCGTTGCCGCCGGTGAGCTCACGCTCGTTCAGATGCTGTGGCAGGTAGGCGAACTTCACCGGCCCGAAGAGCGTGCTGTGCAAGCCCATCAGGAACACGCAGGCCAGGAGCAGCGGCACGTTCTGCGCGTGGAAGCCCCAGGCTGCCACGGCCATGATGGCGATCTCCAGGCTCTTCACGAAGCGGATCAGCACCTCCTTCGGGTACTTGTCCGCGAGCTGGCCGCTGGTGGCGCTGAACAGCAGGTAGGGCAGGATGAAGAGCGCGCCGATCACCAGGCCCGCCAGCGAAGCCGGCAGCCAGCTCACCTGCAGCTGGTAGGTGACCATCACGGTGAAGGCGAACTTGAAGACGTTGTCGTTGCCGGCACCGAGGAACTGCACCCAGAAGAAGGGCGCGAAGCGGCGCTGGCCGAGCAGCGCAAACTGGTTGGAGTGGGCTTCTTGGCTCACGGGGCTCCCTCTTCAGGTGATGGTCAGTGCACGCGCCTCGAACACGCTGGCCGCGATGCGTGCGCTGCCGCTCTTCAGGCGGCGTTTGAGAATCAGGTCGAACAACAACGGGTTGTGCTCGCGCACACGCTGCAGTATCGGCGCGTCGGCCTCGGGCAGGAGGCCGGCCTTGACCAGGCGCGGCAAGGAGAACAAGGGCATCACACCCGGCAGCGGGTGGTCGCTGCCGTGCAACAGGCGCGGGTGCCAGCGCTCGGTCTCGATCAGCGTGCGCCAGATGATGTCGCTGCGGTTGCGCTGGAACACCGCCGAGGTGTCGCCGAGCAGGCGCGTGCTGGCCTTCAGGCTTTTGTCCATCACGCGGCCGAAGAGATCGAAAGAAGGCACGTGCGGCTTCGACGGCAGGCTCTCGTCGATGGCCTTGCCCAGCGAGCCGCAATGCGCCATCACCACCGTGGCGCCACGGTCGAGCAGGCCACGCACGTGCAGCGGGTTGCCGAGCTCGTGGCGGCCGGCACCCGGCACGGCCTTCTCTTCGCCGCAATGCACGATCAACGGCAAGCCAGCGCGGGCTGCGCGTTCGGCGAAGGTGAGGCTGCGTTGGTCGCGCAGGTCGATGTTCATCGAGCCCGGCAACCACTTCATGGCTTTGGCGCCCTGTGCGATGGCGCTGTCGAGCGCGGCCAGCGCATCGGCGCGGTAGGGGTGGATCGACGCGACCCAGTCGAAACGCGCCGGATGCTGCCGCGCCACCTGGGCGGCATAGGCATCGGGCACGTAGAACGTGCTGTGCGCGGGGTCGGGCCTGCCCGCGTCATCGTGCGCGCGGTCGAAGGCGAACAGCCACCAGCGGGCGCCGGCGGGGAAGTCGGCCGCCAGCGTGGCGATGCGCTCGACGTAAGCGCGGTCGATCGAAGGCGCGCTCTCGTCCACGCAGGCCGCGTTGAGGATGCCCTTGCGGCGCAGCACCTCGAAGGGCTGCCACCACTGGTACAGGCTCTGATGCACGGTGCAGCCGCTGCCGCTGTCGCCGGTGCCCAGCAGGTGGGCGTGGGTGTCGACGAGCTTCGACGCATCGAAACCCCGCAGCGACGACAACACCAGATCGTGCCCAGCCAGTTCGGCCGGCAGCGCACCGCGGCAGGGGTTGCGCAGCGCGGCCTTCGCGCTGCCAGGGACCAGGCCGGTGAAGAGGCCGGCGCCCATGGCGGCACAGCAGCCGGCCAGCAGGTGGCGGCGGCTGATGCTCATGGCTGCACCTGCACCTGCACCGCGCCGGCCAAACCTGCACGCTGCAGCCACTCGAACATGGAATCGACCGTCACGGTCTCGATGCGATCGGCGAAGCGCTTGTGGTTGGGGTGGTCGTCGAAGGCGATGTGCGCGCTGCCCACACGAGCGCCCAAGCGTGTGAGCGGCGAGATGCGCAGCACGGTGGGCTGGTAGCCGCGCAGCTGCAGCCAGGCCTGCGCGCGCTCGCGTGTGTTCGCGCCGGAGTCCTGGCTCATGGCCAGCGTCTCCAGCGCCCACTGGTTGCTCTGCTGGTACTGCTGCGCCCAGGGGTAGGCCACCATGTTGTAGGCGGGCGTGTGCAGGTCGTCGAGGCGGGTGTTGTCGCGCAGCACGGGCAGCAGCTTGGCCTGGATCTCGGGGTTGGGCACGGCCCAGGCGGCCTCCAGGCGGAACAGGTCGTCCATGAAGAACTCGCCCAGGCCCTGACGATACAAGGCCGCGTGCGCGGTGCCGCAGTGGTTGAGCTTGTGCACGACCCGCCATGTGGCGCCGTCGCGGTAGGCGAAGCCGAGGTGGCTCCAGCGCAGCTGGTAGCGGCTGAGGTCCTGCCCGGCACGTGCCAGCACCACCACCTGCGCGCCGCTGGCGTCCAGTGCCTGCGCGGTGCGCTGCGCGAGTTCCATCGAGCGCTGCACGCTGCCCACGTCGGGCAGCTTCTGCTCACAGGCGCGGCCGGCCACGGCCACGCCCTGTGTGCAGGCCAGCAAGGTGGCCAGCGCGACCAGGCGGAGTGCTTTCATCGCGTCACCCGCTCGTTGTAGAGCAGCGCCTTGCCCACCTCGTTGGGGATGAAGGCGATGGCCTTGCCGGCGGCCGAGAGCACCCAGCCGGTGCTGATGGCCGTGACCGCCACCACCGTGCCCACGGCCAGCGAAGCGCCGCCCACGAGGTGGCCGCTGAGCGTGATGCTGGCCCGCGCTCCATCGGAGGCACGCTCCAGCACCCACACCGTGCCTTCCGAAGCAGCCCCGACGGCCACCACGGTGAGCGCCACGCCGCCCGAGATCAGCATCACGGGGGCCGCCACCGACACCGCCACCGGCAGCATCGAGAGTGCACTCGCCTCCGAAGCACCGCCATGCGCGTGCACCGGCTGCACCATCAGCGCCGCCGACAGCACGGCAGCGATCATCAGCTTCTTCATCGTCGTTCTCCTTGAAGGCAGGTTCCCGTTCACTGCACGGTGTCGCGGCCGGCACGCAGTTGCGCCACCAGCGCTTCGTGGGCATCACGCAAGGTCTTCGCGAGCGTGAACGCGGTCGAGATCAGGAACAGCCAGCTCACGCCGAGGAAGGCCTTGTAGGTCGGGTTGATGTCCATGCGCCACAGGCCCCAGGCCGTGAGCGCCATCGCCAGCGCGAAGCCGCTCCAGACCACAGCGCCCCACATCGGCGTATCGACCTTGCGGCCTTCGTTGTCACGCACGAACTTGGCCAGCGCAAAGGCCGTGGACAGCGTGAACAGGTAGCCCATGAACATGAAGGCGCGGTCCAGGTCCTGGCCCGGCAACCAGGCCAGGCCCGTGCCGGCGAGCGTGATGGCGGTGCCGAAACTGACCCACACCTGGAGCTTCCAGGCCTTGGTGTCTTGGCGAACGGCTTGCATGTCGAAGGTGGTTTGGTTGAACACGGGGCGGATGCTCCACGCATCCCGGCGCGGTATCCATCACCCCAGGAGGCGTGGCGAGGCTTCAGACATCAGGTATCGTCTGGCGGTACCAATCCAGGGAATCCAGCCATGAGCAGCAGCCTCGATCTCGTCCAGGTGCTCAAAGCCGAACTGCGCCGCGCCGGCATCACCTACGCGCGCCTCGCGCAGGAACTCGACATGGCCGAAAGCAGCATCAAGCGCATCTTCGCCAAGGGCGACATGCCGCTGTCGCGCATCGACGAGGTGCTGGCGGTGCTGAAGATGGACTTCGCCGAACTCGCACGCCTGGTGGTCCAGGCCACGCCCGAGCGCCAGGAGATGACGCTGGAGCAGGAAAGCGCCGTGGTGGCCGACCCCAAGCTGCTGCTGATGGCCATCTGCGCGCTCAGCCAGTGGAGCTTCGACGAGATCGTGGCCACCTACGCCATCAGCAAGCCGCAGGCCGTGGCCTGCCTGCTGGCGCTGGACAAGCTCGGCTTCCTGGAACTGCGCGCCAACAACCGCTACCGCGTCAAGTTCGACAAGACCTTCCGCTGGCGCCCCGACGGCCCCGTGATGCGCTTCTTCCGCGAACACGCCGTGGCCGACTACTTCAGCGGCGACTTCGGTGGCAACGGCGAGATGCTGATGCTCGTGCACGGCCAGATCAGCCCGGCGCAGGCGCTGCTGTTCAACGAGCGCATGCGCCGCCTGGCGCAGGACTTTGCGCAGCAGCACCTGGCCGACCAGAAGCTGCCGGCCGGCGAGCGCCAGGCCTACACGATGGTGTTCGGCATGCGCTCGTGGCTCTTCGGCGCCTTCCGGCAGTTGCTCAGGAATCCACCGTGAGCACCTCGCGCAGCCAGGCGTTGCACACCGCCACGGCGGTGCGCGCTTCGTCGAGCACCTTGCTCATCGTGATGAAGCCGTGCACCTGGCGTTCGAAGCACAGGTACTGGGTGGGTACGCCGGCGGCGCTGAGCCGGTCGGCGTAGAGCCGGCCTTCGTCGCGCAAGGGGTCGAAGCCCGCCGTCAGCACGAAGGCCGGCGGCAGCTTCGCGTGGCTGGCCGCCAGCAGCGGGCTGGCGCGCCAATCCAGGCGCTGCACCATCTCGGGTGCGTAGTGGCCCTGGTAGTAGTCGACGCTGTCGGCCGTGAGCAGGTAGCCCTGCGCGTTGTCGCGGTGGGACGCGGTCTGCAGCCGCATGTCGGTGGCGGGGTAGATCAGCAGCTGCGCAGCCGGGATCGGGCCACCGGCTTCGCGCTGCGCCAGGCTCACCACGGCAGCGAGGTTGCCGCCGGCGCTGTCACCCCCCACGGCGACGCGCGTGGCGTCGATGCCGAGTGCGGCCGCCTGCTGCATGACCCAGCGTGTGGCTTCGATGCAGTCGTCAGCAGCCGCCGGGAAGCGGTGTTCGGGCGCCAGGCGGTAGTCGACCGAGATCACCACGATGCCGGCGCCCACGCAGAACTGGCGGCACAGCACGTCATGCGTGTCGAGGTCACCGATGGTCCAGCCGCCGCCGTGGAAGTACACCAGCGCCGGCAGCGGCACGTTCGCCGCCTGCGGCGGCCGGTACAGCCTGAGCGGCACGCCGCCGGCCGACTGCAGCGCCTGCACGTCGCCCACCACCGGCGGCTCGGGCTGCGTGAAGAAGCGGCGCTCCAGGTAGTAACGCCGCGCCTCCACCGGCGACAGCGTGTGCACCGGCGGCAGCTTGCGTTCGGTGATGAGGTCGATGAGGGCGCGGGCTTGGGGATCGAGCAGCATGTCGCGCAGTGTAAGCAGCCGCTGGCGCAGCAAATACTTGCCTGAAGCAAGTATTTGCGCGATGCTCGCGGCCGTGGACCCCACCGCCGCAGCCGAGCCCGCGCGCGATGCCGCCGAGGCGCTGCGCGCGTTCAACCGCTTCTACACGCGCCGCATCGGCGTGCTCGGTGAAGGCCTGCTCGACTCGCGCTTCTCGCTCACCGAAGCGCGGGTGCTGTGGGAGCTGGCCCACCGGCCGGCACTCACGGCCGCCGAGCTCGTGCGGGAACTCGGGCTCGACGCCGGTTACCTGAGCCGCCTGCTCAAGGGCCTGCGCACACAAGGGCTCGTGCGCACACGCCGTGCGAGTGCCGACGCACGCCGGCGCGAGCTCACGCTCACGCCCGCAGGCCAGCGCGCCTTCACGCCGCTGGACCAACGCTCGCAGGCCGAGACCTTGCAGTTGCTGGCACCCCTGGCGCCACCGCAGCGGCAGGAACTGCTCTACGCCGCCACACGTGTGCAGGCGCTGCTGGGCGGCGAACCACCGGCCCCGCCGAGGCTGCGTGATCTGCGCGTGGGCGAACTCGGCTGGGTCATCGCACGCCACGGCGCTCTCTATGCGCAGGAGTACGGCTGGGACTGGCGCTTCGAGGGCCTGGTGGCCCGCATCTGCGCCGACTTCGCCGAGCGTTTCGACGCCAGCCGCGAGCGCGCCTGGATCGCCGAATGGCAAGGTGTGCCGATGGGTTGCGTGTTCCTCCTGCAGGCACGCGACGACACCCGCGGCGCGCCGATCGAGGGTGTGGCACAGCTGCGCATGCTGATCGTCGAGCCGGCAGCGCGCGGCCAGGGCATCGGCAAGCGGCTGGTGGCGGCCTGCGAGACCTTTGCGGTCGAGGCCGGCTACCGCCGCATCCGGCTCTGGACCAACAGCATCCTGCTCGCGGCACGCGGCATCTACCAGGCCGCAGGCTACGAGCTGATGGCCACCGAACGCCACCACAACTTCGGGCACGACCTCGTCGGCGAAGTGTGGGAGAAGGTGCTGCCCACGCGATGAACGCACAGGACCCCTGCCCTTGCGGCGGCGCGCGCTACGCCAGTTGCTGCGGCCGCTTCCACGGCGGCGAAGCAGCCGCCACGGCAGAGCAGTTGATGCGCTCGCGCTACAGCGCCTACGTGCTGGGCTTCGGCAACTACCTGCTCGCCACCTGGCACCCGAGCACGCGCCCTGCCGAGCCGCTGCACTTCGAACCCGGCCTCCGGTGGCTCGGCCTCGAGCTACGGCGGCATCTGCAGCAAGGCGAAGACCGCGCAGAGGTGAGCTTCGTCGCGCGCAGCAAACTCGGCGGGCGGGCGCACCGCCTCGTGGAAACCAGCCGCTTCCTGCGCGAAGGCGGGCGCTGGTTCTACCTCGACGGCGACGTCACGGCTTAGCGCGCCTCTCCAGCGCACGCCGCCGCGCGGCGGCACCGATGCGGCCGGCGTGTTCGGCCAGGAAGGCATCCACCACGGCCGGGTGCTGGCGGTCGATCTCGCGCAGCACCCAGCCCAGCGCCAGCTGCACCGAAGGGCGCGCATCGCCCACCGCGGCAGCCAGCACCGGCAGCATCTGCGCCGGCGGCAGGAACACCGCGTTCCTGCCGCTGTAGTGGATGAGGCTCGCCAGCGCGATGCGGCGTTGCCACTCGGCCCCGGGCTGTTGGCTCCAGGCCAGCAGTTGCGGCAGCACCTCGGCCGGCTGCGCCTGCAGCACGAACGAGTTGACGTTGGCCAGCATGTCGGCATGGCACCAGTTGTCCACACGTGCCGGCCATTGCACGAGCAGCGGCCACAGCGTGGGCGGCAGCTGCTTGCGCACCACGGGTTCCAGGAAGGCCAGCGCCGCGAACAGCACGTCGCCAACGGGCGACTGTTGCCACAGCGCATGCCAGATCGGCAGTTGATCTTCGAACGGCCGCCTGGAGAACGAAAAACCCTGCTTCACACGCGCCCGCAGCGCTGGAAAGCCGATGCCCAGGTGCTCCAGCTGCGAGCCCCGGTCCAGGCGCACCGCTTCACCGCGCCGCGGGTTGCCGATGGCACGCAGCGCCGCCACGACCTCGTCGTGTTCGGCCACCTGTCTCACGCGGCCAGCCGCTCGCGCAGCACGGTCTTCAGCACCTTGCCGTAGTTGTTCTTGGGCAGCGCGTCCACGAACTCGTAGCGCTTGGGCCGCTTGAAGCGCGCGATGTGCGCCAGGCAGAAGGCATCGAGCGCCGCGCCGTCGGCCGATGCACCCGGCGCCAGGACCACGAAGGCCACCACGGCCTCGCCCCATTCGGCATCGGGCGCGCCCACCACGGCCACCTCGGCCACGCCGGGCGCGGTGAGCAGCACCTCCTCCACCTCGCGCGGGTAGATGTTGCTGCCGCCGCTGATGATGAGGTCCTTGCTGCGGTCCTTGAGCGTGAGGAAACCGGCTTCGTCGAGCACCCCCACGTCGCCGGTGTGCAACCAGCCGTCGCGGATGGCGGCGGCCGTGGCCTCGGGGTTGCGCCAGTAGCCCGCCATCACGGTGTCGCCCTTCACCAGCACCTCGCCGACGCCGCTGCCGTCCTGATGGGTGTCGATCCTCACCTGCACCGGCGTCTGCGCCACGCCCACGCTGGCCAGCTGCCGGCCTTGCTCGATCATCGAGCGTGACAGCGCCGTGGCCACCATCGGCGTTTCGCCCTGGCCGTAGATCTGCACGAAGCGCGGGCCCATCACGCGCAGCGCATGGCGGATGTCGGCTTCGTACATCGGCGCACCGCCATAGACGATGGTCTTGAAGGACGCGGCCGCATCATCGGGCGTGAGGCCCTCGGCCTCGGCGCGCTCGACCAGGCGCTTGACGATGGTCGGCGCGGCGAAGGTGCTGAGCGGGCCGAGCGCGCGCCCCAGCGCGAACAGCTCGGCCGCATCGACACCGCCGCTGGCCGGCACCACATGCCGCGCGCCGGCCATCAGGTGCGGCACGGCGTAGATGCCGCAGCCGTGCGACATCGGCGCGGCGTAGGCCATGAGGTCGTGCTGCGCGATCGGGTCGACGTCGATGGGGTAGGTCAGCCCCATCGTCATCAGGCAACGCTGCGTCAGCATCACGCCCTTGGGCCGGCCGGTGGTGCCGCTGGTGTAGAAGAGCCAGGCGAGGTCGTCGGGCCCGCGTGCGGTGATCGGCACCTCGCGCCAGGGCCGATCAGGCTCCAGCAACGCATCGGCCTCGGGCGAGAGCACATCGACCTGCCGCGCGAGCCCCGCGATCGGGTCGGGCGCCACGTCGGCGGTGACGAAGCCCCATTCCGCCTCCGCGTTCGCGGCGATCCACGCCACCTCGCGCAGGTGCAGCTTGGCGTTCACCGGCACCACCACGAGCCCGGCCCACCACGCGCCCCACATCAGCTCCAGGTAGCGCGGGTGGTTGCGCATGAACAGCAGCACACGGTCGCCGGGCAGCAGGCCCGCGTCACGCAGCCGCATTGCGAGCGCGGCGCTGCGGTCGGCCCATTGCCCGAAGCTGGCGTGCGGCCGCGTGCCTTCGAAGACCGCCGTCTCGCCCGGCCGCAGCCGTGCCTGCCGGGCCAGCAGCTGCGCGAGCTGGCTCAACCGAAGCGCACCGCGAAGATCGGCGGCAGGTGCACGCTCACCGGGCGCCAGCCGTCACCGCCGTCGGTGCTGGCCCACAGGTTGCCGGTGGTGCTGCCCATCAGCAGGCCCTGCCCGGCGCCATCCACCGCCAGGCCGTGGCGGTAGATGAGGTCGTAGCAGTGTTCCTGCGGCAGGCCGCTGCGGAGGGTCTCGAAGCTCCTGCCGCCGTCGCGCGTGCGGTTGACGACGAGTTGGCCGTCCACCGGCACGCGCCGCTGGTCGGCCACGGCGGGCACGAACCACGCCGTGTCGGCATCCTTCGGGTGCGCGGCCACCGCGAAGCCGAAGCTGGACACCGGTGCATGGATCTCCTGCCACGAAGCCGCGTTGTCGGTGCTGCGCCAGATGCCGCAATGGTGCTGGCACCACAGCACCTCGGGCCTGGCGGCGCAGCGTTCAATGCGGTGCGCGTCCTGGATGTTGGGGTCGCCCTGCTGCTCGGGCGGCATGAAGTCGGCGCGCATGCCGCTGGCCTGGATCTGCCAGCTCGCGCCTTCGTCACGGGTCACCCACGCGCCGCCGCAGCTGATGCCCAGCAGCAGCTCGCCGGCGTGACGGGGGTGCGGGCACAGCGAGTGGATGCCGGGCGCGTCATAACCGCCGCCAAACCATTCCAGCCTTTCGCTGCGGTGCCACAGGCTCTCCACCAGCTGCCAGCTCCTGCCGAAGTCGGCGCTCTTGAACAGGCCGCCCGGGATCGTGCCGGCCCAGACGGTGCCGCCGGTTCTTTCCAGCGACCAGATCAGCACCATCTTCCACGGCACGCCGGGCGCTTCCTTCGGCTGCTCGGGGTAGGTGGGCGTGGCCACCTCCGTCCAGGTGGCGCCGGCGTCTTCCGAGGCATGCACCTTGACGCCGAAGTGGCCCAGGTTCAGCGCCGCCAGCATGCGGCCCTGCTCGTCGGGCGGCAGCAGCATCGTCACGGGCTCGGCAAGGAAGCTGGTGCGCTCGACGGCCCACCTGCCGTTGCGTTGCCGCAGCTCGATCAGGCCCTTCTTCGTCGCCACCCAGGCGCGGTCGTTCTGGCTCATGGGGTCATCCTCCTGACAAGGCCTGCAGCACGTGCACCGTGCTGGCAGGCGACAAGGCTTGGCTCAGTTCGTGGCGATCGCCGCAGCGCTGGCCATCGATGAACACGACGACATTGGGCCGCACATGGCCCTGGTCGTCGAGCACGTAGCCACGCAGCCGCGGGTTGTGGACGAAGGCGTCTTCCAGCGCGGCGCGCAGCGTGGTGGCGGTGCTGTCCACCTCGGGCGTGTGCGTGAAGCGGCGCAGTTGCGGCGTGAAAACGATGCGGGGCATGGCGGGATGATGCAGCTTCGCCCGCGGGCGCTTCAAGCCCGTTTGCCCTGACGGCCCAGCGTGGCGGCGGCATACAGCGCCGCGGTCAGCGCCAAGCCCGCTGCCAGGCCCAGCAGCGTGCGTGCGCTGGCCACGCTGCCCAGCAGCGCCGCCCCGCCCGCGCCGATCAGCATCGCGCCCTGCCCCGCGGCGCGCAGGCCGGCGTCCACCCGCGCAAGCAGCGCGGGCTCGGCGGCGGTCTGGCGCAGTGTGCGGTCATGCACCGCGTGCAGCGTGTGGCCGGCGTCGCCCACGATCTGGTGCGCCACGAGCCAGGCCATGGCCACCCAGCCCGCATGCTGCGCCATCGGGATGCAGGCCGCGCCCAGCGCCAGGGCCAGCAGGCCGAGTGCCATCGTGCGCCCGGGGCCGATGGCAGCGCCCAAGCGCTCCGCCACGGCCGCGCCCACCAGCGCACCCACGGCGCCCAGCGCGGCGATGACGCCGATGGGCCCGGTGGCCAGCGCCACGTCGCGGCCGACGTGGATCATGTAGGCGCTGCCGGTGAGCGCCATCGTGGCGCCGAGCAGGACCTCGATCACGGCGATGGCCCGCAGCGCAGGGTGCGCGGCGATGGCCTGCAGCCCCGCGCGCGTGTCGTCGAGCAGCGCGCGCCAGGCCGGGCCCGTGGCTGCCGCGGCCGGGCCCCGCACCTCGTCCACGCCCTTCAGGCACAGCGCCGAGGCCAGGTAACTCGCCGCATCGGCCGCCAGCGCCAGCGCCGCGCCCAGGGCCTGGTACAGCCAGCCGCCCAGCGCGAAGGCGGCGGTCTCCGACAGGCTGCCCACCATCGCAAGCTGCGCGTTGCGCCGCGGCAGTTCCTGCACCGGCACACGCTGCGCCATCCAGGCCGAGCGCGCCAGCTCGAAGGCCGCGGTGGCCAGGCCCGTGAGCGCCGCCACCGCCAGCAGCAGCCCCATCGAAGCCGCGCCGCGCCAGACCGCCAGCGCCAGCAGCGCCAACAGCAGCACCCGAGCGCCATCGGCGAGCAGCATGGTGGCGCGGCGGCCGTGACGGTCGATCCAGCCCGCCAGCAGCAGGCCGCCCAGTGCGGCGGCCAGCACGTCGGCCACCAGCAGCGCCGCCATCTGCGCCGGCGTGGCCTGCAGCTGCAGCGCAGCCACGAAGGGCAGCGCCAGGCGGCTCAGCATGCTGCCGAAGTTGCTCACCGCCTCGGCGGCGAGCACACGATCCATGGCCTTCGACAGCTGCAGGGTCATGCGGCCATTTTGCCGGCGGCCCTGCGGCCACAATCGCCGCCTTGCCCATGCACGCCGGCCACCTCTACACGCTCTTTGCCTTCCTGATCTGGGGCCTGTTCCCGCTGTACTTCAGGATGCTGGCCCATGTGCCGGCGCACGAGATCGTGCTGCACCGCTACGCCTGGGCGCTGGTGACGATGGCCCTGGTGCTGGCGCTGCTCAAACGCTGGCAGTGGCTGAAGGTGCTGCGTGAACAACCGAAGCAGCTGCTGGTGTTCGCGGCCTGCGCGCTGCTGCTGGCGGTGAACGCCTACGCCTACGTCTACGCGGTGCACACGCAGCAGGTGCAGCAAGCGAGCCTGGGCTACTTCATCAACCCGCTGGTGAACGTGCTGCTGGGCGTGCTCGTGTTGCGCGAACGCCTGTCGGCGGTGAAGTGGATCGCGGTGGCGCTGGCGGCCTGCGGCGTGGCCTGGTTCACCTGGCAGCTGGGGCACCTGCCGTGGATCGCGCTGTTCCTGGCCTTCAGCTTCGGCTTCTACGGGCTGCTGCGCAAGACGGCCGCGCTCGGCGCGCTGGAAGGGCTGGCGGTGGAGGCGCTGCTGCTCGCGCCCATCGTGCTGCCCTGGCTGCTGCTGGGCGTGGCCGACGGCAGCAACGCGCTGGTGCAGGGTGACGCCACCACCGTGCTGCTGGTGCTGCTGGTGGGCCCGGTGACGCTGCTGCCGCTGGCGCTGTTTGCCGCCGGCGCGCGGCGGCTGCCGCTGGCCACCGTGGGCCTGTTCCAGTACGTGTCGCCGACGATCCAGCTCGTGCTCTCGGTGTGGGTGTTCCACGAGGCGTTCGACGGCGCACGGCTCGTCGGCTTCCTCTTCATCTGGGCCGGGTTGGCGCTCGTCAGCGCCGACGCACTGCGGCAGATGCTGCGGCAACGCGGCGCCTCGGCCGTAGCATCGGCGCCATGAAGCTCGCCACACTCGACACACCCGCGGCCCTCGTCGACGAAGCCTGCCTGCAGCGCAACATCGCACGCATGCAACGGCAGGTGAGCGGCCTGGGGCCGCGCCTGCGCCCGCATGTGAAGACGACCAAGTGCGTCGCGGTGGCGGAGCAGCAGCGCGCCGCCGGCGGCACGGGCATCACGGTCTCGACGCTGCGCGAAGCCGAGGCCTTCTTCGACGCCGGCTTCGACGACATCCTCTACGCCGTCGGCATCGTGCCCGCGAAACTGCCCGCGGTGAAGGCGCTGCGGGCGCGTGGCTGCAGGCTCATCGTGATCCTCGATTCACTCGCCGCCGCGCAGGCGGTGGTGCAAGCCGGGCCGGGGCTCGAGGTGATGATCGAGATCGACACCGACGGCCACCGCGCCGGCATCGCGCCCGATGCGCCGCTGCTGCTGGACGTGGCGCGCACGCTGCACAACGGCGGCGCGGTGCTGGTGGGCGTGATGACGCACGCCGGCGCCAGCTACGACTGCCGCACGCACGAGGCGCTGCAGGCCATGGCCGAACAGGAGCGCAGCCGCTGCGTGGCGGCGGCGGAACGCATCCGCACGGCCGGCATCCCCTGCCCCGAGGTGAGCGTGGGCAGCACGCCCACCGCGCTGTCGGCACGGCACCTTGCCGGCGTGACGGAGGTGCGCGCCGGTGTCTACGCCTTCAACGACCTCGTCATGCACGGCGTGGGTGTGTGCGGGCTCGGCGACATCGCACTCTCGGTGCTGACCACGGTGATCGGCCACCACGGCACTTGGATGCTGGTGGACGCCGGCTGGATGGCGATGAGCCGCGACCGCGGCACCGCCGGCCACGCGCTCGACTTCGGCTACGGCGCGGTGTGCGACGAAGCCGGCCAGCCGATCGAGGGCCTGGTGATGGGCAGCGCCAACCAGGAGCACGGTCTCATCAGCTGGCGGGAGGGCTTCGATGGCGGCAGCCTCGAACGACGTTTCCCGCTCGGTACCCGGCTGCGTGTGCTGCCCAACCATGCCTGCGCCACGGCGGCGCAGTTCCAGCACTACGAGGTGCTGAAGGCCGGCGGCAGCATCACCCGCTGGCCGCGCTTCAACGGCTGGTAGCCAGCAGCTCTTCCGTGTAGGCAAACAGCGAAGGCATGCCGCCGGTGTGCAGGAACAGCACACGCTCGCTGGCCGAGATCTCGCCTTTGCGTGCCAGGCCGATCAGCCCGGCCATGATCTTGCCGGTGTACACCGGGTCGAGCAGGATGGCCTCGGTGCGCGCCAGCGCCTGCACGGCTTCCACCATCGCGCCGTTCGGCAGCGAGTACTTGGGCTGCCAGTAGCCGCCCACGCAGTGCAGCGCGGCCCCGGACACCTGGAGTTCGAGCTTCAGCAGGTCACACACCGCCTGCGCTTCCTTCAGCACCAGCGGCGCCTGGTCGGCCGGGTCGCGGCTGACACCGATGCCGGTGATCGGCACGGCGATGCGGTTGCCGAGAAAACCCGCCAGCAGACCGCCATGCGTGCCCGAACTGCCCGAGCCCACCACCACGCGGTCGAAGGCGACGCCCTGCTCCAGGAACTGCTGCTGCAGCTCCTGCGCGCAGGCCACGTAGCCCAGGCCGCCGAGCGCGTTGGAGCCGCCACCCGGGATCACGTAGCCCTTGCGGCCTTCACGCGCCAGCGCCTCGCACTCACGCGCCACGGCAGCGGCCATGTCGCTCTTCTCGGGCACCACGGTGATCGACTCGACACCCAGCAGCCTGAACAGGAAGTGGTTGCCGTTGGCCTTCTCGCTGTAGCTGCCGGCCACCCGTTCCTCGATGACGAAGCGGCACTTCAGCCCCTCGTGCACCGCAGCGGCCAGCGTGATGCGGCAGTGGTTGCTCTGCGGCGCGCCGCAGGTCACCAGCGTGTCGGCACCCTGCGCGAGTGCGTCGGCCACCAGGAACTCCAGCTTGCGGGTCTTGTTGCCGCCGGGTGCGAGTCCCAGCAGGTCATCCCGCTTGATCCACACCTCGGGGCCTTGGCCACCGGGGCAGGTGGAGGCCAGCCAGGCGCTGAAGCGTGGCATCGGCTCCAGCGGCGTGGGGCCCGGGGTGTAGCGGCGGCGGGGGAAGCGGGAGAGGTCCATGCCGCCGTTTTACCCTGTCTTCAGCGCGCTCAGCGCAGGTCGCCCGCGAGGCTGGCCAAGGTTTCGGGCGCGATCGCCACGTGGGCCGGGTAGTTCGTGTGGTCGCAGCCCAGCTTCACCGCCGCGCCGGCGCGGATGGCCTCGCGCATCGGCGGCGTGAACTCGAAGCGCACGAAGTGCACCGAGCTCGTCTTCTCGGCGTTCTCGCGGTCCAGGTCCTCGTCGGCGATCGCGTACACCCGCGCATGGCCTTCCACCTCGACGAACATGCGGTCCTCCACGCCGATCAGCCGCGCCAGCTCGCGCTTGCGCTCGTGTGCGTCGGGGTACTCGATCAGCATCGTGGCCTTCCAGTTGCTGCCATCGGGCACCAGCGGCGCGTAGGCCTCGATCTCGCTGTTGATGCCCTCTTCATCGAAGATCTTCTCGATGTGCAGCATCTCCTGGATCTGGCGGCGGATCGTCTTCTCGTCCTCGAACTGCAGCGTCATGTGCTCGCCCAAAGCCACGCTGCGGCGCTTGCGGTGCGCGATGGCTTCGGGCTTGCTGCTCTTCCTGATCCTGGAATAGGCCTCGAGCGTGAGCAGGCTGTCGCGGGTGATTCGGGTGAGGGTCATGGTGCGTTCACTCCAATCCGTAGGCCTGCCGCACGAGCGACAGCGGGTGCTGCAGCGCCTTGGCCGGCGTGCCCAGCTCGGCCATGCCCTGCGCGATGTGGTGGCCGGCGAGCGCGCAGTCGCTGCTGATCACATCAGGCTCGTCCTTGGCCATGCTCCTGAACACCGGCTTGCCGATCTTCATGGCCACCGGGTGGTACGGCGTCTTCACGCCGTAGGTGCCGGCGTGGCCGCTGCAGCGCTCCACGGTGTTGAGCTTGAGCTCCACGCTCTGGCCGATGAGCTTGAACATCTCCTCGGTCTTGCGGCCGATGTTCTGCACGCGGCCGTGGCAGGGGATGTGGTAGCTCACCTTGCCCAGCGCTGCCTTGAAGTCGGTCTTCAGCAGCCCGTCCTTGTGGCGCGCGATGAAGTACTCGAAGGGGTCGTACATCGCCTCCTTCACGGCCTGCGTGTCCGCGTCCTGCGGGAACATCAGCGGCAGCTCCTGCTTGAACATCAGCGTGCAGCTGGGGATGGCGCTGACGATGGCCCAGCCTTCCTTCGCGTACTTCGCGAGCACGGCGATGTTGGCGCGCCAGCTCTTCTCCACCGAATCCAGGTCACCCAGCTCCAGCTTGGGCATGCCGCAGCACTGCTCCTTCTCGACGATCTCGTACGGGATCTCGTTGTGGTCCAGCAGCTTGATCAAGTCGGCGCCGATGCCGGGCTCGTTGTAGTTGACGTAGCAGGTGGCGAAGATCGCCACCTTGCCCGGCGTGCGCTGGCCGTTCACCACGGGATGCGTGGTGTTGTTCATCGCGCGGCCCCAGCGGAAGCGCTGGCTGCCCAGGCTCGGCATCCAGGCCTGCGGGTGCACACCCAGCGTGCTGTCCATCTGCTGGCGCGCGAAGGCCGTCTTGTTCACGGCGTTGACCAGCTCCACCACGATCGGGATGCCGGCGAACTGCCCGTGTGTGTCGGTGCTGGCGAGGAACTTCTCCTTCGCGCCCACCTCGCCCTTCTTGTACTTGATCGCCTTGGCACGCAGCATCAGGTGCGGGAAGTCCAGGTTCCACTCGTGCGGCGGCGTGTACGGGCACTTGGTCATGTAGCAGAGGTCGCACAGGTAACACTGGTCGACCACCTTCCAGTAGTCGGCCTTGGCCACGCCGTGCACCTCGCCGTCGGCCGTGGCGTCCACCAGGTCGAAGAGGTTCGGGAAGCTCTGGCACAGGCTCACGCAGCGGCGGCAGCCGTGGCAGATGTCGAACACCCGCTCCATCTCCTTCATCAGCGAGGCTTCGTCGTGGAAGTCGGGGTCCTTCCAGGCGATGGGGTGGCGGGTCGGGGCTTGCAGGTTGCCTTCGCGCATGGTGATCCCGGGTCTTTGTCGTGTTCAGCAACGAACAAGGGGCCGAAGCCCCTTGCTCGGAAAGCGCGGGATGGCGCTCAGTCCACCAGCGCGTCGGCCCAGTCAATCGACGAGGGCGTCGAGGGCCTTCTGGTAGCGGTTGGCGTGCGAACGCTCGGCCTTGGCCAGCGTCTCGAACCAGTCGGCGATCTCGTCGAAGCCTTCTTCGCGCGCCGTCTTGGCCATGCCCGGGTACATGTCGGTGTACTCGTGCGTCTCGCCGGCCACGGCGGCGGCCAGGTTCTGCCGGCTGCTGCCGATGGGCAGGCCGGTGGCCGGGTCGCCCGAGCCATGCTCCAGGAACTCGAGGTGGCCGTGTGCGTGGCCGGTTTCACCCTCGGCGGTGCTGCGGAACAGCGCGGCCACGTCGTTCTGGCCTTCCACGTCGGCCTTGTTCGCGAAGTAGAGGTAGCGCCGGTTGGCCTGCGATTCGCCGGCGAAGGCGTCCTTCAAGTTCTGTTCGGTCTTCGAACCTTTCAGTCCCATGGGCTGCTCCTGGTGTGTTCAGCAAAGCGTTCAAGTCGGTTGCCGGCAGGGCACCGCCCCGCCCGCCTGACCGCTGGCAACCATAGTCAAGCGGCCGACCCCGGGCCAATACAAAGCCTCAATGGCCCCCATAGCTGCGCGGAAACCCTGATCAGCGCAACCCCAGCAGCCGCAGCGCCAGCTCGTGCAGCCGGCTGGCTGGATCGGCCAGCGTGTTGAGCACGCTGAAGTGGTTGGTGCCCGGCACCGTCTCGCACACCGGCACGGCCGTGGGGCCCCACTGGTCGCGGATGAGCTTGTTCTGGCGCAGGAACTCGTCGCTCTCGTCCAGGCCCACGGTCGTGAAGAGCTTCGGGCCCTTCGGGCGCGGGAAGAACGCCGGGCTCACACGCGCCACCGAAGCGGGCGTGAGGTGCAGGTCGCTCTGCAGCATCGGCGTGTGGCGGATCGGTTCCAGGTCAAAGAGGCCCGAGATCGACAGCGCGCCGGTCGCCGGCTGCGCCGGCAGGTCGGCACCGAGCTCCTTCCAGCGGCACGACAGGGCCATCGCCACCAGGTGGCCACCGGCCGAGTGCCCGGCCAGCGCGATGCGCGAAGGGTCGAACCCGTGGGCGGCGGCGTTGCGCCACACCCAGGCCACCGCGCGCGCCACCTGCACGCAGATGTGCTCGACCGTGACGGCCGGGCACAGCGCGTAGTTCGGCACCACCACCGCTGCGCCGGCGGCATTGAAGGCCGGGGCGACGAAGGAGAAGTCGCTCTTGTCGAGCGCACGCCAGTAGCCGCCGTGGATGAACACCAGCACCGGCGCCGGGCCGGCCGCATCGGGCGCCGTGGTGGCGGGGAAGATGTCGAGTGTTTCCTTCTCGCCGTCGCCATACGGCACGTCGAGCCGGAGGCCCGGTGCGGTGCGCGCCAGGGCCGATGCCTCGGCCCAGCGCTGCAGGTGGCGGGCGAAGTCGTGCACGCGGGCGCGGTTGTCGTACTGGGCGGTGAGCCAGGCGGGATCCAGGCGTTGGCGCATGGGCGGTGTCTCCTCGTTCGGCCACGTTCGGCCCTGTTCGCGGGCGATGCTAAACTGCGCGCCTCGCGTGGGGGGGTAGCTCAGCTGGGAGAGCGTCGCGTTCGCAATGCGAAGGTCGGGAGTTCGATCCTCCTCCTCTCCACCACACGAATCTGCACCCGCATGGCGCCGCCGTGCCGGCGGTAAGGCGGTCGCCGAGCATCGCGTGAGCCTTCACCCGTCTGCGTGCCCTGCCGGGTGGGCCTGCCCCAGGTGCGGAGCCACAGGGCGGCGAGCCCCTTGCACGCCCTGGGCCGCTGTGTCCGTGGGCGCGGCCCCGGCACTCAGGGCCTCGGCCAGCATGTCGAACACCACGCGGATCCTGCGTGCCGTGCGCAGTTCGCGGTGCGTCACGAGCCAGATCGGAAACCGGATGCACGGCACCTCGTCGAGCACACGGACCACGTCGGATGCCGTTGCTGCGATCTCGACCATCATCGGGCCGATGCCCAGGCCGCTGCGCACGAGCGACCAGTTCGACAAGGTGTTCTCGGCATAACACGAGAAGTTGGCGGTTTCGAGTGGCAGCCCGTGCTGGCGGAGGTACTCGAGGTAGTGGCCCGAGCGATCAACGCCGACGAAGTCATGGCGCAGCGCCTCCTGCACGGTGCGGGGATGACCGTTGCGACCCACCCACTCGCGTGACGCATAGAAGCCAGCCTCTGCGTCGCGGAGCTTGCGGCCGATCAGGTCGGCCTGGTCGGGCCGCAGGTGCCGGATGGCGATGTCGGCCTGGCGCCGCCGAAGGTCACTCAGCGCATCCGACGTCACGAGGTCGATGACGACGCCGGGCGCCTGCAGCCGGAGCTGCTGCAACACACCGGGCAGCAGATAGGCTGCCACGGTCGCACTGGCCGAGACACACACCACGCCATCCACCGCCTGGGAATGGCCCGCAGCGGCCATTCTCAGGTCCTCGGCCGCTGCTCCCATCACGCGCATATGCTCGAGCAGCGTATGGCCCGTGCTGGTCAAGACCATCGCCTTGCCGATACGCTCGAACAGCGTGACCCCGAGCTGCTGCTCGATCGACGCCACCTGCCGACTGAGCGTGGGTTGGGTCAGGCCGAGCTTGCGCGCCGCTGCGGACAAGGAGCCGGTCTCGGCGGTCTCGAGAAAGGCCTTCAGCTGGTTCCAGTCCGGTCGATTCATGCATCTGTGCAAAGCTGCTCTGGCATTCTTGCAGACGCTCGGCCCGGAGTTCGACGGCGGCCACCCGGCCGATGGCACCGCCCCGGATCTGATCCATACGCCGATGCATGAGTGCTCTGCGACTTTCGGCGGTACGCCTCCGAGGCGGCGCCGATAGCATGCTGAAGCGAGGCGCCGCAACGGCGCCGATGTTCAACGCGCCGATGCAATCACAACGGGCTCCAGCCTCACCTTCGTCGTCAACACGACCAGCACCTGCCGCACTGGCGCGGGCCCGCTTCTGGGACCGCACCGCGCGCAAGTACGCCGCCGATCCGATTGCCGACCCGATCGGCTACGAGGCAACGCTGCGCCGTGTCAAGGAGCTGCTGTCGCCCGAGTGGTCGGTGCTCGAGGTGGGCTGCGGCACCGGCACGACGGCGCTGAGGCTGGCCGCCCATGCGCGGGCGATGCTCGCCACCGACCTGTCGAGCGAGATGGTCGCCATTGCCCGCGAGAAGCTCGCGGCGCAACCCACGCCTCAACTGCGGTTCGAGGTGGCCGATGCCGAGGCGCACGCGATGGACGGCACGCAGCACGACCGGGTTCTGGCGTTCAACGTGCTGCACCTCGTCTCCGATCTGGATGGCGCGCTGCAGGCCGTGCTGAAGCAGCTCAAGCCGGGCGGGCTCTTCATCTCGAAGACACCCTGTCTCGCGGAGATGAACCCGATCATCACCAGGCTCCTCGTACCGCTGATGCGCGCCCTGGGCAAGGCGCCGGAGGTGCTCGTCTTCGATGCAACGGAACTGGAGTCCGCGTTCGAGCGCCATGGGTTCATCGTCGATGCCGTCGAACGCCACGGCTCCAAGCGCAAGGACATGCGCGTCTTCATCGTGGCCCGCAAGCCGCTGTGACCGACACACCCCCGATGACGCGGCTCCCACCTGCAGGGCCATCCTGGCCACCGGGCGGCCCACGACGCCGACTTCTCGGTGGTGCTCACACGCACCGACACACATGACAGCTCCCGGCCGGACACTGCTGCTTGGGGCCACGGTGCTCGTGGCTTCCTGCGCCTGGGGGCCCGTGCTGACCCCCTACGCGCTGGGCAACGCCGAGCGCATGCCCGCCTCCGATGTGGCGACCATCTGGGGTGTGCGCCAGGGCGCAAGACTCCACTTCACCCACGTCAACGGGGAATCCCTTCCCTCGCGGGGTGGCGGAGGCTACCCGGTCTCCCTTCAGCTGGTGCCCGGCAAGCACACGGTTCGTGTCTTCTTCGCCATGCCCGACCATCGGTCAACCGAGCAGTCGATCGTGGCCGTGGTCGAGGCCGGGCACACCTACGTCTTCGAGTACCTCGTCATTCCCGGCACCCCTGCCGTTCTGCTGAAGCTTGCCGACCAGGGCAAGGACCAGCAGTGCGCCTACGAGCGCACAGACCCGGTGCGCGGCACGGCGGTCCTGCGCTGCGGCCCACGCTCGGGAGGCTGAGCACCGCGCACGCCGACCACGCTGCGGCCAGAGGGCACTACGACGGCCTTGCCCCCGCGGCTGCACCAGCCTGCGCCTGCTCCGCCACCACCTGCATCAAGCCCCTCAGCGACTCGAGCGCCGCCTGCGTTGACGGCGGTTGCAGGCCAGGGCTCTTGGCCACGTCGTCCCACATGCGCAAGCGCATCGCCGCGGCCGCGCCGGGGCGTTGCAGGAAGGTGCGTGCCGCGTCGATCGGCATCGGCCCGCCTTGCAGCGCCAGGCTGCGCAGGGAATCGGGCGACAGCATCTTCAGGTACTCGGGCTTGGTCGCGACCAGGCAGCGTTTGGCCTCGACATGCAGGCCCACGGGTTCGCTCACACGCGGGCCGAACAGCGGCAGCAGCACGGCGGCGGCCGTGGCCTCGTGGCGGTCGTCGATGCCACGCAGCGTCGGCGACCCTTCGTGATCGCTCATGAGGTGGCCCAGGTCGTGCAGCCAGGCCGCCAGCTGCAGCGCCGGCGCCGCGCCGGCGTGCCGCGCCAGGCGGCCGCACTGCCAGGCATGCTGCAGCTGGCTCACGCCCTCGCCTTCGTACGCGAGGTGACCCTGGGTCGCGTACAGATCGTGAATCGCCTGCAGGTCCATCTGGTGAAGGCTGCCCTGCGTCCTTGACAGGGCGATGACCGGCCCGGCACCGGCGCGGCCTGTCACCGTACGGTCATCAGTGCCGCCGAGCATCGCGGCCATGCACTCCGAGCCCGTGCTGCGGGTCCACCATGCCAGCAAGCAGTTTGCAGGCCGTCCGGCGCTGCGCTCCGTGGCCTTCGAGGTCCGGCGTGGCGAGCGGGTGGCCCTGCTCGGCGCTTCGGGTTCCGGCAAGAGCACGCTGCTGCGCAGCCTGTGCGGCCTTGAGACGCTGGACGGCGGCGGCGTGGAGCTGCTCGGCCGCACCCTGCAGGCCGGCGGCCGGCTGGCGCCCGACATCCGCGCGCAACGGCGCCACGTGGGCATCGTGTTCCAGCAGTTCAACCTCGTCGGCCGCCTGCCGGTGCTGAGCAACGTGCTCACGGGCCTGGCCGCCGAGCTGCCGCTGTGGCGGGCGCTCAGCGGGCGCTTCCCGCTGGCCGCACGCGCGCGCGCGCTCGACGCGCTGAAGGCCATGGGCCTGGGCGAGCAGGCCTTCCAGCGCGCCAGCACCTTGTCGGGCGGCCAGCAGCAGCGTGCGGCCGTTGCGCGCGCGCTGGTGCAGGGCGCGCAGCTGCTGCTGGCCGACGAGCCGGTGGCCTCGCTGGACCCGGAGTCCACGCGCCGCGTGATGGAGCTGCTGCTGGCGCTCAACCGCGAGCAGGGGCTCACGCTGATCGTCAGCCTGCACAACGTGGCGCTGGCACGGCGCTACTGCGAACGCGTGATCGCGCTGCGTGAAGGTTCGCTGGTGTTCGACGGCCCGAGCACATCCATGACGCCCGGCTTCCTGCGCGAGCTTTACGGCGCGGCCGCTGACGAGCTGCTGCAAGGCGACGAGATGCCGTCGCCAGAAGCCGCGCGCCTGCCCTACCCGCCATTGGCCGCCGCGGCCTGACCCACCCGACCCCCAACCTCACCGACCCCAAGGATCCACCGATGAAACCGCAGACCCCGCTGTCCTGGCTGGCCGCCGCCGTGTTCGCCTTCGCCGCCGGCGGCGCGCTGGCGCAGGAGATCAGCTTCGGCATCATCGCCACCGACGCCGCCAGCACGCAGCGCGAGCGCTGGGAGCCCTTCTTCCGCGACATGGAGAAGAAGACCGGCCTCACCGTGAAGAGCTTCTACGCGCCCGACTACGCCGGTGTCATCGAGGCCATGCGCTTCAACAAGATCCAGGTGGCCTGGTACGGCAACAAGTCGGCCATGGAAGCCGTGGACCGCGCCAATGGCGAGGTCTTTGCGCAGGTCATGTATGCCGACGGCACCTATGGCTACCACGGCCTGCTGATCGCGCACAAGGACAGCCCGTACAACAGCGTGGAAGACGTGCTGAAGAACGGCAAGCAGCTCAACTTCAGCATCGGCGACCCCAACTCCACCTCGGGTTTCCTGATCCCCACGTTCTACGTGTTTGCCAAGAACGGCGTCGACCACCGCACGGCCTTCAAGACCGTGCGCAACGCCAGCCACGGCGCCAACATCCAGGCCGTGCTCGCCAGGCAGGTGGACGTGGCCACCAACAACACCGAGGACATGGGCAAGCTCGAGGCCACCAAGCCCGATCTGCACAGCCAGCTCAAGGTGCTGTGGAAGAGCCCGCTGATCCCGAGCGACCCCTTCGTGTGGCGCAAGGACCTCGACCCCGCGGTGAAGGCCAAGCTGAAGAACTTCGTGCTCGGTTATGCCAAGACCGACCCCGAAGAGAAGGCCATCCTCAAGGTCATCTACAACTACGGCGGCTTCCGCGACAGCAACAACGACCAGCTGATCCCGATCCGCCAGCTCGAACTCTTCCGCGACCGCGCCAAGGCCGCCAGCGACGACAAGCTGGCGCCCGACGAGAAGGCCAAGCTGCTGGCCGAGATCGACCGCAAGCTCACCGCGCTGTCGCCGAAGTAAGCCCCGCGCATGCCGAACACGCTGGCGGCGCCCGCCGCCGACACGCTGCAGCTGCTGCGCGAGCGCGCAGCGGCCGAGCGCCCCGGCTGGCTGCACTACGCCGGCTGGGCGCTGGCGCTGGGCGTGCTGGTGTGGGCCTGGCGCGGCGCGGAGATCCGGCCGCTGGACCTGCTGCGCGACAGCGGCAACATCGGCACCTACGCGCGCGAGTTCTTCCCGCCCGACTTCCGCGACTGGCGCATCTACGCGCGCGAGATGGTCGTCACCGTGCACATCGCACTGTGGGGCACGCTGCTGGCGCTGGTGGCCGCCGTGCCGATGGGCCTCTTGTGCAGCGCCAACATCGCGCCGCGCTGGCTTCACCAGCCGGTGCGACGGCTGATGGACGCCTGCCGCGCCATCAACGAGATGGTGTTCGCGATGCTGTTCATCGTGGCCGTGGGTCTCGGTCCTTTCGCGGGCGTGCTGGCGCTGGCAGTGCACACCACCGGCACGCTGGCCAAGCTGTTCTCCGAAGCCGTTGAAGCGATCGACCCGCGCCCGGTGGAGGGCATCCGCGCCACCGGGGCGCACAAGCTGGTGGAGATCGCCTACGGCGTGATCCCGCAGGTGCTGCCGCTGTGGCTGAGCTTCACGCTCTACCGCTTCGAGAGCAACGTGCGCAGCGCCAGCGTGGTGGGCATGGTCGGCGCCGGGGGCATCGGCGTGGTGCTGTTCGAGGTGATCCGCGGCTTCCAGTACGCGCAGACCTGCGCGGTGCTGATCATCCTCGTGGTCACCGTCACGCTCATCGACATGCTCTCGGCCACCCTGCGCCGCCGCTTCATCTGATGCTGGCGCTGCTCGATGGGGGCTTCGACTGGCAGCTGCCGGTGGCGCTGTCCTTCGGTGCTGGCTGCAACAGCACGCTGGGCACGCAGCTGGCCGGGCGGCCGGTGGTGGTGCTGGCCTTCGAGCCCGCGGGGGCACTGGGCCTGAAGGCGCGCTGGGCGGCGCAGTTCGGCGCCCTGCTGCAGGGCTGGTTCACGATGCCGGAGGGCCTGTGCAGCCTGGCGCTGGCGCGGCAGCTCGCGGCCGACGCCTGGCCCCTGCTCGCACGCCACAAGGGCGCGGTGCTGCTGGCGGTGGGCGGCGGCAGCACGCTGGACATGGCCAAGCTGCTGCGCTGCCGGCCGCTCGACGGGGACTTCGAGGGCGTGGCCAAGGCGCTGCGCGGGCAGGCCGCCTGGCCGGCGCTGCAGCAAGAAACGCTGTGGCTCGTGCCCACCACGGCCGGCACCGGCAGCGAGCTCACCCGCTGGGCCACGCTGTGGGACACCGACGCCCACCCTGCCGTCAAGCGCAGCCTGGACGAGCCCTGGGGCTACGCCGAGCGGGCCTTCGTGGACCCCGAGCTCACGCTCAGCTGCCCCCGCGCGGTAACGCGCGACTGCGGCCTGGACACGCTGGCCCACGCGCTGGAGGCGCTGTGGAACCGGCATGCCAACCCGGTGAGCGACGTGCTCGCGCTGCAGGCCGCGCGCAGCGTCATCGAACACCTGCCGGCGCTGCTGGAGGCACCGCAGAGCCTGCACCTGCGGCAGCAGATGGCGCTGGCCGCGCTGCAGGCCGGCATGGCCTTCTCGCAGACACGCACCGCGCTCGCACACGCGCTGTCGTACGACGTGACGCTGCAGCAAGGCCTGCCCCACGGCCTGGCCTGCGCGCTGTGGCTGCCGGCCGTGTGGCGGCTGGCCGAAGGCCGCGACGCCGCGCTCGACCGCCGCCTGCACCAGGTCTTCGACAGCCCACGCGGTGCGCTGCGCCTGGAGGCTTGGCTGCACCGCCTGGGCGTGGAGACCTCGCCCGCCGCGCTGGGCATCGCCGATGCGCAGGCCCGCGTGCAGCAGGCGCTGGCCAGCCCACGCGGGCGCAACTTCATCGCCGCCCCATGAGCCAGGCCGGTGACGTGCTGATCGTCGGCGCCGGCATCGTCGGCCTGGCCCATGCGCTGGCGGCGGCGCGGCGCGGCCTGCGCGTGACGGTGGTCGAACGCGACCACCGCTGCGTGGGTGCCAGCATCCGCAACTTCGGCTTCATCACCGTCACCGGCCAGGGCGCGGGCGACACCTGGCGCCGCGCCCGCGCCAGCCGCGACATCTGGGCCACGGTGGCGCCGCAGGCCGGCATTGCCATCGAACACCGCGGCCTGTGGCTGCTGGCGCGCCGCCCACGCGCCGC